>WNEY01005192.1_pt1 | contig 10052 bp, 8 predicted proteins | sample 5400531 | NCBI WGS metagenome assembly WNEY01 (sample SAMN13153338, study PRJNA577476) | soil metagenome | isolation source: 200 cm saprolite under Douglas fir tree site 1 | place: USA:California | collected 2015-04-18
GTTCGTCGCGCCGATACTGCAGCACATAGCACTCGACGTGCTGACCGCACCGGGCTGGTCCCGGCATCTGGGCAGCCTTCGCCGGGTGCTGCGGGAGCGGCGGGACACCCTGGCCGCCGCGATCACCGCGCAGCTGCCTGACTGCCGGCTTGACCTCATACCCTCGGGCGGCGTGCACGTCTGGCTGCGGCTGCCCGACAGCTGCTCCGAGGCCAGCGTGGTCGAGAAGGCCGCCGCCTTGGGCGTGTCGGTCAGCCCGGGCCGGATGTCGTTCCCCGGCGAGCCGCCGGCACCGTACCTGCGAATCAGCTACGGCGCGGCGGACGGGACCGCGCTGGTCACCGGCGTTCGAATGCTGGCCGACGCAATCGCCGTCAGCTCCAGCTAGCGAATCGGGCTGGCCGCCGCCACCGCCTCGCGCATGCCCTGATTCGCCAGCGCGTCGGCCCGCTCGTTGCCCGGATCGCCCGCGTGGCCTTTTACCCAGAGCCACTGCACCTTGTGCCTGCTCGCCGCCGCTTCGAGGCGCTGCCACAGGTCGGCGTTCTTGACCGGCTTCTTGTCTGCGGTCCGCCAGCCGTTGGACTTCCATTTCGGCAGCCACGAGGTGATGCCGCTGCGTAGATAGACGCTGTCGGTGTGCAGCCGCACGGTCGATGGGCGGGTCAGCGACTCCAGCGCCGCTATCGCCGCCATCAGCTCCATCCGGTTATTGGTCGTGCCGGACGCCACGCCGCCGCACAGTTCCCTGGACCGCGACCCGTAGCTGAGCAGCGCGCCCCAGCCGCCCGGCCCGGGATTGCCGCTGCAGGCGCCATCGGTGTAGATCTCCACGACCTCGCCGCCGTCAGGCACCACAGTGTTAGCCATGTGTGGCACCTCCAGCGAGCGGAGCGAGCCGGTCGGCCAGCGGACCAAGCAGATCAGGACTCGCGTGCAGCGGCAGACCGAGCACGATCAGATCGGCTCCGGCCTGCGCGTAGGCCGCTGATGACGCCACGACGGCGTCGAGGTCCTCGGCGGAGCCCGAGTCCATCCGCACATTTACCGAGCAGGTGATCTCGGCGGGATCGCGTCCGATCGAAGCGCAGTGCTCGAGGAGCACCTGTTTGAGGCTGAGCCAGTCGGCCGGATCGGAGCAGATCGCGTTCCACTGCTGGGCCCAGCGCGCGGTCGTCCGCAGCGTCCTGGTCTTGCCGCGCCCGCCGATCGTGATCGGGGGATGCGGCTGCTGCGCCGGCTTGGGCTCGCAGTAGGCGTCGGTGAGCTGGACGTAGCGGCCCTTGAAGGTAGTGGTCCGGTCGCTGAGCAGCCCGACCATGGCCTGCACGCCTTCGTCGAACCGGTCGAACCGCTCCCGCAGCGGCGGCAGTTCGATGCCGTAGGCGTCGCACTCCTGCTGGTTCCATCCGGCGCCCACGCCGAGCTCAAGCCGGCCGCCAGAGATGATGTCGATGGTCGCCGCCATGTTGGCGAGCAAGGCTGGATGCCGGTAGATCATCCCGGAGACCTGGCAGCCGATCCTGATCCGGCTGGTCGCCTCCGCCATCGCGGCGAGCATCGTCCAGCCCTCGAAGTTCGGGCCGGTGGTGTCTCCCGTCAGCGGATAGAAGTGGTCCCAGTTCCAGGCCGACTCGAACAGCCCGATCTGGTCGGCCGCCACCCAGAGGTCACGGATTTCCTTCCAGCTCTGGTGCTCGGGCCTGGTCTTGACGGCAAAGCGCATTCACTGCTCCAGGGGGTCAGGCGGCAGCCAGCTCGTCGACAGCGGCGCCGAAGACTTCGGTATGAGTATCCACATCGGCCTGCGTGGTCGCCGGGCACATCAGCGCCATGTTGTGGAACGGGGTGATCAGCACGCCCCGGTTGGCCAGGTACAGGTGCAGGTACTCATCGAGCGCCGGATCGGCGGCGGCGTTCGACTCACCCCCGCTGCGCGGCGCCGGGGCACAGAACCGGTACTCGACCCGGGCACCGAGTTGCGTGATCGTCCACGGCACGCCGTAGCGAGCGATTACCCCGGCGACCCCGGTCGTGAACCGGCCGGCCAGCTCGATCATCACGGTGAACGCCTCGTCGGTGAGCACGTGCTCCAGCGTCGCTCGCATCGCGGCGACCGACAGCGCGTTGCCGGCCAGCGTGCCGCCGACACCGCCGGTGTCGATCAGGTCGGCCGACTCATCGGCCATGATCCGCTCGGCGAGCGGGGCGGACAGGCCGTACGCGCCGGTCGGGATGCCGCCGCCGATCGCCTTGCCGATCGTCACGATGTCCGGGTCCAGGCCCCACGCCTTCGTGCAGCCGCCCGGTCCGGCGCTGAACGTGTGCGTCTCGTCGTTGATCAGCAGCGTGCCCGCCGCCCTGGTCACGGTCCTGACCGCGGCCAGGTAGCCCGGGTCGGGCAGCACGATGCCGATATTGGTCAGCGCGGGCTCCATCAGCAGCGCCGCCACATCGCCGTGCGCCAGCTCGCGTTCCAGCGCCACGATGTCATTGAACTCGACGACGCGGGTGGTGACCGCGGGGTCGACCGGCGCGCCGGTGTTCCCCGGCCGGCTGCGGGCGCCGTCCGGCGTGGCGATCACAACCGACTCGTCGACGCTGCCGTGGTAGCAGTAGCTGAACACGGCCACCTTGGGCCGCCCGGTGAGCTGGCGGGCGATCCGCAGTGCCCACCGGTTCGCATCGGTGGCCGTCAGCGTGAAGCTCCAGTGCGTCGCGCCGAACCGGCGGGTCAGTTCGCCTGCCACCCAGGCAGCATCCGGCGTCGGCAACATCGTGGTGGCCCCGCCCGAGGAACCAAACCGCGACGCCAGCGCCGCCTCCACCGGGGCAGGCGAATGCCCGGCCATCGCGCCGGTGTCGCCCAGGCAGAAGTCGACGAAGCTGTTGCCGTCCAGATCGGTCAGCCTGGCGCCGTGCGCCGTCGCCAGGTACAGCGGGAACCCGCCCGGCCAGGCCCGCATCCACGTCATCGGGACCCCGCCGAGCAGGTGATCACCGGCCCGCTCGAACTCACGCAGCGAGGCCGGATGCTGCCGCGCATACCTGCCGCGCTCGCGCTTGATCAGGTCATCCAGCCGTCCAGCATCGATCACAGCGCGATGCTATCGCGGGCCGGCCGAAACCAGATTGCCCGCGATGATGTTCCCGCGGCCGCGATTGACCACCGGCCGGTCGCTGTTCGGCAGCGGCTGGCGCCGCACGCTCAGCCCGATGAAGTTGTGCACCACCCGGTTTCCGAACGTGCCGCCCAGCAAAGTGACCCCGTTGCCGGTGTTGCCGCTGATCAGGTTCCGCCGGACGCCGATCACGTTGCCGTGCGCGGACCCGCCGATCAGCACGCCGCCCCGGCTGTTACCAAAAGCGGTCTTGCCGGTGATCGCGGTCCCGATGAAGCTGCCGAACACCACGTTGCCGTGCGCGCGGCCGGTGATCACCACCCCGTAGCCGCGGTTGCCGGAGAACGTGTCCTGATGGATCACCGAGCGGAGATTGCCGCCGATCACGTTGCTGTGCGCGTTGCCGGCGATCAGCAGCCCGTTGCCGTCATTGGGCAGCAGGTCGGTGCCCCTGGTGTCCAGCCCCGCGATGTCGGGGTCGACGTTCACGCCCCTGGCGTTTCCGGTCAGCTCGATGCCATTGCCCCGGTTGCCGGAGAACACGTTGGTTCTGGCCAGGTTGTTGCCGCCGGGCGAGGTCACGAGCAGGCCGTTCTCGCGGTTCGGCGCGGCGCCCTTGAACGGCAGCAGTCCGCCGAAGGTGTTGAAGGTCTCGAACCCGCGGGCATGGCCGGCCACCTCGATGCCGTTGCGGAAGTTGCCCGACGCCGCGTTCCCCAGCGGGATCACGCCGCCGACCTGAGTATTCGACGAGGTCCCGTCGACCAGGATGCCGTCATCCCGGTTGCCGGTAATCGCGGTGTTGTTGGCGCCGATGCCGAAGAAGTTGCCCTGTACCACCGTGCCGTTCGAGTCGGTGATCCGCAGCCCGTTGCCCCGGTTGGCGCTGATCACGTTGTAGTAGACGAACGGGTTGTTGCGGAACTTGCAGCCGATCAGCGAGTTCCGGTTGGCGTGATCGATCTCGACGCCGTCGCCGGAGTTGCCGAGCGGGCCGTCGCCGTTCGCGGTAGTGCCGACGAAGTTGCCCTCCAGCAGGTTCCCGGTCGAGCCGGCCGCGATCACCACGCCCGCCCGGCCGTTACCGGAGATCAGGTTGCCAAGCGGCGGCACCACGAACACCGGCGTCTTCTGGTCCTTGTCGCCGGTCGGGTCGTTCACCTGGCCGGTAGCGTGATCGACGAACACTGGCCCGCCGATCACGTTGTCGCGGGCTCCGTCGACCAGGCGGATTCCGTCGCCGTGGTTACCCAGCGCGACGGTGCCGCCAGCGTTCGTGCCGATCCGGTTGGCGACAATCGAGTTGCGGGACGAGCCGTCCAGCACGAGGCCGCTGCCGTGGTTGGCCGAGATCACGTTGGCGACGGCACCGGAGACGAGGTTCTCGTTGAGGCCGATCCGGTCGCGGGTCGAACGGCGGGACAGGTAAAGCCCGTCGCCGTGGTTGCCGAACGGCCGGCCGGACAGGTCAAGCCCGATGTAGCTGCCGTTGATCGTGATCGCGTTCGCGTACAGGCTGATGCCCGCACCGCTGGCGTCATCGACCGCCAGCCCGCGCACCTGCGATCCGGTCGACGCGCCGGTGAATCGGAACCCAGGATGGTCGTTGAAGTCGACCTCTACGACCGGCCGCCCGCCGGCCACGTAGTTCGGCGCCGAGTAGCCCTCGAGGATCGTGGCCCGCCCGATATCCGGCAACGGTCCTTTGAGCCTGATCACGCCGCGGACCGCAAAGTTGATGATCGTCACGCTGCGTCGCGACCCGGCGTTGGCGAAGTTGATCGCGGCCCTGAGTGTGCCGGGTCCGAAATCGCCCAGCCGGTGCACGAAAACCGTCCGCACCGGCGGGCTGCTGCGCATTTGAGCGCTGGCCGGAGTTGTGATCATGAGGGCACCGGCCGCGAGCAATGTAACAGCGCCTGCGGCTAGAAATTTAACAGAGAGTAGTCGATTCACGGCATGAAGTATGCGCCGGAGCGATCGGCGGAGCGAGTACCGGCGAGTTGACAGCCGGCCGTGTCTGCCAACGAGCCCGGACATATGGTGACCTGATGCGCGTGCTAACCGGGAGCGACCGATGACGGTAGAACGGCCCGATGCGGCCGACCTGGCGCCGATCGCCGAGCGGTACGGCCTTGAGCTGACCGGGGCGGACCTGGCCGAGATCGTGCCGATGGTCTCCTCGATGCTCGGGGCCTATGACCGGGTGGCGGAGCTGTACGCGGAGCGGCGACCGGCGCGCCGCCCAGCCGGGACTGGGAATGGCCCACGGACAACGAACGACCGTGGTTACCCGGGTCCTCGAGGCAGGCGCGACGATCAGCGGTAAGGCTGTCTGCGAGGACCTGTGCTTCTCCGGCGGCAGTCACACCGCCCGCACCGGGCCCGTCCGCAATCCGTGGGACGGGCTCGATCACCGGACTGCCGCCTACGACGCGGCGCTGACCGTCTTCGACCTCGACGTGCTCGTGCTCCCCACGCTGCCGGTCGTCGCCTCGCTGATCCCGTCGCCGGATGTCGGACGCAGCGAGTCGGTGACCAGGTCGACCGAGATGATCGTGAACACCTGCCCGTTCGACGTGACCGGGCATCCGGCGAGCTCGGTTCCGGCCGGACTGGGCAAGGACACCGGCCTGCCGGTCGGGATGATGTTCGTCGGGCGCCGGTTCGACGACGCGATGTGCCTGCGGGTCGCGCGGGGTTACGAGTCCGTCGTCGGCGGATTCGCAGTGCCGCCCGGATTCAATGAGCCGCCCGGCAGTGTCACACATCACTCCTAGGATGGCCGGGTGACAGTAGAGGCTGCGCCGACCGCGCTCGCTGCTTTGCACCGGGTCTTCGGCTACGACTCGTTCCGCGGCGAACAGCAGGAGATCATCGATCACGTCATCGGCGGCGGCGACGCGCTCGTGCTGATGCCGACCGGCGGCGGCAAGTCGCTCTGCTACCAGATCCCGGCGCTCGTGCGACCCGGCACCGGGGTCGTCATCTCGCCGCTGATCGCGCTCATGCAGGACCAGGTCGACGCGCTGCGAGCGCTCGGCGTGCGGGCCGGCTTCCTGAACTCGACCCAGGACGGCTGGCAGCGCCGCGAGATGGAGGAGGCGTTCGCCTCCGGCGCGCTCGACCTGCTGTACCTGGCTCCCGAGCGGCTGCAGGTCGAGGCGACGCTGCGGCTGCTTGATCAGGGAAAGATCTCGCTGTTCGCGATCGACGAGGCGCACTGCGTGTCGCAGTGGGGCCACGACTTCAGGCGCGACTACCTGGAGCTGTCCCTGCTGCACGAGCGCTGGCCGGCCGTCCCAAGGATCGCGCTGACCGCCACCGCGACCGGGGCGACGCGGGAGGAGATCGCGCAGCGGCTGAACCTGCGTCAGGCCCGGCACTTCGTGGCCAGCTTCGACCGGCCGAACATCAAGTACCGGATCGAGCCGAAGACCGAGCCGAGCCGGCAGTTGCTCTCGTTGCTCCGCGATGAGCACGCGGGTGACGCCGGGATCGTCTACTGCCTGTCCAGGGCCTCGACGGAGGAGAAGGCGGAGTTCCTGAACCGGAACGGGATCACCGCGCTGCCGTACCACGCTGGGCTCGACACAAGGACCAGGACGGCCAACCAGGCGCGGTTCCTGCGCCAGGAAGGCCTGGTCATGGTCGCCACGATCGCATTCGGCATGGGCATCGACAAGCCGGACGTGCGGTTCGTCGCCCACCTCGACATGCCCAAGTCGGTCGAGGGCTACTACCAGGAGACCGGACGGGCCGGCCGCGACGGCCTGCCTGCGACGGCCTGGCTCGGCTACGGGCTGTCGGATGTCGTCCAGTTGCGCCGGTTCATCGACCAGTCCGAGGGTGATGGCGCGTTCCGCCGCCGGCAGAACCAGCATCTGGACGCGATGATCGCGCTGTGCGAGACCGTCGAGTGCCGTCGCGCTCAGATGCTGGGGTATTTCGGGGAAGCCGCGGACGCGTGCGGCAACTGCGACAGCTGCCTGACCCCGGCGCAGACCTGGGACGGCACGGTCGCGGCCCAGAAGGTGCTGTCGGCCGTGTACCGGCTCAAGCGCGAACGAGGTCAGTCGTTCGGCCAGATGCACATCATCGACATCTTGCTTGGCAAGGAAAACGCCAAGATCATCGAAAACAACCATTCCTCGCTCAAGGTCTTCGGAGTCGGCACCGAGCTGAGCGCCGGTGAATGGCGCGGAGTCGTCCGGCAGCTGGTCGCCCAGCGACTGCTGGTCGTGCACGGCGACTACAGCACGCTGGCCCTGACCGCCCTGAGCGATGAGGTGCTGTCCGGAAGCCGCCAGGTCCTGCTGCGGCGCGAGCCGCCAAGGGAGCCTAAGAGCCGCAAGGCGTCGCGGTCGGAGAAGTCGGCCGCCGCGCAGGCCGCAGCCGCTGATCTGCCGCCCGAGGCCACCGAGGTGTTCGAGCGGCTTCGGGCCTGGCGTGCCGATATCGCCCGGGAGCAGGGACTGCCCGCGTACGTGATCTTCCACGACGCCACGCTCCGCCAGATCGCGGCCCGATCGCCGTCGAGCCTGGCTGACCTAGCCGGGATCAGCGGAGTAGGCGAAGCCAAGCTGGCCAAGTACGGCGAGCTGATCCTCGAGGTGCTCGCGACCGGTGAGTAGTGCGTTCGACGAGTTCTTCCTAGCGGCGACCGGTCGCGTGCCGCCCTCTTACCAGCGTCAGCTGGCCACCGGCGGTCTCCCGGCGTCGGTCACGGTTCCCGGCAGCGGCCGGACCGGCGTCATGCTCGCGTGGCTGTGGCGGCGGCTGCACGGGACGGACCAGGTGCTTGTGTCGACGCCGAGGCGGCTGTTCTACGTGCTGCCGCAGAGCAGCCTGGTTGAGCCGGTCGCGGCCGAGGTCGCCGGGTGGCTGACCAGGCTGGGGCTGGACGAGCAGGTCGCACTGCAGCCGTCCGGCAGCAATCTCCGGCAATGGCGGCGGGACATGCACTGCCCGGCGATCGTGATCGGCACCGCGGACGCGCTGGTCAGCAAGGCCTTGAACCGTGGTTACGGAATCGGCCGGGTCATCTACCCGATCGACTTCGCGCTGGTCACCAACGGTGCGCAGTGGGTGTTCGACGAGATCAGCTTGTGCCCGCGTTCGGCCGCGACGATGGGCCGGATCGCGTCGCTGGCAGCGGCCGCGGGCACGGCTGAGCCGTTCGCGGTTGCTGGTCTGGCTTCGGCCGGAGTGCTGGGGGCGGGCGGCCCGGTAACCGCCAGGCTCGGGGCCGAGCCTGGCGACAATCCCGCGATCGCGGCCGCCGCTGCTGAGCTGCACCAGCCGGGCAGGCGCACGCTGATCGTCCTGAACTCGGTCGCGACGGCGCAGCGGGTATATGCGGCGCTGGTTGGCGGGCCGGTCGAGTGCGTGCTAGTGCACGCTGAGTTCCGGGGGCGGGAGCGCCGGGCGCTGGCGGAGGCGCTGGCCGGTCCGGCGGGCGATGACGGGCAGATCGTGGTCGCGACGGCGGTCGTCGATGCCGGGCTTCCGATCACGGCTGAGCTGGTCGTGACTGAACTGGCGCCGGGGGCGAGCCTGGAGTTGCGGGCCGGTCGGTGTGAGCGGGGCGGTCGGCTGTTCTGGGTTCCCGGTGCCGGGACCGGCCTTCGGGAGCCTGGATTCAACCGGCAGGAAGCTTTCAAGCCAGAAGAGATCTTTAATACGTCGACTGATGGCTTGACCGGCGGCGATCTCGACGTGGCCGGGCTGGTCGGCGACGGCGGCGATCTTGAGGCTCAGCTGATCTGGGCGAGCTGGACCGGCGGGGAGGATGGGCGGCCGCCGGCCGAGTTCCGGCTGCCGGGAGATGAGTGGCGGTGCCGGGCGCCGCTGGCGCGGGTGGCGGAGCTGGCGGGGCGGGTGCCGGTGTGGCGGCTGGGCACCGGCGGCTGGGTCGCGGCGACGCCAGAGGAGCCGGCCGGGCCGGGGGAGATCCTGGTGGTCGCGGCGGATGACGGCGGCTATGATCGGGTCCTCGGATTTGACCCGGTGTTGCCGGGGCCGGTGGCGGATTGTCCGTCGCTGGATCTGGTCATCGAGGGTGAGGCTGAGCCGGGGGAGTGGGTCTCGCTGGCTCGGCACAGTGAGGAGACCCGGGATCAGGCAGCGGCGCTGTTGTCGGTGATCCGGCCGTCGGTGGGCGACGTCGAGTGGCGGTCGGTCGTGTGCGCCGCGTATCTGCACGACCTCGGCAAGGCGCACCCGACCTGGCAGGACGCGCTGTGTGCGGTCGCGGCTGATGGTGACCGGGAGCGGGTGCAGGCTGGTCGTCCTTGGGCCAAATCGGGGACCGAGGCTCCGCTGGTGTTTGCGGGAGACGTGCGGTTCCGGCACGAGCTGGCGTCGTTGCTGTTGGTGGACGGGCCGCTGCGAGAATTGGTGGACGGCGACGCCGATCGTGACTTGGTGCGGTATCTGGTGCTGGCCCATCATGGACGGCTGCGGGTGCGGGTGGCGGATCCTGATGCCGACGGGCCAGTGCTGTTCGGGCTCGTCGATGGCGGGAGCTGGCCTATTCCGCCGGTGCTCGGCCGGGGCGCGGTTGAGCTGACGGTGGATCTGGCGCAGTTTTCCGGTGCCTGGACGACGACCGTGCTGGCGTTGCTTGAACGTTACGGGCCGTTCGCGCTGGCCTATATGGAGACGCTGGTCCGGATCGCCGACTGGCGCTCGAGCGGGCGGAACGAGCTAGCGGCGCCCTGAGTTGCGGCCCGTTCAGTCGTTCAGCTCGCAGTCAGGCAGGTGTAGCCGCCGCTGACCTGGTGGCGAACCTGCGCCGAGCCTGTCCCGCATTCCGCCCCAATAGTCGCACTGATCATAGCAAGCACTTCAGTAACTTAGGTTTAGATGAATGTGCGGATTCATCTAATTGCCGATAGCGGGTCCGAAAGATGAATGTGCGCATTCATC
>WNEY01005193.1_pt1 | contig 10051 bp, 7 predicted proteins | sample 5400531 | NCBI WGS metagenome assembly WNEY01 (sample SAMN13153338, study PRJNA577476) | soil metagenome | isolation source: 200 cm saprolite under Douglas fir tree site 1 | place: USA:California | collected 2015-04-18
CGGGTAGGTCAGGTGGGTCAGGTGGGTCGGACAGGTCGGGTGGGTCAGGTGGGTCGGACAGGTCGGGTAGGTCGGGTGGGTCAGGTGGGTGAGGTGCGTCGGGTAGGTCGGGTAGGTCGACGCAATAAGGAGGCTTCATGCGTCTGCGCTCATCGATGCTGATAGCGGGTCTTGCGGGTCTTACGGTGCTCGCGATGCTCTCCCTGATCCTCATTCAGTGGGTCTCCGCTCAACAGCGGGGCGGGAACTCCGGGCCGAGGATTGCGGCGGTCCCGAGCGTCAAAGGCGGTCAGGACATGTACGGCGCATACGACGTGGTCGCCGGCTGGCCGAAGGATCTGTCGACGCTGCCTGGCCATGAGGGGTGGACGTTCGGCGCGGGACAGAGCGTTTTTGCCGAGAGCCCGAACCGAATTTTCGTGCTCCAGCGGGGCGAGCTGCCGAACATCAAAGCGCCGGCCACGAAAAAGCTGACCGACACCGCGCCGAGTATTTTCTTTCCGATCGGCCGGCTGCCGTGGCGGGATGCGACGGTTTCAAGTCCTCCCGGCAACGGCGGGACCGGGCAGCCGGCTGAGGGGGGAGTCCAGGCCTGGGAGCGAGCGGGCAACGCGATGGGTGTCGACGCCCGCTGGGAGCACTGCATAATGGTGTTCGATGGTGCGGGCAACCTCGTCGAGTCGTGGAATCAGTGGGATTCGAAGCTGCAGCGGCCGCACTTCGTCGCCATCAGCCCCTACGATCCGGAAAAGCACGTCTGGATCGTCGACGATCACAAGCACGTGATTCACAAGTTCTCGCATGACGGCAAAACGGAAGTACAGACGATCGGCACATACGGCGAGCCCGGCGCGGACGACAAACATTTCAACCGCCCCACGTTCATCGACTGGTTCCCCGACGGCGGCTTCGTCGTGGCGGACGGTTACAACGGGACGCGGGTGGTCAAGTTCGACAAGAACGGCAAGTATGTGACGGCCTGGGGGCAGAAAGGCAATCCTCCGAACGACACGCGGCCCGGTTACTTCAACAACGTCCACGGCATCTCGGTCGATCCTCAGACGCGGCGGGTGTTCGTCAACGATCGCGGCAACCACCGCGCGCAGGTGTTCGACGAGAATGGGAAGTTTCTGTCCGAGTGGAGATTCGGCGACCAGCCGTCGGATATCCATTTGTTCCACATCATGAGCGACGGCTCTCTGTGGGCCGCTGATCGCGGTACGAACAAGATCCTCAAGTACGATCTCGACGGCAACTTCATGTATGCCTGGGGAATCTGGGGTCCACACCCCGGCGGCATGTGGGGCGTGCACGGCATGAGCGTCGACACCGACGGCAACTTCTACGTCGCCGAGGTCGACAACGGCGGGGTGCAGAAGTATCGACCGCGCGCCGGCGCCAATCCGGCCTTCCTGGTCGGCAAGCCGATCCGCTCGGCATGGCGATAGTGCCTTTTCGACATGGCTGATGGCTGATGGCTGATGGCGAATGGTCAATGGAGAACTTTTTCCATCGCCCATCAGCCATCGCCCATCAGCCAACAGCCATCGACGATGCAACCGTGTAAACACCATACCGTCCCGTGTCTATCCGATGCGGCCGCTGGATCCAACACTCCGGATTGTGCGAGGACATTCTCTCCGCCGACTGCCGTAATGTCGTTGACTCGCCATAGGAGGTGGGCTACCTTCCAGCCTGCAATCTGACAGTTGCAGCGTGTCGGGCACACTCTCGGTGGTCGCGAAAGCTGACTCAGGTGGGGAGGTATCCATGACATCGCGCGTGGTCATTCGGTCGATCGTCGTCGCCGCTATCCTCGTCGTGCCCGCCGCCGGGTACGCGCAGGAAGCGGTGCTGAGCGGCACCATCACGGATTCCACGGGCGCGGTGCTGCCCGGGGTTGCGCTGAAAGCCGTGCACGAGGCCTCAGGCAACAGCTTCGAAGGAGTGACCGATCAGCGCGGGGTGTATCGGATTCCCGTGCGCATCGGCGTCTATCAGATCACCGCCGAGCTCTCAGGCTTCACCGCCGTCACGCGAAGTGGCTTGCAGCTCCTCGTGGGACAGACGGCCGTCATCAACCTGCAGATGGCTCCGGGGACCGTGACCGAAGCGGTGACAGTCACGGGACAATCGCCGCTGCTCGAGACCACTACGTCGAGCCTTGGCGGCAACGTCGATCCCAAGCAGGTGGCGGAGCTTCCGGTCAACGGACGCAACTGGATGGCGCTCGCGCTCACCGCCCCGGGGAGCCGGACCAACGCCAGCGCCACCGGCGTCGCGGCGCAAATTCCATTGCCCGACAGAAACAACGGCGAGGCGCGCGAGTTCCAGCTCAATATCGACGGCCAGCAGGTGTCGGCGGACATCGGGACCGGCGGCCAGCCCAAGTACAGCGCCGATTCGATCGCGGAATTTCAGTTCATCTCCAACCGGTTCGACGCGACGATGGGCCGGTCGACCGGCGTGCAGGTGAACGCAGTCACCAAGTCGGGCGGCAACCAGATGGCGGGACTGGTCCGGGGCAATTTCCGCGACAGCAAATTCAACGCGGAGAATCCCGTCCTGGGCTTCGTGGAGCCGATTCAGAATCAGCAGATCAGCACGACGCTCGGCGGTCCGATCGTGAAGGACAGGCTGCACTACTTCGGCAACTATGAATACGAGCGCGAGCCGAAAACCACCACATTCAACACGCCCTACCCCGCCTTCAACGTCTCGCTGAACGGCACCAACAACCAGAAGAAAGGTGGCCTGCGTCTCGACTATCAACTGTCGCCGCAGACGCGGCTGATGGGCAAGTATTCCAGGGCCGCAATCTGGGAGCCCGTCGTGGGCGGCAACCTCCAGAGCAGTCCGGCGGCGACCGGAACCAATCGCGAGTACAACAAGGAGTTCCTCCTCCTGTTCACGCAGGTCCTCAGCAATCGGGCGGTGAACGAGATCAAAGGGGGGGAGGCGGTGTTCGGTCTGGAGAACGAGAATCTCACGACGTGGTCGAACCATTGGCAGCGGGCCAATGGCATCAACACGGGATCGCCCCGCATCACGTTCACGGGGTTCGCCATCGGCGGCAACCAGAACTATCCGCGACATCAGGATCAATGGGTCTGGAACGTACGCGACGACTTCACGTACTCGTACAGCGCGAAGGGCCATCACGACCTGAAGCTCGGCGGAGAGTTCCTGCATCGCCACCAGATTCAGGCGAATTGCCGGCAGTGCATGGGCACGATCAACGCCTCGAACGGGAACCGGCCGGCCAATCTCGAGGCGCTCTTTCCCGATCCGTTCAACGCCGACACCTGGAACATGGCGGCGATCTCCCCGCTCGTGCGGACCTACAGCATCGGCGTCGGCGACTTCGACGTCCATCTCTACTCCAAGAAGATCGCCAGCTGGGCGCAGGACGACTGGCAGGTGACGAACAACCTGACGCTGAATCTCGGGCTGCGATACGACCTGGAGCTGGGCGCGTTTGCGAACGACGTCAGCTTCCCGCCCTTCCAGGAGGCCGGGCGTCCCGCCGACAAGGCCAACTTCCAGCCGCGGCTCGGCTTCGCCTTCAAGGTGAACGAACAGACCGTGGTGCGAGGCGGGACCGGGTTGTACTACGGGGATGCGCTGGGCGCCGATCAGTCGTTCGCGACCGGCAATCCGCAGATTGCCGTCATCAGCTACGCCAACGACGGCCGCGCGGACTTCGCGGCGAACCCGACCAACGGTCAGCCGTTGCCGACCTACGCGCAGGCGATCACGCGGTTCTGTTACGCCAACAACAACGCGCCCGGATGCCTCATCCGCGACCTCCAGGAATTCGTGGGACCGCCCCAGTATGTCGAGCTGCCGCGGACGTTTCAGACCTCGATCGGCTTCCAGCGGCAGTTCGACGGCGCGACGGCCGTCACGGCCGACTACGTTTACAGCAAGGGGACGCACGAGAAGGACGTCGTCGAAAACATCAACGTGCTGTTCGATCCGAACACCGGCGTCAACCTCCCGTTCGCGACCAGAGCCAACCGGCCGTATCCGGACTGGGGCGTCGTTTCGATGAACTCGCATCTCGCCCGCTCCGCCTATCACGCGCTGCAAACCGGCTTCACGCGGCGGTTCAGCAATCGCTGGCAGGCCAACGCCACCTACACGCTTTCGGGGCTCTGGAACGCGGATACCAAGCCGTTCAGCGGCCTCCAGCAGGTGGCGTTCGAGACCGCGCCCGACCTGGGCGGTGAATGGGGCTTGTCGGCCGACGATATACGCCATCGCGCTGTGTTCAATGGCATCTGGCAGGTGGGCCATGGCTTCCAGGTGAGCGGACTCCATTTCTTCGCTGCCGGCATCCGTCAAAACAACACCTACGGCGGCGATCTGCGCAATACGGGCGTGGTTTCCACCGCCCGCCTGCGTCCGGATGGCAGCATCGTCCCGCGCAATGCCATCCTGGCGCCGCCGCAGAACCGGACGGATCTGCGGGTGCAGCAGCGGATCAAGCTGCACGGCCGCGCCGCAATCGATGGGATCGCGGAAGTGTTCAATGTGTTCAATCGTCCGAACTGGGGCATCGGGACGGTGGAAAGCAACGCGACGCAGTACTTCCAGCACGTGTCGGCCCAGACGCGCACGGCGCAGTTCGGGTTCAGGCTGACATTCTGAGCATTCGCAATTAGGAAGTAGGAATTTGGAATTTGGAATTCGGACACGAATTCCAAATTCTGAGTTCCAAATTCTCAATTGCTAAAGACAGATCATGTCCCACCGCCGCTGGAGTCGTTGCCTCGTGGCGCCAGTGTTCCTGGCGCTCCTCGAGTTGCCTCGGCCGCATGCGCAGGCGGTCCGGTCCCAGGGATTTCGCTTTCAACTCGAGGAGGCGACCATCGCGGATGTGCATCGGGCCATCCGCGAACGTCAGATCACCTGCCGCGCACTGGTGCAGGCCTACGTCAATCGCGCCAGGGCGTATAACGGCGTCAGCGATCGCCTGGTCACGCGCGACGGGGCTCCCATCCCGGTTGCGCGCGGCACGGTTCGGATTCTCAGCGTGGCCTCCGCTTACGAGGCGGCGTCGAAGCGGCGTGTGCCGCCGCCTGCTTACCCGCGACTGCCGCCGCGGTCGTAATATGGGCAAATCGTGACCGAGAATCACAATTAGGAAATAGGAATTCGGAATCTGGAATTCGCGTCACGAATTCCAAATTCTAAATTCCAAATTATTCCAAATTCCTAATTCTGAAGGCCAAGGAGAAATCACATGGCACCACTCGTAGGCCGGAGACGCATGATGCAATGGGGGCTCTCGTCGATCAGTGCTCCAGTGCTGGGACGCATGCTGGGTGTGGCGGTCGCGGCGCAGGATTTCGGACCGGGAACCGGCAGGCTCGGGGTCATTGGCGGACGCGACGAGAGCGTCCTGTTTCCGGGGAAAGGATTGCCCGGTGGAGGACAGCTCGAGATCCGGCTCGTGCAATCCATGTACACGAGCGATGCCGACGAGCTCGAAGTGGCGCAGCGGGCGCGGCCCTACGATCCGAGCTCATGGTTCGAGGAATGGACGCGCGTTGCCGAGAAGAACGAAAAGCTCGCCGACGGGTATGCCGCGCAGGGATTCAAGGTGACGGCGAACGAGCACTACCGGCGGGCGCAGGATTTCTATGGCAATGCGGTCTGGCCGCTGCCGGAGAGCGACAAACGGATGCTGCCCGGCTACAAGAAGATGCGGGAGACGTTCGACAAGGCGTGGCAGATGCAGCGCGCACCCTTCGAGCGCGTAAAGGTCAATTTCGAGGGGAAGACGCTGGAGGGATATTTCCGCAAGCCGGGCGGACCCTCCGGGAAAAAATTCCCGACGGTGATCGCGTTCCAGGGCGCCGATACGATGGCGGAAAACACGATCCTCGGAGGAGCGGGGTCGTACGTGGCGCGCGGCATGGGCTACCTCGCCGTGGATTTCCCGGGCCAGGGCGCCGCGCTGCGCCTGCAGGACCTGCACCTGCCGCCCGATCCCGAGCGCATTCTCAAAGCGATGATCGACTACCTCGAGACGCGCCAGGACGTGGATGCCACGCGGATAGGCGTGAACGGCATCAGCATGGGCGGCTGGGGCGCGCCTCGCGCGGCGAGCGGCGAGAAACGCATCAAGGCGGTCATGGTGGCCGCCGGCTCGTACGATCTTGGCGCCGATCTGTTCGACTACTATCCGCCGATTCAGGATCGGGTGCGATGGATCATCGGCGCGCGCGACCTGGCCGACGCGAGACGGAAGCTGCGTGACTACACGCTCGAGGGAAGGGCGGACAAGATCGAATGCGCCATGCTGATCGGCTATGGCGGCGACGATCGGATCATGGATCCGAACGGGGCGCAGCGGCTGTATCGGGCGGCGATCAACTCGAAACGCGACATGATCGCCGGGTTGGGACATCCGCAGCACAACGTGAGGGCGGGCGGTCCGCGCGGCGAGCGGACGGCGACGCTGCAGGACTGGGCGATGAAGCAGCTGCGCGCGGATGTTGAATCGAGTTGACGGAGAGGACGGAGAGAACCAATGCAACCACGAAGACACGAAGCTCCACGAAGATCACGAGAAAAACAATAGGTTCTCTTCTTCGTGTGTCTTCGTGTTCTTCGTGGTCCTGGCAGACGTTGTCGCGCTCGCGGTCCTTTCACGAAGAACCGAAGAAACGTCTCTCTGTTTGAATCCGTTTCCCTCCGTGCACGCTGTTATCTGCGCGTGGCAGCTTCTAGGAGCGACCAGCATCGGGTCCCGAGCCGTTCCTTCCACGAGACATAAACCCCCGACAGCCTGGCGCGAAACGGCTTCGAATCGACCTCGTTGAACACGAGCCCCCGTCCGGCGAGCTCGGTGCGCAGGCTGGCGTTCATGTCTTCCTGATCCCGGCGCTGGAGGCGCACATATTTCGTCACGTTGCGCTCGATGACCGCTGTGATGTCGCGGGGAAGACGCTTCCAGGTCGGCAGGTGCGCCAGCAGATTGAAGCCCGACCACATGTGATTCGTCATGCTGACGTACTTCACGACCTCGTAGATCTTGAACAGGTCGACCAGCGCGAGCGGATTCTCCTGCGCATCGACCCTGCCGGTCTCGAGCGCCTCGTAAATGCCGTCGCTGTTCACCGCGACCGGCTCCGCTCCAAATGCTTTGAACATGTCGGCGACCATCTGTCCTGCCGGCACGCGCATCCTGATGCCGATCAAGTCGTCTGGACGCACGATCGGACGCTTGTTGCCGGCGATGTGCCGCATCCCGTTGTCGAAGGCGCCGACCGGAAATCCGAAGATCCCCTTGGCAGCCATTTCCTCTCGCACGTAGGCGCCCAGCGCGCCGTCCATGGCCCGGTGCGCCTCGGCAGCCGAGCGGAATGCGAACGGCACCTGCTGGATTTCCGCAACCGGCACGACAGTGCCGAGAATGCCGCCCATCAGCGTGAAGAACTGGATCTCGCCGGCGACCAGCATCTTGAGCGCGGCCGGATCGCTGCCTGCAATCCCGTTGTTCTGGGCCAGCACACGCGTGTCGACGCGTCCCCGGCTCTCGGTTCGGACCGCGGCCCACATCTGGACGAGCCGCCGGTGAAGCGAGCTCGTCGCAGTTTGATTGTGGAACTGGGTGAAGGTGTACTCCGCCACGACTGCCCTCGTTCGGGCTACGTCGGGCGCGCCGAAGCCTTCGGCGGAAGCGGGCGCCCGCAGTGACCTAGCGAGCACGGCCAGCGGTCCGAGGGCGGCGGCAGAAACAAACGTTCGGCGCGTGAGCGGCGTGCGCATCCCGGCTCCTCACGGCCGATTTTACGGGAAACAGCAGCCGGACCGCCGTGCGATAATCAGCCGCCTCCGCCATGCCTGCGTATTGGATCGCCCGCGCGAAAATCACCGATCCGGCGACGTACAAGAAGTACACGGACCGCGTGCCGGAGATCATCAGCCGCTATGGCGGTAAAGTCCTCGCGCGCGGCGGTCGCCACCAGATCATGGCGGGACCGGAGTACTTCCAGCGGTACGTCGTAATCGAATTCCCGACCTTCGAGCAGGGGGGTCGCCTGTTTCGAGTCGCCGGAGTACCAGGAAGCGTCGGTCTTCCGTCGAGCTGGAGGAGAGGTGGAAACCGCGATCGTCGAGGGCATCGGGAATTAGGAATTAGGAATTAGGAATTGGGAATTCAGAATTTGGAATTCGTTACGGGACCCGATAGCACGAGGAGACTCCAGGTGTTCCGCAATCCGTTCCGCGATCCGTTCCGCAATCCGCAATCCGCACTCCGCAACACTTGCGTAGCGCTATCAGCCTTCGCTGCGGCCGTCCTGCCGATGCGCGCGCAGCAGGCGGCACCGGTGCTCAGAGATTTTGCGATGGGCGGGGGCAACTACTACCTCAGAGCGCCGGAGTTTGTCGCGGCGTCGAAGGCGACGTTTCTCAAAGACGACGACCACGTGATCGGCGTGGCCGGCGAGGGTGTGGCCAAGGCGTATCCCGCGGCGGCGGTAACGTGGCATCACGGGTTGGAGGACCGCCTCGGGAAGCTGCCGATTTTCGTCACGTGGTGAAACCGCTGCAACACGGCCCTCGTGTTCAGGGCCGAAGCGGACGGGCGCCCGTTGACGTTCTTTCACGCCAACATGGTGCGGATGAATTTCACATTCACGGACCGCGAGACCGGGACGCGCTGGCAGCAGGAAACCGGCGAGGCGTTCGAAGGCCCGCTCAAGGGCAGGCGGCTCGAGATCTATCCGTTTCTCCTGACCATGTGGAAGGAGTGGCGCGACCGCCATCGGGACACGCTGGCGATGGTGCCCGTGCCGGGTCTCGAAGAGCTGTATGACCAGATGTGGCGCACGATTCTGGCGCGCAGGCCGGGCCGCCCCGGTCCGCCGGCAGAGCGCACACTGAGCCGCGAGGACCCGCGGCTCCCGGCGTACGAGCCGATCGTCGGGCTCGAGGCTGGCGGCGCACGACGCGCCTACCCGGTTGACGTCCTCGCGAAGGAGCGCATCGTCAACGACCGGCTCGGCGGGGAGGCGGTGCTGGTGATCTTCAGGCCGGAGAGCGATACCGTCACGACGTTCTCTCGTCAGCTCGATGGGCGCGCGCTGACATTCGAGCCGCGCGCGCAGTCAGGCGATCTCGCTGACGTCGAGACACGCTCACGCTGGAATCCGTACGGAGAGTGTCTCGAAGGAGAGCTCCGCGGGGGCCGGCTGAACGTGATCGTTTCAGTCCGGCAGTTCTGGTGGTCGTGGGCAGCGTTCTTTCCCGGCACCGACGTGTACGCCGGAAAGGGTCTGGCGCCACGGTAGTCCACGACGACACGGAAGCCCGCGCGCTTACGTGCCAAACGGCCTGTTTCGAATACGGCAAGGCGATCACGCAAAACGCCCGCGCACAATTCAGCAACGGATGGGGGTAAGCATGGAGACGAGACGAAGAGAATTTCTGGCGAGCCTGGGCGTGGGCCTGCTGGGCACCCGACTCGCCGGCGCGCAAACCGGAGGCGGCGCGCCACATCCGACGGTCCGCAAAACGAAGATGACGACGCTCTTCAAGAGCCCGGAGGGCTATCCGAACGCGATCGCGGTGGCGCCGGAAGGATTGTGGATTGGCGAGCAGAAGACCGACAACGCCTGTCTCGTGGACTGGAAGGGCAAGCTGCTGAAAACGGTAAAGACCGAATCGAAGAATACCAGCGGGATGGCCGTCGGCGGCGGTTACATCTGGATGGGCGCGAATGCCGCGCCGAACGGGATTTTTCAGACGGACATGAACTCGAAGACGATCAGCCATCGACAAATCCCGCTCGGCGGCGGCGGCTGCCACGGGGTCGAGTACGTCGACGGCAAGCTCTGGATCGCGGCGCTCCGTTTGCGCGGGATCCTGCGCGTGGATCCGAAGACGTGGCAGCCCGAATTCCTGATTCCGTATAGCGTGCCGCGGGCACATGGAACTGCGTTTCATGACGGCGGCATCTGGATGGTGACGGGAAACGAACAAGGCGCGGGGCTCATCAAGTACGACGCCGAGACCGGCCGGCCGCTCGAGACGG
>WNEY01005194.1_pt1 | contig 10051 bp, 11 predicted proteins | sample 5400531 | NCBI WGS metagenome assembly WNEY01 (sample SAMN13153338, study PRJNA577476) | soil metagenome | isolation source: 200 cm saprolite under Douglas fir tree site 1 | place: USA:California | collected 2015-04-18
GCTGATCGGCACCCGACAAAAGCGTTTCGACGTCGCGGACAAGATTACGGGCAAGCCGATCTACGCCATCGACGTGCAATTGCCGAATATGCTGCACGCGGCGATCGTCCAATGTCCCGTGTTCAAAGGCGCATTGAAGTCCGTCGACGAGACGAAGCTCGCCGGCGTGAAGGGCATTCGCCAGGTGGTGAAGCTGCCCGATGCCGTCGCCGTCGTGGCAGACAGCTGGTGGCGGGCGAAAAAGGCGGCGGAGCTGCTGGCGCTGACCTGGGATGTCGGCGACAATTCCAGCGTTTCCAGCAACACGATTAGCGCAAATCTGCATGAGGCGCTGAGCGCCGCCGACGCGCGCGTCGGCCGCAACGACGGCGACGTCGACCGCGCGCTCGGCGCAGCGGTTAAGCGAATCGAAGCCGACTACGAGGTGCCTTTCCTCGCTCACGCCACCATGGAGCCGCAGAACTGCACGGCGCACGTGACCGCCGATCTGGTCGAGATCTGGGCGCCCACCCAGGACGGCGAGACAGCACTTGCAATCGCGGCGGATGCCGCCGGCGTACCGCCGGGCAAGGTCGTGGTTCACAAGATGATGCTCGGCGGCGGCTTCGGCCGGCGCGGGATCTTTCAGGACTTCGTGCGCCAGGCGGTCGTGATCGCGAAAGAGGTCGGTCAACCGGTGAAGCTCGTTTGGACGCGCGAGGAGGATGTCCGTCACGACTTCTACCGCCCGGTGGCAGCCGCCAGGATGACCGCGGGTCTCGACGCTGACGGCATGCCGGTCGCCTGGAAGATAAGAACCGCCGGCCAATCCATCATCGCGGCGGTCTCTGCTCGCGTGATGCAATTCGGGGTCGACCGGAATTTTCTTCAAGGCCTGCTTGAAGACATGCCCTACGATGTGCCGAACTATCTCGTCGATTTCGCCATGCGCAACACGCATGTCCCGGTCGGCGTGTGGCGCAGCGTCAACCACTCGCAGAATGCGTTCTTCAAAGAGAGCTTCGTCGACGAGATGGCATATGCGGCGGGTGCCGACCCCTATCTGTTTCGCCGCAAGCTCTTGGCCAAAAAACCCAAGGAGCTCGCCGTGCTCGAGGCCGCGGCCACGCACGCCGGCTGGGACACATCGCCGCCGCAAGGCGTGTTTCGCGGCATCGCGCTCCATAACTCGCAAAACAGCATTTGCGCGCAGGTCGTCGAGGTTTCAGTCGCTACCGACGGCAAAGTGGGGGTCCACCGCGTGGTGTCGGCGATCGACCCCGGTCATGTGGTCAACCCGCTGACCGTCGAATTGCAGACCGAGAGCGCTGTCGTCTATGGGCTTGCCGCGGTGCTTTACGGCGAGATCACCATAAGGGACGGACGCGTGGAGCAGGCGAACTTCCACGACTATCCGATGCTGCGTCTCGCCGAGATGCCGCGGGTGGAGACGGTCATTGTCGCGAGCGGCGGCTTCTGGGGCGGGGTCGGCGAAACGGCGGTGCCTCCTCTCGCACCTGCGATGTGCAACGCGATTTTCTCGGCGACCGGCAAGCGCATCCGCTCGCTGCCGCTCAAAAACCACGATTTGAGGAGCGCATAAGAAAAACGAACGGACGCAATCGGCGCCCACGCGCATTCGGGAGGCCCGACATGAATGCCACACCCGTCGTGACTGCTGTCGCCCTGGTTTTCACGTTGACCGGTCATGCTTCGGCGGCCGGTCCGGCGGATGCTCCGCCCGGCGCCCTCTCTTGTTCCGGCTGCCATCCGGCGGCCCGCACCGCGCAAACGACGGTGTCGCGGCTCGTCGGCCGTAATCCAGCCGACATCGTTGCCGCAATGCAGGCGTTCAAGTCAGGGCAAACGCCGGCGACCGTGATGGATCGCATCGCCAAGGGTTTTTCGGACGATGAGGTCAAAGCCATCGCCGCCTGGTATGGCGCGCAGAAGGATTGAGGAGGCCCATCATGACTGCAACGCGCACGAGCCGGCGACAATTCCTCAAGGCCGCGGCCGCAGGCGCAGCCCTACTGCCGCTTCCCGCCATCGCCCAGGGCGCCGGCGGGCGCGTGGTCGTCGTGGGCGGCGGCTTCGGCGGAGCGAGTTGTGCTCGTTTCATCAAACGGATCGATCCACGCATCACCGTGACGCTGGTCGAAGCGAACCCGACGTTCATTGCCTGTCCATTCAGCAATGGCGTCATCGCCGGCCTTCGCGATCTCAAGGCGCAAGAATTCGGTTACGACAAGCTTGCCGCCGACCCGGTGGTCCTCCAGCTTTCGCCGGGGACCGCGATCGACCCGCAGGGACGCACGGTGACGCTCGGCAATGGGACGCAGCTTCCCTACGATCGCCTGGTGCTCTCGCCCGGCATCGACATCCGCTGGGACGGCTTGCCCGGCTATACCGAGGCCGCCGCCGAGCGCATGCCGCACGCCTGGAAGGCCGGCGAGCAGACGCTGCTGCTGCGCCGGCAGCTCGAAGCCATGGAGGACGGCGGCACGGTGGTGATGTCGGCGCCCGCCAATCCGTTCCGTTGCCCGCCCGGTCCCTATGAGCGGGCGAGCCTGATCGCCTATTACCTCAAGACCAAGAAGCCGAAATCGAAACTGATCATTCTCGACGCCAAGGATGCCTTTTCCAAGCAGCGCCTGTTCCAGAACGCGTGGAAGGCGCTCTATCCGAACCTCGAATGGGTCTCGCTATCGAGCGGCGGCAAGGTCACCTCGGTCGACGTCGCAGCGATGACGCTCGTCACCGATTTCGGCCGCCACAAGGCCGATGTCGCCAATGTCATCCCGCCGCAGAAGGCGGCACGCATCGCCGAGCTGGCCGGGGTCGCGGACCGCACCGGTTGGTGCCCGATCGACCCCGCCACGTTCGAATCTAAGCTGCAGCCCAACGTCCATGTCGTCGGCGACGCCTCGATCGCGGGCGCAATGCCGAAATCGGCGTTCTCGGCGAATGCCCAAGCCAAGGTGTGCGCCGCCGCAGTGGCGAAGCTGCTTGCAGGCGGCAGCCCCGACGAGCCCAAGCTCATCAACACCTGCTACAGTCTGGTGGCGCCCGACTATGGCATCTCGATCGTCGGCGTGTACCGGCCGGCGGATGGTCAGATCAAGGAGGTCGAAGGCTCGACCGGCGTGAGCGCGCTTGACGCGCCGAGCTCCACGCGCGCGCTCGAAGCCACTTTCGCGAATGACTGGTTCAAGACCATCACCAACGAAGTCTTCGGCTGACCGCTGCGGCGCACTCGTCTATGTGGTTGCGCTCGCGGCCGTCATCGCAAGTTTCGCCGATGACGCGCGGACCGAGGAGCAACTGCGTCCCTATACCGTGGTCGAAGATGCGATCCCCCAGTCGCTGACCGGCGCGAAGGGCGACGTGGAACGCGGACGCAATATCGTCGTTAACCGGCAGGTGGGCCTTTGCCTCCTCTGCCACAGCGGGCCCTTCCCGGAGGACAAGTTCCAAGGCACACTGGCCCCGGACCTCAAGGGAACCGGAGCGCGCTGGTCGGAGGGCCAGTTGCGGCTTCGGATCGTGGATGCGAGCCGCCTCAACCCGGGCACGATCATGCCGCCCTATTACCGGATCGACGGTCTCACGCGTGTGGCGGCGGCCTTTCAAGGCAAGCCCGTGCTGACGGCGGAGCAGATCGAGGACGTGGTCGCCTATCTCGCGACCCTGCGCAACGAGTGAGCACGATGACGCGCGACGATGACATGCCGCAAGCAACCCGGCGCCGCTTCTTGATCGAGGCCGCAACGCTCGCGGGCGCCGTCGGGATCGCCCTCCCGCTTGCGGTAAAGCCCGCGTCAGCCACGCCCGAATCGATGCGCGCTGCGATCAGAAAGGTCGTCGGCGAGGCCCCGCTCAACAAAGGCAGGGTGAAGATCGACGTGCCGCCGCTGATCGAGAACGGCAATGCGGTCCCGCTCACGATTTCCTGCGAAAGTCCGATGACCGCGGACGATTACGTCAAGGCCATTCATGTCTTTAGCGAGAAAAATCCGCAGCCCAACATCGTGGGCGTTCAACTCGGTCCGCGCTCCGGACGGGCGGCCGTGTCGACGCGCATCCGCCTCGCGGATTCGCAGAAGGTCATTGCCATTGCGCAAATGAGTGACGGCTCGTTCTGGTCCAACGAGGCCGAAGTCATCGTCACGCTCGCCGCTTGTCTCGAGGGAGTCTGACCATGGCGCGTGCCCTCATCAATGCGCCGGCGAAGGCCAAACGCGGCGACATCATCGAGATCAAAACGCTGATCTCGCACAATATGGAGACCGGCTTTCGCCCCGACAATACGGGCAAAGCGGTGCCCCGCGACATCATCACCGACTTCATCTGCAAATATAACGGACAGCAAATCTTCCGCGCCGAGCTGTTCCCGGCAATTGCCGCCAATCCGTTCCTGACCTTTCACACCGTTGCCACCGAAAGCGGCACGCTGAGCTTCGAATGGACCGGCGACAACGGCTTTACGGCGACCGAGTCCGTCGACATCACCGTCGAATGAAGCCGGCAGCGGCTGTTGTTTTCGCCACCGCCGTCCTGGGCGCCACGGCGATCGCCGCCGAGATTCCGCTCGCCGATCGAAAATCAGGTTACGAGTACATGGGGCGCGAGACGCGCGCCATGCAAGATGACGACACCGCCAACCCCGGCATGCTGTGGGTGCTCGACGGGGAGGCGCTCTGGAACCGCAAGGAGGGTGCTGCCGCCAAATCATGCGCCGATTGCCACGGCGACGCGCGGGCGAGCATGAAAGGTGTGGCGGCCCGTTATCCGGCCTTCAGTACCGAGCGCGGACGTCCGGTCGATCTCGAGCAGCGGATCAATATCTGCCGCGCCGGGCAGCAGCAATCGACGCCGCTTCCTTTCGAGAGCAAGGAGCTGCTCGCACTCGCGGCCCATGTCGGGCAGCAATCGCGCGGCATGCCGATCGAAATCGCCGACGACGAGCGCACTAAGCCCTTCCTGCAAGCCGGCCGCGAGCTGTTCACCCAGCGCCAAGGGCAGCTCAATCTCTCCTGTGCACAGTGTCACGACGACAATTGGGGCCAAAAGCTTGCCGGCGCTGTGATCCCGCAAGGCCACCCGACCGGATATCCGCTCTATCGCCTTGAATGGCAAGCGCTCGGATCGTTGCAGCGGCGGCTGCGCAACTGCCTGTTCGGAATGCGCGCCGTGTCGTATCCGTCCGGCGCTCCCGAATATGTCGATCTCGAACTCTATCTGATGTGGCGCGCGCGCGGCATGCCGATCGAAACACCGGCGGTGCGGCCGTAGGTTCTGCGGCGCGGACGCGTCAGGTCTGCGTGCGGTGAAAGTCCTCTTCCGGCGTCGGACCCCAGATGCTGGTCTTGCCCGGGGTCCATAGTTTGGGCCGCTGCGGCGTGTCGCGATGCCAGGGGCGCGGCTCGAAATAGCCGAGCTCCTCATCCTTCATCTGGTCGAGCTCGCAGAAGAACTCGACCACCTGCTCATCCTGGTTGCGATGGTAAGTGGCGACGTTGTGTCCCGGGCCGTGCCGCAACGGACCCCAGATGATCGGGATCTGTTTTTGGCCCATCACCTCGCACGAGTTCTGCAGATGCATGAAGTCCTTGAGCTCGAATGCGATGTGATGAAGCCTCACGTGCGGACCGGTGAAGAAATTCACGGTGTGATGATCCGGATTGCAGCGCATGAAGCAGAAGAAATCGCCGATCCAGTCGGAGACGCGAAAGCCGAGCACCCGCTCGTAGAATGTGACGGTGCGCTGGATGTCGGGCGTGAAAAAGGCGACGTGTCCGAGCTTGAACGGCCCGATACCGGCAACCTGCGCGTGCTTGGCGAGATAGTTCCATTCCTTGAACAGCTCGATCGTGGTTCCCTTGTCGTCCTTGAAGGACAGCACCTGGCCCATGCCGGGAACGGAATCGTTGCGCAACTCGCTGCGCACGCCGTCCTTGGACAGCTCCCGCGCCAATTCGCCGAAATCGGAATCGGGCGCGACTTCGAACGACAATTTGATGCAGTGCGCTCGATCCGCCTTGTCGAGCTGGATCACCAGCTGCCCGGTCTTGGTGGCGAGAAAGGCGCGCTCCTTGTCGCGTTCGGCCACGATCAATCCCATGAACTCTCCGTAATACGCGATGGCCTTTTCCAAGTCCGGCGTCTCGAAGGTGGCGTGGCCGATGCGTCTCGGTTTGATCATGGCGTCATCTCCATTTCGTCCCCGGATTCATTTACATCATTTTTCCAATGCGCCGAATTGGTGCCGAATGCGATCGGCGACGAGTTCAAAGGCCATTCACCTGGCCCTGGTCAGAAACGGTGTATCACCATAGCGCATTTCGCTTCGCTCGACCCATCCTACACTGCGCCTTAGAAGCACTTACACACTCGACAAAACCGAGATATTCGGCGAAAGCTTGCGCGAGCAGCATCGCACGCACGGGAGCAGACGAACATGGCCGGCTACAAGCTCGCGACCTACCAAACCTCCGATGGCCCTCGCGCCGGCCTGGTCATCGACGACAAGGTGTTCGATGCCGCCAAGCTCACGGGCAAGGGCGCCTATGCGACCGTGCTCGGCATCCTCGAGGACTGGAAGACGGCGCAAGGCGTCTTGCGCAAAGCGGCGGCGGCGGCCGGAAAAAGCCGCGCCAAAGCGTTGCCGCTTGGACGCACCAAGCTGTTGGCGCCGGTGCGCTGGCCGTCGGCGATTTACTGCGCCGGCGCCAATTATGCCGACCACGCCGCTGAAATGGCTCGCCGCATGAACCGGCCGCCGGAGCCGGATCCGCATAGCCAGGGCCTCAAGGCGTGGCATTTCATCAAGGCGGCACGGGTGCTTGCCGACCCCGGCGCCACGGTGAAGATTTCCGGCGTCTCCGACCAGGTCGACTGGGAGGTGGAGCTTGCCGCCGTGATCGGGCGCCCTGCCAAGAACGTATCGCAGGAGAAAGCGCTCGATTACGTGGCCGGCTACACCGCGGCCAACGACCTCTCGGCGCGCGACCTCGGGCGGCGCCCGAACATCAGCGACACCTCCCCGTTCAAGTCCGATTGGACCAAACACAAGACCTTCGAGGGCTCGTGTCCGCTCGGCCCGTGGATCGTGCCGGCTCGCGACATCGGCGACCCGCAAAATCTCGGCCTCAAACTGTGGGTGAACGACGTGCTCAAGCAGGACTCCAACAGCAAGGACATGATCTTCAACCTGGCCGAGCAGATCGAGCGATTGTCGAGCGGTATGACGCTTCACCCCGGCGACCTGATTCTTACCGGCACGCCGGCCGGTGTCGGCTCGGCGCGCGGGGAATTCCTCAAGGCCGGCGACGTGGTCAAGATCTGGATCGAGAAAATCGGGACGCTGACCAACAAGATGGCTTGATCGCGCGATTTGACCCATTCCCGAGGGTGAGCCGAAGGCATGTTGTTTACGGATGTCGGCCAACACTTGCCGCTGGTTGCATTGAAACAATTGTACTATACAAATGGCGGTGGATGCCGATCTCGCGCTGACCGTTGGGACGGGCATCCCAAGAACGTTTGAGTTCTAGGGAACAGCGACAAGCCAAGGAGGCATGGCAGCATGGCCGAGCAGTACGTCGGAAAGACCGCTGAGTTCAAGGACGGCGACCGCCGAATCATCTTCGCTGGAGACAACGAGATCGGCGTATTCCGACACGAGGGGCAGTTCTACGCCTACAGCAATTTCTGCCTGCACCAAGGCGGCCCCGCGTGCGAGGGCCTCACCATCGCCAAGGTCGAGGAACGGCTGTTGCCCGACAAGACCTCGCAAGGGCTCTACTTCTCGGACAGCGAAATGCATTTCGTGTGTCCTTGGCACGGCTACGAATACGACATGAAGACCGGCGAATGCGTGTCCGACCGCAAACTCAAGCTCCGCAAATACAAAGTGGTCGAGAAAGGGGATGAGGTTTATGTCCTCACCTAAGGCCGCAAGGAGCACGCGGCGCGCGGCGCATCCGGCGGCAAAGAGAATGCCGGCGCAAGCGGAAGCGAAGCCGGCAAGCAAGATCGCGAACGGCGCCGCCGGCTCGGCGGAGGCGAAGCGGCTTGCGGCCGAGCTCGAGCGGGCGCTTGCGAGCGGCCGGCGCGACGTCCTCAGCACGGACGCGTTGCAGGCGCTGATGGCGGCCGTGTGCAAGACCTATGCGGCACAGATCGAGGCGGGCGAGCAGCTCCTGCCGCTTGCGCAGCGTGGCGGCGCCACCGCCACCGACGTGATGATCACGGCGAGCGGCCTGCTGAAGGCCGCGAACCTGGCAGTGTTCGAACTTGGGATGTGGCAGAGCTGGACCGGGCGCTAACTTTCGAACGCGGGTTCGCCCGCAAGGAATTTGCAAACGGATTTCGGAAACGTCAGGAGACGAACCATGGACCTCCTCGCTGAACGCGGCCGACGCATATCTGTCGACGAGTTGAACACCACCAGGCTTCTCGCCCATGCCCGCAAGCAGGCGGTCCGGCGCAACCTCGACGACATCGTCATCGTCGACGTGGACGCCCACCATTACGAGAACGAGCACTACAGCGACATCCTGCCGTACATGGAGCACGATGTTTTCCGCCAGTGGACGATGGGCGGCCGCGGCATGACCGATCGCGGCGCCGTCGTGCCGACCAACGCGGGCTTCATCCAGGACATGGGCGGGCGCGTGACGCGCTATCCGCTGCGGCGTTCAGAGAAGACCGAGCAGGGTGGCAAGCATCGCGACGTGCAGCTCGGCGAGCGCTGGATGGACGCGATGAGCGTGGATTATTCCTGCCTGTTCCCGACCGGGATGCTCAATATCGGCATGCATCCGCAGAAGGAGATGGAGTCAGACCTCTGCTGGGCTTACAACCGCTGGGTCACCGAGAAGGTGCTGCCGGAGGCCGGCGGCCGCATGTACTCCATGCTGTGCCTGCCGTTTTCCGACCCCGCCGCGTGCGTGCGCCAGGTCGAGACCTTTGGCAGTCGCAAGCACGTGACCGGCTTCATGGTCACCACGGTGCGGCATCTGCAGGTGAACGACAACGCCTATATGCGGCTCTACCGCATGCTGGAGGAGCGCGGGCTCGCGCTCGCGTTCCATTCCGGGCCGAACTGGAACGAGCCCGTATTCCGGGCCTGCAACCGCTTCCTGTCGGTGCACGCGCTCGGCTTCACCTTCTACAACATCCTGCATTGCACCAATTGGGTGATCAACGGGATGGGCGAGCGCTTTCCCAAGCTGCCGGTGATCTGGATCGAATCGGGGCTCGCGTGGGTTCCGTTCCTGATGCAGCGGCTCGACCATGAATTCATGATGCGGCCGTCGGAAGCTCCGCTCCTGAAGAAGAAGCCGTCGGATTACATGCGGGACATGTACTACTCCTCACAGCCCATTGAGATTCAGGATCGCCAGGCGATGGAGTGCACGTTCCGGATGATCAACGCGGAGACCCAGCTGCTTTACTCTTCGGATTATCCGCACTGGGACTTCGACCTGCCCGCGACGATCTACGACCTGCCCTTCCTCTCGGAGAAGGCCAAGCACAACATCCTCGGCGGCACCGCGGCGCGCCTGTTCAAGCTGCCGCCGCGCAACGAGAAGCAGAAAGAGAACCTCAAGCGGTTCGGCAATCTCGCCGCCGCGGCGGCCTGAAGCCGCCGATTACGCGCATCGGCCGCCTCCCGGATCCAGCCGGGAGGCGGTTTTGTTTTTGCACCTGCGGCTTTTCCCGCCCTACGGCCGTTGCGCGCGGCGTTGGATGCGCAGCTCGATCGATCGCAGGCCGGCAACGATGACGGCGAGCGGAACGATCTGGACCACACCCAGCGCCGCGACCGCGCCGTAGCTGCCGCCCTCCTCCCACATGGTCAGACTGATGGTTCCGAGCACATGGGTGCCGGGACCGACGAGAAAGATCGACGCGCCGAGCTCGCGCACCGCTAGCACGAAAACGTAGATCCAGCCTGCCAGCAGCACCGGCGCCAGAAGCGGCAGCATGATGCGCAAGAAGATCTGGGCAAGCCCAGCGCCCGCGACCGCCGCCGCCTCCTCGAGCTCGCGATGGATCTGAGTGA
>WNEY01005195.1_pt1 | contig 10049 bp, 13 predicted proteins | sample 5400531 | NCBI WGS metagenome assembly WNEY01 (sample SAMN13153338, study PRJNA577476) | soil metagenome | isolation source: 200 cm saprolite under Douglas fir tree site 1 | place: USA:California | collected 2015-04-18
CACCACCCCTTCGAGGGTGTTTCCAACCGCGATGCCTATCGAGGTCGCCACGGACCCTGCGGTCGTTAGGTTGACCAGGAACGCCCCTGTCAGGATCGCTGGCCACACGCGGTAGCCGAGGATCAGGAAGGCCGCGAGGGCGATCCCCGTGCAAGGCCATATCGCAGTCGCACTGGCATTTACAAAGGCCAGCGTTAGACCCAGTTTTCCGGCGACGAAGTAGACACCGGCCAAGGCCGCCAGAGCTGCCAGATCTCTTGGATATCTCGAACGGACCATGCACCGCCCTCCGGATTGCGAGGGCTCAGTGCTCCGTCGGTACTAGAACGTAAGGCGAAGTGACGTGAGGCCTGCCCTCGGCAATCAGAGCAGCCACAACAACAGCGACTAAGTCTCTATTTTACAATGACTTTTCGGATGAGGACCCCCGCGAGGCAGCTCGGTTGCCAATCGGTCAACTGCCCATTATCCCAGGTTTTTGGCGATCAAACTGAGTCGGAAACTGTGGGTAGAATCTACACGGCGGGCTCGAGAACTAGTCGCAATTCCCATTCTGCAACCGTTTTTTGCTCATCGAAAACCTCCTCGGGCGGCCTACACAGTGTGTGCCTGTGCGGACGGCCTTTGACTCAACTCTGCTTCTCATCGCCAGGAATGCGCGTTCGCATCCGCAAAGCTATGACGCCAAACGCTTCGCATACCGCCATTCCAACAGAAACGCGATGCTGACTCCGATGAAAACGAAGGGCCAGACCCAAAGGGCGTCGACGTGAATCATACCTATGCCTGAGACCAGGAACACCACGCCAGCGACCAGAAATAGTGGGCCAGTGATCGCGCAGTGAAAAGAGCGATTCCGACGCCAGTTGGCGAGGCAGCCGATGGCCGCGGCGAAAAGGCACGCAACTGCCGAGGACGCATGGAGAGGACGCCAATAGATTCCTATGAGGCTCAGCGCTCCCCACGCCATCAGCGAGACCACGAACCAATAGCACATCGCTGCTGGCGAGCTACAGCATGCTTCCACTTGCTTTGTCATCGCTTGCAACTTCCTTTCTGACCTCGAAAACCATGTGCATTGCACTAAATAGTGCTGGCGCGGAGAACCCTCAGTCCGTCCTTGGCGGCCCGCGCGACCTCACCCAGGCAGCATTTTCCAGTGGGATTTTTCACTTCACAGGCACACCGGCCTGCCTCGACTTCTGCCGCAATCCGCTCCGCCACGCCCGATTTCCCAGTGCTTCGGATTTCGTCCCAAATCTCTTGACGGGTGAAACCGAAGCAGTAGCAGATCGGAATGGGGTCCGCCGTCTCTTTAGCGCCAACCCGCACGAGCAAGTCTTCGCGGCGGAATCTCGGCGCTTCTGCGTCCAGGGCAAAATAGACGACTTCACAGTCCGACGCGTCGCAGAAGTAATACTGCGTGTTCGGCATTCCCACAGGCAGCTTGCGGACGAGACTCTTCACCGTAAGGGTGTCCACACGCTTGGACCGCGCGCCATTCACCGGGCAGGCCATCACCGCTGGCGGGGTGTCAGTCTTCGCATTTCCAGAACAACAGTCAGACATACGGATCTCCTCGTTCGCCCCAAGCCCTTACACGTGCACCGCAACTTTTCTATTTGGCGGTTTTCTCCGGCTGCGAGGGAAAGCCGGCATTCGTTGTAGCTTTCACGAGTGCATCCGTGTTGGTTTTTGCATCGTCGAAGGTCACCAGAACTTGTTTCTTTTCAAACCGCACGTCCACCTTTGAAACGCCCTGAACTTTTTCGAGCGCTTTCTTTACCGTTATCGGGCACACGGGACAGGTCATGCCGGGAACATTCAAGGTGACGACCTGCGGAGACGCCCAAGCCGTAGCTGTCAATACGAGCGCTGTAAAAAGGGCAGCGAGCAAGGTTTTCATATTCTTCATAACAACACCTCTCAAAGTCGAGATTTAGTAAAAGAGCTTGGCCACATACGGATATACCAGTGCAACGAGAACGAGCGCTGAGACCATCCAGAATAGAATTTTGTAAACGCGGCGGGTCCGTGGCACTGCGCACGCCTCACCTGGCTCGCATGCGTGCGCGGGCCGAAAGATGCCCCGGCCCGCAAAGAACAGAGCCACCAGAGAACCAGCGATAAAAAGCGGACGATATGGTTCGAGCAGCGTGAGGTTTCCAATCCACGCGCCGCTCAACCCGAGACCAACCAGAACCAGAGGCCCCAGGCAGCACGTCGAAGCCAGGATGGCGGCCAAACCTCCGACAAGAAGCGCTCCAGAGCCAGTCTGGTCGGAGCCGCTTTTGCCAGTTTCAACTCTCACTTGGGTTTCTCCGGTTCGCTCTTGTTTGTTTCTCTCAAAATTGGGCAATGAGCGGATCGCTTGCGCAGTTCTTTGTTGCAACTACGTAGAGCCAAACGCAGCTCATGCTCTAGCCTCTGAAGGTCGGCAACTTTCCGCTGTACATCGACCAGCTTTTCTTCCAATCGGCGGCGCACCGGCGCACAAGGCTGCCAGCGATTCCCTCGCAAATTCAATAGTCCTCGGATCTCGCGGAGTTTGAATCCCAAACCCTGTACGCGGCGGATGAAAGCCAGCGTCTCGACATCGTTTTCCCCGTATCTTCGGAAGCCTCCCGGTGTCCTCGGAGGTCGCGGAAGCAAACCGTTGCGCTCGTAAAAGCGAATTGCGTCAACGCTGAGCCCAATCTTTTTTGCGACGATGCCAATTTGCATTACCTTGGCTCCTCTGTAGAAGCTACACCCTGGAGTATAGTCCAGAGTCAAGTCCTTTCTCGCCACGCCCAACCGGGGCCGCTGAAATGAATTGACGCAGAGTGACTGGGCCAATGGCAGCCGGTTTGTTTCAAGGGTGTCCTAAAGGGGATAGATACAGCTTGTATGTGTTGTTAGCATCCGCTTCGGTTTGGGGTCGCGTCGTCTCGATAATGTTTGCCCTCGCAACGATCAGCGACCATGAAGAGAAATCCAGCCAAGGAGCTTTGACATGAAAAAACTTATGTTGGCTATTTGCTTCTTGAGCATGGGCAGCCTGGGCTGGGCGCAGTCGGCGCCGCCACTAGGTTCCGCGCAGACCTTCGCAGTCCTGGGCGCCTCGACCGTGACGAATACCGGCCCGACGGTCATCACCGGAGATCTGGGTGTGAGCCCAGGAACAGCCGTCACCGGCTTTCCTCCGGGAAAAGTGAGCGGAGGAACAATCCACGCGGGCGATGCCACCGCCACTGCGGCTCAGGCCGCTGCGCACACGGCATACGCTAATCTAGTCGCGCAACCCTGCGGCACTAACTTGACTGGCAAGACTCTGGGCACCAGTCCCGGCGCGGCCACGCTCTCGCCGGGCGTCTATTGTTTTAATACTTCGGCGCAGTTGACCGGAACCCTCACGCTCAACGGCAGCGGTGTCTACGTTTTCAAGATGGGGACCACGCTTACGACCGCCAGCAATTCCTCGGTTGTCCTGGCCAAAGGAGCGACGGCAGGAAATGTCTTCTGGCAGGTTGGCAGCTCCGCCACTCTTGGCACCAACAGCGTTCTTATAGGAAGCATTCTCGCGAACATCAGCGACACCGTCACCACCGGCACCAGTGTTACCGGTCGCGTCTTTGCGCTGACCGGTGCCGTGACGCTGGCGAGCGCCCGCGTGGCTAGGCCCTGACGGCCTCGTGAGTAGCCCAGCCCTTTGCGCGGCGATCCCGACTCAATCCAGGGCCCACATTAAAGCCAGAGCGAATGCGTACGCCGACGTTCACAAAGCAGGCTGCTCCTCTTCGCGTCCGCCATGTTTCGCCTAGTTCAGATAGGTGTATAAGGTGTGTGGCCGTAGTTCAATCACCTGAGGGCCACCCGAAAAATTCCCCTTGACAATACCGATCAACTGTCCTATTGTCCTATGACAGCGAGCCGCCTATGATCTTCCAGATCAATTTCAAGTCCGGCATGCCCATCTACCTCCAGTTGGCGGATCAGATCAAGGCTGCTGCCGCATCGGGGGCGCTGCGGCCCGGCGAGGCGCTCCCATCCATCCGTCCCCTGGCGGAAGAACTTCGCGTCAACCGCAACACGGTTGCTAAGGCTTATACCGAACTGGAAAGCCTGGGCGTGATCAAGACGCTGCCGGGGCGGGGCTGTTTTCTGAATGAGAATCACTCGGCTTTGCGGAAAGAAGTCCGGCGCAAGCTGCTCATCGAGGAGATCGACCAAGCCATCGTGCAGGCGCACCATTTGCAGGTGCCCCGGCCCGAGTTCCTGGAACTGATTCATGAACGAATGAATGTGCTCGACGAAAAACGGCGCGCCAATAAAGATCATAAGGAGGACTGACCAGCAATGAGCTCTCCAACTCCCGCCATCCAAATCGAAAATCTCGCCTACGCTTACGGACGCACGGAGGCCGTTCATGACTTGAGCTTGAAGGTGCAGCCCGGGCGGTGTTACGGACTCTTCGGCCGCAACGGCGCGGGCAAGACGACCACGATGAAGTGTCTGCTCAATCTGCTCCGCCCGCAGCGCGGGCAGGTGCGCGTATTCGGCCTCGATCCGGCCAGGGCCGAAGTCGCCGTGAAGGGCCGGCTGGCTTACGTGCCGGACCAGGTGGTGTTTTATCCTTGGATGAGCGTTCGCGAGACGCTCGACTACCTGGCGTCTTTTCGGGAGCGCTGGAACCGGAAGACGGAGCAGGAGTTGCTCGAGCGTTTCCGGCTTGATCCCGCCCAGCGCACCGACGATCTTTCAAAAGGTCAGCGAACGCAGGTCGCGTTGATCGCGGCAATCTGCCCGGAGACGGACTTGCTGGTGCTCGACGAGCCGACGTCGGGCCTGGACCCCATCGTCCGTCGTGAGTTCATCGAGACGGTGATCGGGGCGTACCAGGAAGGCAATCCCGGCAACCGCACGATTTTTGTCTCCACTCACCTCATCACCGAATTCGAGGGATTGATCGACGAGTTCACGATCATCGATCGCGGCCGCGTGGTGGTGACACTCGGCTCCGACCAGGCCCGCGAGCGTTTCCAGAAAATCCGCGCGCGCTTTGCTCAATCGCCGCCGGAACTCGACCTCACAGCGGCGCTGCGCGTGCGTCGCGAGGGGCGCGAGCTGGAGTTGATTGTCGATGGCGCCGGCCCCGAACTGCTGGAGCGCCTGCGCGAGCACAATCCGGAGACGCTCACGACGGAAGCGCTGACGCTCGAAGAAATCTTCGTAGCGGCATTGAAGACGTAGGGGGCCACAATGATTTCACGGCTCGTCAGAATCAAGAAGGAAACGCGGGCACTCTTCTGGCCCTGGTGCGCGGTGATGATTGCCGGAGCCCTTCCGATCTTCTTTCCTCACTCTTCTCCGGCCGCCAAGTTGAACTTTCTGAGTTTTTTCTTTGGTATCCCGGTCCTGGCGACACTCTCATTTGGCAATGAATTCTATTACCGGACGTTTTCGCTCTGGCTCACGCAACCCGTTAGCAGGATGCAACTTTGGGCCGACAAAATGATTGTTATGTGTGCCGCAGTCTTATCTGCCGGAACGGTTTCCGGCGTTGGCATGTTCTTCTTCGCGTTGCCCAAGATGAACCTCACCTACAACAAGGCGGCGGCTGTCGCCTACGTGATCATCACCATGGCCTCGGCGACGTTTTGGACTCTCGCAGCAAGGTCCGCCGTCGGGGGCTTCCTGATCATTGGTTTTATTTGGTGGGCGTTGTACATGTTCATTGGGAATATTGAGACTGGGAAGTTGGAAGCACTCCCCTTGGCCTCGGCAACCGCAACCGCTATTTTTGCCTTCGCCATCTGCTTTGCTCTCCTGATGCTTTGGCTCGGGTCGCGGAAATTTGCGCGATTGCAAGTGACCGGAGGAACCAGCGGCGAAGATCTAATGGTGGCAGGCCCGTCTGTAATGCCGGAAGCTTTAGCGGATTGGTTCCGGCCACGCCCTTCTGGCGCGCTTCTCAACCTTATGCGTAAGGAGCTTCGATTGCTCCGGCCCGTTTGGGTGATCGAGTTGATGGTCGTTGTCTACTTGACTTGCCTGGCGATCTTCCGGCTCTTGCCCTCTCCTCCGGTGTTTCTACCGGAGACAGTGCTCCAATGGGCCGTATGGGGGCCAACGGCTATGACCTGCATGGGACTGGTGGGGCTTGCCGGGATTCTCTCTTTGGGAGAGGAGAGAAGGTCGGGTACCCAGGCTTGGCACATGACTCTCCCGATTTCTGCACGCACGCAGTGGCTCATCAAGTTGCTTGTGGCCATGTTCGCCGGACTTGCTTGCTCCCTTTTATTTCCTCTTCTCGTCATGGTTGTCATTGGTTCGGTGTACGGCTCGCCCTTCATGTTCGTGTACCTTCCTGCCGTGCCGGACTTGTTCATCCTTTATCCGATCCTGACCTTTTCCTGCTTCTGGTGCGCCTGCGCAGCAAATGGCACCGTAAACGCAGCGACGTGGACCATGCCTTCTATTGCCGCGATCCCATTTGCTTGCGCGGGCGGGATATGGCTTGGACAAGATCTGGCGCGGTCAACGGGCACGCTGAAGGATTTCGTCATTTCCTCCTTTCATCTCAGTCCTCTGGCACTCGCGGGCGTCACAGACTACGCCCGCTCAAAGGTGCTTTGGCTGTTTGTTCCAACGTTGCTATTCGCGCTGCTGCAAAGTTATCGCCTATTTCGAACTCCGCCGCAAAACAGCAAGCTCTGGACGTTGCGGTGTCTTCTACCGGTGATCGCAATTACGCTTCTGTGGAGTTTTTCTGCTACGGCAGGGTTTCTCTCTTCGCATTGGGAGCCCTTCGAGGAAACCCGCCAAGCGCTTGATCAATTTCAGCCAACCACGGCGAAGCTCGAGCTGACGGGGGAGAAGCTCGCCAGAGCCTCTTCAATAACTGTGTTGACGCAGCGCTGGTTGAGGGGCTCAAGCATAACCGTTGCTCCCGACCGCTCTCATTTGCCTGGCTATCTCGCCACGATCCATCTTGCCAGTGGTTTGGAGTGCAGAATGATCGTTGTCCACAGCGGAGGGAAAGCGGCATCCTGCGCGCCTAAGGGTCCCTAAAGATCACTTTCGTGTGACAAAAAGCTCAGAAATGTTGTTGCGGATCAAGGTGCGATCCGGCAAGCCGGTCTTTCTCTGGGTCGTCGAGCAGTTCAAAGACCGAGGCCGCATCGGGAGGCTGCGTTCCGGCGAAGCGCTCTCTTCGATCTGCACACTGTCGAAGGAGCTTCGTGTGAACCTCACAGCCCGTGTGGCGCGGCGAAACCGATGTACGGGAAGTCCTGTGGAGGCTCGCATCACTGCCAGCGTCCGTCGTCTCGCAGCGACCTAGCCAACGCACAGCGCTGGGTAAAGTGCATTCTTGAAGTATTCGCGAATAATCGCAGGCTACATCGAATTGATCAAGTTGACGAATAATGTGCTGTCCGCGGAAGTAACCGCATTCGGCATTCAACGCGAGCCGCTCAGCGATAACTCCCGGATTGTCGGCGACTCGGAAGTAATCATTCACGACGACGGCGACTTCTCGGTGTTACACCCGCAAGAGAAGTTTTATGACCAGATCACCGAACGATCGATGCTGGCGACATTCGTCCTGCCGGTGAGCGCCATTGCCACACGGAACTCATGCTGCAGGATGTTGAGAGCCTTGGTCACGCCGGCTTCGCCCGCCGCGCCCAGGCCGTAAAGATAGGGTCGACCAATCAGAACCGCCTTCGCGCCAAAGGCAAGAGCTTTCAAAACATCGGTTCCCCGGCGGATACCGCCATCGACCAACACCGGCACACGACCTGCCACTTTCTCCGCCACCACAGGTAGTGCATCAACTGGGGCGGATTTCGCACACAACTTGACATCTCCAAACGCGAGCAAATATAAGAATTGTTATCCGGCAGCAGCACCTCTTTTGTGATCGGCTGCACGATTACTGTGGCCCTCAGAGAAAGAGGGGAAGGGATGTCTGATGGATGCGACCCGACGGGGTTTCATGACGACTGCGGTAACCGCTGTGGGCGTGGCGGCAACGCACAATCAGGCCCACCCCGACGACCACGAACCAGATCACCGCCACGAGGCGGTTCCTTCCGAAGACACGATGATTAGCACACGTCTCACGCAGCGCTTTGGCATCCGGCACCCGATCGTCTGCGCGCCAATGGCATATGTTGCCGGTGGAGCGCTCGCGGCCGCGGTGTCTCGCGCCGGTGGGCTAGGAATCGTTGGCGGCGGCTATGCAGGAACGGTAGGCGGGGAACCTGATTTGGAAACTGAACTTACTCAAGCGAAATCAGGCAAATTCGGCGTTGGATTCATCACCTGGGCTTTGGAGCGTGAGCCAACGATGCTGACGAAAGCGTTGCGACACTCGCCGATCTGCGTTTTCCTCTCCTTTGGCGACCCTCGTCCGTTTGCGGCACAGATCCGCGACGCTGGCGCCGCGCTGATCTGCCAGGTGCAGTTCATGTCGCAGATTGACATGGCTCTGGAGGCTGGGGCCGCGGCGGTCGTAGTACAGGGCACCGAAGCAGGGGGACATGCAGCAAACCGTTCAACGTTTCCATTTGTCCCGGAAGCTGCCGATTACTTGAAGCACCGCTCGCCCAGAACTTTACTGATTGCCGCGGGAGGCATTGCGGACGGGAGAGGATTGGCAGCAGCCTTGATGCTTGGCGCAGATGGGGTGGTAGTCGGGACGCGCCTCTGGGCGTCGGCCGAAGCGCTCACCCCAAAGGCTCACACGGACAAGGCCATCGGCAAGAGCGGCGATTCGACCATTCGGACGAAAGTGCTCGATGCGCTGGTCGGGCGTCCTTGGCCGAGGGAATACTCATTCCGGATATTGAAGAACAAGTGGACCGACGAATGGGCTGACCGGGAAGCCGAGGCGTTCCGCGCATTCGGCTCACTGTCCGAGAAATACGCCCAGGCGCGCGCGCAGAACGACCTCGATACCGTCGCAGTTGTCTGCGGAGAGGCTGTGGGTCTGCTGAGGGACCGCCCGACTGCCGAATCAATCGTGAAATCGATGGCCGCGCAAGCTGCAGATCTCCTCCGTAGTGGCGGCAAGCTCAAGTTCACGTCCCAATTATGAGAGTTGTACAACCCGATGCGTTTGGAGCGATGGCTGCTGCCTGGTCGGCGATCCATTGGGCTTGGAGTGACTCAGGCAGCCCCTTATTGTTTGGGGAAAGAGCTATCCGTAGGAGTGGCCGCGCTCCGCATTTCGATTCGAGCCACAGCGCGGTAACTCCCGGATGGTCGGATACCCGGAAACCAACCGGGCAGCCTGCGGCCACTTGGCCTGTAGTCGGCTTCCCGTGAGAAGTGATCCGAAAAGTGCCGACCACTAGCAACGATATCGCGCGCTCATCTTGGGCGCGGCTCTCTAGCTGGCGACTCTGCGGTTCCTGAGACTTGTGCGCGTTCCCTTGTATCCCCGAATTGTGTCTCTCCATTCAACCCGCGAAAATCCCCATTCAACCTCGAAATTCGACCATTCGCGCGATATTACTTTACGCCTTCACGCCCGCGCTGGTAACATTCCCCATGCGCTCTCCCCGCAAGCGCCGACGCGGTTCCTCCCCAACGACGTTGAGCCTCGCCTCCTTTGCCCCTCGCTCTGCACTCGCGAAATTCCGTCCTTTGTTCTCATACTCTTACGAATCCCTTTTCCTGCAACCCCTTTCGTCCCACATCCATACAAATCCCCCGGGGGTGTCACCCACTCCCCGCTCCCTCCTTCTCGCCTGCTCCGCGTCTTCTATCCTAAGTCCTGTGCAATCTACACTTTCCGATGGCACTCGCCCTAAGTCCTTTATAATCCGCTCTTACGAAAAATGCACCTGTAACCCCTTTAGAATCCGTTCTTACAAAAACACCGGGGGTGGCTACCCTCCTCGCCTCACCCCTCTTGACGTTCCGACTTTCAGATACGCCCTCCACATCCCAATCCAGTTTTTGGACTCCCGGCGGGAGTCCACGAAGACTCCCTCTGCCGGAGACGCCTGTACGAGACCCTCTAATGTTCCGACGATTGCCGCAACGTGGACACGCAC
>WNEY01005196.1_pt1 | contig 10048 bp, 9 predicted proteins | sample 5400531 | NCBI WGS metagenome assembly WNEY01 (sample SAMN13153338, study PRJNA577476) | soil metagenome | isolation source: 200 cm saprolite under Douglas fir tree site 1 | place: USA:California | collected 2015-04-18
AGGAAGTCACCGCCGCTCCCCCGTTGCCCGCGGGCGCGCTCCAGCTCAAGGACACGCTCCCGTTGCCTGCCACCGCCACCAGGTTCTGCGCCGCCCCAGGCACCGTCGCCGGCGTCGCCGACGCCTCGTTCGACAGCGGCCCTTCGCCGGCACTGTTGACCGCGCTGACTTTGTAGAAGTACTGCGTGCCGTTGACCAGGCTCCCATCGGTGAATGTCGCGCCGGACACCCCCGATGCCACCCTGACTTCGGTGCCGCTCGCTGTTCCGCGATAGATGTTGTAGCCGGTGATCGCACTGCCGCCGTTGGACGCCGGCTGGGTCCACGCGAGGTGGATTGACGCGTTCCCCGCAGTCGCGGCCAGTCCAGTCGGCGGACCTGGCGGCGAAATGTACGTGTACTGATCAGCCGGTTGATTGACCGGTGACGTCGCGCCGCCGACGGTGACTGTGACATCCACCTTGCCAGAACCCGCGGGCGAAAGCGCCGTGGCCTGACTGTCGGAGACGAAAGTGAAAGACGTGGCCGGAGTTGCGCCAAACCGGACCTGGCTGACGCCCGTGAAACCGCTCCCCGTGATCGTGATCTGCGTTCCGCCTGCTGCAGAGCCGCTGCTCGGGTTCAGGCCCGTCACAGTGGGCCCACCCTGGACAGGAGGGGACACCAGCGCCCATGGGTGCGACTCGTCCATCCGGCCAGAGACGTAGGTGCTGCCGACGCAGTGTCCCGCGTCGTGCCCGCCACCGTCGAGCACCTGCGCCGTGTCGGAATAGTTCGTGGTTGCACCTCCGACGGTGACGCTGACGATCGGGATCACACCATCGTTGGTGCAGTCGGCGAAGTTGCCGCTGTTGTAGGCGTTGGGCGGAAAGTCAGAGCCGTCGAAGTTGGTCGAGTTCTGACCGCCGGTCTCGGTCAGGACCAGAGTCCCGCCGGCCGGTACGGTCAGCGACCCCCAGAGGTCGTAGATCGAACCGCCGATGTTGGCGACCACGCGAACCCCGGTGATGGGCGTGTTGTTCGGGTTGTCGAGGCGGATGGCGGCTGCGTCCCAGCACGTCGTCGACGTCGGCCATCCCGAACACGGCGTCCCCACATAGTTGGTCGGGCTCGTGAAGGGCCACGGATTGGGCTGATTGGGCGTGGGCGACGAGGTGTGTGTGTCCATGTAGCCGGTGTAGACGGCCAGCGGCTGCAGTGCCGTGACCGGAATCGCGGCGACGACCGTCGACATGGCGACGACGACAATGGCGATCGGCCAGGCGACCTGGCAATCACGACGGCGCCCAAAACGCATGCAGATATCTCCGGTTTGGACCTCCGCCGCGCGCGGCGAGCATCCCTTGCGGCGCGGGCCGGAGGGAAACCTACAGCCTTTAAGCTGATCTGGGCGAAGGACTCATCGCAACCGGGACGTTTTGCTCATCGTTGTCTGGGTCAGTGACCTGGTACCACTCCCGGCCGTTAGCTCGGCCTGACCCGCCCTCGTAAGGAGGGTTTATCCCCCTTCCGCGCGCATAAAGTTGCGCGGTGAGCGACGACGCATCAGGTGCCTCCGAGGCTCGGATCGCCGCGATCGCTGGAGCAGCGGATGCGTTCAGCGAGGCAGTTCCAGACATGGACGCGCTGCTGTCGATCGTCGCCGAGCACATTTCGCGTGCGACCGGTGATTTCTGCTCGGTCGTTCTGCTGTCCTCGGATGGCAAGCGAATTGAGCCGGTGGCCGCGTTCCATCCGGACCCCAGGGTCCTCCATGACGCCAGCGCATTTCTGGGTATCCCGATAGAGCTCGAGGCGGCCGGTCCCTGGAAGATCGCGCTCGGGGAGCGACGCCGGGTGGTGATTGAGATCGACCCGGATCACCTACCGCCCAACATGGCTCCCCACCAGGCCAAGCACATCAAGACCTGGCGTATGAGGGAAGCGGTGATGATCCCGATGATCGCCAAGGACACCGTGGTGGGCGGGCTCAACCTCAGCCGCATGGAGGGCAGCACTCCGCTCGATGAGGCGGGCATCGAGCTGCTGGAGAGCCTCGCGACGCGCGCGGCACGCGCCATCGCCAACGCCCGGCTCATGCAGAACCAGAGACTTCTTGCAAGCGAGCTCGAGTCAAAGGTTGAGGAGCGCACCAAAGAGCTGACCGCCGCCAACCAGGCCAAGAGCCAGTTCCTCGCGAACATGAGCCACGAGCTCCGCACTCCCCTCAACGCGATCCTCGGCTTCTCCGAGCTGCTCAGCGACGACGTGACCGGACGCTTCGACGAAGCGACGCGCCGTCGCTACCTGGAGCAGATTCACAGTAGCGGCGCCCATCTTCTTCAGCTGATCAACGACATCCTCGATCTGTCGAAGGTCGAGGCGGGCCAGATGACACTTCACATGCAGCCGGTCGAGATCAGTGCGGTGATCGACGAGATCCGTGCCACGGTAGAGCCGCTGGCACGCACCAAGTCGATCACCCTCGAGACCAGCGCCGGCGGCGAGCTGCGCATGGTCGCCGACTCATCCAAGGTCACGCAAATGTTGTTGAACCTGGTGTCGAATGCGATCAAGTTCACGCCCTCGGGGGGACGGATCGCAATCCAGGCGCGTGGCGCCGGCGCTTGGATCGAGATTTCGGTCAGGGACAGTGGGATAGGAATCGCGGAGGCAGACCTGGGCCGTCTCTTCACCGAGTTCCAGCAGCTGAGCGCAGGACCAGGGAGGCAGCAACAAGGAACGGGCCTCGGCCTGGCGCTGACCAAGCGTTTCGCCGAGATGCACAGCGGTCAGGTCACGGTGGAGAGCAAGCTCGGCGCGGGCAGCACGTTCACGCTGCGCCTTCCTCGTAGCCCTGGAGCGACGACCTCACCGGCCACCACCGCGCCGTCACCAACCGAGTCCGTCGACCTGAGCCGGCCGCTCGTGCTGGTGGTCGATGACAACCCCGCCGCCGCCGAGATTCTCGCGCGCCACCTGGACGCCGGCGGGTTCCGCATGGCGGCTGCGCACAGCGGTCAGGAGGCGTTGCGCATGGCCCGAGAGCTGATGCCCGTGGCCATCACGTTGGACATCCTGCTGCCGGAAATCGATGGCTGGGAGGTGCTGACTCGCCTGAAAGCCGACGAGGCCACCAGGAACATCCCGGTGGTGGTCGCTTCGGTGATCGACAAACCGGCGCTTGGCCGTGCCCTTGGCGCGATCGACTATTTCGTCAAGCCGGTTGACGCGAAGGCCTTGCTCTCGCGCCTCGGTCAATACACCTTCACCACCAAAGTGAAGAACGAGTCGGTCCGGATCCTGGCGGTGGACGACGAACGCGCCAACCTCGATGTGCTGCAGGCGTCACTCGAGCCTGCCGGCTTCGCGGTTTTGCGAGCCGGTGGAGGCCGGGAAGGAATCGAGATGGCCAGGTCTCTGAAACCCGACCTGATTCTCCTGGACCTGATGATGCCCGGCGTGACCGGTTTCGACGTGGTAGAGGCGCTCAGAAGCGACGAGGCGACGCGCTCCATCCCGATCATGGTTCTCACCGCCAAGCAGCTGACGAGCGTTGACAAACAGGCCCTCGATGGACATGTGGCGGGCATTTTCCAGCGCGACTCGGTCGCGGGCCCAGAGCTCACTGGTTGGTTGCGCGAGCTGATCGCCAAACGTCAGCGCGCGTAAGAAACACCGTCACATCGGAGGAATAGAGAAATGGCCGTGTATCTCGTAGCCGACATTGACGTGCACGACGTCGAGACCTACGCCGAGTACAGCCGCCTCGCCCAGGCCACATTCGAGGGTTACGGAGAGGTCACCTACCTGGTTCGCGGTGGTGAGGCGGAGGTGCTGGAAGGTGACTGGCAGCCCAAGAAGTTCTTCATCATCCGCTTCGAAGACCGCGAGAAGGCGATGACCTGGTACAACTCCCAGCCCTACCGAGAGGTCATGAAGCTTCGCCTCGCCAGCTCGACCTCGGACCTCGTGATCGTCAACGGCGATCGCTAACCAAACGCCAAGGTCGGTGAGCGCAGCTCGGTATCAGGGCTCCTCCCTGTACTGCCTCTTGCCGGTGGTCGGATCCTCGTAAACGCGCGTCAGCTTGCCTGTCGTGGGGTCCTTGAAGACCTCGTTTGTGGGCTTGAAGTTTCCCTCTCTGTCGCCGCGGTAACGGCGGTCCCAGATGAAGTAGCCGACGATCGCGAAGATGATCACCACAACGAGCGCGACAAGCTGCCCCCAGGCGTTCACGAACCGTTTCTCTCGATGATCGCCGCGGTGCCGTAGGCGACGACCTCGGTCATCGTCTGGCCCATCTCAGACGAATCGAACCGCATCATCACGACTGCATTGGCGCCCATCGCGCGGGCGTTCTCGACCATGCGGTCAATTGCGTGCCTTCGGGTGTCCTCGACGAGGCGTGTGTACTCGACGATCTCGCCGCCACCGAGCGCCCGAAGCGCGGCCATGATGTTCCCGCCCAGGCCGCGACTCCGCACCACCACACCGAAGACCTGGCCGAGCGCCTGCTTCACCTCATAGCCGGCGGGGCGCTCGGTAGTGGTTACGAGAACGGCATTTGTTGACGCGGGTTGCTGCATTCACTTACCTCCAATCCTGAAGAGCGCCCGAGCCTCCACATGCTAAGCGGCTCGACAGCACGCCAACCGCGGTCTGGCAGCTGACCCACCACAATGAATGCGGCGGTCAGAGAGCGTGCGTGAATGTGCTCACGCGTTCGAGGGAGTGTCGATGGACTTCGAGTTGACTGAAGAGCAGTTGGCGTTCCGCGATTTGATTCGAACCTTCGCCCGAAGATCCATCGCACCCGTCGCCCACGAGTGGGAACGCTCAGGCCGATACCCGACCGAGATCGTTGACGAGATGAAGGCGATGGGCCTCTTCGGGATGCTGGTTCCCAAGCAATACGGCGGAATCGAGTTGGATGCGGTGTCGTACTCCATCGTTTTCGAGGAGATCTCGAAGGTATGGATGGGCGTTGCGGGGGTGCTTGGCACTCACTCCATGGCGGCCCGGATACTTGCGACTGACGGGACTGAGGCTCAGAGGTCGCGATGGCTTCCCGGAATGGCTACAGGCGAAATTCGCAGCGGACTTGCCCTGACAGAGCCAGGCGCAGGGTCCGACCTGCAGGGGATCACCACGACAGCCCGCCGCGAGGGTGATGTCTACGTCGTAAACGGCACCAAGACCTGGATCACGAATGCCAGACACGCCGCGATCCTCCCTGTCCTCGTCAAGACGGACCCAAACGCCAAGCCGACAGCTCGCGGCATCTCGATTCTGATGATCGAAGCGGCGACGCCGGGCTTCGAGGTCGGAAAGGATCTGCCCAAGCTCGGCTACAAGGGGCCGGAATCCTGCGAGGTCAACATCACCGACTGCCGCGTGCCCGTCGAGAACCTGGTCGGTGGAAGTGAGGGATCCGGACTCAAGCAGGCGCTGTCTGCGTTGGAGTTCGGCCGCTGCAACATCGCCGGTCGCGCGGTCGGTGTGGCGCAAGCCGCACTCGACCTCGCCCTCGCCTACGCCAAGGAGCGGCGAGCGTTCGGACAGCCGATCGCCGAATTTCAGGCCATCCAAATCAAGCTGGCCGATATGGCGATGCAGGTGCAGGCCGCACGCCTGCTGACGTGGTGGGCCGCGTCCAAGCTCGATCGCGGCGAGCGCGCCGACCTGGAGACGGCTATGGCGAAGGTCTACGCATCAGAAGTCGCTCTGCAGTCCGCGCTGGAGTCGATGCGGGTGCACGGCGGCTATGGCTACTCCGCGGACTTCGAGGTCGAGCGCCTCTACCGTGATGCCCCTCTCATGGCCATCGGCGAGGGGACAAATGAAATTCTCAAAACGGTGATTGCCCGCCAGCTGGCCGGAGCGCGAGGGCCCGGTTCCTAAGAAGTAACGACGCCAGTCGTATTCGGAAATTGGTGGACCGATAACGAGCTGAAGGCCGCAATCAATTGCTCCATGATGAGTCGCTTTGTCCGACCAGTTGATCGACCCGAGCGGCCACCAGCCCCATTTCGACGGCGCGGCATGGGTGTCCCAGGATGGCAATTACTGGTGGAACGGGACAGCCTGGCAGCCGATAGTTCATCGCCGAAAGGTGCCTTGGGGCGTCGTCGTTGGAGTCCTCGGCATCATTGTCGTCGCCGCGTTTGTCATCCATTCGTTCCCCCGTCAGCTCATCGACACATCGACATATGGAGCCACCAACGCTCAGATCGACTCATCCAACCTCATCGAGTTCGACTATCGGGCCCACGACAACTGCAACAACCTGACGTTCATTTACACGTTCTACAACCAGCCGGGAATCAAGGTCAGCGAGTTCCCGGACCAACAGTCGAAACAGGTGACCGCCGGCCAGACCTACCACTTCTCCATCGCGATCGGCAACGGCCAGCAGATCGATCCTTCTGCTACGCGTTTCACCGTGACCCCGACCTGTCACGACTGAGCTCCCGGCTCTGACACGCTCCCGGCCATTGGCGCAGATGGCTGGGTCGCGTCGGTGGCATACCGGGAACGCCACTGCTCCATAAGGTCGAGTAGGGGCTGGCCTCTGACCGTCAAGCTTTGTGGCAGCGACCCGTCAAATGACCTAAAGAGTCCCCGCGTCGATTGCAGGCCGTGCACCTCGGGGCTCCCCCGATATTTGAAGACGATCACTGGATATGGCGCGGCCGTGTAAAACAAGAAGAACCTCTCGACGTTGCTCCACCGGTAGCGTCGTCGACCCAGGTTTATCCGTACCGTAAAGCCCTCGGTGTCGAGTGTCAGGCCAAAGTAGTTAGCCCCAATGAACTGAATGACAAACAGGAGAGTGGCCCAGCCGAAGAACGCAATAGCCGCCCAACCGGCGATCGATGAATATCCGCCCATCGTGGGTGAAACGACATCGACCACAAAGAGACCCATCAGCGTCATTAGCAGCCCCAAGCCGGCGTAGGCGGCAACGTATACCCGCGAGACATGCAGCGAGAGTCGTTCGCTCGAAAGTGATGCTTGTCGCAAGCCGCCAACGCTCATCTAGCTAGCACGCCCCGGGCATGACCTCACAGGCAAGGCTTCCCATGTTGAGGACGGAAATGAGACCATCAACTCAGCGTCTTCTCCACCTTAGCCCAGACACTCGCAGTCGCCACCGTGTGAAGCCCGCCCAAACCTCGAGCGCCGTGGCATTGGCTGCAGATAGGCTGCAGAACTAGGATCGGCAGCCGGCGCCCTCGATCATTCAGGCGAATTTCGAGTTCAGAAATTTGGTGGACCTAAGTTCCCACAATGCGAACCCACCGGGCGTATTCGACGGCGAGGCGATCCCACTGTCCGACGTGGCCGATACCCGGATCCAGGAGTATGTCGCGGCTCTTCGGGAGTTCGTCGCCGAGCACGGCTCGCTCCCGACCGCCGAGAGGTGGACAGAGGCCGGAATGCGGCCGTCTGAGAAGACAATCCGGCGCCTATTCGGCAGCTTCCGAAAGGCGATCCAGCGGCCCGGCTTATCCATGGATTGACGTTTGGACACAAGCCTCGCTTTCCCCCGGTCGAAGGGCCGTACGCACACATTTATTGGCGGTCACATTGCAGGGAACCAAGAGCTCCGCTGCGATCTGGCCATTGTCGAGGCCTCGGGCCATAAGGACGAGCACCTCCCTCTTGCGATCAGTGAGGGTGCCGACGCGGGTCGTGTCTACGCTCGGTCGCGGGCTGCCTCGGCGCACTCAGCGTTGCTGGCTAAAGGGGGATAGCTCCGCTCATCACGGCTCCCCCGAACTACCTTCCCGCCATCCATTCTTCGACGCAGTCCGGTGGAAGTAAAGGTCCGCACCTTGCCAGGAGCAGCTGGCTCTGAGCGGCGGCTCTGAGTGGCTGAATCGGGCGCGGCAACACCGTTTCCGCGACACCGGCTGACGGCAGCGCCGAAGGACGCTTCATCACAATCAGTGCGAAGATCGCCGCCACGAAGCTGATGGCGGCGGCGATCACAAACGCCTGGTGGTACCCGGCGATAACGGCACCTGCACCTTGCGGGATCGACACCCTCGTGACCGACCCAGCGATGTTGACCAGAATCGCTAGTCCAACGGCCATTCCGACCTGCTGGGCGGTGCCGATTAGACCGGAAGCGATTCCCTGATCCCGATCGGGAACGCCATTTGTGGCGGCCATGGTGACGCTTACGAAGGCCAGTCCTACGCCGATGCCGGTAACCAGCATGGCCGGCAGGAGGACGGTGACGTAGTCGCTTTCGGGCGCGGTTCTCAGGAACAGGAGCAACCCCGCCCCCAGCACAAGAGTCCCGAGTGCGATCAGGGTTCTGGCCCCCAGCTTTGCGGCAATCCGGGCCCCGATGTTGGAGACGACCATGATCAGTACTGTTTGCGGCAACCAGGCAAGACCTGCCTGGATCGGTGAATATCCGAGGATCTCCTGCAGATACAGCGAGTTGAAGAACACGGCGCCGATCATCACGACCGACACGAGCGCCGCCACCGAGTTGCCCGCCACTACGGATCTCAGCCTTAGCATCCGACCCGGCAGAAGGGGTTGGCTGCTGCTCTTCTCTAATACGACGAATGCAATCAGGAGCGCGGCAGAGAGAGCCAGAGCGATCAGCACATTGGCGGAGCCAAAGCCTCGCCCTGTCGCCTCTGTCACGCCGTACGCGAGGGCAAGAACTCCACCGGTAAGACTCACCGCCCCTGGGATGTCAAGGTTGACCTTCGCCCCGCCACGAGCAGAGTCTGCCGGCAACACTGGAGATAGCAGCACCGCGGCAAGGCCCAACGGCACATTTACGAACAGCGTGAAACGCCAGCTCAACTCCTGGGTGAGCAGGCCCCCCAGAATCAACCCGGCCGATGCTCCGCCGGCAGCCATGGCACTCCACATCCCAAGCGCGCGATTGCGCTCCCGGCCTTCCTTGAAGGTCGTTGTGAGAAGCGACAGGGCCGCGGGCGAGACCAAGGCGCCGGCAAAGCCCTGGCCTATGCGAGCGGCGATCAGCATTCCACCGGACTGGCTGAATCCGCCCACCATCGATGCCCCCATGAAGAGGACCAACCCCATCAAGAACATGCGTCGCCGGCCGGCGACGTCAGCGAGCCGACCGCCCAGCATGAGAAAGCCGCCAAAGGTGAGCGCATAGCCGCCGACCACCCATTGGATGTTCTCAGCCGACAAACCCAGAGTCCGCTGCATCGAGGGCAGCGCCACATTGACGATCGCGATGTCCAGGATCAGCATGAACTGGGCGGCGCATAGCAGCGCGAGGATTAGATTCGATCGATGACGTGTGACGTCAACGGCCAGCCTTTTCTTTGGCCAGTTCAGATAAGAGAACTTTGTCGAAGGAGTCGGGATTTGCACCCTGGGCCTCACGCCTTCACGCGTTCCCCTGATGCCGCGGACCTCTCGATGGCGGCGATGACCTCGTGGCGCCGGACGGCGTCGGCGAAGTCCGGCACAGTGTGAGTCCCGTTGTCGATGTCTGCCGCGAACGCGGCGTAGGCACGAGCCACGTTGAAGGCAGGCGCTCCTTCCAGGCTCGTGAGCGTGGGCCATTTCTGTGTCAGCGCCGTAGGGACAGCAAGCTCGGCGAGCTCGTTCCGCCCCTGAGCTCCCGCGACGGTCAGGGGAAAGATCTCGGGTAGTGCGGCGCCAGCGGTGATCCGGAGCGTTCCGTCGGTGCCGTTGATCTCCCATAGGAACCCGGTACCGCCGGCCACTGCCTCACGGATGTGGACGCTGGCAGTCGCCCCGGACGTGAGCGTGCCGATCACCACGATCTGGTCGGCCGCCGTTTTCACGATCTGCTCCCCTGTCTCTTCGATGGTGATCAGCGGCCTGCGAACATCCGACACGGCTGACAGGTCGGCGAACTCGCCCAGCACGTAATTCAGAATGTCCAGGCTGTGGCCGAAGGGGACCGTCAGCAGGTTGGCCCCGTTTGCCTTGTCGAGCATGTAGGCGTTGGGCTGTCCCACGACGTCGCCCGCGATCGACAGTCCGACCATGGTCGTTGACAGGACCTTGCCGACGTATCCATCTCGGAGCA
>WNEY01005199.1_pt1 | contig 10045 bp, 7 predicted proteins | sample 5400531 | NCBI WGS metagenome assembly WNEY01 (sample SAMN13153338, study PRJNA577476) | soil metagenome | isolation source: 200 cm saprolite under Douglas fir tree site 1 | place: USA:California | collected 2015-04-18
TCCGACACGTTCCAAACGATATCCCGCATGCTGTGCCAGGGCTCCGCTGAGCGATGGCTGGCGCGGCCTGACCCGGCGCCGGACGCCCGGGTGGCCGGGCAGGCGACGCTGCTGGAGGCGCTGCAGGCGGGGATAGCCGAGCGGCTGGCGGTGTTGGATGATGCCGCCGTCACCGGCACAGGGCAGTCGTCGGCCGAGGTGCTGGGCCTGCCGGACGTCGTGCTGGCCGAGACGCTGGCGGGTCACCTGGTGCGGGAGATCATGGTCCGCGGGTCCGGCGGCGGGCCGCTGGCGCCGCTGGCTGACCAGCTGAACCATGACGTGACCCACCTGCACGGCCAGCGGCTCGAAGGGATGCTGGCCGAGCTGGCCGATCAGGTGAGGGCGCTGGCCAGGGCGGGCAACGCCACGGGGGCGAGCCAGCCGGTGCGGCTGCTGCCGCGGCCACCGTTCCTGGCCGGGCGGGAGGAGCTGCTCGCTGGCCTTGAGCAGGAAGGTGAGCCCGGCGACGCCAACGAGCACGGCAGTGATCGCGTTGAGGGAGAACCTTTCGATGTAGCGGGCCACGCCCCGATCGCTACTGTGACCGGCTCGCCGGTCCAAGATGAACAGGGCTACGCCCGAGACCGCGGCCACAGCCAGCAGCCCCAACCCAGGGCTGCCGGTGGCTGGGGAGCCACCAGCAAGCCCGCGACGAGCACCGAGGTCATGAACAGCACCAGAGTTTGAGCGGCGCGGGAGCTGAGGCTGCGCGATACGGCCAGCGCCGCACTTTTGACCGAGAGCGCGACGAACAGCAGGCCGACCAGCGCACCGGCGACGGCAGCGAGGGCCTCACCGAAGCCGAGCCACATCGCGGTCGTATACCCCACCAGGCGGCATCCAGATCCTGACTGGACAGACGAGCTGATTTAATCAGCGACCGGTGGGAGACGTGGGAGGTGCGCCTGGCTGCGCTGGGCCAAGAGTGGCGCTGGCGGGGCGGTGTGACGAAGGGAGCCGAACCGGGCGCGGGATGAATCAGACCGGCGCGGCCAGGCTGCGGGCCCGGCCCGGGCATCTCGCCCACCCAGCCCGGCGCCGGCGCAACCACGCGCCGCGAGCGCTGGGCCCGGCTGCGCCGTTCCCTGTGGCAACCGCCGCGCCCTCACGGCGCGCAGCCGCGCGAGCGCGTGGTCGGCCCGCTTGAGCTCTTCTGCGACCTCGCCGTGGTCGTGGTGGTCGCCCAGGCCGCCCGCCACCTAGCCGGGCACCTGACATGGCGCGGGCTCGGCCAGTTTGCGGCGGTGTTCACGCTGGTGTGGATCGCCTGGACCAACGGCAGCCTGCACGCGGCCAGCCCGCGCGCGCATCCGACGCTCTCCAGCGGCTTTCCCAGACGACCCGCGCCAGCGGCACCGGCTGGGCGCTTGGCACCGAGGCGCGCTCGCGCGCCCTGCTGAGTGAGGGTGAGACCGCCGAGAACTGCTACCGCGAGGCGATCGAGCGGCTCGGCCGTACCCGCATGCGCCCGGCCGTGGCCCGCGCCCACCCCGATGAACAGGACATGCGTGACGCGGATGGGCGTCACACGATCGCGTCTCCCTTGCGCCGGAACGTGGCTGCGCTCCTTCGGGAGGAGTGGTGCGGCCTGCGCCGTCGTGACGTCGGCTGTTCTCGCGGTGGCGGTCGCGGGGTGCGATACGCAGACGCCGCCGGGCGCTGGGGGCGCACATCAGGGGCCTGCCCGTGCCGTGCTCACGGCGACCTTCCGGCTTCCTGGAATTTTCGGTCTGGCCACCGGAGGCGGCGCGGCGTGGGCAACCACGGGCAACGCGGTGCTGCGGATTGACGGGAGCACTGACCAGGCCCGGCAGGTCCTGTCCGACCCAGGTGCGTCGCTCACCGGCATTGCCTTCGGGGCGGGCAGTCTGTGGGTGGAAGACGCCGCTGGCATCCTGCGGGTGGATCCGGCGACCGGCAAGGTCACGGCCAGGATCGGGGTCCACGCCTCGCTGCTGTCCTTCGGCGAGGGGGCGCTGTGGGCCCTGAGGGACATCGGGGGCGGGCCGCTGGTCCGGATCGATCCGGCGACGAATGCTGTGCGGGCCTTTCCCCTCCCGCCAGGCAAGAGCTGGGACCTGGCGGTGGGCGAGGGTGCGGTATGGGTCTCGGCGACCTGCCCGGCTTCCGCTTGCTTGCTGCGTGTCGACCCGGCCACCGGGCGGGTGGCCGCGCGCATCTCAGGGCGTCACCTGTTCGGGCAGGTCGCCGCGGGTGATGGCGCGGTCTGGGCGTCCGACGGGGCAGCGGTAGCCCGGATAGATCCACGAACAGGCCGGGTGACGGCGACGGCCCCGCTACTGTCACCGCTTCCCGCTGCGGGCACCTCGCCGGTCCTGAACGGATCGGGCCTGCTGGCTGTCGCGCCGGGAGCGGTCTGGGTGACGCGGGCGGGGAACGCCCACCATGCGAGTGTGCTGCGGATTGGCCCGCAGACCAGCCGTCTCGTTGGAGCAGGTCTTCGGGTTGGCCGCCAGCCGCAGGCGGTCGCCGCGTCTGGCAGCACGTTGTGGGTGGTGACGGCCCAGGGCCTGACCAGGGTTGACCTGGTCGCCTGCGCCCACGGCCGGTGCGCCCGGTCGGCCCCACGTGCCTCGCTCCCCGCAGTCCCGGCTCCGGTCTGGCTGGATTCGCTGCAGATGGTCTCGGCCCACGACGGCTGGGCGCTGGCGTGGACTCAGAATCCGGCCAGCCCTGCCCCCTCAGTGCTGGTGCCGGTACACACCGCCGACGGCGGGCACACCTGGACAGTCGTGACACCCGCCCAGGCGAAGCCGGTGCTGGTCCCAGACCGCAGTAGCGATGTCCTGCTGGCCCCATCCGCCAGCCGGGCGTGGCTCGCGGTGACGCTCACCCGTTCCGAGGCAGGCTATGGCACCCGTTCCGCCCTCACCGAGGTGTTCGGAACCGCCGACGGGGGACGTTCCTGGACCCGGCCGGCACCGGTTCACGCCCCCGGCGTCGCCCGCTGGCTGGCCTTCAGCGACCCGGCGCACGGCTGGCTGCTGCAAGACCTCGGCGCCGCAATGGGAAACAACCCCGTGCGGCTATACCGCACCAGCGACGGCGGGCGGCACTGGCTGCTCATCGCGGCGAGCCCGCGGTGGAACCAGGCCGGGACCGGCCCGGGCACGCTGCCCAGCGCCTGTGACAAGACCGGAATCGGGTTCGCAACCCCCACCGATGGCTGGCTGACCGGCACCTGCTTCCCCTTGGCCGACGCAGTGCTTGCCACCCACGACGGCGGCGCCCATTGGGCGCCGCAGGCACTGCCCCTGGCCGCGAACGCCTGCATGCCCGACAGTTGCTTCATCTCCCCGCCGCAGTTTTTCCGGAGTACCGGCTTTCTCACGATCGACCACGGCGGAAGGACTCCCTACCTGCTTGTCAGCCACGACACCGGCACCACCTGGCACCCGGTAGCGGTGCCGCAAGCCGCCGGCCCGTTCGGCTCGGCCCGTTTCTTCACTGCGCGGCAAGGACTGCTCATCCCGGCAGCGTCCCAGGACACCCCGGGCCGGGTCTTCTACCTGACCTCCGACGGCGGCCAGACCTGGACGCCGGTCCGCCAGGGAATGCGTTTCCAGCCCGGCATGACGGTGGACTTCGCCAGCCCGGACGCCGGCTTCGCCTGGAACCCCAACACCTCCGGCGCACCACCCATCTACGCCACCACGAACGGCGGCCGGACCTGGACCAGCTACCTCCCCCAGCTTGCTCGAACCCAGCGCTAGAGCTGCCGTGGGCGGCCGGCGGGATCGGTCGGCGGCCGGCCATCAAGCCGGGACCGTGTCCATCACCGAGGGCGAGCCTTCACCAGGCGGCAGCGTTCTGTGGCTGGTCTGCTCGCTGATCACCACCGCCGTGCCGCCGCCGATCGCCTTTGGGGTGACGGTGGCCCGGGCCCGGAGGCTGGGGACACGGGGGGGAGCGCGTCATCGAGCTGCTGGGCGGCTGGCGGATACGCGTGCAGCCGGCCCGGGCACGCTGCCGGGCCTGCCGCGTCACCAATCTGCTGCTGCCGGCCGCGCACCGTCCGGGCGATCCACCTTGCCATCGGGAACGCTGCGAAGGCCCGATCTTCCTCAGACCTGGCGGGACTCGGTGGACCAGCACGACGCGGACCGGATCGTGCGCCGAGTGGCCCGCCAGGCCGGGATCACCAAGCCCATCGGCACGCACGCTGCACCACGCGTTCCTCACCTTGTGCGTCACCAAACGGCACCCATGCGCCCAGGCGGATCTGCCAGTTGTCACTGAGCACGGTCAGCGCTCGAAATCATCAACCCGCACTTCACCGCCGTTCGGTGCGGACATTGGCTCAAATGCGACCGTGATCCTGCCGCCCAGATCCGGATAATCTGCGGACCCAGTACTCCATTGCCCGTCACCGCAGTCGAGCTCCGCTTCGTGTTTGGCCCGTCGATGCGGATCGCGACCGGGCATCAGCTGATTGAGCGGACACGGCAGCGGTCCCATGCGAGCTGGCGGACATGCAGGGCTAATTGCGCGCGATGAGGATCGGCGATTGGCCGGCCAGGTTCCCGCGGCAGGTCATCAGACCGCCGTCGCGGGTGAGCGCGGGCCCCCGGGCGACGCTCGCATTGGCCGCGGTGATGGAACCGCCCGAGGCGAGCGCGATGCGGAAGGCGGCGGGATCGATCTGATGGCCGGTGCAGGACGGGGCGGAATTACCGGGATGGGTCCCAGCGGCGATCAGCAACAGCGACGCCGATATCCCGCCGGTCGGCATCCGCCCGGGCTTACTGGGCCCGGTGCCGTCCGGGCTCAGCGCGGGAGACCCTGGCGCGATCGTGAGGCGGACGATCGTGGTGACCCGGCGGCCGGCCGTGTCCAGCCCGGCCACTGTCAGCGGGCCGGGCAGCACGCAGGCCGAGGCCGACTTGTTCCAGATCGAGACGCTAGCCAGCGCAGTCCCTCCCGTGCCCGGCTGCCTGCTGCCTTCGAGGGCCGACCCGAGCTGGGCCGATGTGCATGCACTGGCGCTGCCATGTGGCGCTGGCCCGTGGTGGCCGCCTGGCGCCGCGGTGCAGCCGGCCACTCCGAGGGCCACCGCCGTTATCGCCGCCAGCGCCCCCGCGATGTTCTTCATGTAGAACTCCCGCCTGCAATCTTGTTTCATGAGTGCACGCCGGGGATCCACCCGTTGAACACCATCTGTCGCGCACTCTTAAGACGCCGGCGGGCTCTTACAAGTTGCGGGGATGAGCCGCTCTGGTTCAACCCCACGGGCCGCCGCCCGTGCGCTGGGTATTACCGGCAGACACACCCGATCGGCGCACCGGACAGCTCGGCTGCAAGAGCGGCGGTCCGGTCGCTCCATCACGCTCGGTCACGAGCCCTCGCTGCGCTTGACGCGCCCGAGCCGCCGATATGGTCAGCTGACTGTGGCTCGGCTCGCCATCGTTGAGGAGAGCAGAGCCGACTGCTCTGCGCGCGGCGGACAGTTGTCCCGCGCTTGCACATGCATGATGAACGGTCGGCTTAGGGCTAACTCGTCACTGAGATCTCTGCGGCGACGGTTGGCTCCGTATCTAGAGCGCGACCTTGAGATCTCGCCTCTCTTCGCGCGCGAGATCACTACCCTCAGCGCGGGAACTTAATTGCCGTGATCTGCTCGGTGGGGAAGGCAGGCTATGGACATTCAGGAGGCGGTGAGCAACTTCTGCCGCGCCATGGAGCACTGCGACAACATCGTGCAGGTTCATCGCGCGGCGGGCAGTGGGGCACGAGGCCGGAGATCGAGCGAAACCTCCGTGAATCGAGGCACGGTTGTGCTCGCGGTAGCGTCGTGGCAGGCGTTCGTCCAAGATCTCGCGTTGGCGTTACTTGAAACGGCGATGGCAGACCTGCAGACCGCAGGTCCGACAGGTCCACTCGCAACTCCATCGCTTTTAGGTGTTAGACGCTCTTTGAGTTGTATCCACCCTGGTGTGCCTGTGCGTGATTTCCTGGGTGTTTTGCTGTGACGGCGGGCATGACAACAGCCCGGATATCGCCCCGAGGGCTGGCGCCGGTTCCACGGGCCGGACGCGGTTTCCTCCTTCCGTGTCGTTTGCGCAGGCCGGGCCGGCTAGGAAGTGTCGTCGGCGGCCGGGAGGGCACCTGGACATGACGCGGGCCCGGTGTGCCCGTCGGCGTATGTGATCTGCCCGGCCGGGTAGATGGTGACGGCGGCCTTGCCGATGCTGGCGGGTACCCGCCCGGTGGCCGGTGACGACGGGAACTGCTGGCGGCATTTAGTGCGCCGTTCCCGGTGACGGGGCGACCGGACGGGCAGCAGGCAGGCGAGGATCCGCCGGCCGGCCAGTTCGGCGGCCGCGGCGAGGACGGCGGCGGAGACGTTCGCGGACACCAGGGTCTGGGTCATTGCGCGGACGGCCTCGCGGCGGCCGGCGGTGAACGATATCCGGGCGGGGGTGACCGGTGTCTCCGGCTGGCCGGCGGAGCCGGCCGCGAGCCGGGCGGCCGGGCATGCCCGGGCGGCCTGGCAGCCCTGGATGCGGACCAGCTGGGTGGCGGTTATCCAGGCCCACATCTCCTGGGTGACCTGGTGCGGGGACAACGAGCGCAGGATCGGGTCGCGGGAGGGCCCGGCGTCGGTGATCGCGGACTTGTCCTCGCCGATCACGGTTTCTGTCGCGGCCCACCGGCCGGGGTAGCAGGCGGCCAGCTCGGCGGCGGCGTTGGCCTGCCAGTCCGTCAGCGTAGTGGCCAGCGCGTACAGCTCATCCTCGGCGCCGTCGCGGCCGGGGACTTTCACGTCGTACTCCACGACGCGGACCGGGATGCGGCCGGCGCCATCGGACAGGAACGACTCATACGAGCCGTCCGGCAGCGCCGCCACCAGCGGCAGCGCGATATCGGACTTGACTCGCATCAGCAGGTGCGCCCCCTGCTCGCGGATCGCCTTGATCAGGGCGGGACCCGGGAAATTCCGGTCCATCAATATCAGCCGGCCCTCGCCGAACAGCCCGGGACGGGACATGACCAGCCGCCGGGTCAGCGTCTGCTCCCCGTCGCAGGAGGGGCCGAACTCCATGCCCAGGGTGCCCTTGGTCCTGGCGGCCGTGAGGATGACCGCCCGGACCTGCGGGAACGGCGAAGAGTTGTCCGCGGTGCCGGACGAGCCGAAGTACTTCCGGTTGGCCGGGGTGTCCGGGACCCGGACCTGGAACCCGTCCAGGGCGCACAGCAGCAGCCCCGCCACCGCATCCCCGGCTCCCCCGGATCGGCGATCGGCCCGGCGGCCAGCCAGAACAGCGCCTCGAACAGCTCGGCGGGGATCATGTCACGGCGCCGGGTGACCGCCTCGGTCCCCGGCACGTGCCAAGGCCGTGCCCACGGCAGGTACACCAGCAGCCCGGCCGCCCGGCAGATCACCTCGGGCACCGGCCCGTCCGGCACCAGGGTCATCGCCATCACCAGCCGGACCGTCATCGCGGCCGGCAGCAGCCGTTGCCGTTCCTCCGCGCAGCCGAAATCCTCGACCAGCTCCTCGATCTCCCCGTCCGGCAGGTGCGCCTCCAGGATGCCGAGGGTGACGTGATCGGGCAGCCACCCACCCGCCTGCACCTCGCCGCTGCGCCGGACCACCGCAGGCGCAACCGTCACCTGATGACAGAACACCAGCTCCTCGCCCGAGGTCACCGGCCACCCGGCGGGCGGGACCGTCACCAGCGCCGAGACCCCGCCCCGCCCGGGACGGCGCAGGTCAGCGGGCCGCACCGCGACGATCCCGGCATCACGCCGGGAGCATCCATGCCACCGGCCCCCGGGCTGGCATCAGCAGGCAAAGTCGGGTAGAACTCCATGAACGGCTCCTGGCGGGGAACTGAGGTGAGATATCAGTCCTCATACCAGGAGCCGCCGTCCGCCGTGAGTTCAGCCTGACTGAAGGTTCCGCACCGGGAACCCGCGGTTATCCGGGAGCTGGCCGGCGCGATCAGCGTCGGTTCGTGGCGAGGTCGTGGTGATGGCGGCGACGTGAGTCAGTCGCGCTGGGCTGGGCTGTTCCACGCCACCGGCCGTGAGCACCCTGTGAGCGGTCCTGCGGCGTTCAGGGCGAGTGTGAGCGCGGCGCCGCGAGACCTGCGCATGGACGGCCACCGGGTGTGCCCGCTGGCGGCCGTCAAGCCGGGACCTATCCGTCACGGAGGATAACCGGTAGGCAAGGAGGCTTATTCACGATCATGATCATCAAGCATTCCGCGCTGCGTCGCCGCTGGTCAGAGCTTGATCAACTTAAAGTTGATGATCTTGTGAATAACCCTCAAGCTACCGCCCTGCCAGCCACGCCCTGCCGATTATTCGCAGTTCTCAGCGCTGGAGCGCCGGCGCCACGTCAAGCACAGATTGCCCGATCTGGGCGATGCCGGGATGCAAGACGCCGGGGCTTTTCACGGGCCGTGACCCGTTGGGTGGTACCGCTGCGCCTCTGCGGCACCTGCCGCCTGACGCGCTGCCGATGTCTGCCTTGTCTGCTGACGAACCAGACGGCGCTCACGCCGCCGGCGAACCCACCGAGCAAGCCTGGTCTTCACCATTCCCGCCTTCCCTGGCTTTCATGGAAGAGCCATGGCGAGCCAAGCTGGCCGCTCCGCTGCTCCGTCTGCTGATCCCTGGACTTGCGATGCCCGCCGGCGTCAGCGCGCAGGCACAGTCCAGGTTCCCAGCGTACGCCCGCAGAACGACGCCGGCAGTATCGCCGACGCAACATCGCACCTTCCGTGCTCCGCTTCTCGATCAGGACACAGCTCCGCAGCCCTGCACGTCAGCAGGCACAACAACGCAGCTCGGGACACGAAACTCGTTAAGTCAGTGGCGTTGGGTCCACTCGTCGCCGCCATGAATCAGTGGCGCACCGATTTCAAAGCCGCGATCGAGAAGTTCTCCACGCCCGGCGTGGACCAGACTCGGACACTGCTGGGCCGTGCAGGTTTCGACCCTCGGCCCAGTTGGACCTGGAATCAGCGCGGTGGCCGAGGGCGCGGTCTCTCGGTCGTGGAGCCAGCCCACGTCTCGAAGGTCATCGACCAGTGGCTCCGCATAAGACACGACATCGCTCATGGCCATAGCACGTTTCATCCTCTACCTGTGCTGACTGCAGTGCGTGATCCCCGATCGTCGGCGAAGGTTCGGCAGGCTCCGAATCTCAGGCTGGACGACGTCATCGATTGCATGGCCTTCTTCCGATCCATTGTGAGGCTTACCGCCCAGTACGCCGCAGCGCATATTGGAGTCGTGCCACCCAAGTGGGCGTCAATGCCCGTTTTGGCTCTTGGCGTGAACGTTGCGGCCCTGTAGCGGCCCGGCGCCCGGCCGCCGCCTAGCGGCCGAAGTAGCCAGCGAAATGGACAAGGCCGCGCAGGCTGACCTGGGCGGCCCGGCCGAGATTGGCAGGAAGCGCTGGAAGCCAACGCGGAATTTCACTCCGGGCGCTTACCCGCTCGACGTCCGCCTTGATGTCCGAGTCGGCGGGCCGGCTGAGGCGATGATCGACGCTCGCCGAATTGGAATCGGCGTTCCCCAGGGATCTGATCGGCTCTGGGCCTCGGCACAACGACGCGGCCGCAGCTTCGGCTTCACGTTGCGGGCGAGGCTGCCGTCAGATCCTGCCCGAAGCGTTGGGCCGCATGGCCATGAAGTGCTTAGGCTGCCGTGACCTGGGTGGGGTGAGCTGCGCGAGCGCCCAGTCCCCTGCACCCACGACCAGACCGTGACCCAGACGTGGAACGGCACCAGGTGGAGGTGGCTGAGCACCCCCAGCATCAGCGGCACCCAGCACAACGCCCTCTATGCGGCGAGCTGCACCAGCGCCACCTTCTGCGTGGCCGTCGGCGCATACTCCTCCAACGGCACGAGCGTCCAGACGCTGACCGCCTGGTGGAACTGCACCCGGTGGAAGCTGGTGCCAAGCCCGAACCATTAGGCCACATCAGGCCGGAACACGGCCCGGACGCGATGTCCCTGAGCGCGCCCG
>WNEY01005200.1_pt1 | contig 10045 bp, 11 predicted proteins | sample 5400531 | NCBI WGS metagenome assembly WNEY01 (sample SAMN13153338, study PRJNA577476) | soil metagenome | isolation source: 200 cm saprolite under Douglas fir tree site 1 | place: USA:California | collected 2015-04-18
GGCCAAAGGCATGCGCAGGACCGGTATATTTGACAGAAGAAGATGTAACACGACTTCACGAATGGCTTCGACGAGCCAGACGATCAAAGAGAGAGGCATTATGACGTATTCGAGGAAGTCGCCCTGATCGTCGAGCATCTTCGAAAGCTCGGGGTCCTGACCGAGATCGATGAGCGCATCCGCTTTGCCCGCCGCCGCTTCGGCCACTACGAGGTGATCGACTTTCTCGCGGTCCTATTTGGCTACTCCATCAGTGGGGAACGCACTCTGCAAGCCTTCTACGAGGCGGTGCGGCCCTTTGCCTCTACGTTCATGGCGCTCTTTGGGCGCGGTCGCCTGCCTGCCCGCTCGACGCTCTCTCGCTTTTTGGCGGCGCTCACCCCAGCGCCAGTTGAAGCCCTGCGCAGCCTCTTCCTCGATGACCTGCTCGCCCGCCCGCTGGCGCAAGAGAGGCAGACCGGGGGATTGGTGGATCGCTGCGGGGTGAGTTGGATCGTCTTCGACATCGATGGCACCAGAGAAGCGGCCCGCCAACGCGCCTTGCCGCAGACAGCAGACTTGCCTGCTGCCCAGCGTCGGTTGCAGGAGCTGTGTGCTCCTGGTTACACCGGGCGCAAGCGAGGAGAGGCCGTGCGCACCCGTACGGTGATCTCCCAGGCGCATAGCTGAAAGTCGGCTCGGCAGTTTCGGCAATCAAGGCAACGGCCACTACCGAGAGGAACTGTGCCAGGCCATCAAGGCTCTCAAGAGCTATCTTGCGGCCCATCACCTCCCAGAAGAGTGTGCGCTGCTCCGGCTGGATGGCCTGTATGGCACGGGAGCCGTGCCGGCTCAAGCTGGCTGGCTACTGCTTTGTGACGCGAGGCAAGGACTACACCGTGTTGGATCAGCCCGAGATCCAGAGCCGCTTGCACCTGCCTGCTGATGGGCAGTTCTCTCGCGAAGACGAGCAACCTGGTGCGCCAACTCTACGACTGCCCAGAGGTGGCTGTGGGACCGCAGGGGGTGCGTTGCTGCGTCGTAGTGGCGACCCATCCGGCAGGCAAGACGAAGAGCCGCGTTGGCCTCACCCGTGACGGGGTCGTCTACGAGCTGTTCTTCACCGCTCTGCGAGAGACGCGCCTTCACGGCGGCCGATGTGGTCGCCCTGTACTTGCATCGTGGCGCCTTCGAGCCGCAGCTTGCCGATGAAGATAGCGAGCAAGACCCAGATCGCTGGTGTAGTCACGCGCCCGCCGGACAGCAGGCGTGGCAGATCATCTCTCAGTGGCTCTGGAACCTCCGTCTCGAACTGGGTCATCAGCTCACTACGACCCCACTGCGGACGACGGAGTTTGCTGCGGCTGTCTCCCAGCCGACTTCGCCGCAGGGCTACGGGCCGCCTGTGGTTGGTGGATCTTGGAAGGCTGGGCGCTTTGCGGGAGAAGCCTTTGCCCTCCAGCCCGATGGGTCGGTGCGCTGTCCAGCGGGTAAGGCGCTCTTGCCTTGCGAACGGCGCAAAGAACCAAGAGGCAGTCTGCGCATCGTCTACGCCGCCAGGATCGCAGATTGTCGTGCCTGGACTGCTGCCGTGAGCAGTGTCAGTGGAACGGTCACCAGACGAGCAAACCCCGCCAGATGAGCGTGCTGCTCCATCCCCGCACGGGAGGCACCCAGGCACTGCGGCTTCGCGGGACTGGCCTCGCAGAGAGCAGCGGCGATCCTGTAGAGAGCTGCTGCGCCGTCAACGGGTGGACGTACAGACCCCGCCTCCTGCCCAGCTGCGCTCCAAAGAACAGCCTGTTGTCCTTTCCCGTGCGCAACGTGCCCACTACCGTCTGTCCTGGGAAGAGCGGCTGACTCGCAATGCCCGCACTCCTCCCCAGAGCCGACCTCTGATCACGTTGTACGGCGTTCCTGGCCACTTTGCCGCTTTCCTCGGCCTTTCGACGGCGTAAGCGCACCACGGCGGCCTCAGTATGCCTGCTCCTCGGACCAGCCTGCTGCTCCGTGTGGCTCGTCATGACCTCGCTGCCTGAGTGCTCCATGGGTTTGCTCATCTGTCGCTCGTTTCGCTTCTTCTCCTGCTGGTACTCCCACCTCTCAGGAACATTGGGTGACGTTGGGCTGCCTTTCTCCTCAGACATCAGGGACACTCTTTGCTGCAATCTCGTTGCGCATCGCGTGGGATGGGCAATTCCAATCCGGCATTGAACCTGATTCCTTGTACGAACTTTTCTCGGTTTGAGTCGACTCAACCAAAAATGCAAAGATAGAGCCTCTATATTGATTATTGGTTATTGGCTACTTTTAGGGATAACCAAATCGGGAGCATAGGCTCTTAGAGGATCGAGATAACTTCAGTGTTGATTGCGGCTATCTACGTGAGCGAATTGAGTGGACTAACTTTGGAACTAAACTAGAAAAACGGAGGGCAGCGTTCGATGATGTAAGCTAAGGGCTTTCACGCTAATAACATGATCGGTAGAACGCTCACATGCCGCATAGCATGGGTAAATGACAGCCAAAGTTGGTCAAGCTATTGACGTGAGTCTCCTAAGAAGGATGGAGAGCCGGCTGCGTATATAGTTACGAGCCGGCTACTTTCACACAAACTGCTCGCCACTAAGCAGTGGCCAGCTTTCTTGTCAGTTGGCAGAATGTGGATCTAAGTTATAGAGCGTCTTATACTCTCGCTTTTCTGCTTCTCCTCTCTGCTCTCGCTGCAAGCTCCTCCACAAGGCGTTGAGGATCGGGAGTCTCAGGGCGCAGAGAGCGGTTGCCACGCACTACGAAATGTGCCTCGACATCATCGGTCAGAAAGATTTCTTTGGCGAAGGCAATAGCCTCTTCCTGGCTGAACTGCTTGCAAGAGCAAATGTCGATGTCCACTTCACCATAAGATGGCCAACAATGCAGGCTGACGTGACTGGTCGCGATGATGACAAATCCCGAGAGCCCTGCATCAAGCGGATTCGAGGTCTCGATCTGGTACAGGTGAACGGGGCTGACCTTTTCCATATCGATGCGTTGCGGAAACTCATCGAGAGCTCGCCGAACGAGTGGCTCATCGCTCAAAATTTTAGGATCAACACCATACAATTCTAACATCAAATGAACAAGCATCTGCTTCATCTCCTTTACTAGTCGCTTGCTTGAAGGCAAGCAGGATACATTAGTAATTCCCATGCCGCCTACTAGTTCAGCAATCACGCACGAGAGTCCGAAAGGTTCCTCTTGACTTTTCCGGGTGGCCGTCCAAAGGATGGTAGGCGTGGGAGCAAGAAGAAAAACAACTCTTCACTGTCTTTGCAATAGGCCATAGGCTTTCTCTAGCTGTTGATTTCCGTCTCCTATCGTTTGGCTCATCGTCCGGCGGCGCGATCAATGCTTCCTTTAAAGCGAGGGTCAGGTCTTTTATGCCCTCTTAATTGCGCTCCATCTGTTAGGTTCGCAGTTGTAAAATGCTGCAACTCCTCTGGAGTTATGCCGTTATTCCTTTACTCGCTACCTTAAACACATTGGTTTCAGGATATCCATCACCACAACCTATATGACCTAACTCTTCTCTTCGCATCGCTAAGTTCTTCCTTAGGTCCTGGGGCACACGTTGTATACGTGTTATACATGGAGGAAGAGCTAGTGGTTAATGGTCTACCACGAATGGGACAGGGGCCCCAATCATACGTCGCATACGTAATAGTGAGAGTAAAGTGTAGCTATAGATAAGCAAACTAATGTGGCTCTGGGCGATGACGACGAAGCCCGAAAGGCCAGCGTCTAATGGATTAGACGTTTCAATATCATACAGGTGTACGGGACTGACCCTTTCCATGCCGACGCGGCCAGGGTATTCGTCCAGTACACGGCGAATCAATGGTTCATTGCTGAGCAACTGCCGGTCGCAGCCGTAGAGCTCCAGCATCAAATGGACAAGCATCTAACATACCTCCAGTTCATTCTAGTTATGGCAGCCACTGCCCGGCGGCCCTGCTAGCCCTCTGCTCGACCAGGTGATCCGGTATGTTTTTGGCACACCGAAGAATATTATACATTAGATTGTCAAGCTAATGCAAAAAAGGGATTCGACGCTTGTATCTAATGGCAAAGCTGCTTCCACCTAAATAGAAGCGATGACTCGATCTAATTAGAATGATTGTTGGGATTAGATCGAGATGATCCTCTATGGCCTGGCTTCTTTGCCTGTCAAATACGCTTCTTTCAATTCTTTGAGCAACTCCTCGCGCCTGGCGAACAGTTCCTTGCGCGGGCGCGGCTGCGCTTTGCTCACGACATAAGCAGTGAGTAGTGGTAGAGCAATGGTAGAATCACCGTAGATCACGACGGTGCTGCGGAGCTGGTCTGGTTTGATTTTGCCCCATGAGACGGCCTCGGAAGGTGTTGCGCCGGAGAGACCGCCCCAGTGGGGGGCATCCGCTGTGATCTGGATGAAGTAATCGTGCCCGCCTTTCTGGATACCGAGTACCTCCCACAGTTGTGGCTGTGTCTGGAGATAAAAGTTCTTGGGGCTGCCACCTCCGAGGATAATGACGCCGTTGCGCGTGGCATGATGAACGATGGCGGTTGTTTCATTGACGTCGGCCAGGGGGTCGAGCGTAAGGAGGTTGCCGTCTAATGCGTGGCGTGCAACGTTCATACCGAACGAGCAATCGCCGGGAGACGAGGTATAGATAGGGACATTCCAGGCTGCTGCCTGCGCAAGCACGGAATATTCCGGCTGCACCCCGGCTTTGAGCAGTTCCGTTCCCAGGTGATGGTGTAGTTCGGAGGTTGCGATTGGCCTGTTGGGTAAACTGTCGAGGCATTCGCGCACAAACGCGTCGGTGTCGAGCAGGACCTTATCGGCAAAGAGAATGTCATAAATACGGATTACTCCTTCTTCCTGGAGCTTCGTATCGTCCAGGCGGAAGTCGCCGCGATGCATCGCCATAGCGAGCGCGTGGTGCATGTCATGATAGAGGTTCGCGCCGGTGCTGATGATGAAGTCGACGAAGCCGTACTCCATGAGGGTGAGGATACAGCCGCCCAGCCCGGCGGGAGTAAGGGCCCCAGCCATGGTCAGGCCGACGGTGACATCTTTCTCGGGCGCGAGCATCTCTTCAGCATAGAGGCGTGCGGCTTCGTATAGGCGTGCCGCGTTATAGGCCTGGAACTGCTGGTCAATCAATTCTGCCACTGTCATATTGGGATATATACGATGTGGCAGGATTTGTGGACCGCTCAAGTAATCGCTCTGGGTGGGCTGGTGGTCGCCTGGTGTATGTGTATCGTGGGTCATGGAGAGTCTCCTTTCTGGGTAGGTGGTGTTGATTATATTCTGACATACAACATTCTATCAGAAAGGAGACTTGTATTGAGGATAGGGTTTCGTATCATGCTCCGATTCGACGTAGCTGTTCCAGATGGATACGTCTATCTGCCTCTTCAGAGTCAACAGCACCCATCTTCGCCAGAAAAAGAAACTAGAGGCGAAACTGGCGGAGCTTGAGCCGTATCTAAATTTTGTTGAGCGAATCCGTTTACGTGTTCGTCAAGAAGAATATCAAGTGAAGAACCTCTTTCTTAGCCGAGGCAAGGAGCATTTGCATGACGAGTGACCGATATATGACCATCTGTAAGCGCATTCTTGAGCGTTGCCGACAAAAAAAGTACTATGGACCTGATGGGGGATGGCAAGATTATCGCGGCTATTTTGACGACGAGGGCAAACTCCAGATTCGAAGGCTCACACATGATCCACATACTGGATTTGAATTTCCTCCAGCGACAGAAGAACAACTCCAGAGAACGGAAGAAACACTTGGGTTCCCATTGCCTCCCATGCTACGGGCACTCTACACACACGTTGCCAATGGTGGTTTTGGACCAGCCTATGGGATTACAGGGGCTCGTGGAGGGTACTACTTTGGAGAGGATGGTCATTATCAGACCATTGATGGGTGGATCGAGGCCACCTCGGATCTCTTCACCGAGACTAAGCCTTCAGAAGAGTATATTGATCTAGCTGCATATGAGCGCCAACACGGGAATCCACTGACCATCGAACTTCCCGCCAACGTTTGGCCTGCCCGCTTTCTCCGGTTCTGTTATGAGGGATGTGGTGAAGATGTCTGTATCGATGGTGGGAGTGGACGAGTCTATCTTGTTGGAGGAGTATGGGACGAACACAAAGGACTTACTGGCTATCTCCGTCGCCTGGACAATTCAGTGGAGAACTGGCTGGAACGGTGGCTCTTCGGTGAAAAGGATCTTTGGGTGAGCAAGAACATCTGCGAGTAGCAGATGTCTTTTTGAGTGAGAAAACGAGATGTTCTGCGCAATTACAGAACATGACGATCGCTCTCCACCAGGCGTTGCGAGTCCGAGAGAAAAATGGGGCCAGCAGAGGCGTCACCGTTTACTGACCGCTGAATGCTTCCTAAACGTGGCCGAGAGCATAAGAGAAACAGCGTTGAGGCACCTCCCGCCGATGGCGAAGGCGTTCTTTAGAAATATCATTTTCAAAAAGAGCATCCATCCTATGTTGCGAAGTAGGGATGAATGCTCTCAAATCTTATACTGGCCGCAATTTATCTCCCAAGGCGAGGTCGTTCCCCTGGTTTGGGCTCCAGGGCGGGCCGTTCTTCAATCAGGCGCAGGGCTTCGGCAACCGCGCGTTCCAGTTGAGGATCACGATTCTCGACGTAATCTTGTGGAGCAATGTCGACCTCGATATCGGGGTCGGTGCCGTAGTTCTCGACGTTCCAGCCCACGTCTTTGAACCAGAAGGCATATTCTGGCTGCGTGGTCGTTGTACCATCGACCAGTTTGTGACGAGGATCGATGCCAACGACGCCGCCCCAGGTGCGCTTGCCGATGAGCGGGCCAAGACCGAGTAGTTTGAAGCAGTGGGAGAAGATATCGCCGTCCGAGCCTGCCTGCTCGTTGGTGAGGGCGACTATTGGCCCGCGCGGCGACTCTTCAGGGTAGGGGGAAGGCTGACCCCAGCGTGAAAAGACGTAACCAACGCGGCGCCTGGCCAATTTCTGGAGTAGGAGACCGGAAACGTGCCCGCCGCCGTTCCAGCGGACATCGACAAGCAGAGCTGGATAATCATACTCGGTCAGGTAGCTGCGGTGGAACTCCGCATAGCCTTCGCCCATCATATTGGGGATGTGGATATAGCCCACCTGACCTTGAGAGATGCTGTGAACAGTATGCCGGTTGCTCTCCACCCACTCTCGATAGCGCGCTGTCCCTTCATCTGACAATGCTTTAACCATGATCAGGCGCGTCTCTTTGTCTTCTGCCTGTTCGATCAGCAGTTGTACGTCGTTTCCCGCCTGGTTGACGAGCAATTCCTGAGGGCCGCGATCTGGTCCCAGGCGCTGGCCGTTGATCGCCAGCACAGCATCGCCTGCCTTAACGTTAAGGCCAGGACCTGTGAGCGGTGAGCTGGCCCTGCTGTCCCAGGTGTCGCCTTCCACTATATGGGCGATGTGGTAGCGGTTACTGCCAGCCTCATACGTCCAGTCTACACCCAGGAAGCCCTGGCGGTAGTTTGGCCCCTGGCGATATTCCCCGCCTCCTTCGTAGGCGTGAGATGTACCGAGTTCGCCTTGCAGTTCCCACAGCAGGTCTGATAACTCCGAACGCGAGCTGACTTGCTCGACCAGGGGAGCATACTGGGAATAGATGGCATCCCAATTGATGCCCGACATGTCTTCACTCCAGAATTGTTCGCGCTGCAGGCGCCAGGCTTCTGCGAACATTTGCTTCCACTCGGCGGCAGGCTGCACCGAGACTTTCACACGATGGAGATCAAGCCAGCCGTTTTCACGGCTCGGGTCGTCTCCCTCTTCCGACTTGGGGAATTTTTCTCCTGCTTTCAGAACGCGGAGCTGATGGTGTGCGCGGTAGATCAATGTCTTGCCATCGCGTGAGAGATCAAAGCCTTTGATGCCATCGCCGAGCCACTCGTATCTCTGCGTCTCGAAATCATACATGTAGAGGGCTCCACTTGGCTCGTGGTGATTGGGTGTGTGAATAGTCCCCTCGATGGGGAAGGTCAGCAATAGGGCTTTTCCCTTTATACCTTTTATAGCTCCAAAGCGCGCTTCACCTACTGGGAAAGGCACAACGCGCGTGGTGATCCCTTCCAGGTCGATAAGTACGGGAGCTGTTTTTTTGGCTGCCTTCTCTTCGCCTTCGCCATCTTGTTGGGTTGTGCCTTCCGCGCCATCTTCTGCTTTCTGGGCGACTGCCTCCTCTTTTTCTTTTTTCTGCTCCCTGTCTTTCTCTCCGGGCGCTTTCGGTTGGGGAATGAATGGAGAAATCTGGTCACGCCGCAGCATGATAGCGTAGGGCCGTATGCCGCGTGGGAAACCCAGGTCAAATTGAAGGTTGTCATACACCGGATTGAAGCTGCGATAACCTAAGAAGTAGAGATACTTACCTTCGGGATCAAACGCTGGCGACACATCACGGAATACGGGATCGGTGGCGAAGTGGGTTTCGCCATTATCCATATCGCAGAGCTTGATGGCTATCTTTTGTGGTGTATGTGAGAAAGCGTACGCCAACCAGCGGCCATCGGGTGACCAAGCCAGGTCACGGATACGATCGTGATCACTGCGGTCTGCGACGACGGATTCTTCATTTTCCAGGTCAACTACGATCAGTTCATTGCGATGATTAGCAATGACGACTACATCATTGGTGGGCGAGACAGCCAGGCTGACGGCTCGTCCGAATTCGATGTTGGTGAGTGTCTTTGGCTCGCTGGCGTCCTCCGGGTTGAAGATGATCAATTTTTCGCTCCCGGTAGCATCGCTGATGGCGACCAAGCGCTTGCCGTCGCTCAACCACTCCAGCATGCGATAACGTGCACCATCTGGTAAACCGTACTGGATGACGGGTCCTTCCCAGTTGGCCATAGAGAAGGCTTTGCCTCTTGTAGTCAATGCTACTGCAAAGCCCTGGGGGTGTACTGCATAGGTGTCGAGGTAGTGGCTTGCCGAGACAAACTTACGGTTGCGTTGTGGATGCATACTGGGCAGCTCTATATCGAGGCGCCGTGTTTGGCCTGTGGCAGGATCAAAAAGGTACAGATCAGCGCCACAGTGATAGACAAGGCGCTGTCCATCGCTTGAAAGATTACGCGCGTAAAAATCGTTATGATCGGTATGCCGTCGTATATCCTCTCCCAGTGGTGTGCAAGAATAGACGTTCCCAACTCCTTCATGATCAGGGATAAAGTAAATGCGTTCACCGACCCAGCATGGGTTGGCGAGGTTCCCATTGAGTTTCAGGAGGCGCTGGAAGTTGCCGGTACCACCGGGATCGCACCATAGTTGACCGGCAGTGCCACCTCGATAACGTTTCCAGCGTGCCGGTTCGCCAATATTGCGGCCAAGCACAATGCCGCCGTGCGAACCATATGAAATAGCGTTGGCCATACCGACCGGTACCTGGTGCGGCATACCTCCATCGGGACTGATGGCGAAGATGACCTCGTAGCGGCGGTTTATTTGACCAGCATTACTGGCATACAAGATTGTCTTCCCGTCGGGCGACCATCCCAGCACCCGGCATAATGATGCAGATTGGAAGGTCAGGCGCTGAGCAGGGCCGCCGGGTGCTGGCATGACATATACCTCACTCGGGCCCTCTTCGCGGCCCACAAATGCCAGTAGTTCGCCACCTGACGAAAAATAAGGGTAGCTTGCCTCACCCACGGTGGCAGTGAGGCGCTCAGCTCGTCCTCCTCCACTTGATATTAGCCATAGGTCATCCTCAGAAACGAATACAATTTGATCACGGTGGATGTTTGGGAAGCGCACATATCCCTGAGATGTCATATTCTCTCCTTTTATAGTCAGAGGATTGATCCAATGCCCTTGGCTACGGGCAAACATAGCCAGGATACTTTGCGGACATTATGTACCAGAGGGAGGCTACACTGTTTCTGTCGTGTCAGACTCTCTGATGCAGTCAAAATGGTAGATGTATTGTAGCACAGCAGTAATGGAGGTGTCGAGAAATGAAAATTCGGCTCTCGACAGAG
>WNEY01005201.1_pt1 | contig 10043 bp, 8 predicted proteins | sample 5400531 | NCBI WGS metagenome assembly WNEY01 (sample SAMN13153338, study PRJNA577476) | soil metagenome | isolation source: 200 cm saprolite under Douglas fir tree site 1 | place: USA:California | collected 2015-04-18
CCTGACTTTGATACGTCAGGCCGCACAGGAACAAATTTTTCACGTATTAATCGCGACATCCGCTTCGCTCGAGACAAGACTCCCTATCGTCCGCAGATGTACCTCACGTTTCCCGATCCCGCTGCCGCCGAGAAGGGGACGACGCAGCTCTACGTGGGCATTTCGGGCGAGGCGGTGACGGCTGGTTTTCGTACCTATGCGATGGGAAGCGCGAAGAAATCGCCGCTCACACAAGTGGTTCAGCCGCGTGTGGCGGCGCACGCACAGTGGCTCGTGAGGCAGAAGAAACGCTTGGGCCGCCGCTACGAGAGCTATTGGTATTCGACCGAAAAGGGCGAGTGGACCAAACACGCTGGTTGGCCGCTCGAATCCACTGAATGGAAAAAACTAAAAGGCTGGGTGGTGCGCCGGAAATTTCCCCCGACTGCGGCCACGCGTCCCACGTTCGTGGCCGATATCAATCGCCTATTTCGCGATGTGTGGCCGCTTTTTACGTTTGTGTCTTCGCCGCGCTGAAAGTCCTGAGCTTTGCTGGGATGCGTTTCCAGTTGGACGGTCCTAGTTTGAGGGTAACATCATAATTTGGAAATCGACGGAACTACGTTGTTGTCTAACAGGCCGGGGCTTCCGCTCCGACATACGCGCCCGTCTGAGAAGGGCTTTTAAGGCCTGAAGTGTGGGAACTTGATCGTCGGGGCTGAAGAGTCAGTGTGGCAACGCGGTTTTTGAGCGCTTTTGTAGAGCCCGCCTTCAGGCGGGTACTGTAGATTCAAGCACATGCTAACCTAAAGGTGAGCGCTACGCGGGGTCGGCGCGGAGTTGCCACGCAGGCTCTGAAGCCCCGACCTCCTAAAAACCGCAACCGTTCCGACAATTCTGAAATTTAAGATATTACCCTCAGTCCAGACCAAATCATCGCGCATAATTCACGATGTATTCTGGAGGATGGATCTCCGGCCTGCAACGTGGGTCTGCGACCGGCGCGGAGGGCGTAAGACGCAACGGCAGAACTCCGGCCCATACTGGTAGTTGATAGTCCCCTTCCTCGTCAACGGGCGGCCCCGTGCGGATTTTTGCTGACACTTCCTCGAGCGGCAGGCAAAGGACCGTCGTGGCTTTCATCTCCTGCTCGTTCGGTTGGCGAATCTCATTCCAGCGTCCGGGAACGACGTGTTCGGTAAATGCGCGCAGCGCCTCCCACTTTTCCGACTCATCTTCGACAATTCTGGCCGTGCCGAGAATTACTACGGACCGGTAATTCATCGAGTGATGAAATGCGGAACGGGCCAGCACCAAGCCGTCGAGCAGGGTGACGGTGACGCAGATTTGGACGCCTTCGGCGAGCGTGCGCAGCATGCGGCTCGCAGCCGAACCGTGGATGTAGAGTTTGTCGCCGGCGCGGGCGTAGCCTGTCGGGATCACGTATGGTTGGTCGTCTGCCAAGAAGCCGGCGTGGCAGATAAAAGCTTCGTCGAGAACGCGGTATACGATTTCGCGGTCATAGCTGCCACGTTTGGCAAGACGCTGGACGCGCGTGCGCCGGGTGGGAGTGAATTCGCTCATGGACAAGAGCCTAAGGACAAATGTCGGCCGCAGCAAGAGCCAAAATGGAAGTGAGCAAGCGCCACAACGCCTAACACCGTCATGGCAGCGACAATCCTCCCTCCTATGGAGCGGCGCACACTTTGCCAAAATTCAAGACGCGGAAGTGAACTCTTGCCAGGGACTAGCGGGGCCCGAGCTGTGACGCAAGCCCGCGGGTGGTGTTGACCACTGAACGGAAGTCACATACGATGCGTGCTTAAGAGCCCACATGGAGAATGCATCGTACCCGACAGTCTGATTCTGCCGGGGTGATGCACGCGGGGACGCCAGAGGAGGGAAGATGCGCGTGTCGAATCGCTGGTGGATTGCCGTCGCTGGGGTGTGCCTGCAAATGGCTTTGGGCGCTGCGTACGCGTGGAGCGTCTTTCGGATTCCCCTGTCCAAGGAGTTCGGCTGGAGCATTTCTCAAGTCACTCTGACATTCTTAATCAGCTGGTTTTTTCTGGGGTGCAATTCGTTTGTGGGCGGGTTGTGGATGAAACGCATTGGCCCGAGAGTTGTCGCAATGGTGGCGGGGCTGCTGTGGGGCGGAGGAGTGTTTCTCGCCAGCTTTTCTGCTCACAGGCTTTGGTGGCTCTATCTGACGTACGGAGTCATCGGCGGGACCGGGCTGGGCATGGGCTACATCGTACCGATTACGGTCCTGGTGAAGTGGTTCCCCGACCGGCGGGGGCTCATTACGGGAATCGCAGTTGCCGGGTTCGGTGCGGGATCGTTGTTTTCAGCGCCCGCCGCCGGATGGCTGATGCAACATGTGGGGTTGCTGCCGACGTTTGCATACCTCGGGATTGCGTACGGGATCATCGCGGTCGCCGCGGGTTCGTTCATGCAAAACCCGCCGGAAGGTTGGAAGCCAGAAGGCTGGACTCCGACGGCAAAACATATTTCGCAGCGAGCGGACCGTGACTTTACTCTTAGCCAGGCATTGAGCACCTGGCAATGGTGGGCCATCTGTTCGCTGATGTCGATCAATACGATGGCGGGATTGTCGATCGTTTCCCAGGCGGCGCCCATATTTCAGGAGATGGGAAAAGCAAGCGCGGCGTCAGCAGCCGGTCTGGTCGGCGTCATCAGTATTGGCAACGGTGTAGGACGTATTTTTTGGTCGTGGGTCTCCGATTTGACAACTCGAAAAACAGCATTTTTCATGATGTACCTCGTGGAGGCCTGTCTCTTCTGGACCTACCACACCATTGGTTCACTCACTGTATTAGGAATTGTTACGTTCATCCTGGTGATGTGCTATGGGGGCGCCTATGGGATTACTCCGGCGTTCGCGGCCGATTATTTTGGGCCCCGGGACGTAGGATCCATTTTTGGCCTGATGATGTTGCCGTGGGCATTCGCCGCTGCTTTCGGGCCGTACTTGTTCGCTTATTTGCGGCAGATTAATGGAAACTACGTCCAGGCCCTTTACGTCATTGCGGGACTGATGACCGCTGCACTCCTACTTCCCATTCTTGTTACTCCACCGCGAAGCGGGAACAACGCAAAAGAACGGCAACCCAGAGGCCGATTCGAAGTGGAAGCGGTTCCGGGAGATTCTGTCGAGAGGTAGCCGATAGGATCCATACTTTTCGACAAGATGTGTCTCTTCCGCTTTATTCGCATCGCATGCGGCGCTCCGATTTTCCGGCAAGGTTGCCATAGACGCAACCCTCGAGCATACCTATAATGAAGGTTTAGCATCTAAGTTAAGAGACCATTAGTCGGTGCTCACGTTCCAGAAGATCTTGCTCAAGTCTTGAACCTATCCAGGCCCTGACGGAAAGCGATACGGTCCGTCATAGAGGAGTCAAGAATTATGGGAACTGCTCCCACGAAGAAACCGGGATTGATGCCCGAACAGCGGCCAACCGCCGCGTTGCAACTCTACCTCGAGACAATTCTCTATAAGACACGCGAGCGGCTGGAGCTGATCAACATCACGCGGGATTTGAACGAGGTCGTGCGCAAGCACGGCTTGAAGGCCGGGTTCGTCATCGTGCAGTCGCTGCACACGACGACGGCGGTTTTCATCAACGAGTTTCAGCAGGCGCTGGTCGATGACATGAAGTCGTTTCTCGAAAGACTGGTCGGGCGTCTGGACTATTGGCGTCACAACGACCCACGCCTTTCGGAGTGCGACCGCAAGAACGCGGCGTCACACCTACGCGCGATGGTTCTCGGCCACACACTATCGGTCCCTGTGCGCAATGGCGAGTTGATGCTGGGGAATTGGCAGTCCATCATTTTGGCCGAGCTGGATGGCCCGCGCGAGCGCTCCGTGCAAGTCCAGGTGCTCGGCGTTTCCGAAGAGCCTCCCGAAGAAATCCGGTAGGGCGCATCGTTCGGAAGCGCCGGCGTCTCGCTGGTGGTTTTGTGGGCTTTAAGACGCTGCAACGGAGCCGGCGAGACGCGCTACGAAAAGCCTTTGTTGCGCAACAGAACTTATGGCTTCCGGTTCATCCCTTCGCACACTCGTGATAAATGCGGATGAGCTGGTCTTCCTGCAAGTTCGGTTCTAGAACTCCTCATCGTCGTCAGAAGCTTTCTTGCGCGTGACTTTTATGGTCAGTTTGATGCCCCGCGATCGCAAGTCTTTGAGGATGGCCTGCCGGTTTTCCAAGGGTATTGCTCCCGGCGGAAAAACTCCCGCGGATTCGCGCGGAAAATGCCTGATGAACAGCGCGGCCATTTGCGCCGTGGCGTAGGAGACGGGCGAGAGCGCCAATCCGCGCTGTCGAATCTGATAGAGCGACGGGAAGATCGCGTCGCAGCGAACCTCGATCGGGTGATCCTTCTTCACGCCGCGCACCACGACGGCCGCCGCGAATCTTGCGTTTTGCAGAACGCCCTTGCGGATCAATCGCGCGACCTGCCTGGGTGTCGGCGTCTTGGGAAACCGCGAGGCGACCAGTCCCCGGGAGCGCGTGAGTTTTCCTTGCCGGTACCAGCGCCGCAGGCGGTCGATTTCGTTGCCGCCGATTTTCACATCCATTTCTTTCAGGCGGAGGAGATGCGGCACCGTGCCGACTTCATCTTGCGCCGCCAACACGACGTTCACTTCGCCGATCGGCGGCGGGAAGCGAAATTTTTCGCGTTCACCGAATCGCTTGCCAAAGCGGAATCGGCCCTCGCGCACGATGCGGGGGTGCGAGATGGCTTCATCGAAGGAGACTTCCGCGGACCACTGGGAGACCGGGTCGTCGCTTTCGGTGCTTTCGTAAAGGCGAATGTAAACTCCGTCCACGGTGTCCATCATGGCGGCGGCACGTGCGACCAGCAGATTTGTCAGTCCCGGGGCCGCCCCGGCGGTAATTACGGCGGCGCGCTTCTTTTCCTTAAGGCGGCCGTCGAAGCGAAGTTGCTCGGCCTTGAAAGGATTGCGCGTCAGGTGCGCGCTAAGGTCCAGATAATGGGCGCGAATGCGCAACGCCGCGCGCAAGACGATCTCATTAAAGACGGAAGCCGACGCGTTGACCAACAACTGCGAGCCCCGAGCGGCGCTCACAATTCCCCAGAGATTTCGCGCGTTCACCTGAACGACCGGAATCTTGCTCTTCTTGCCGAGAAAGCGATGCGCGCGGTCGAGGTCCCGGTCACCACAGGTGACCTGATGCCCCTGGCGGACCAGCAGGTGTGCGAGGTAGGACCCGGTCGCTCCGGTTCCCAGGACGAAGATGCGCATTGGGGCAAAACTGTATCATATCCGCTCAGGCTGTGGAGCAGGGGCGCAAGGCCTTTTCTTCCAGAGAGTTGTCCCAAGGAGCATTCTTGCCCGTCTTTGCTGGAAAACGGCGGTGTAATGAACGAGAATAGAACCGGCGCCATAGCCGGGCATCTAAACAGGGAGGTTCAGGCGGAACGCACCAGCGGTTTATCCCTGAGCTTTTGCACGCGGGACATTGATGGACCACGAAGAAAACGAACCGAAACTTTTCAGCCTGACGGAGGCGGAGCGCGCGCGCCGCGAACTCGAGCCGGTGCTGATCGAGGCGATGGAGAACCGCCGCAAGGTGGCTGACCTCGACGAAAAACTCAGCGCTGTAGCCAACCGCATCCTGATGATGGGCGGAATCACGATCGACTACGAAAACGTCGCACGAGTGCGTTCCGAGCACAATCGCCTGATTGCGCGGATCAAGGACGCGCTCGACCGCATTCACGCGACGGGCTGCGTCGTGAAAGACCTCGACACCGGCCTGCTGGATTTTCCCGCGATCCTCAAGAACGAAGAGGTCTATCTATGCTGGCGGCTGGGAGAGGATCGTATCCGCTTCTACCACCGCCAGGATGAAGGTTTTGCCGGACGCAAGCCGATCGACCCCGAAGATACCGGCCCAAAACATCCGATCCAATAATAAAACGCCCAGCACTGCGCCGCCGCACATCGAGCATCCGGGAAGGAATGCCGTGAACCAAAAATCCGAGGGCCGTCTGGCCAATTCCGCGAGCCCCTACCTGCGTTCCGCCGTGCATCAGCAGGTGGACTGGTACGAGTGGGGTACCGAAGCCTTTGCGCGCGCCAAGGCTGAGGACAAGCCTATCCTTCTGGACATCGGCGCCGTCTGGTGCCATTGGTGCCACGTGATCGACCGCGAAAGCTACGAAAATCCGCAGCTTGCCGCAATCATTAACCAACTTTTTATCCCCGTGAAAGTTGACCGAGACGAGCGGCCCGACGTGGACGCGCGCTATCAGGCCGCCATCAGCACGATTTCAGGACAGGGAGGGTGGCCGCTCACTGGATTCCTTCTCCCCGACGGCCGGCCGTTTTTCGGGGGAACGTATTTCCCGCCGGAGGATGCCATGGGCCGGCCGGGATTTCGCCGCATCCTGGAGGCGGTCGCCACGGGCTTCCGCGACCGGCGCGCCGAGGTGGAAGAGGCCGCGTCGCGGCTTGCCGAAGCCGTCGCGAAGGCGGAAACGTTCGCGGGCGCACGCGGAAAGTTCGATTCCCGAGTGGCCGACGATCAGATTGAATCCATCGTGAATATGTTTGACGCGCGCAACGGCGGGTTCGGCCGCTCACCGAAATTTCCCCATCCGGCGGCGATCGATCTGTTGCTCGAACGGCATCAATCGAGCGGGGGCGCGCGGCTGCTCGAAGTTGCCGCAACGACGCTCGAGAAAATGGGCTCCGGAGGCATGTACGACCAGGTTGCCGGCGGTTTTCACCGGTACTCGGTGGACGAACGATGGTGTGTCCCGCATTTCGAGAAGATGTCGTACGACAATTCGGAGCTGTTAAGGAATTTTCTGCACGGCTATCAGGTCAGTCAGAATCCGTTCCTGCGCGAAGTCGCTGAGGGCATCATCGATTGGACCAATGCAGTGCTCTCCGATCAAACGCGCGGCGGATTCTACGCCAGCCAGGACGCCGATCAGACCCTCGATGATGACGGGGATTACTTCACATGGACCCTCGAAGAAGTCCGCGCGGCACTTGCGCCCAAGGAATCGCGCGTCGTCGAGCTGACCTTTGACGTCGAAGCACGCGGCGAGATGCACCACAATCCGGCGAAAAACGTGCTTTGGATCGCGAAGCGTCCCAGCGAGGTCGCAGCGGAGCTCGGCATGGATGAAGTCAACGTGCGGCTCACGCTAGCGCGAGCGAAGGGCAAGCTTCTTTCCGCGCGCGCGGAGCGGCCCACGCCGTTCGTCGATACGACGCATTACGTTTCCTGGAATGCGATGTTCGTTTCGGCGTATCTCGATGCCGCGGCGGTGTTAGGAGGAGCAAAGGGAGCAGCTTGCCGCGCGTTCGCCCTCAAGACCCTCGACCGCATGCTTGCGGAAGCCTGGAGCGATGCGCGCGGGTTTGCACATCGCATTGGAGGCGCACGCCTCGACGGGTCGCTCGACGACCAGATCTTTGCGGCCATCGCGTTGCTTGACGCCTATGAGGCGACGCTCGACAGGCGGTACTTCGATGCTGCCCGGCGCGCGGCTGACTTTGCCATCGCCGAATATTTTGACGCCGAAGGCGGAGGATTCTTCGATCGCGCGTCGGGCGCGGCGCCCATGGGAGGGCTCGAAGTCCGCCGCAAACCGCTGCAGGATTCGCCTACGCCCGGCGCGAATTCATCCGCGGCGATTTTGCTCGACCGTTTGTACGGATACACAAACGACGCGCGCTACCGTGAACACGCCGAAGCCACGCTTGAAGCGTTCGCTGGAATCGCGCCGCAGTTTGGGATTCACGCGGCGAGTTACGGACTCGCCGCGCTGCTACACTCTCGCCAAGCGTTTGAAGTTGTCATCACAGGAACGAGTGGCGATCCGCAAGCCGCCGCGCTCGAACAGGCAGCAAATTCCGTCTACCGGTTCGCAAAGGCCGTGCTGCGCGTTACCCCGGAGCGAATGGCCGCTGGCAACGCGCTCGCGCCTGCGCTTGCTGAAACGCTTCCGCATCTCAATGCTGGCGTCGCGCAGGCGTTGGTCTGCGCGGGCACAACGTGCCGACCGCCGGTTAGCGATCCCGCCGCGCTCGTGGCGCTGCTGAGGGAAGTTCCCGCCAGCGCTTCCGCGGATTAGAAGGAAAATGCAATTCGAGTTTGGCTGGATGCTGGCAAGAAGGAGGCATAATGTTTCGGACGCGGATTAGAGCGGGTTTAGCGGTTATTCTCCTCGCTTCATTCTCATTTGCCATTTCACCTGCACGTGGGCAGTCAAAGTCTACGGAGACTGACTCGGCTGCGATCCGGCAAGTCATTACAGACTTCATCGACGCCTTTAATCGGCACGACGCGCACGCCTGGGCCATGCCCTTCGCCGAGGATGGCGACTTCACGAACGTGACTGGACTCTACCTCCATGGCCGGAAGGATTTTGAGGCGCGTTTCACGGAACTGTTCACCACCCGCCTAAAGACGGCCCATCGGACGGCCACGGTGAGGCACATACGCTTTGTTACTCCGGATGTTGCGGCGGTGGATGCTGAATGGGAATTAGTTGGATCGAAAGCATCGGACGGCTCAGAGAATCCCGTCCGCAAGGGGCTCTTCAATTTTTTGATGACAAGGCAAAACGGCCATTGGGTCTTCACCATTTTCGAAGAGTCTGAATTTGCTCCACTGAGGTAGCAGAACCGGGATGAGCAAGAATAGGGGAGCCTTCATCGCGACGCCGGGGGCACCATATTATTCGCGCCTGATCTATTATGATCCGAACGACGGAAGCGCGTTGGAGGAAAGGGCGCGATAATGAAGGCGATTCGCATTCACGCCTACGGCGGTCCGGACGTAATGCAGTTGGAAGAGCTGCCTATGCCCATTCCCGGTGCCGCGCAGGCCCTTGTGCGTGTCCACGCGGCCAGCGTCAACTTTCTCGATATTCAGAAACGCCGTGGGGATCTCGTCGGGCAGGCTTTCTATCACCGCGCGGGCGGCGGTGAACCTGAGTTTCCCGCAATTCTGGGAAGTCAGGGAGTCGGAGTGGTGGAAGCAATCGGTACTGAGGTCAACAATGTCCGAGTAGGGGACCGCGTCAGCTTCTGGGGAAGTTCGTACACGACGCATGCCGTTGTCCCAGCCGTTCGGCTCATCCCCATACCAGAGGGCATCGATCTCGAACAAGCGGCGGCGGGAATGAACCAGGGGTTTCTGGCTTACGTCTTCACGCATTTTGTCTACCCGGTCAAGCCGGGAGACTGGTGCCTGGTCCAGGCAGCGGCCGGGGGAATAGGCCTGCTGCTGTGTCAAATGGCGAAGATTCGCGGGGGACGAGTCATCGGAGTTACGTCGACCGAGGGAAAGGCAAAATTTGTGAGGGAAGCCGGCGCTGATGAGGTCATCATTTCGAAACAAGCCGACATCGCCAAGGAAGCGAGACGCATGACGGAAGGCCGGGGAGTCAGCGTTGTGTTTGACGGCGTCGGCAAAGATACATTTGAGGCGAACCTCGATAGTCTCGCTCCTGCGGGATACCTGGTGATCTATGGTCAGTCCAGCGGATACGTGCCTCCCTTCGATTTGATGACTCTTCAGGAAAAAGGCTCGCTGTTTCTTACGCGCACAAATGGCCTTCCTTACATAAAGGAGTACCCGGGCTACCTCCAGCAGTTTGTGTCCTGGATAAAGCAGGGAAAAGTTTCCATCAGAATCGATCGCACCTATCCTCTGGCGGACGCCGCTCAAGCCCACGCAGCGTTTGAACGGCGGCAGATTAGCGGCCGAGTGCTGCTCCTTCCCTAACAAAAGGTAATCACTAATTGGCGCTGTCTAAACACTCGTGGCGCAAATGAAGACCTATGCTCTGTGCTGGTTTGCTTCCATTGCGCTTACTTAAAGAGCAACGCGGGTGTGCAACCGTCACTCGTACGAAGTACTCTAATGTTTGAGGGACATCATTCATGTTTCATAATCTCTTTGTGCTATTGGGAATATTGGCGGCGATCGCGGGACTTTCACTCGCATTTTTCTCGCAGCGGTATTGGTTTGCGCGGGGGTGGAGGT
>WNEY01005203.1_pt1 | contig 10040 bp, 11 predicted proteins | sample 5400531 | NCBI WGS metagenome assembly WNEY01 (sample SAMN13153338, study PRJNA577476) | soil metagenome | isolation source: 200 cm saprolite under Douglas fir tree site 1 | place: USA:California | collected 2015-04-18
CGCGAGAGCCCGGGACTATGCCGGCGACGCTGCTGCGGTGTTACCTGTGGCTGCACATCCTCGCGGGATGGACGATAACGCCGCTATTGTTCGCGGGCTTGGCGGGGTTGTTGAGGAGCTGAACCTACTCGGCGGCGCTCACCGGTATGAAGCCAACAGTGCCGTTCTTCATCGCGATCCTGAGCCAGGGGCCTCCTATGCCGGTGACATGCACCCATTTGCTTCGATGAACCTGGGCGATAACGCGGGCGGCGTCACTCGGTGTCTCATAAACCGGCGAGTCGTGAGTCAGCTTGAACTTACGGTCGATGTCGCGGATCGGTTTTGCCGCGCGAGGCGCGCTCGCGACCGTTGTCGGAGGTAGCGTCGATGAAGGATTCGACGAGGGCGCCGTCTCCGGACTCGCCGGAGGCGCGGCAGTCGACGCGCTCGCCGTCGCCGGCATCAGGCTCGGATCGAGCGCTTTCACTTGAGCGTACTCGGAGTCCGCTTCGGTCTGCCGATTAGTCTGTGAAACCAGGAGGCTGGCCAGGGCCAGGTGCGCATGCGCGTTTTTCGGTTCGAGGCCGATGGCGGTGCGAAATTGCGCTTCGGCGTCGCCGAATTTGCTTTCCTTCTGAAGCACCGTGCCGAGGCTCAGACGATACGACGTCTTCGCCGGGTCAAGCGCGACCGCGGCGCGATCCTGGGCCTCCGCAAGTCCCATTTGCGATTGCGACCCGTAGACATTGCCGAGTGCGGCATGGGCTGCGGCGTTTTTCGAATCGAGTTCGAGGACTCTCATGTATTCGCGTTCCGCTGGCTCGGCCTTCTGCTCGAAGATGTAAAGATTGCCCAGGGCGACATGGACGCGCGGATCGTCGGGTGCAAGCTTTGCCGCCGCCTGATAGGCGGTCTCGGCGTCGGCGAGCCTGGTGCTTTGCATCGCCTGGTCGCCGGCGGCGATATAACTGTCGACCGACTTATGCTCGCATCCGGATGACAGAAGGATCAAAGCCAGGGAGAGCGCGATACTGAGGGCGAACGGGCCCATTGAGCGGATGTCTCGTTTCCTTTGCATACACTTCCCTCGTCCTGATGTGGTTCGATAGGTGATGTGGCCAAGAAAATGTGCAAGACCTGAAGCCGATAGACTGGCTGCTCAGGCCGAGACGCCTACAATGTTTGGCCGCACGCGCAACCGTGTCAAGCATCAGCTATGGCGCGGGTGGTTGGCGGCCCTTTTAGCGGTGGGATATAAAGACGCGGTGCGATTCGTTCTGATAGCGGCCAAGCAACTGGCTTTCGCCAAGACCAGGCTTGCGCAGGCGTTGACGGCGTCGGCTGAGCGGATAGCGCTTGCTGAAGCGATGTTTCGCGACGTTCTTGGCGCCGCTCTGAGTGCGCATGCGGCCGACCGTGTCGCCGTGGTTTCTTCGGATCAAGTACTGCTCGGGCTTGCACGCGCCGGAGGTGCGCTTGCGATCGATGAGGAGTTTCCGCGCGGCCTCAACGTCGCGGTCGCAATGGCGACGGAGGTGCTCATCAACCGCGGCGCCTCGACCGTCTGCGTCGTTTTGTCGGATATCCCGATGGTGACTGGCGAGGATATCGACGCCGTCTTCGCGGCGATGCCCGAGGAAGAGCGGGGGGTGGTTCTCGTACCGTCTATGGATCTTTCCGGAACAAACATTATCGCGCGCCGGCCCGCGAACGCGATTGCCACCCACTTTGGCCGACAGAGCCTGGTCAGGCATATCGCGGATTGCAAAAGTAACCGGCTGCCATACCGCGTGGTGCGACTCGCACGTCCCGCGATCGACCTTGACACGCCGGGCGATTTGATAGAGTTTGCGCGCACACCCACGATGACCCATACCTTCAGCCATCTGGCCCGCCTGGGCATGGTACAGGGCTGAAGAATGGTTCCAGCGTAATCAGATTCCAGTGTTTATCGTGCAAGCAATCGAGCGCCTTGGCGCCCTCATAATTGACGGCGTCCTGAATCTTGGTAACTTTGTAGTTTTTTTAATTGCTTCGTTGCTTTATATTCTGGTGCCTCCCTACAAACTACGGCTGACGATTCGCCAATTACGCACAATTGGTGCTGAATCATTCTTTTTGGTGGGCCTTATCGGACTTTTTACCGGGATGGTCCTGGGCTTGCAGGGCTACAACACTCTGCACCGTTTCGGTTCCGAGGGTGCCCTTGGTACGGTTGTTGCCCTTGTATTGGTGCGCGAGTTGGGGCCCGTTCTGGCCGCCCTGATGGTGACTGCGCGGGCAGGTTCGGCGATGGCGGCGGAATTGGGCTCGATGCAGGCGACCGAGCAGATAGACGCGCTCAGCGTGATGGCGATAAACCCGGTGCAGTACCTCGTGTCGCCCCGCGTAATGGCCGGCGTCATAAGCCTGCCCCTCCTTACCGCCATGTTCGACGTAATCGGGATATGGGGCGGGTGGGCGGTGGGCGTGGGTCTGATGGGGGCGCCTAACGGCCCGTTCTTTAACGGAATCGCCCAAAACATGAGCGGCCACGATATTTTGACCGGTGTATATAAGGCGTTGGTGTTCGGAGTGGTGGTAATGTGGGTGTGCTGCTACAAGGGTTACCACGCGCAAAGGATGGCGACTGGCGTCAGCCGCGCTACGACCGAGGCCGTCGTACTTTCGAGTGTGCTGATCCTTGCCTGGGACTATTTTCTGACCTCGATTCTTCTGTAAGGATGCATGGGCTCGACGCTAAGCGAAGCGGAGCCGAGCTCGGGAGAAGGGAGCGAGGGCAAGGCAGAGAGTGCTCGTGAGGCTTTAACCGACCGAATATCAAGTGAAAAAAACACTAGGCGAGGCGGAGCGGGGCCGAGCTAAGGAGTCTGCGACGTGCGCACAGCGAGCGGAGCGAGCAATTAAAATGGACTCGAACGGCAATGCGACCGCAATCGTGGTGCGCGAGCTTCAGCGGAGCTTCGGCAAACAGCATGTGCTCAATGGGGTCGACTTGGACTGTCCACGGGGCCAGATAACCACGATCGTCGGGCCGAGCGGATGCGGCAAGACGGTTCTGCTGAAGCACTTGAATCTTCTCATGCGTCCCGATTCGGGTAAGGTTGTTATAGACGGTGTGGAAGTGACCGCGCTGCGTGGACGGGCGCTCGACCCGATACGCGAGAAGTTCGGGATGCTGTTTCAGGCGAACGCGCTGTTCGATTCAATGAGTGTATTCGACAACGTCGCTTTCCCCTTGGTTGAAAAATCGCGTCTGGGCCGGGAGGAAATCGCGAAACTGGTCGAGGAAACCCTTGCGGCGGTTGGACTCGAAGGGATGGAGACGAAATATCCCTCGGAATTGAGCGGCGGAATGCAGAAGCGGGCAGCGTTGGCGCGGGCCCTTATCCGGCGCCCCAGTATCCTGATGCTCGACGAACCGACGACTGGGCTCGACCCGACCCGTATCGGCTCGATTCACGCGCTCGTTCGGCGTACTCAGCAGCAATTTGGACTCACCGCCGTGATGGTGAGTCATGATGTCCCCGACGTGTTCGAGGTATCGGACCAGATTGCATTCATGCACGGGGGCAGAATGGCCTTGTGTGGACCGTCCGCCAAGGTGCTGGCCGCAGATGACGAGAATTTCACGCGCTTCCTGGCCGGTAAGGCCTCGGGCGAGGACGAACAGGAGGTCGCGGCAGCGAGATAGGGTTGAATGTACGCGAGTCGAACCACACAGTTCATCGTCGGGATCTTTGCGGTGCTTGGGATTGCAGCACTCAGCTATCTATCGATGCGGCTTGGGCGAATCGAACTATTTCCGGCGCCCGGTTACACCCTTGCCGCGAATTTCGACAATATTTCTGGGCTTAAGACCGGCGACCAGGTCCAACTGGCAGGTGTGCAGGTTGGAAAAGTTGCAAAGATATCGCTGCTGCCCGAGGCCGAGCGTGCGCACGTCGTGATGCGTCTTGACAAAGGTGTGCAGGTCGATAGCGACGCTATCGCGGGTATAAAATCCAGCGGTCTTATCGGTGACAAGTACGTGGCTATCCAGCTTGGTAGCGGTGATCCTCTTACAGATGGTGCCACGATCCGCAAGACCCAGTCGGCAGTTGTCCTAGAAGATATACTCGGCCAGGCAATCAATAACGCCGGGTCGGGTAGCGGTGCCTCGAGCAATTCGAGTGAGAAAAACTCTGGCTCGGCGAACCCGGGTCCCGGTTGCCCTCCCGGCGCTGGTAATTCGCAAGGGATTGGCAACCGAGGTAAGGCCACCGGCCAGAAGAAAACGAAGTAAGGCAGGAAATGTTATGTTTTTCGATTTTTCGGGAAAAAAGGAAGAAAGCCGGAAACCGGTAAAATCTCCGGGCAAGATTCTGCGCGTTATAGGAACTGTTGCTCTCATCGCGGCCAGCTTCACGCTCGTCGCCGGCCATTATTCCGCAGGCGTCGCGAGCGTGGATGACGGCGCGATGGCGATGACTCAAGGATTGGTACGGCGGTCGCTTCAGATTATGCGTAACACGAATGCGCCGGTGACCCAGCGCCGCCGCGACCTGCGTGCCGTTCTCGAGGGCCATTTTGACTTCGCGGAAATGTCGCGTTCGGCGCTCGGCTACCATTGGCGCAAGCTCACACCTCAACAGCGTGATGAATTCACGAGCCTCTTCAAGGCGTTCATCGAGGACGCCTACCTGAGCAAGATCCAGGACTATAAGGGACAAGACGTGCAGTTCGTCCGCGAACGGCCGCTCGGCGGGGGGTACGTAGAGATCGACAGCAAGATAGTACAGGCCGGCAAGGATCCCATCCCGGTGAACTACCTGCTAGAGCAAAAGGACGGCGGTTGGATGATTTACGACGTCACCGTCGACGCCATCAGCATCATCGCCAACTACCGTAATCAGTTTAACCGCGTGATTAACGACCAGGGTTATCCAAAATTGGTGAGTGATCTTCGGGCCAAACAGCAGCAACTTGCGTCGCTGCTTGGCGGTCTTTGACAAGTTGGAGCAACTTAAAGTCAAAAGTCGTAGAACCAAAAAGGGATGATCTGCGGACGCGAAGAGAATGACAATCAACAACTTTCGCGATACTATCTAGATCTTAGGGAAAGCTCGGGCGGCCGAGAGAGGAAAGATCCGTGTTGAAAACTATTTGCGCGATCGTATTAGCAGCCGTGGTCTTTTATGTCACGCCTGCGTTCACGGCCGATCAGGCGCCACTACCGCCGGGGCCTCCTGGGGAAAATGCGCAGGCGTACACCGATCCGCTGTCGCCGTTCAACGAAAGGATGTTCTGGTTTAACCTCAGGCTGGACAAGTACGTCATACATCCCGTGGCGAGCGGATACGCGAAAGTTCTTCCGACTCCAGCTCGTGAGGCAGCAGGGCGGATGTTCAACAACTTCGACGTGCTGCCGCGCTTCGCCAATAATCTCTTCCAGCTTCACATGGGGCGCGCCGGTACTGAGGTGGCGCGTTTCGGCATCAACACGACGCTGGGTGTCGTGGGGCTATGGGACCCGGCGGATCACTGGTTTGGCCTGAAGGAAAATCCTGACGACTTTGGGCTGACCTTGGGCCATTACGGCGTTGGTCAGGGCCCGTATCTCGTACTGCCTGTACTGGGTCCTTCGTCGGTCCGTGACGCGGTTGGCCGCGCGGCGGATGGCGCGATGAATCCGATGAACTACACCTTGCCCTACTGGACCGTCGCCTTTCCCGCCAACACCGGCTTCGAGCTGGCTCAAGGGATCAACTACCGATCGTTGAATTTGAATCTCTTCGAGGAAGCCGATCGGTACGCAATCGATCTCTACGGAGCAGTGCAGGACGGCTACATGCAGCGGCGCGCCTCGCAACTGAAGAAGGTGAACGAGTAGCCGAGAGATAAAGAGCGATTCATCGAGAGCCGCCAGCAAGCAGTTGGCGGCTCTTTTTTTTGAGCAGCGCAGGGCCTAGTTCACATGCTCCCACGCATGGTAGGAGCTTCGCACCAACGGAGCCGATTCGACATGCCGGAAACCCATCGCAAGCGCATCGGCTTTGAGTTCGGAAAACTCGGACGGCGGCACGTAGCGCACGACGGGAAGATGCTCCCTGGAAGGCTGCAGGTATTGCCCGAGCGTCAGGATGTCGCACTCAACCTTGCGTAGATCCTGAAACACGCGCATCAATTCGTCGCGTTCTTCGCCGAGCCCGAGCATGATTCCGGTCTTGGTAAGCAGATTGTGGCCAAGCGAGCGCGCCACCGACTTCGCATGGGTCAGCACGTCGAGTGAGAGCTCGTAATGGCCGCCCGGACGGCATTTGCGATAAAGGCTCGGCACGGTCTCGATATTGTGGTTGTAGATATCGACCGGTGAACGGACTACGGTCTCGACACTTTCGTGCGCGCCCTTGAAGTCAGGGACTAGTACCTCGACCCGCGTCGAAGGAAGTAACGACTTGATCGCGCGGGCGGTCGCCGCGAAATGGGCCGCACCACCGTCCCTCAAGTCGTCGCGATCAACCGATGTCACCACCACGTGCTGAAGCCCGAGGCGCGCGACCGCGTCCGCGATACGCCGCGGCTCGTCTGGGTCGAGCGGACGCACCTTGCCATGAGTAACCGCGCAGTACGGGCAATTGCGTGTGCACACGTCGCCCATCAGCATGAAGGTCGCGGTGCGATGCGAGAAACACTCGCCGATATTGGGACAGCACGCTTCCTGGCAGACGGTGTGCAACTTGAGCTCCGCGAGTAGCGCTCGCGTGCGGAAATATTCCGGCGAGGTGGGTGCGCGGACCTTTATCCAGTCTGGGTGCCTTCGTTCCATCACTCAACTTTCTCTGACGAGCCTAACTTCGAGCTTCGCATCCGACGACCGTTGAATCAACGAGCTTCAGTAATGATTCGCGAGTAACTTCCACCGTGGAATCATAGCTGAACGTCGCGGCGAAACTCGTCCGCATCGCGCCGGCGAACGTTGCAACCGAGATTTCGCCATGACCCAGGCCGGCAATCGATGTCATCCGGCATCCCTCGATTCCGCACGGCACGATTGCGTCGAAGTAGCCCAGGTCGGTCGTAACATTGAGGGCAAACCCGTGCAGCGTTATCCATCGACGAAGGCCGACGCCAATCGACGCAATCTTGAGTGAGCCGGCCCATACGCCGGTGAGACCCTGGCGGCGGCCGGCAGCTATCCCAAATGTCGCGAGCGCGTCGATCATCGCGTCTTCGAGCTTGCGCAAATAACGGATTATGTCGCGGTCTCCACCTTCGAGTTTCAGGATCGGATAGCCGACGAGTTGGCCGGGGCCGTGATATGTCACCTGTCCGCCACGGGAGACACGATGGATGGGCACGCCGGGTGGTGGAGCGAGGAGGTAGCGTTCGTCAGCGCCACGGCCCAAGGTGTAGACCTGCGGATGTTCGAGCAGGAGGAGCGTGTCGCCGATTTTGTCCTGATAGCGCGCGGAGACTATCGCGCTTTGCAATTCGAGCGCCGCCGCGTAATCGATGGCGCCGAGCGATGCGACACAGAGTGTCCTCACGTCCATCGCCTCAATAGTTGATCGCTTCGCCCTCGGCGGCGAGCGCCGCCTCCATGATCGCTTCGGAGAGAGTGGGATGCGGATGGACGGTCTTGCCGATTTCGGCAGTGGTCGTTTCGAGCGTCTTGCCGAGCACGACTTCGGAAATCATGTCGGTCGCATGGTGGCCGATGATCTGGCATCCAATGACTTCGCCGTACTGCTTGCTCGCGACCAGCTTGACGAATCCCTCGGCCTGGTTGATCGCGACTGCCTTGCCGTTTGCCCGAAACGGCATCCGGCCCACTTTGACATCGATTCCGCGCGCTTTTGCCTCCGCCTCATTAAGGCCCACCGTCGCGACTTCGGGCTCACAGTAGACACAAGCCGGCACGGTCGTCAGATCGAAGCCTGGCTGTCGCACGCCTGCCATTATCTCGACCGCGGCGATACCCTCGGCCGACGCCTTATGCGCCAGAAGTGGCGGACGTACGACGTCGCCGATCGCGTAAATGCTTTGGCAGGTGGTGCGGAACGAATCGTCTATCTTGATGAAGCCGCCACGTTCGACCTCGACGCCGGCTTTTTCGAGGCCAAGGTTGCCACTTAGCGGTCCGCGTCCGACCGCGACCAGTACCGCCTCCCCCTCTACGGTTTTTGCGGTGCCAGCGGCATCGACGGTGACGGCCCATCCGTTGCCCTTGCGCGCCATCGACTTGTATCCATGGCCGAGCATCACAGTGACACCGCGCTTGACGAACGACTTGCGCAACTCTTCGGCGATCTCGGCGTCCATCCCGGGCAGCATCTGGTTGACCAGTTCGACGATCGTCACCTTCGAGCCGAAGGCCTGGTAGAAGTAGCCGAACTCGAGGCCAATCGCGCCCGCCCCGATTATCACAATGCTTTGCGGCAAACGGTCGTGTATGAGCGCTTCCTTGCTGGTCATCACGCCGTTGCCAAGTGTCATGCCGGGGAAGAGCTTTTCACCCGAACCGGTCGCGATTAAAATTCGCTCGGCCTCGATCGCTTCGGTCTGCGGCGCGGGTTTACCCTCGGCGGGAGCAAGCGCGACCGTATGCGGACCGGCGATCGTGGCGTTGGCCTCGAGCAGATCGACTTTGTTCTTGCGCAGGAGAAAGCGAACGCCCTTGGAAAGTTTGTCGGCGGCCTCTCGGCTGCGCGCGATCACGCGTTTGAAGTCCGTCTTTACTTCACCGACTTCGATACCGTGCTCGCGCGCGGCGCCCCTTATCGTTTCCATCGTCTCCGCCGAATTGAGCAACGCCTTGGACGGAATGCATCCCCAATTGAGGCATACTCCGCCGGGCTGGTCGCGCTCGATTACGGCGGCGCGCATCTTGAGTTGGCTCGCCCGGATCGCCGCGACGTATCCGCCCGGGCCGGAACCGATTACCGCAAGATCGTAGCGTGAATTAGCCAATCGTCACTCCCTTTGATGAAAACGCGCCTTCGGGTCGAGTCTGTGATTTTTTGATTCCGTCCGCTGCCCCATCCCTGACCCTCTCACCGTCTATCCAGGGAGAGGGCAGCGCCACACCTGATGTTGTGTTATCGGGTAGTGTTCTAATTTGAATCAAGATGGGAAGCTGTGGAAGGATTGCGGGGCGAAGTTGTGGGCAGCGGTCGCGATTTAGCTTCCCGCTCTTTTCGCTGCTCAGTCCGACCATAAATGAACACACCGATGAGAGAGCCCACTGCGAAGATAATAGCTGCAAAGCCTTCGACGCTCTTTCCCTTTGCAAGCAAATAAACCCCGCCACAAATGATCACGAAGGCAAGAATAAAAGCGAACCATTGACCGCGAGTTTGGGCATTGCAATTGCCTTCGACCACGATTCTTTCAAGCTGCTGTCTGTGGGCCGACTGTCTTTCGGCCATCGCCATGACGCGCTCGGCACAACCTGGAAACGCTCCATTGTAACCTTTGAGAAGGTCAGGGTGCGGCAACGGTCCGGAGAACTGTTGAACAGTCGTGATTCTGAGCTCGGCGGTTGTGCGACGCTCTTCTTGCGCCGACCTTTCTGAATCGTCGCGGGCGGTCTCTAATTCCGGGTCTATCGGCTCCGCGTCCGGAGGGGAATCATCTTCCTTGTTCTCGGCCATGCAGCTTTTTCCAATAACGTTGGAGGGCGGGTTCCGCTGCATTAGCGGCACCTAGGCTTGTTTGTGTTCCACCCTCTACGCGCATGCCGATTATCTTGCCGCACTGAGTGCACAAATGGGAGCCATCTGTCCGTTTCGGCGAGTTTTTGGCTTCTGTTGTGTGGAATGATACCCAAGCATCTCTTACGTCTTGGCCGGTAATGCGCCAATCGCTATAAAGCGCACGCATGTCCGCTTCTTCAGCAGACGGACTTATATTGTAATCGTCAAATTTGCTCCACAGGTCGAGAAGACGCCCAACCCCTGACCAAAACGAGGGCTGTGCAAAAAGAAAGTCTGTGCGCACGTCTCTTTCTTCATCACCCATGATTGAATTCTATATGACATTGGCTTATGGATCAGCAAGGACAAATTGTTTTTAGG
>WNEY01005204.1_pt1 | contig 10040 bp, 10 predicted proteins | sample 5400531 | NCBI WGS metagenome assembly WNEY01 (sample SAMN13153338, study PRJNA577476) | soil metagenome | isolation source: 200 cm saprolite under Douglas fir tree site 1 | place: USA:California | collected 2015-04-18
CTGCGCACGCTGGGCAAGGGTGAGCTGCTGGGTGAGCTCGGGCTATTCCGCAGCGCACCGCGCTCGGCCACGGCCGTGGCCGCGGAAGCCGTTACGCTCATGGTCATTCCCGCCAACCGGCTCGACCACATGGTCCGCACCAATCCAGCCCTCGCCGTGGCCATCATCAAAGATCTGGCAAGCCGGATGCTCGCGGCCGAGGAGCGGGCGCGCGAGGCCGAAGACCGCGCCCTGGCCGCGGAAGCCCGCGCCAAGGGCGCGAGCGCCTAGCTCGGCAGGCCGAAAGTCTCCGCGGCGAGGCCGGCGATGTGGCGGCCGATGGCCAGCGATGCCGTCGCCGCCGGCGAGGGCGCGTTGACGACGTGGATCGCGCCCTTGGCCACGCTGATGCGGAAGTCGTCCACCAGCGAGCCGTCGGGACTCACCGCCTGGGCCCGCACTCCCGCCCCGCCACGCTCGATGTCGCGCGTCTCGATCTCGGGCACGAGCTTTTGGAGCGATCGCACGAAGGCCCCCCTGCTCGCCGAGCGGTAGAGCTCGTAGCTGCCCATCTTCCAGTACCGCCGCGCCATGTGCCAGAAGCCGCGGTAGGCCAGCGTCCCCAGCAATTCGCGAGGCCGGATGGTGCCGAGGCGATAGCCCTCGCGCGCGAAGGCCAGCACGGCGTTCGGACCCGCCTCGACGTCGCCGTGAATGGTGCGCGTGAAGTGCACGCCCAGGAACGGAAACTCCGGATCCGGCACCGGGTAGATGAGATTGCGCACGAGGGAGCGCCGCTCGGCGCGCAGCATGTAGTACTCGCCTCGGAAGGGCACGATGCGCACGTCGGGGCGGACGCCCATGAGCCGGGCGACGCGGTCCGACTGCAGTCCCGCGCAGTTGATCAGGTGACGCGCCGCCACCGGGCCGCGCCGGGTGACGAGCGTGAGGCCGTCCGGCCCGCGCCGGACGGCCGTGACTCGCGCGCCGGTCAGGATCTGGGCGCCGCGCTCCTGGATCACCGCCCCCATCGTCTCGGCCACCTGCACGTAGTCCACAATGCCCGTCTCGGCAACGAGGAGGGCGCGCACCGCCCGGCAGTGCGGCTCGTAGTCGCGGACCTCGGCGCCCGAGAGCAGCTTGAGACCGACCAAGCCGTTCTGCTGGCCGCGCTCATAGATGCCCGCGAGCCGCGGCAGCTCGCTTTCGTCGGTGGCGACGATGAGCTTGCCGCAGCCTTCCCAGACGATGCCGCGCGCGTCGCAGAACTGCTTCATCTGGCGGGCGCCTTCCACGCAGAGCCGGGCCTTGAGCGAGCCGGGCTTGTAGTAGATGCCGGAGTGGATGACGCCGCTGTTGTGGCCGGTCTGATGGGCGGCCAGTCGCGTCTCCTTGTCGAGGACGACGAGCCGGGCGCGCGGATGGGCGTCGCTCAGCGCCATGGCGGTGGCGAGGCCGAGGATGCCGCCGCCGATGATCGCGACGTCAGCCGAGGGTGGCACGGCGAGGAGAATACCACGGGACGGCGCGGGTGCGCCGCGCCCCGGCTAATCGAGGATCAAGGTGATGGGACAGTGATCGGATCCCTGGATCTGGGGCAGAATGCCGGCCGCGCTCACTCGATGTTTGAGCTCGTCGGAGACGAAGAAGTAGTCGATCCGCCATCCGATGTTCCGCGCGCGGGCGCCGCTCTTGAGATCCCACCATGTATAGTGTCCGGGTTCCTTCGTGAAGAGGCGGAAGGTGTCGTGGTAGCCGTGGGCGATGAACTTCGACACCCACTCGCGCTCCACGGCCAGGAAGCCCGGGCTCTTCTCGTTCTGCTTCGGCCTGGCGAGGTCGATCTCCGTATGGGCGGTATTGACGTCACCGCAGACGATCACGCCCTTGCCGCCCCGCCGCAGCCGCTCGGCGAGCGCGAGGAAATCGTCGTAGAAGGCCAGCTTGTGGGTGAGCCGCTCCGGCCCCATCCCGCTATTGGGGAAGTACACGTTGAAGAGATGAAAATCCGGGAACTCGGTGTGGACCATGCGCCCTTCGGCGTCGAGCGCCGGCGTGCCGCCCGTCGCGCCGGCGGCCAGGGGCTCGGCGCGGGCGAACGTGACCACGCCGCTGTAGCCCTTTCGCTCGGCGAAGCTCCAATACGGACGGTAGTCCGGCAGCGCCTTCATCTCGTCGGTGAGCTGGTCGGCCTGGATCTTGGTTTCCTGGATGCAGAGCACGTCGGGCCGCTCGGCGGCCACGAAGTCGATCAGGCCCTTCTTCCACGCGGCGCGAAGGCCGTTGACGTTCCACGAGACCAGGTTCATCGGGGTTACTGTACCGCGGCCGGCCGGGGCACCGCCACTCCCAAGCGGGCGGCTTCGCCTTGACCCGGCCGGAATGCCGCGGCTAGTATCGAAAGGTTGGACCGATCCCTTGGGATCCGAGAGGAGAGTATCCCGAATGGCATTCGACTCCATTGGCAAGCCGCTCAAGCGCATCGAGGATCCCCGGCTCATCACCGGCCGCGATCCCTATGTCAACGACGTTCCGCTGCCGCCCAATGCCCTCGCCATGGCGATGGCGCGCAGCCCCATGGCGCATGCGCGCATCGTCGCCGTCGACACCAGCGCGGCCAAGGCCATGCCCGGCGTGGTCGAGGTCCTCACCGGCGCCGACGTCAACGGGGAGATCGGCGAGATCCACACCCACATGCCCGAGGCGATGTTCGACGAGATCAACAAGCGCGGCCGCTGGGTGCTGGCGCGCGAGCGCGTCCGCTACGTGGGCGAGCCGATCGCCGCCGTGGTCGCCGAGGACGCGCGCATCGCCGCCGACGCCGCCGAGGCAATCAGCGTGGAGTACGATCCACTGCCCGTGGTGACCGATCCCGTGGCCGCGCTCGAGCCGGCCAGCCCACTCGTCTGGGACGACCTGGGCCACAATGTCGCCCTCCGCTGGACGCGCGAGCACGGCGACGTCGACGCGGCCTTCAGCACCGCCGACGTCATCGTGGAGGCGCGGCTCGTCAACCAGCGGCTGATCCCGCTGGCGATGGAGCCGCGGGCTTGCAGCGCCGTCTGGGACGCGGCGTCGGGCCTGCTCACCGTCTGGGGCGACACCCAGGTGCCGCATCGCATGCGCGACGTCATCGCGCAGCGCCTCAGTCTCGAGCCCGACCGGGTTCATCTCATGACGGCGCGGGTGGGCGGAGCCTTCGGCGCGAAGGTTCCCATCTATCCCGAGGACATTCTCGTCCCGTATCTCGCCCGACGGCTGGGACGCCCCGTGCGCTGGACAGCGACACGCCGCGAGGACATCCAGGCGACCTCCCATGGCCGCGACATGCGCGCTCATATCCGGCTCGCCGCCCGCCGCGACGGGCGCATCGTGGGGCTCGAGGCCCGCATCATCGGCAACCTGGGCTTCTGCGCTTTCAGCGAGGGGCCCATGCTCCCAGTGCTCTGCGGCCAAATGCTGCCGGGCTGCTACGACATTCAGGCGGCGCGCATCGAGGTGGTCGCGGCATTCACCCACACCATGGGGACGGCGCCCTATCGCGGCGCGGGGCGCCCGGAGGCCGCCTACTTCATCGAGCGCATGGTCTCGCTGCTCGCCTCCAGGCTCGGCCTGGATCCCGCCGAAGTGCGCCAGAAAAACTTCGTGCCGGCCGACCGCTTCCCGTATACCACGGTCACGGGCCATGTCTACGACAGCGGCAGTTACGCCGCCACGCTCGACCACGCGCTGCACGCGGCCGACTACGCGCGCTTGCGCGCCGAGCAGGCGGCCGCCCGGAAAGAGGGCCGCTGGCTGGGCATCGGCCTGGCGAGCTATGTCGAGATCTGCGGCATGAACGAGGTCGAGACCAGCGACGTCGTGGTGGAGCGGACCGGGCGCGTCACCGTCTACACGGGCACGGCCTCCCAGGGCCAGGGGCATGAGACGAGCTACGCCCAGCTCGTGGGCGACGAGCTCGGGATCTCCCCTCAGCTCGTCGACGTGGTGCACGGCGATACCGCCCGCGTGCGCAGCGGCGTCGGCACATTCGGCAGCCGCAGCATGGCCCGCGGCGGCATGCACGCCCTCGGCAATGCGCGCAGGGTGCGCCAGAAGGCCGAGCGCATCGCGGCGCATCTGCTCGAGGCGAGCCCCCAGGATGTCGTGCTCCAGGACGGCCACTTCCAGGTACGCGGGGCGCCCCAGCGCGTCATCACCTGGACGGAGGTGGCGGCGGCCGCGTACTCCGGGACGCTGCCGGCCGAATTCGGCGGCGGCCTCGAGTCGCGCGAGGATCTCAAGGGCACGGGCACGCTCTTCCCCTTTGGCACCCACGTCGCTGTCGTGGAGGTGGATCCAGAGACCGGTAAGGTCAAGCTCGTCAAGTACGTCTCGGTGGACGACAGCGGGCTCATCGTCAATCCGCTGCTCGCCCAGGGGCAGGTGCACGGCGGGCTGGCCCAGGGCATCGGCCAGGCGCTCTTCGAGCGCGCCGTGCACGACGAAGCGGGCCAGCTGCTGTCGGGTTCGCTGATGGACTACGCGATCCCCAAGTCGGATGATCTCATCGCGTTCGAGAACGACCACACGCTTACGCCGTCGCCGCGCACCGAGCTGGGCGTGAAGGGTATCGGCGAGTCGGCGACGATCGGCTCCACTCCGGCCGTCGCCAATGCGGTGCTCGACGCCCTCGAGCCCTTCGGCGTGGAGCCCCTGGACATCCCGCTCACGCCGGACAAGATCTGGACGGCGATCCGCGCGGCCCGGCGCTAACGCGGGCGGAGACACGAAGGCCCGACCGAACGACGGCCGGGCCTCCCTGAGCCTCCGACACCCGCTACGGCTGCTGGATGGCGCTGAGCTTCCAGGCGTTCGGGCCCACGGGGCGCACGAAGGTCCAGTACTCTTCGAACTTCACCGGCTCGGTGCGGCTGCCCTCGAGCACCCGCGCCCCGCTCTCATCGGTGGTGTAGTCGAGCAGCCTGGCCAGTAGGCGCACGGTCACGTAGTCCTGCCCGCGCTCCTGCCAGGCCTCGGTGATCTCGGCCGAGCGTACCGCGATGTTCTCCAGGCGGTTGATCTTGCCCTCGGCGCGCAGCCGGTCGCAGTCGCGCTGAAGGATCCCACGCATCTCGTCGGCGAGCAGCTGGGCCGCCCCGCCCATGTCACGCGCCATCCAGGCCGCCTGGATCTTGAAGAAGATGTCCTCGGCCGCCTCGGTGAAGCGGGCGGGATCGAATCCCGGGTCCATCTGACGGATGAAGCCCAAGCCCTGCGCGAGGTCGGTCGCGCCGGCCGGCGACCCCACGGCCGCCGTAGTAGACGAGGCGGCGCCGGGCTGCCAGTCGGGGGAAGCATAGCCCGCGGGAGCCGCGGTTTGCTGTCGGCGCATATAGGACATGGCGAACCAGATGAGGGCGCCGATGACGAGCAATTCGAGCAGGCCGACGCCACCGAAGAGCCCGCCGCCAAAGCCCCCGAAGAGCAGGCTACCGATGAGCCCGCCAACCAGCAGGCCGCCCAGCATGCCGCCCCAACCCGGCCTCGGGGAGGCCGGCTGCTGCTGCGCGGACGAAGGCTGAGAGGTCACGCCGCTGGGCGAGGTGGAGGAACTGGGCGGCGAGGAGCTGCGGGAGCCTCGGCTCCCGCCGGAGCTGCCTCCGCCCGCGCGGGCCCAGGCGTCCGCCGTCCAGAGCAGCGGGGCGAGCACCATCACGATCAGCGCCGTCAGCGCCACGGTCCGTTTCATCCGGCTGCCTCCTTTGGGCCCCGCCAAGGCGGCGCCGGCCACATCATACGCCTACTTGCCCTGCTCCATCTCCGCCCCGTGCTTCATCATGACGTCGCCCATGGCCTTCATCATCTCGCCACGCATCTTGAGCATGCGCCCCATGGTCTTGGCATCCTGGGCGGCCATCATGCCCATCATGCCAGGACCCATCATGCCCATCATGGGACACATCATGCCGCCTGTTCCCGGATGATGCTCCTGACCGGCGGGCGGCTGGCCCTGGGCTGGCGTCATGGGCTTCATCTGCGCCGAGGCGGACGATGCGACCAGAAGCGCGACAAGAACAGCGAGAAGCATTGCGGTCTTTCGCATGGTGGTCATTCCTCCCGGGCCGCATTATCGCTCAACCGTCTCGCTTCCGGGCCCCTTCCCGGAACTTTCCCCCGCCCGCCTGGTCTAAGACCGCAAATGCCCGGCGGCAGCGCCGGCTCAGGGAGGAAGAGCGATGAACACTCGGCGGCGAGACTTCTTGCGGGTTTGTGGTCTGGCAGTGGCGGGAGCGCTGGCGAGCCCGGCGGTGGCCGGCGCCACGCGGGTGAGGATTCTCGAGGAAGCGAGCGAAGGCGACCGGCCAATTCTCAGCGGCCAGGTCAGCCCAGACTTCCAGCGGTTCATGGCCGGGATCCGGGTGGGGCCGGCCACAGCGCATGGGGCGCTGATGGTCTTCTGGCTGCAGGCCAAAGAGGCGCCGGCCGCCCTCGAGGTATTCACGCTGGATGAGGCGCGGGCCAAGGGCGCCCTGGTCATTACCGAGCGGGATCAGGCGACGGTGCCTGAGCTCCTGGTGGACAACCGCGGGAAGTCCGCGGTGCTGATGCTGGCGGGCGAGATCCTGATCGGCGGCAAGCAGAACCGCGTCCTCAAGGAAGACATCCTGCTGCCGCCGCTGAGCGGCCCGCGCAATATCTTCGTCTACTGCGTCGAGCGCGGCCGCTGGAACGAGGGCCGGAAGGAGTTCGAGAGCAAGTCTTCCTTCGCCCAGCCCGGCGTGCGCGCCCATCTCATGCGGAAGGCGCCGCAGAGCGAAGTCTGGTCCGCCGTCGGCCAGGCGGCGCGCGCCGCCGACGCCGCATCCCCCACCGAGAGCTACCAGCAGATCTACGAAAAGGCCGAGGTCAAGACCCACTTGGTCGATGCCGAGCGCCGGCTCGGCCCGGCCTCCGGGGCCTATGGCGCGGCAGTCTTCACCGTCAACGGCCTGAGCGGGATCGATCTCTTCCATGCCCCGGCGCTTTTCGCGCGCGAATGGCCGAAGCTCTTGCGCGCCCATGCGGTCGAGGCTTTCCGCCAAGCGACGCCTTCGGCCTGGGCCGAGGCGACGCTGCGCGCGCGGGCAGAAGAGCTGTTGGGAAAGGCGGCCAGGACGGAGGGCACGCTTCGCGGCAATGCCGGAGTCGGTCAGCTCTTCGAATTCCGTCTCGACCGGGCGCAGGGCGTGGCGCTCACCTTCGAGGGCCGCGCGGTGCACACGGCCATTCTCTAGGCGCCCTGGACTATTTGGTCGGGCGCGCTTGACGGCTGGGGGGCGGGGCGTATCATCGTGCGGGCGCCAGCTGGGGCGCCGTCCCGTCTGCCCACCAAGGAGGCCACGCCATGACTGACACCGTGCAACTGGTCGAGTACTTCTACGTGATGGCGCCGAACAAGCCGGGCGAGGGCGCGCGCCTGCTCGGCGCGCTGCGGGAGTCCGGCATCAACCTGCTGGCCTTCTCGGGCTTTCCCGAGGGGCGCGGCTCGCAGCTCGACTTCGTTCCCGCCGACCCGGCGGCTTTCCGGGAGTTCGCGAAGAGCCACAAGTGGAAGGTCAAGGGACCCAAGCGCGCTTTCGTCGTGGGTGGCGAAGACCGCGTGGGCGTGGTGGCAGAGATCCTGCGCCGGCTCGCCGAGGTCCGGGTCAACGTGACGGCGATCGACGCGGTGTGCGCCGGCGCGGGCCGCTACGGAGCCATCCTCTGGGTGGCCCCGCGCGACGTGACCAAGACGGCCCGGCTGCTGGGCGCCGTCTAAAGGCGGATGCCCCGCCAGCTCTCCTCGCGCCTGACGATCTGGTTCAAGTTCATCTTTCCGCTGATCTGGATCACGGCGTTCGGCCTGATCACGGCGATGATGTTCTTCGTCGAGGCCGTGGCCGGGCCCCGCGAGAAGCCGCCGTCGGAGCTCAAGTGGATCATGCTGGCGGTGTGGATCGGCGCTTCGACGCTGATCTGGTGGACGGGCTGCCGGCTCAAGCGGGTGTGGGTGGACGGCGCGATGCTCCGTGTGTCGAACTATATGCGCGAGGAGCGGGTCCCGCTGGCGTCGATCACCGCCGTGACGGAGAACCGCTGGGTCAATATCCGCCCGATCACGGTCGACTTCCGCATCCCCACGGAGTTCGGCCGGCGCATCGCCTTCATGCCGAGGGTGAGCTGGTTCCTGTTCTGGCGGCCGCATCCCATCGCCGCCGAGCTGCGCGCCCTCGTCGCCGAGGCCCAGCGCCGATGAAGCCCGCGTCTAACCGCGGCGGTCAGGCACCAGGTCTATCCAGACGCGGGTGCCCCAGGCGGCCCGCACCTTGACCTGCAGCGCCTTTGCGATATACCCTGGCGCGCTGAACTGGAGCACATGCGACCCCGGCCGGACATAGAGCGGCCGGGCGGTGAGATCATTCGCGGTGCCCACCGGGACTCCGTCGAGAAGCACATCAGCCTGCAGCGGCCGCGCTTCGACGATGAGACTGCCGGCCGTTCCCTGCTCCGAGCCGTACACAACCCCATCGCTGGACGCGCCTACCGACATGGCCGCCGCCAAGATGAGCCCGAGCATCGCTGCCTTGTTCATAACCCCTCCTGTCGCGGGTTCCCCAGCCCGACGTCGGCGCCGGGATCTGGTCCAACCAGTATATATCGAGCAGCCCCCTGATCGTGAGGTCCCCGGCGGGCCTCGAGGCACGGCCCTTCGGGCCCGTTTGCCGCTCCCGGGCCTTTCTCCTATAATCCCCTGCAGTGCGCTGCCAGCGGTGCGGTCACGATCTGGGCCCGGACGCCCGATTTTGTCCCTCGTGCGGGCAGCCGGTCAGCGGGGCGGCCGTTCCGCCGCCCCATCATCTCGGCTGGATCAACCGCTTCATCGGGGACGTCGCCTCGCTGTCCGTGCGGGACCTGGCGCGCGTGGACCGGCAGCACGCCATGGAGATCATCAAGAGCCCGGTCTTCCGCCTGCTCTGCCTGGTCGCGGTGGTTCCCCTGGCCATCCAGACCCTCGACGGCGTCCGCGCCATCCTGAACGGGCTCGCGATCTGGTCGGGACTGCTCTGGTCGCTCCTGCTCTACCGCCTGTTCGCCCACCGCCAGGTGCCGGTAGGCTGGGCCATCGGCACCGTCTTCTTCACGGCCTTCGTCGGCGTTCCGCTGCTGCAGGCCTTTCTCGACGTTCCGGTCAACGTGTTCTCGCGCCTGACCAGCATCGACTTCCTGCCACTGCAGCTCGTGGGCTATATCGTGGGAGTGGGCGTGCGCGAAGAGCTGTTCAAGGCCATCCCGCTGCTGATCCTGATCCGGTTCACGCCGCGCATGAAGAACCCGGTGGTCGGGATCGTGCTCGGGATGATGTCGGGCGTCGGCTTCGCGGTGGCGGAGAACGTCGTCTACGTCTTCACCAATCTGAATCGGGCGGTGGGCGCGGTCCAGCAGACGGGCCAGCTCATCCATCTGGTCGGCCCCATCTACACGAACGTCGTGCGGATGGCGATGACGCCGTTCTTCCACGGTTGCCTCAGCGGGATCTTCGGCTACTTCATCGCGCTGTCCGCAGCCAACCCCGGCCAGCGCTGGCCATTGCTGGTCGCCGGCTGGAGCATCGCGGCGGTCCTGCACGGCTTCTTCGACACCTTCGTGATCCGCTCCGCATTGTGGGGCGTGCTCATCGAAGGCGCGGCTTTCTTCCTGCTGATGACCTACATCCTCAAGGCGCGCGGGCTCACCGCCGCGAGCCAGCTGGGCGACGGCATCTTCGGTCCAGACCCCGAGCCCCCGCCCGCCTAGGGCCGCCGCCTCGCCGGACGCGGCGGCGCCTCCGGCTTCGCCGTCCCGGCTCTAGCCCCTGTCGCGCCGGCCACCGTCGGCGATAGCCTGCCAGATCCGGGCGGGCGTGAGCGGTATGTCGAGATGCCGGATGCCCAGAGGACGCAAGGCGTCCAGCACCGCGTTCGCGATGGCCGGAGTCGAGCCGATGGTGGCGGACTCGCCAATGCCCTTGACTCCGAGCGCCGTGCGGGGCGAGGGCGTCACGGTGTGGCCCGTCTCGAAGG
>WNEY01005207.1_pt1 | contig 10038 bp, 10 predicted proteins | sample 5400531 | NCBI WGS metagenome assembly WNEY01 (sample SAMN13153338, study PRJNA577476) | soil metagenome | isolation source: 200 cm saprolite under Douglas fir tree site 1 | place: USA:California | collected 2015-04-18
GCTCGGCGTCGAAGATGACCTCCCGTTCCTTGCCGACGCCATACGCCACCGACTCCTCGACCATCGAGAGGTTCTCGTTGTTGGTCGTCTGGAGCACGTTGGCGACCTGCCACGTGTCGCTCTTGCCGACCAGCGTCCAAACCGGCGCTTTGCTGTCGATGAGAGCATTCAGGTTGGGGTCGTCCTCACAGCGGCCGCTTGCACGGCGTGTGGCTCCGAAGGCGGCGAGGCGGGCGTGGGCGAGAGGCTCCTCGGCCAGGCGCCCGAACAGCTCCTCGTCCTTGGGGTTCGAGCCGGGGAATCCGCCCTCGACGTAGTCGAACGACAGTCCGTCCAGGAGCCGCGCGATCCGCTCCTTGTCGGCGGCCGAGAAGGAGACGTCCGGTCCCTGCGTCCCGTCGCGCAGGGTGGTGTCGTAGACCACGATCTTTCTCTTTGCGGACATAAAAAAACCTCCCGACCTGTCTGGCCGGGAGGTCCATCCGACGTCAGCGCGGCGCGCTAAGTCGGGGGACCTCCCAGGGTAATCTCGATGCCGATCACGCGCAGGTTGCGCACTGTGCCGGCAAGCCTAAGGCTTACGCGCCCAGTCCGCATGGCTTCCGCCACCAATTCCGCAAGCGCCCGTTTATCGTTCTCGGCCAAATGGCCGAGGTCACGGGACTGCTGGTCGAGTGCCGCGACGAACCCGGGGTCCTGCACCGGATCACCGAGGTGATCCTTCGGCACAGCGCCAACATCGGCTACGTGGCGGGGGGCGCCAGCCGGCGGGAGTCGGTGGCCGAGCTGCAGCTCGAGGTCTCCGGCGTGTCTGACGACGCGCGGCTGATGACAGACCTCGAGAAGGTCGCCGGCGTGCTCCACGTCGCGAAGGTGCCGACCTTCCAGACGATCTACGGCAAGCGCGTGATCGTGATCGGGGGTGGGGCGCAGGTCGGCATGGTCGCCCAGGGCGCGATCTCGGAGGCCGACCGCCACAACATCCGCGGCGAGCGGATCTCTGTGGACACCATTCCGCTGGTTGGCGAGGAGCAGCTGGCGGATGCGGTGCGCGCGGTGGCGCGTCTCCACCGGGCGCGCGTGCTGGTCCTGGCGGGGGCGCTGATGGGCGGCGAGATCACGCAGGCGGTGCGCGAGATCCGCGAGGCGGGGATCCTCGTCCTGTGCACCAACATGGCCGGCTCCGTGCCGGACGCGGCCGACGTCGTCGTCAGCGACCCCGTCGAGGCGGGGGTGATGGCGGTGATGCTCATCGCCGACACGGCGAAGTTCTCCATCGACCACGTCCGGGGCAAGCGGTTCTAACCTCGCCCCTCACCCCCAAGGGGGAGAGGGAGATCTAGCTCAGGGCGCGGGTCTTCACGCTGATCGACATCGTGCTCCCCGCCGACCCGACGTACACCCCGCGCGTCGGCGCCGCGTCGGTGTAGTCCCGCCCGACCGCCAGCCGCACGTGATGCGGCGTCGTCCGGACCGGATGCGTGGCGTCGTAGCCGATCCATCCTCGTCCCGCGACCCACGCCTCCGCCCACGCGTGCGACGCGGTCGTGGCCTTGTTGCCCCATTTCGGCAGGTGGATGTAGCCGCTCACGTAGCGCGCGGGCACCCCCATCGCCCGCGCCACCGCGATGAACAGGTGCGCGAAGTCCTGGCACACGCCGGCCTTGAGCGTCAGCACGTCGTCGACGACGCTGTACACGTTCGTGACGGTCGTGTCGTAGGTGAACTGGCGGCTGATAGTCATCGTCAGCTCGTCCAACGCTCGCTCGACCGACTCTGGCGACGAGGGATCCTGGATCGCGTTTCGGCGCGCGAGCTCGCGCACTCCCTCGATGTCCTTGACCGGCGACCGGAAGCGGAGGTAGTCCTGGACCAGCTCCTCGCCTGGATCCTCGTCGACGTCCAGTCCGGTCTCGACCGTCGAGCGGCTGATCACGCTCATGCCGGCGTGCGGACGGACGAGGTTGAAGTAGTGGACGTGGTTGCCAAACCCGTCCACGTACGACCGCGCCTTGACGCCGTGGCTCAGCTCCAAACGGAAGTCCAGGCAGCGCTGGCCATTGCCGTCCATGGGCCGCAGGCGCACCTCCATGACCGTCTCGGCGATCGGCGCCGTGTAGTGGTAGCGCGTGCTGTGCACGATCTCGAGCTTCATCCTTCCTGCTGCTGCTGCTGGGGCATGCCCCGGCCCTCCTCGCCCGTGACCGCCGCCGGGACCTTGCTGGGGTGGAAGTACGTCTCGCGCAGCGCGATCTCCAGCGTCCGGAGGATCGTCCGGCACTCGTCCTCGAAGCCGAGCGGCTGGTCGGCGATGGTCTGCGTGTTCGCGTGCTGGAACATGCCGTCGAGGCGGATCAGCAGCTTCAGCGGCTTCGAGCGCCGAGCCTTGCCTTCGATCCGCGCCACCGAGTCGAGCGCTGTCGACGCCGCAAACCGGGCCGACCGCGGCAGCGCGCGGTCGAGCATCAAACACTCGATCACGCCGTCCTCGGTCACGCCGCCTCCGTAGCGCGCCTGGTACGACTCGAACGCGAAGCACGACTTCAGCACCGCGGTCCATTCGAGCGCGTCCTCGGGCATGTCCGCGAGCTCGGCCGCCTTGTGCGTGACAACCGCTGTCACGTTGGCGGTCCTCTCGACGAACTTGCCCAGACGGACGAAGTCGCGCGTCTCGTCGTGGAACATCGCGTCCTCGAGCAAGCCGTCGACGAGCCGGATGCTCATCTGCACGTCCATCAGGAACCGGTAAAGGTCCGGCTGCCACACCGCCTCCTGCACCCGCCAGTGCAGGGCGTTGACCTGCTCGTACAGCTCGCTGGGCAGCGACGGGCGGACGGCCTGGGCGGCCAGGCGCGCGGCGGCGATGCTCGACCGCACCGAGGGTCCCATGGTTCCAGCGACCACTACCTCCACCGCCTGCTCGCGCCGGCCGGTGTCGTTGCCCCTCCAGCCCGCCAGGTCCATGAAGCGATTCCAGAACTCGGGCCCGGGCTCGTCCGAGCGGTCGAGGGACAGGGCCACGTGGACGCCGAGGATGCGCGCAAGGTGGTCGGCCCGCTCGAGGTGGCGCCCGAGCAGCGTGAGCGAGGTAGCGGCGCGGCTAAGCATCGGCGCCGATCACCCACGTGTCGCGGCTGCCGCCGCCCTGCGAGCTGTTGACCACGAGCGACCCCGGCTTCAAGGCCACGCGCGTCAGCCCGCCGGGCGTGACGTAGACGTCAGGCCCGGTCAGGACGAACGGCCGCAGGTCCTGGTGCCCCGGCCGGAACGTGCCACCGTCGAACACCGGCTGGACCGAAAGCGCCACGACCGGCTGGGCGATGAACGCGCGCGGCCGTGCCGCGATCCGCGCCCGAAACTCCTCGCGCTCCTCGCTCGTCGAGGCCGGCCCGATGAGCATCCCGTACCCCCCTGACGCGTCGGTCGTCTTGACGACGAGGCTGTCGAGGTGCTGCAGCACGTACTCGCGGTCCGCGTCTATCGCGCACAGGTATGTCTCGACGTTGGGCAGGATCGGGTCCTCGTCCAGGTAGTAGCGGATGATCTTCGGCACGAACGCATAGATCGCCTTGTCGTCCGCGACGCCGTTGCCGAGCGCGTTGGCGATCGCCACGTTGCCCGCCCGGTACGCGTTGACCAGGCCCGCGACCCCGACCAGCGACTCCTGGCGGCCGAAGATCGGGTCGAGCCATTCGTCGTCGATTCGTCGATAGATCACGTGAACGGGACGCAAACCTCGTGTGGTCCGCATGAAGACGTGGTCCGCGTCGACGACCAAATCTGAACCCTCGACCAGCTCGATCCCCATTTGCTTGGCGAGGTAGAGGTGCTCGTAGTAGGCGGAGTTGTTGATCCCGGGCGTGAGCAGCACCACGGTGGGATCGTCCACGCCCTTCGGCGCCAGCCAGCGCAGGTGGCGGAGCAGCTCGTGGACGTACCCCTCGACCGGGCGCACGGGGTAGCCTGCGAACAGGTCGGGCAGAATGCGCTTCATCACGTAGCGGTTGGCCTGGACGTAGGAAGCGCCCGAGGGCGTGCGCAGGTTGTCCTCGAGGACGAAGAAATCGCCTTTCCCGTCGCGCACCAGGTCGATGCCGGCGACGTGGCAGTGGATGCCGTGGGGCACGGGCAGGCCCTCGATCTCGCGGAGGTAAAGCGAGCTGCTCAGCACGATCTCGGGAGGGATCGCTCGCTGCTTGAGGATCAGCTTGCGGCCGTAGACGTCGTCCAGGAACAGGTTGAGGGCACGCAGCCGCTGCTTCAAGCCTGCCTCCAGGGGATCCCAGGTCGAGGCCTCGATCAGGCGCGGGATGACGTCGAACGGGAACACCTTCTCCGTCCCCTGGGCGTCGGGGTAGACGGCGAACGTGATGCCGTGGTTCCGGAACATCTCCATGGCAAGCGTCCAGCGGCGCTGGAGCTCGGCCGGGCCGAGCCCCATCAAGCCCTCGTAGAGTCGGCGGTAAGGAGGTCGCGGCCGCCCGGGGTCCGCAAGCATCTCGTCATAGAACCCGTTGAAGTCGTAGTTGGCATCGAGATTCGCGAAAGCCACCGCTATAGTGTTGCCGCCATCCCGCAACCGGAGAAGACGCTCAATCTACGGGTCGGCTGTGAATTCAAGTACGACGTGAGCGGCCCGACGGTCGCCACTGTGCAGGTCCGCCCCCGGTCGGACGCCCGCCACCAGCTCGTCACCGAGACCTGGACGACCCAGCCGTCGGTGCCGGTCGACGAGTACGCCGACGTCTACGGCAACCCCGTCAAGCGCCTGGTCATGCCCACCGGCTCGCTGTCCCTGCGCTACGACGCGGTGGTCAACGTGCCCGACGAGCCAGACCTCGACGCCGCCGCGGCGCCGCAGCTGCCGGTCGACGACGTCCCGGGCGAGCTCCTTCACTTCACCCTTCCGAGCCGGTACTGCCTCTCCGACCAGTTGATGGGCATGGCCTGGGAGCTCTTCGGCAATACTGAGCCGAGCGGGGCTCGGGTGCAGGCGGTCTGCGACTGGGTGCACGAGAACATCAAGTTCCAGTACGGCACCAGCAACCCGCTGACCACGGCGGTCGACGTGCTCGAGCAGCGCAAGGGCGTCTGTCGCGACCTGACGCATCTCGCGATCACGTTCTGCCGGGCTTTGAACATCCCGGCCCGCTACGTCTTCGGCTACCTTCCCGACCTCTACGTGCCCCCGCCTGACAGTCCGATGGACTTCGCCGCCTGGATGGAGGTCTACCTGGGCGACCGCTGGTGGACCTTCGATCCGCGCAACAACGAGCGCCGGGTCGGCCGGGTGCTGATCGGCCGCGGCCGCGACGCCCTCGACGTGGCGATGATGACCACTTTCGGTCCTGCCGCGTTCAAATCCATGGTGGTCTGGGCAGACCGGGACAAGGAATCCTGATGGCGATCGACCTGGCGAGCGCCACGCGCGCCTCGTATCTGGTGCGGCAGACCTTCCGCTACGTCTACCCCCAGCCCATCAGCGACCTGAGCCACCGGTTGATCGTCATCCCGCCCGAGCGGTTCGGCGACCAGCGGCGGCTGTCCCACCAGGTCGCGGTCGCGCTCGACGGCGCCAGGGTCGAGAGCGGAAGCGACCGCTTCGGGAACGTCGTGTTCGACGTTTTCGCGCCTCGGGTGCCGCAGGCGATCGAGTTCACCGCCGAGGTCAGTGTCGAGCGCCAGGCGTCACAGCCAAACCGGCTGCCTGACGGCTGGCTGGCCGACGGCTACCTGCTCGAACCTTCGCGGCTGACCGGGGCCGACGAACGCATTATGCGGGCGGCCGACGACCTGGCCGGCGCCGCGGAGTGGGGACTGCCGCTGGCCGACAGCATCAACGACTGGGTGTACCAGTCGATGACCTACAAGCACGGCGTGACCGGCGTGCGCACCACGGCCGCCGAGGCGCTGGCCGTCGGCGCCGGCGTCTGCCAGGACTACGCGCACGTGATGCTCGCGGCATGCCGCGCGTGCGGCCTGCCCTCGCGCTACGTGTCGGGTCACCTGCTCGGCCAGGGAGGAACCCACGCCTGGGTCGAGGTCGTGCTGCCGACCAGGGATGGGACCGGCGACGCCATCGCTCACGCCTTCGACCCGACGCACGCGAGCCGCGGAGGCCTCGGCTACGTGACTGTGGCCGTGGGGGCGGACTACTCGGACGTCGCGCCGACCTCCGGCTACTACCGGTCCGGCGCGCCCGGCAGTCTGACAGCGACGAAGAAGGTCACGCTGACCGGCCTGGAGTAAGTTCCGCTTCTTCTTATCGAAATCACAACCGGCGGTCTATAAATCGATCGGATGGCAGGCTCCAGGATCCTCGTCGTCGAAGACGACCGGCCCATAGCGGCCATGCTCGAACGCGTTCTGGGGACCGAGGGCTACGACGTCGACGTCGCAAATGACGGCAGCGAGGCTCTGCGACGGGCGCGCGAGCGGCCGTTCGACCTCGTGGTCCTCGACCTCATGCTGCCAGGCCTCGACGGTATCGCCGTCTGCCGGCGGCTGCGCGCGACCAGCTCGATCCCGATCCTCGTCCTCACCGCTCGCGGCCGCACCGAGGACCGCGTCCTCGGCCTCGACTCCGGCGCCGACGACTACGTCGCCAAGCCATTTCACAACGAGGAGCTGCTCGCGCGCGTCCGCGCGCTGCTCCGCCGGACGACAACGCCCGAGCACCTTCGTTTCGGCGAGCTGCGTCTCGAACCCGCCAGCCGCCAGGCCTGGAGGGAAGACCGCACGCTCGACCTCACGTCGACCGAGTTCGACCTTCTCGAGCACCTGATGCGCCACCCGCGGCAGGTGTTGTCGCGCGAGCAGCTGCTCGACGCCGTCTGGAAGGGCGAGGCGGAGACGGACAACGTGGTCGCCGTTTACGTCGGGTACCTCCGTACGAAGCTCGGCGAGCCGCGCCTGCTGCACACCGTGCGCGGTGCGGGCTACGCGCTGCGCGAGTAGATGTCCCTCCGCCTGCGTCTGGCGCTGTTCGGCGTCGGCCTTGTCGCGCTGGCCCTGCTGGTGTTCGGCCTGCTTCTGTACGCGCTGCTTGCCCGCGGCGTCAACACCAACCAGGACGACGCGCTGCGCACGCGCGCGCGGCAGGCCGTCGCGTCGCTCAACTCGTCACCCGTGCCGGTCGCCACGCAGCCGGTCGCCCCCGAAGATCTCAGGACGAGCACCGACGTCTTCGTCGAGGTTTTCGACCAGGGCTGGGCGCCGGTCTACTCGACAGCGAAGCCGGTCATCTCGCCCAGCGTGCACGCGGGATTCGTCACGCAAGGCGGCTTTCGCCTGTACGTGGCGCCGTTCGACCGCGGTTACGTGGTCACCGGTCAGTCGTCGAAGGTGCCGCAATCGAACCTGTCCGGCGTGGTCGTGTTCCTCGTCATCTCCGCGATCGCCGGCCTCGTCGCGGGGCTGATCGCCATCTGGGTCGTTGCCGGCCGCGCGCTCGCGCCGCTCAAGAGGGTGGCGGTCACCGCCGACGAGATCGGCCGCACACGCGACTTCGCGCGCCGGCTGCCCGTGAACGGCAGCCGCGACGAGGTCGGTCTTCTGGCGTCGAGCTTCAACGGCATGCTCGGGCAGCTCCAGGACGCGTTCGAGTCGCAGCGGCAGTTCGTCTCCGACGCCTCGCACGAGCTGCGCACGCCGCTCACCACGATCCAGGGCAACGCCGGCCTGCTCGCGTCTCGATCCGTTGCCGAGGAGGTCCGTCGGGCCGCCGCCGAGGACGTCGTCAAGGAGGGCGCGCGGATGGCCCGGCTGGTGGACCGCCTGCTCACCCTCGCCGGCGCCGACTCGGGCCTGGGGCTCACGCTTGCGCCGCTCGAGCTGAAGCCGCTGGTCGAGGAGGTCTGCCGGCAGGCGGCGGCCCAGCACGGCGGCCACAAACTCTCCGTCGACGCGGCAGCAGTTCGCGTCGAGGGCGACGACGACGCGCTTCGGCAGCTGCTGTGGATCCTGCTCGACAACGCGTTTCGCTTCGCGACCTCAGCCGTCGAGGTGTCGCTGTCGACCGAGGACGGGGGTTGGGGCCGGCTGCTCGTCGCCGACGACGGGCCTGGCGTGCCCTCGGAGCATCGCGAGCGCATCTTCGAGCGTTTCTACCGCGTCGACAGCTCCCGCGCGGGGTCGCACGCGGGCCTCGGGCTCTCGATCGCGCGCTGGATCGTGGCCCAGCACGGCGGCCGGATCATCGCCGGCGAAGCGAAGCTGGGCGGCGCGGCGTTTCTCGTCGACCTACCGGTCTTACGCGCTTCTTAAACACCGGCGCCACGCTCGTGGCATGTTCGACATCGCACCCGACCACGCGATCGGTCTTTACGCAGGTCTCATCGCCATTCCGCTTGCGCTCCTCGGTCTCAAGCTTCGCCGCGCAGGCCGGCTCGCGCCCGGGACCGTGCATGGCGCCGCGGTTCTGATGGCCATGTCGGGCGCCATCCATCTCGGGCTCGTCTGGACGCACCGCGACGAGACGATCACCGCGGCGCTGTTCGTCATGAACGGCATCGCCTACATCGCCCTGTCGCAGACGTACACGTGGCGGTGGTGGCGGCCCGCGTCGGTCGCGCTCATGACAGCCACGCTGCTCGGCTACCTCGGCTACGTGGTCCTGAACTTCGAGACTCCAGACCAGGTCGCCATCGCCACCAAGCTGATCGAGCTGACGGCGCTCGGCCTGGTGCTGGTGCCGGTGCGCGGGGCCAGACCATGGCGCAGGCTGCGCTGGAGCGCTCTCGCCGTCGCCGTCCCTGTGCTGACCGTCGTCACGGTCGCGACCGTGTGGATCGACGACCTCGCGAGGCCCGACGCGCAGCACGTCCACGCAGGAGCCGTCCTGCAGCCGACCAACGACGCCGCCACGCCCGACCAGATCGCCGCGGCGCAGCGGCTGTACGACCAGACCGCTGCCGCGATCGCGCCCTACCGCGACTGGCGGAAGGCGTGGGCGGCGGGGTTTCGACCCGGTGGCTCGCAGACGATGCCGTCGACGCACTGGATGAACCAGGGCTACGTCGACGCCGGTTACCTGATGGATCCCCAACATCCGCAAGGGCTCGTCTACGCGAATACGAAGCACGGCCCCGTGCTGCTGGGCGCGATGTTCCAGATGAAGCGCATCGGGCAGTTCGGGCCCGATCCGGGCGGACCGGTCACCGCGTGGCACCAGCACGAAAACATCTGCTTCACGCCGTTCGGCTTCGAGTTCAGCCTCATGACGCCCACGGCGACGTGTCCGGTGGGCTCGATCGACATCAGCGCGCCGCCGATGCTGCATGTCTGGATCGTCGACAACCCTGGCGGCAAGTTCGCCGTCGACATCGACGACAAGGTGGTGAAGAAGATTGATCAGAGCTGAAGCCTCGTCACGTCCGGAAGCGGCGTTCGTGCTGCTGCTCATGCAGTCCCTGTTCTGGCTGGTCGCGGGCGTCTCCGCGGTTCCGTTTGCCATGGCCGGTGAGGTCGACATGGGCGCGCTCGGGCTGATCACGATGCTGCTCGCGCTGGCCACGCTGCTGCTGGGCATCGGCGTGCTATGGCGGCGGCGCCGGGCGCGCGCTTGGGCCATCGCGCTCGAGGTCCTGTGCCTGTTCGGCGCTGCGGTGCTCCTCGCCCTGCCCATCGGTTCCAACGGTGGCGTGGTCTCGCTGATGGTCAACGTGGTTCTGCCGATCGCGGTGATCGTCCTTCTGGGCAAGGATTGGAGTCGGGCGTTTTGACTTTCGCCGAGCCGGCGGCTACCTAGCGTGCTGACGCCGACGCGCGTGCCCTGAATGGACGCCGCCTGAGCGCCTCATCCGCGTCGTCGGTCGTGACGTAGCGGCGGCGGAAGTTTCGGAGCGCGAAGCGATCGCAGGCCGTTTCCGCGGACGACCCCTTCTCCAGCACCTCGTGCAGGTACCAGTGCATCCACTCGTGGCAGTACAGGAAGCGCAGGACGTCGCGCCGGCTGCCGAAGTAAACCGTCTCCGAAGCCCATGCGAACCGCATGCCGGCGCCGCGCTTGCGCCGCGCGGCGTAGATCACAGGCTCCTT
>WNEY01005211.1_pt1 | contig 10037 bp, 11 predicted proteins | sample 5400531 | NCBI WGS metagenome assembly WNEY01 (sample SAMN13153338, study PRJNA577476) | soil metagenome | isolation source: 200 cm saprolite under Douglas fir tree site 1 | place: USA:California | collected 2015-04-18
GTTGTCTTATCGACGGTAGGCGCAGCTGCCTTGAGTCTCGAAAGCCCCACTGTTACGAGCACAACGATGACCAGGCCCGCCGCGATATAGATTATGCGGATCAGATCCCGCTTGCGTTTGAGTTCCGGTCTGGCGATATCCACGAGCTTTCGCTCCTTTGCTGTGCGCGACGCGGTCTTAGAAACATCATTCATGGCGAAGCGCAACCATTGGATCGACGCGCACGGATCTCCACGCCGGAAATAATGAGGCGAAACAAGTAGCCGAGAGCACGATCAAAACGATCGCGATCAGAAGCATCGGATCACGCACGCTGTCCTCGGTCCAGCGTGCGAGTAATTGGCTCAAGGCAATACTTGTCAACAGTCCGAAACATAATCCGGCAGCGACCGTCGCCAGGTAGGACTTCATAACCATGCGCACGATATCGCTACCTCTTGCCCCAAGGGCCATCCGAATGCCTATTTCGTGTGCCTTCTGAGAGACCAGATACGAGATGACGCTATAGAGTCCTACGGCCGCCAGAGCTAATCCTAGGAAACCGAAAGCAATGAAAAGCGAAGCGGTAAATCTCTCACGGCCCCATCCTCCGGAATCAAGCAATTGTTCCGCTGTCCGTACCTCGTTCACGACTTGGTCTGCGTCGACCGTGTGAATCTGTTCGCGCACGGCGTGAACGACGCTCAATGGATTACCTTTCGTCCTTATAACTAGCAGGAATCCATCAGGAACGACGAGCGTGTATGGCACATATGCCGTCGGCGAGACTGGGTCGCTGAGGCCGTTATTCGGCGTATCCGCAACAACTCCCACAACCTGGACCCATCCGTCGTTTCCCGGTGCTGCAAGCATCCACGTGGACCGGGGCTTCAAGGCATCGAGATGAATCCTCTGGCCTACAGGATTGCTGTCTGGCCAATAACGCCTCGCCATCGATGCATTGACAATCGCTTCGTGAGCAGCGTGAAGAGTTTCTGATACCGTCCACGACCTGCCTTGTAGCAGTGCGATGCGCAGAACAGAGAAGTATTCGGGGCTGATCTCTTGCAATGTGATGACCTGCCGGTCCGAGAGAGAGGTCCCCTGGATCTCCAAGCTGCTCTTGTTTGTTGATACCGGAGGCAAAAAGGTCGTAGATATGGCAACGGAAACCACACCTGCGGTAGTGGAGATCTTCTCCCGTATTTGGTCGTAGTAGTTCACCCGGTCCTCCCACTTGCTGCGGGTGCCGTCATCGCTTAAAGGCACGTAAATGCTAACAACGCTATGCGGGTCGTATCCAAGTGTGGTGTGAACCAGTGAATACAAAGTTTTAACGCTAGCACCTGCTGCCGTGAGTAGAACGACTGTAAGCGACACCTGACTGGCGATCAAGACTCTGTGGCTTTGACTTGATCCAGTGCTTCCCGTCAATTTGCGAGAGCTGGATTGCATGATTTGGCTTAGTTGTGGATCAGAGAATTGCAGGGCTGGCCAGAGTCCAAAAAGGATCCCAGTGAGCACAGCCAGTCCCGTGCTGAAGAAAAGAACTGGAATGCTCAATTGGAAAGAGGCCTCGCGAGGAAAGGTTCCCTGGGGCAGATTCTCAGAAACGAAATCAACGCCATGATAGGCGAGAAAGACGCCGATGAGGCTACCAGCAATTGAGAGCGTGATCGATTCTGCAAGGAGTTGACGAACAATGCGGCCGCGGCTGGCGCCGATGGCGGCGCGTATCGCGAGTTCGCGGTTCCGAATAGTGCCTCGGGCCAATAGAAGAATGGAGATATTGGCGCAGCCGATCACCAGCAAGAGGCTAACGGCCAGAAAGAGCGCGACAAGGGTGCTTGAGAACTTGCCCACAGCAATGTCGTTCAGACGTTGAAGATGAATCTTGAAATCAGGCGGAAAATGGTCCGGCGTCTGTCTCGCCAAAGTCTCCACTAATTGCTGAAGCTCCTGCTCAGCAACCGGATAGCTGATCCCGGGCTTGACTCTTGCAAAGACCATCGCCACCCTGTTCGGGTCTTGCGAAAGCCTAAGGGGCAGATATACGTCGCAATCCCACCATCCAAACCGCTTAGGCGTGACACCGATGACCTCGTAATTTTGGTGATCCAGTTGCAGGTTTTGTCCAAGAATATTTGATTGACTTCCGTAATGTGACTTCCAGTAACCATAGCTGAGAATAACCACTTTCTGGGGATCCTCGGGATCTTGTGCGTCCTCAGGTGAGAACTCGCGGCCTAACAACGCCGGCACTCCAAAAAAAGCGAAGGCATTGGGAGATAGTTTTCCGGCGGTAACGGACTCGGGCAAGTCTATACCAGTTCTGGACATGTGCCATCTGTCCATGGCAATGGCACCATCCAGCGCCTTGGCTTGTTGAAACTCACGGAATTGTCCGCCAGAGAGAGTCAGGTCATATAGGAATGCGGTCTTATCAAAGACGTGCAGGTGCACGATGCGATCCGCACCCTGGTATGGGTACGGGTTTATCAGCACAGCGTAAATTACACTGAACCCGATGGTGGTTGCTCCGATTCCAAGCGCAAGCGTGACCACGGCAACGGCGGTGAACCCTGGATTCTTTCGCAGCATGCGCAGGCCAAATCGAATGTCTTGCAGCAGAGTCTCGAACCAAGGGATGCCGCGTTGGTCTCGGTATTTCTCCTTGGTCTGCTCAACGCCCCCCAGCTTGATGAGCGCTTGCCTCCGCGCCTCAGATGGGTTCATGCCCGAGCGAACGTAATCCTCGATGTGCATCTGGAGATGGCTCTCGAACTCTTCCGCCATCTCACGGTCGCGCCGCTCTTTGCGGAACAACCCGGCAAAGCGCAGACTCCATGCGCGAACTCGTCTCATGAGGACTTCTCTCCTGGCGACAAGAAGCGTGCGAGGATCGTGGTTGCCTGTTCCCATTCCCGCGCTTCTTTCTGGAGTTGTTTCCGACCCGCTCGCGTGAGCTTGTAATACTTGGCTTTGCGATTGTTGTCCGACACGCCCCATTCGGAAGTGATGTATCCCTCTTGCTCCAGCTTAAGAAGCGATGGATACAAAGTTCCGTAATTGACGGACAACAAATCGCCACTGGTCTGCTCGATTCGGCGGGCAATCCCATATCCGTGGAGTGGACCCATTGTTTCCAGCGTTTTCAGCACCATGACGGAAAGCGTTCCTTGCCAGACATCCGGTTTCTCGTCCATATTTCTCCTATTGGATAACAATAGAGAGAGTGCCACAAGCCCTATGGGAATGCAATACAAGAATTACCGCGATGCCATTTGGCATCAGCCAGCCATCGAACGAAAAGCAAACCCGAGTAAGACGGGATTCCAGCGCAGGGTGGCGTTTTCAGAACATCGCGCGGCAGTTTGCGGGACTTAAGAGTGCGCGCCGGCGTATGATCTGCACGGACACGACCTCCGCGTCCGGTCCGGCATGCTCCCGCAGAGCGTCGCCGGGCGTGCAGCGCCAGCGCAATGCCTCACGTCACGAGGCCTAACCCGTGCGCGGCCGAATCGTCGGCCGGCGCGGCAGGATGGAGGATCCCATGAAACGAATCGTCGTGTCTTTTGTTGTTGTAGTGTTGCTACTTGCTGCCGCCGCGATCCCAGCGCGCGCGCAGTCCCACGAACTTCTGCAGGGCACCGAAGTGCACCTGCGCTTGCTCACCGGTCTAAGCACTGCTGTGGCAAGAAGCGGTGATCCATTTATTGCGGAAGTTGCCCAGCCCGTGTACGTCGGCAGCCAGATGATTTTGCCTGCCGGAGCGCGTGTAAACGGCACAGTCGGCGGAGTCATTCATCCTCGGCGCTTCTCGATCTTCCGCGGCCAGGCCGCCATGAACCTTTCATTCCGCGACCTCGAAGTCGACAGCCGCGTATTTCCGGCGAAAATGAGCATTCTGGGCTTGCAGAGCCCCGCTTCAGGCGAAAAGGAGGGGAAGACCCGGAAGGACGTCAAGGTCGATGAAGGCCGAGTTGTCGAAGCAAAGCACGACATCAAGGGCGACGTCCTGGCCGAAACCATTGGAACCGGTGGAGGAACATTGGCCGGGGCCATCTTCAGCCATGTAGCACGGGGTTTCGGCATAGGGTTGATCGGGAGCACCGCCTACATCATGTCCCGCAAAGGGAATGAAGTGGACCTCCCGGCACAGACCCTCATTACGGTGCGAATGGACAACACTGTGAATTTGCCGAGGATCACTGCCGATAAGGGGGCTCTCGCAGAGGGCAGGGCGGACGCGCAGTAGAGCGCCGTTGATTTGCCTGGTTGAGGGAGGAAGCATCGCGCTGATCTCGCGCGCGGGACCCGCGCGATGCATGAGGATTCTTGGCAGGCTATTTCGATGTGGGTGAATGGGAGTGGTTCGCTGGCGGAAATTTGACGTTGGCTAGCTTTTCGCCCGCAAGTTTTCGGGCACCCACGGTCCAACTGGTTCCTTGGGGGGCGGCCCACATAATCTCATACAGTTGTGGTTGCTCGTCCGCCCGGCTGTTTTCACGTCGACCAAGTGCTTTGACCGAAACGATATCGCAGCGCTGCAGTTCCGCTTGGGTTCTGAAGCGGCAACCAACACTCGTAACATCTTCAATCCTCGTCCGCTCCAGGAGCATGTTCCCTTCTGGGTCATACCGCGTGATTTCCACAGGGAGATCTACCGTGATGCGCTCTTCCGCCCGACGACTAATAAGCCGCGTGTCCGAGGCTTCCGTTTTTTCTTTACGAAGAATGTCCATTCAGCTCACATCTCTTGTATGTGCACATGCCCTGCCAAAGGCACGCCTGGCAAGCTCAAGAAAAAAAGTACTTTACAGCAAGTGACCCAGACAGGCGCTCCAAAGTGGGACAACCTATTCGAATGTGAAACAGAAGCAACAAACGCGTAACGACCAGACCGGGAATACAGCCGACCGATCTGCCCACAATGGGGTAGGAAAAGTTGCGCGGACCAGATTCAGCGTCAGTAAGACACAAATGGATCTTAGGTAGGGCATTTCGTGGCTTCCTCGGGAGAGTGGTTGGCCGGGGAAGATCCACGATTCACAGAATTTTCGCTCTGAAAGGCTCGTGCACCGACCGTCCAGCCCGTGGTGCGGCGGACGGCCCACATAATTTCAAACAATTTGGTCAGTTCCTGCGGCATGCCCTCCCCATCTTGGCCGAGTGGCTTGATGGCGACGGTGCCCCCGCGCCGAAGAAGATTCCGCGTCCAGAAACGGCACCCCACATCGCTAAAATCTTCTACCTTTGTCCGTTCCGTGAATGGATTGCCAGCATGGTCAACGCCGGTGATCTCAACCTGCGCATTTATTAGAAGGCGCTTATCCCTGCGACGCACGCCGCAGGTCACATCGGACCGAGCCCCTTCGTGTTCCGACAAAGTGTCTCCTCGACTGGCGGCTCTTGGGAGAGCAACCGGCGTGCCAAAGAAACGTCTGGCAAGCCAGAATACGAATCGGTCTCTCTGGTTGCATCCAAAAATTGTGGGTTGCGAGCAAGACCGGATGCGATTGTAAAACCACGGGGGGATGCTTTGTGGGCAATAATAATGAGGTTGAACGAGGGGTTGGCCTTGCCATACCTAGGAAGGAAGCGTCGCGCGGACCTGGGTCCAGGATAGCGCGACGCAAGTGGGTTTTTGGCAGGCTATTTCGCGGGGCGTCTCGGAGAGTAATTGGGTGGCGGAAATTTTACTTTTGCAAGCTTTTCACCCTGAAGTTTTCGGGCGCCAACTGTACAAACTGTCCTGTGGTGTGCGGCCCATACCACTTCAAACAGGTGGGGCTGCTCGTGTGTCAAGCTCTTCTCGCCTGGTTCAAGGAGCTTCACGGCTATAATGTCGCCGCATCGCAGCTGTGTCCGAGTGTCGAAGCGGCACCCGATTTCGGTAATATCTTCAACCAAAGTGCGCTCGGTGAATCGATGGCCTGCGCGATCAACCCCCGTAATTTCAACAGGGATGCTTACCGAGAGACGCTCTTCTATTCGTTGCTTGTCATAGATTGCGACCGGCTGAGCGTCTGGGTGCTTCCGCAATGTATTCATTTGGCTCACGGGCTTCTAAATTGCAAATAGCGTGCCAAAGACGCGTGAGGCGAAACCCAGAAAAGAAACGACTTACGGTAAAAGCTGTGTGCAAACTGTACCATTGCGACTGGTCCGTGCGCTTGTGAAACGCAGGTCATCTGGAACCAGCGCAACCGCGCCGCCAGAAGGCTACGAATTCGGGGCGCCGGCAATCTTCTTCTCGGAACGTTTCAGGAACCGGTAGAGACTGGTGCGGCCAATCCCCAGCATTTGCGCTGCGCGGACACGGTTACCTGCGCAAGCGTCGAGAACACGCCGGATATGCTGTCGCCGGATTTCCTCCAGTGGAAGCGGTCGCCAGGAATCCTGAGTATGACCGTCGCGGCCCGCTGGCTTTTGAAGGTTTTCGGGTAGATCGTCCACGTCGATGAATTCATTCACGGAGGTGAGGCAGGCGCAAGAAATCACATTTTCCAGTTCGCGGACGTTGCCAGGCCAGGCGTGCTGGAGCAGGACGGCTTGCGTTCGGCGTGTCAGCCCCTGAATCTGCTTGCTGTAGGCCTCATTATATTTCTTCAGGAAATACTGGATCAGCAGGGGAATGTCATCCAAACGCTCGCTCAGGCTGGGAACACGAATCTGAATGGTGCTGAGGCGGTAGAAGAGATCTTCACGGAAGCGCCCGGCAAGAACTTCCGCGCGAAGGTCGCGGTTCGTCGCGGCGATCAGGCGCACGTCCACGCGGCGGACTTCCGGTGAACCCACGCGCTGAATTTCCCTGTTCTGAATGACGCGGAGCAGTTTGGCCTGCATCGCCAGCGAAGTTTCTCCCACTTCGTCGAGAAAAACGGCTCCGCCATTGGCATATTCGAACAGGCCGGGGCGCGTATCGGTCGCGCCTGTGAAGGCTCCGCGCAAATGGCCGAAGAGCTGGCTCTCCAGAAGCGTGTCCACCATGGCGGAACAGTTGCACACCGCAAACCGCTGCTGCGACACCGGGCTCATCTGATGAATGGACTTGGCGACTAGTTCCTTGCCGGACCCCGTTGGCCCGACCAATAAAACGTTGGTGTAATGGCGCGCCACCTTGCGGACCATTTCGAAAACCTCCACCATCGCCGGGCTTCTCCCGATAATTCCGTGAAACTCCAGGTCCGTGAGGAGCTGTTGCTCAAGGCTGCGAATGCGCTTGCGGCGATGGAAGGAGTCGGAGAGTTCGTCCAGGGATCTTTTGAGCCGGGAGCGGTCCACGGGCTTAGGAATGTAGTCATAAGCCCCGCGCTTGATGGCCCCGATGGCATTGTCGAGCGAGTAGAACCCGGTCATGAGGATGACGTAGACGCCGGGGTCATGGCGCAGCGCCTGTTCAAGGAATTGCAGCCCATCCATCCCAGGCATTTTGATATCCGACATGACAACGCGCACCCGGCCTTGGTCAATCATCTCGAGCGCGTATTGCGGGTCGCTGGTGCCGATGGAACCGAAACCGAGGCAGCGAAGCGATTCCTGCAACATCTCGACCATGCCCTGTTCATCGTCCAGGACGCATACCGTCAGTGCCTTTTCCGAACTCCCAAGGACCAAATGTCCCTCCTTGGCGGGGGCTGTCATAGTGTTCATGCATGGATCATGGGCAAGGCCAATGCCAGAGCAGAAGCGTTATTGCGCCCGATTCGCGATGGTCAATCTGGATTTTTTGAACTGAGGTCGAAACTGCGTAACTCTATTGCAGGTAATTAGTTAAGGAGAACTCACTGACGTTTTTGCCCGGCCGTGCTCAAAGTGCGTTTCCGGCAACGAAAGTAGATCCAGAATCCGCGCATGGGTTGCGTTCCATATTGGGGCGATCCCCTTGCAATTGTGCCAAAGGTGAATTTCTTGGGAAAGGGTAGCCTCGCTCAATTTACTGCAGAGCCCTGCATCTCGCTTAGATACGCGAAGAACTCGAACTCCTCGGCGGGGTAGCGGATCGTGTCGCCCAACTCCGAATCAATCTCGCAGTGCGTTCCCTGGGTATAGCAGAGCTCGAGGACACGATCGGGCGTAGACGACGTCGCGCGCCGAATTTCTTCCCAGGTGGCAAGGCGGTCTTGAGTCGTCAAGATTGCTGGTTCAGGCTTCATGAAGGACCTCCTCGAGTTCTGATTGGATGGCACATTCTTTCGGTTCATAAGCTTTAGATGAACGTTCCGCCGCTGGAGATGCTATCTGGCTCCGGGTGTGTGCCTTTGATCGCGGTTGCAGCCGCAGGAGCCGCATTTCACAAAAGCCAGTGGAGTTCATAGGCTGAACGCTTTCCACTTGATAGGCCACAGGAACCGAACCAAAGGAAGTTTCCGGCGCGATCAACCGGACGAAAATTACAGCGCCGTCGGGCAGGGCGTGGCGGAGCAGCAGTTTCTTCTCTCCACCTTCGGTCCAGTGCAAGTCAGTCTTCTCAACGAAAAAGGCATCGTTCAAGCCCCAGCCTGAAACTTCGATTCGGTAATTACCAGATAAAGTAGCTGCATCGGGCATCGCTTTTGTGCTCCCTGCCTATCTATTGCAGGCGGTGGGCCAGACCTGCGGCATTTCCCACAATTCATATAAAAGGACTTAGCTGCGCGCAGGCAACGGCGATGCGATGCTAAGTGTGCAATATTCGGGACACGTGTGCAGTTTTGAAACGATTACTTGTGCGGCCGGAATGGTTTTCCGAGGGTCGATGGATCCTGCCGCGGTTTTATCTAACCGTAACGAATTCCGGGATAGAGAAGGCGAAGCGCGATCGTAAAGATCACGTCAAAGATCTTATCGAAGGCATACCAAGCGACGATCAGTCCCATCATTGCGTATCCGGATTGGTGGACCCAATCCAGATAGCGGTGCGCCGTATCCTCACTCATAACCAACATGATCCCGGCGTGACCGTCGAGCGGGGGGACCGGAAGAAGATTAAATGTTCCGAGGATCAGATTCAGAACAAACACAATGCTCAAAGCGGTGGCGGCAAAGGTCGGGTCGGCGGAGTGCGACGAAACTGTCACGCTCGTGTAGCGGATGATTTGCGGGGGTTCCAGATAGCCCATCGCCATGCCTCCCCGGATAGCGATCCCGGCCAGAAGCATCAGCGTAAAATTGGCCGCCGGACCCGCCAAGGCCATCCAAGCCGAGCGTCGCGGGTATCGCCGCTGCCAAGTGGGATCGAACGGAGCGCTCGCCCAGCCGAACATCCAGCCACCCAGAAGATACGAAACGATCGGCACCACAACCATTCCAAGTGTCGACCTGCGGATGTGGGGAATCGGGTTGAGCGTCACCTGGCCGCCTTCGAACGCGGTGAGGTCGCCGCCAATTTTGGCAGCGAGCGCATGCGACGCTTCGTGGCACGTCGTCGAAAACAGGAAGACGATGTACCAGATGACGCCAAGCGCGAGGTCGGGAGTCTTCATCGTCGCAACAAGTAGAGAACGGGCGCAGGCTCTACTTTTTTTACGCTGAACTCCCCAGCATGGCCGGGGTGTCGAGCCCGCCTGATAAAGGATTGGCTCCGGGGCCTGGACTCGAACCAGGATAACCAGCTCCAAAGGCTGGCGTGCTACCAATTGCACTACCCCGGATTAGTTTAGAACCACCACAGAGTAACGTAACTGGCGGAATCAGTCCAATGGGGTGTCTTGTTTGCAAGCGTAGCTATAGGCTTCGCGATTCACTCCTGGGGAGGCCATCGCTGTGCGCCGTGTATTACGCCCGCAATTTCAACGGCGTCTTGAATCACCCGGTAAACGACGATGAAGGGGAGCGACGGCACCGGCAATTCCCGCGTGTTTTCCACGCGTCCCTGCCGTCCGCGATAGGGAAAGGAACTCAGTGAACCAACGTTCTCATGAATTGTTTTGGCGACGCGTTGCGCGGCAGGAGCGTTCTCTTTGCGGATGTATTCAACAATGCGGAGCAGGTCTTCCGCCGCGGAAGGTGACCAGCGAATCTGCATTTACGAACGGAACATCTGGTCGATGCGTGCGCCAATTTCTTCGTGGGTG
>WNEY01005212.1_pt1 | contig 10036 bp, 7 predicted proteins | sample 5400531 | NCBI WGS metagenome assembly WNEY01 (sample SAMN13153338, study PRJNA577476) | soil metagenome | isolation source: 200 cm saprolite under Douglas fir tree site 1 | place: USA:California | collected 2015-04-18
GCCGGCCCGAAGTTCATGAGGCGTCATCGTCACGAGTTTACTGGCTCTTCTTTACTCTTACTTTGACGATGTTAGAGTAGGCCGACTCACCGGCGTCATTGATTGCTCGAACGCGGTAATACACGTTGAGAGCAAGCCCGCGTGGGGAGTCCGTACGTTCGGTGATGGCTCTGTGCAATCTCGCGGCGCGCTTCCATTCGCCTTGTTCGCCCTCGCGACGCTCGATCACGACGCCAACTACGTCCTGACCAAAAAGGTCCCACGCAAGTCTTACTCTTCCTCCGGAAAGAGTGAAGCGCAGCAAAGCCGGCGCAGCGGGAAGCACCGGCCAGTCAAAGAAACTTTCGTCCGCAACGGCCATCACACTGTCCCGGAAGGGCAACGACTCCAGGGTATCATCCCTTCCAATTTTCCAGGAAAGCGCTGTCACTCTGCCCGATAATACGTCGATCAGAACTGGCCGGACGATCCCTGCATTTCTGATCTTCAAGTCCCCATGGATGTAGGGCCCGTTGCCTCCAGGCAGGCTGCGCGCAGCGAGCCAATAGGCGATGATGGCCTTGCCGGTGCGCGAGCGAAATCCATAGGCGAGGAAAGGCGCCTGCGGTTTTTCCGTGGTGAGCTCGGGCACCGTTACCCCGATGGAAGAGTCGACCGTTGCGTCAGAGAAGAGTGCGTTCACATTCTGAAGCGCCTGGAATGCAGGCCGCGGAGTAAAATCATTCGGACGCATCATCATCCCGTGGGTCAAGCCATAATCGTCTCCCTGGTTGCCATCTACGCCGGGAATGAGCTCCCACACAAAGGTGCGCACGCCCGCAGCACGATCGTAGACCATTTCGCGCGCTATGTATTTTGCCTGCACGGACTCATCAGAATCCTCCCAGGAGGGAGGCGAGTTGAACTCGTCATTCCAGAAAGCGATGTCACCCCGAATCGCCGGGAGCTTGCGGACCATCTCCCGCAGCAAGGCCGGAGATTCCTTAGCATGTGCGGGCTCATCCAGCGCTTCCGGATTCAGGTTGCGGCCGAAGTCAGGGTAGGTGTGGTATGAGAAAACGTCTATGCCATCAGCGCAGCGGCAAGCTTCGATGGCCTGGCGGGGAAACTCCCGCTCCGTCAGCCCGAACGCGCCAAAAACTACTTTAGCCTTGGGATCGGTCTCGTGAACTGTGGAGATGACCTCCCGGGCCAGTGCGGCGTATGCCCCTGGGGATGGCTGAGGGTTCCAGAAATACTCGCTGGGTTCGTTCCAGATTTCGTAGTATTTCACCCGGCCCCGGAAATGATCCACTGTCCATCGGACATAGTTATTGAAAGCCCGGATTTGCTCGGGCGTGGTCGGCGCCCAAAAAACCGAGTAAAGCCCCCGGTCGGGGGGATGAGCGCTTCCCAGAGGAGGCAGGATTGAATCCGGCAAACGCCCGGCGGGTGACGTGTACATACCGTTTCCCTACAACAGCTGCAACTCTATCGCCACACCGTTGTCCGCCAGCGAACTGACGTAATCGTCGACTTCCTGGGGAATAGCATAAACTCCCCTTTTCTGCTCCACGCAGTCCCAGCTCGTGTAATCCGTGCTGTTCTCGTATTGCCCGATGCGCGCGAACTTGATTCCCGCGTCAAAGATCCGGGTCCACCACCGACGGCTCCAGGGCAGGTAGGGTTCGCGGGGCATGGGCGTGTTCACACCAAAGCCGTCGTGGATTTGCGAAGAACGTTTCGGCGGGACCCGGTCCGGAACCTTTTGCCTTTGCGGGAGCCCAGGCGCACCCAACAAGAGGGTCGCCAACATGAGACTACACATCACTGTCGCGAACACGGGGCGACAAAGAGGCCGCGAGGCGCGGGACGTTCCAGAGGGCCTCCGGTGTTTCAATTGAAGTCCATCAAAACGAGACTGCCCCCCGTGTCGGCACTCATACTCTTCTTGTCCTCGCCCCAGACAAGTGCCAACCTCGCAGTATGCAGGGCGCGGTCGCCGATGGTCACGGGCGCGGGGCGCATGAGAAGTTAGAAGCTAACCTTCAGACCGAACTGGCCGATCCGCCCAGCCTGGGCACCACTGACGCGCCCAAATCTGCTTGAAGCGACGTTGCCGGACGAGGTGCTCATGTTGAACTGGGCGTGGTTGAACAGGTTGAAGAATTCCGTGCGAAACTCCACCGAGATGCGCTCGTTCACGTGCGTCAACTTGGAAAGCGCAAAATCCCAATTATTCAGCCCTGGCCCGTGGAAAAAGCGGCGGGCGGCGGTTCCCCCTACACCGATGTCCTCCGGCGTGAAGTAACCGGGCCCGGTCGAAAAGTACTGATTTTTGGCGTTATCGCGCGGATCGAGGAATTGAAGCGGCTTGCCGGTATAGTTGGGACGATCAACTGGAATCCCGAACCCGCATCCGCACAGCGAACGGTCGCCGGAGTTGGACAGTCTGACAGGCACCCCCGTCGCGAAGCGAGTAATGCCCGCGACCTCCCAGCCGTCGAGAAACCTTGCCAGGACCCCGCGCGTGGACCTGGTCAGTCGCTTCAGCGGTAGATCGTAGGTGTAGCTTGCCACAAAGTTGTGCGCAACATTAAAGGTGGAGAGCGCCCTGTCGGCTCCCTGGTCATACGGGTTCAGGTAGTCCTGATAACCCGACCCATTGTCCAGCGATTTACCCCACGTATAAGCGCCAAGAAAGCGCAGTGCCCCAACTCTCTTCTCGAGACTCACCTGCAGTGAATTGTAACTGGAGTTGGCAAGGGTCGACGTCCAAGCGTTATCGCCGAAATCCAGCAGCCCTTGGCTCAGATAGCTCCCCGACGTTACAGAATAGGGTCGTGTCCCGTAGGCGAACTGTCCGTTTCCGAGGTCGTAAATCTGGTCCTCAAGTCCGGGCCCGCAGGGCGTGGCCGTCGGGTTGTATTGTGCCAGGATGGCATTGATCTCGAAGCAACGTGCCGGATTACCCGGATTGAATGGAAGGTTTGCGAGCAGATGGTGTCCTTGCGAGCCAACGTATGCGAGTGTCAACACCGCCGTGGTGCCGATTTGTCGCTGAATATTAAAGTTGTAATGTTCCGTATAGGGCATTACGTTGTCGACCTTATAGGCTGGCGAGACGGCTAGGGGCAGGAATTTTCCCCAGAAGCCCGTTGCGCCCACGCCTGGGAATGTGTAAGGGAAGCGCTGCCCGGGGTCGTTGCCGCTGATGCGGTCCTTATACGGCTGGTCCAAGTAGACCTCCGTGGGGCTTACATAGAAAAGCCCGAAAGGAGCGTCACCAATTTCACCAAAGAGCGTCAAGTCTTCTACGGCTGTATAATAAAGCCCATAGGCGGCGCGAATGCTCGTCTTGCCCGGGCCGCCGAAAATCTTGCCGGGGATTCCACCGCTGAATGCTGGCGAATACGCGATGCCGACGCGAGGAGCGAATCGGTCGTACTGTGGGGCTGCCAACGTGTTTGGGATACCCGGATCCCCCGGAAACACCCATCCGAGCGGTGCATCGGGAAAGACGCGCGACTGCTGGCCGGGCACAAATTGCTCAATTTTGCCCTGGGTATCGTACCACGGCTGGTTGACCTCCCATCGCACGCCGTAGTTCAGGGTCAGATTGGACTTGATCTTAAACGTGTCCTGCGCAAATACTGCATAGTATCGGGTCCGCGAGTCTAACTGTAAGATGCTGGATTGCTCGAAGTAAGAGGGCGCGCCCAGCAGGAAATCGGCGAAGTCGTTACCCGTCTCGCTCCCGTCAAAGTCGAAAAGCCCGTTGCCGGAGGAGAAGAGGCGCACGTTAATTTGGTAGTAGCGGAAATCGGCTCCGAATTTCGTCGTATGCCGCCCGAGGATCTTAGAGAAATTTTCCGTGACGTGCCAGGTGTTGTTGAACTGACGGGGGACGCTGTCGGGCACACCCACGCCCACTCCGAGTGAGTCCAAAAACATAACCGGAAGACCCTCGTAGGCCGATGACACGGGGATGATACCTAGCCCCTGGTCAGCGAACCCGAACGACGAGATCTTTCCCAAACCGCCCCCCGGCTTATTGAGGTTCATGGCGGTGCGCGTGAAATTCAAGCGTGCCTCGTTCACCGCATTCCCGCCAAAGCTCAGGGTGTGGCTTAGGTTGGCCTGCTGGGCGCGGCTCTTGCTTAGGCCGGGGAACCCCGGCACGTTTGCGCTGGGATAGGGTTGCAGCACCTGGGAATCATCGAAGTGATAATAAAACTTCCAGCTGCCTCTTTTCTGGGTGTTCAGGTCGATGCGTGCGCCAAATTTGTCGTCGCTCACTGTTCGCTTGTTGGCACTTGTGGAGAAGAAAGGTGTGCCTTGCGTGGTTCCAATGGCGTTGGGAATGAAGTTCAGCGTGGGGCTTGCTACCGGAGTCCATGCTGTTTGAGGAACGACCTGGCCAGGAAACACGCACATGCCCGCTTGAGCGTCGGCCGCCGTATTGCAGCCTGAAACCCAATACGGCTCGCCTGCATTCACCGTATATCCCAGACGCTGGGTCAGTACTTCATCCATCGTGTGATTCCCGGGGACACTATCCCCCCGAACCGTGCTGGTCAGCTCGGGATAGCCCACGGCGGCCACATCCGAAAAATCGCCGTTGCGCTCCTGAGCCGACGGCACATTGATAACGCCACTCGTGACGCCCACCACTTCGCGCGTGCCTTGGTAATCGCCAAAGAAGAAAACACGGTTCTTCAGGATCGGGCCGCCGGCCGTGCCTCCGAACTGGTTGCGCTTCAACACGCCACGCGCGGAGCCCGGGATGGTTTGTCCTGACACCGGATCGACAAGGTCCCGGTCGAAGAAATTGCGCGAGTCGAGTTTGTCGTTGCGCAGGAATTCAAAGATTGAACCATGCAGTGCGTTGGTCCCTGATTTCGTGACCACGTTCACCACAGCACCGGAGAACCGTCCATATTCGGCGTCGAAGGCATTCGTCAGCAGCCGGAACTCTTGGATAGAGTCGAGAACCGGAATGATGGTGGTGCCGTTGTTCTTACCTTCCTCAACGTCGCCGCCATTCACCAGAAAGGAGTTCGACGCCTCGCGCTGTCCGTTCACCGAAACGTTGCCTGCGAAAAGCGTCCCCGATACCGGTCGATCCGTGGTACGAATGAAGCCTGTGTTTAACTGACTGGGAACGACGCCAGCCTGCAGTCCCAGAAGGTCCACGTAGCTGCGACCGTTCAAGGGAAGGCCAGTCATTGTGTGGCCCTCAATGACGTCCCCGAGCTGGGTCGTTTCTGTCTGAATTAAGGGCGCACCACCTTGGACCGTCATGCTTTGCGAGACCGAGCCGATCTGCATGGAGAAATTCAGCCCGATCACATCCGCAACGTGCAACACGACATCCGGCTTGACAATGGTCTCGAACCCTTGCTTCTGGAGGATCATGCGGTAACGTCCCGGAGGCAGATCCGGGATCACATACAGTCCGACCTCATTGGTCTGGGTGCTGGAGGAAATGTTCGTGTCCACGTTCGTGGCTGTAACCTTTGTGCCCGGAACCACTGCCCCGCTGGGGTCAGTGACCCGACCGGTTAAGGTCGAAGTGGTACTGCCGAAAGCGGAAGCGGCGAGGCTTATGATTACAAACGCACGAAACAACACAGGGCAAATGCGGAAAGGATTCATTTGTAAATTTCTCCTTCGGCGTGGGCTTCCGATCCTGTATGCCGATACAGGGAGCAAGTTGTACCAAATCAGGTTGAAAAATTGGGTTCTCGGTTCATTTGAGCGACTGAGAAGGACAAGTTCCGTTGGGGGGACTTGGTGATTGGGTCATCGGGCGAGCCGTTTTCATGTGCTCTCCTTTTGGAAGGGTGATCCCACCTGCCGCGTACCGGTTGGAGGGGTTCCTTGGCCCTAATATATGGGCAGGGCCATGCTCTGACGTCACATGAATCGCCGCTGAGTTTTGCAACTCTCAGAAAATCCCACGGAGACTTAGTGGGTCAGGGGTGATTGGGTTGGCCATTCAGGTAGGCGTAGAGTAGTTTTTGGCCGGTGGGCTTGGGGCTGCCGCCAGGCGGTTCCACGGTCACGAACACGGCGTCAATTTCGGCGAGGACCTCCGGATCGTCGAACTTGAGCACCCAACGGTTCTGGGTTTTGTCGTCAGTGTAGAAAATGCCGAGGCTTCGGGCCGACTGGGCTGCCGGATCTCGATAGCCCCAGGCCTGGAAGGCATGGTCCACTTGGGAGTGGCGCCGGGAGTTGAGGTCAAACGCGTAGAAGATGAGCGATTTGCCTTCCGTGTAAAAGACCCTCCCGAACGCCTTGGCGCTTCTCCCTGTTCCGTCCACATCGAATACATCGATGATGTGAAGATTACGCGCGCCCATCAGGTCGCGGATCTCTTTACCCGCGGCAAGCAACTCGCGCTCGCGCTCGAACAATGTGGTCTGTGCAGCCAGTTCCTCTGAGAGCTCGCGAATGCGCGCCTGCTGCGCAGCCAAGGTTTCCTCACTAGCAGACTGGCTCGTGCGTACCCTGTCAAGTTCGTTTTTCAATTCCCCTTCCAGCCGCGCATTCTCCTGACTCCTGCTTTTGAACTCCGCCGCCTGGGCATTGGTGCTTACCAATTGCGCCTCCAGTACAACCTGATGCTCCTTGGCGCGTTCAATCTGATCCTGCAGGGCAAGGAGTTGCTCACGACTGGCAGCTAACTCTTTTTCCAATCGCCGAATCTGGTTGGCTTTTAGCCCTTCTGATTTGACCATTTTCGCCGCTTGGGATTGTAGGTCCTTATTCGAGACCGCCAGTCGAGCCGCCTCGTGCTGCAAGTTAGACTCAAAACTCACAACAATCCGGCTACGCATGTTGGACTGATACATCCATATGCCGATTCCAATCAGAACTGAGGCAGAAACAACTAGCGCCATACGCGCCGGAACAAGAACGAAGAAAGGAACCATTGGCCTCACAGGCTTCGCATCGAGCTCCGGAGAAAATCGAATCCCTTCCGCTCGGGCCCGTTCGATGAAGCGTTGCCGGTAGCCCCGATCTGATCCGAAAAGGGTTCGCAACCGCGACGCCCTGTGGCGGCGGTCTGCAACAACGGGAAGCTCAGCCTGGACAATTCCGGCGAAATCCGTGTGGACACTCCCGCAAGAAGCACATTTCTCGAGGTGGGCCTCAAGCGCCTTCACTTCTGATCCCGATAACTGGCCGATGGAAGCCAAAGCTGCCAGCTCCTGGAAGTATTCATGATTCAACACGGGAGATTTCCTCCTGGGTGACGCGGACTCTCTTGGGCTCAATTCTGAGGCAGGAGCGAAGCTTGTCTAAACCGCGATAGAAATGATGGCGAACGTTCGCCACCGTTTCCCCAGTTTTCTCCGCGATCTCCTGCATGGTTAGCCCGTCAAAGTAGGCCAGCTCGAGGGCCGTCTTCTGCGCCTCGTTCAATGTCGCCAACGCCTCGCGCACCAGGACCGAAGACTCCTGAGATGGTTGCGCGCCACGACCTGACGTCGCGGACAGCCGGTCAGCGTCGCAGAATTCCTCAATGCCGCTTTGGTTATAAAAATTCCTCGTGCTCAATTGCTGCCGCCGGTTGATGCTCCGGTGATACGCGTATTGAAGGAGCCACACCTTAGTACTGCCTTTCGAAGCATCAAATCGTGCCTTAGCCCTGTAAATGTCGAGAAAGACCGTTTGCATGACATCTTCAGCCTCCCCCGCATCTCGAACGACTCTGGCAGCGATGGCGTAAACTAGGCGGTGGTAGCGATCGAAGAGAACTGCGAGTGCATCGTCGAATCCGTTTTGTAGTTGAGTCATCAGTTCTTCGTCAGGAAGCTTTTGGAGCTGGCCAAAGGTATGTTGGGAAATATCATTCTTCGCGCTTCTCGTTCCATTCCGAGACATGGGGTTCAGTTCCCGAACTCACTCAGGAGCGTTGCCTCGCTTATAGCACAATATTGACCCGATGAGCTCGACTTTTTGTCACCAAAAGTTGATGCTTGTGCTGGTACAAATAGACAACCTGACGGGCATACTTTTGTGGTGCGTGGCTGGCGCTGTGTATCCTCGACGTGCTCGAAAGTCGGCGCGGAGCGAGAACCTACGTTAAGTCAGCAGCGCGGCTCGATTCGAAATGGGCCGCCCAGTTAAATCGTGCCGGCGCCAGCACCTTCGTGGGCAATCTGAATGCGGGCAAGCCGTAGAAGATGGACAACCTGAGCGCCGAGCATGGCATTGGTATGAATGACGCCACACACCAACTGACCTCTGCGACGGTTTTGAAGATACGGTGCGGCGTGGGCATTGGCTGGGCAAGAACGTGAACCGCGTGACTGATGGATTTATCGGCGCATGGTCGTCGTCGGTGACTTTTCAGACGGGCCAGTCGCTTTTCCTCGTGCTGGTGAGCCCGCGCACTGCCGACGTCGACTAGCGCCCCAACATTCTTTGCTCGCATCCGGGGGGCGGGGATCCGCTATCATCAAGCCGCCGCCATCAGGGAGAGCATTTTCAAGGGTACGAAGCTCGAAGTGCGCGTGGAGTCGTTCAACGCGACTAATACGACTCGCTTGGGCAATGCTGACGTGGCGTATGGTAGTCTGACGGGTTGGACAGGTATTCACGCTCGGGTCTGGATTTGCGCCGATGAGGACTCAGATTGTGACGCGGTTTGAGTTCTGAGGGGCCGCGAGGCGTGCAAGAGCGAAGTGGGGCCACATGAAATGTCGAGTTGTCGCCTGCGTTCTCATCCTTATGGGGAACGCGTCCCGCGTGTTGCCGGGAGAGTTGCGCGCTGGCGCGGCACGCGTTGAAGTCACCCCGGCCAAGACTGATCACCTTCAGATTTGGGGATATGACGAGCCGACTCAGATACAAGAGGGTGTCCACGATCCGCTGCACGTCCGGGCGCTGGTAATAGATGACGGAAAAAAACGAGCTGCCGTAGTTGCGTGCGAGGTACTCTTAATGACAAACCTACTCTGGGAGACAGCATCCCGCCGTGTCAGCGAGGAAGCCGGCATCCCCGTGGAAAACCAGATGCTGATAGCGGTCCACACGCATGGAGCACCTGTTTTGGAGACGAACAATGGCAATAAGACGGTTCTTACACCATATGCTCAGATGGTCGTGCACGGGATCGTCGACGCGGTTCGGCAGGCCTCCGGAAGACTGCGGCCCGCACGAGCCGGGTTTGGCACGGGCAGAGCAAATGTGAATATCAATCGTCGGGCCCGCATGGCGGACGGCGGGTACTGGCTTGGTTACAATCCGGATGGTCCCTCGGACAAAACTGTGGGCGTTGTCAGGGTGGAAGATCTCTCCGGCCGCCCGATCGCGGTCCTGATCAACTACGGTGTCCATGGAGTTGTTATGGGTCCGGGCAATCGCCAGATTACGGCAGACCTTCCGGGCGCCACATCTAGGTTTGTTGAGCAGCAACTGGGCGATCCCGTGGTGGCGCTATGGACTTCCGGCGCCGCCGGAGACCAGAATCCGATTCACAACGATTTGGATTCGGATTTCGAGCCCGTAGCGGCGTTCGGAATGCTCCTCGGCGAGGAGGTCCTTAATGTAGTACGGAGCATCCGGGCTTCGAACCGCGGAGATATTCGCGTAATGCAACGCCTAGTTACTTGCCCGGGCCAGCGGGTGGCTCCGGGGCCTCTCCCCCGCAAAACTTACGAATTCCTAGATGCTGATCCCGTTCCGATCCGGCTTTCATTGATGATGGTCGGCCACACGGCGCTCGCCGGAGTCTCCGGTGAGGTATTCACTCGCGTTTGGGAACGCCTGAAGGACCAATCCCCGTTTGCTCACCTCCTCATGCTTACTCTCTGCAATGGCTACAGCGGCTATCTGCCTGACGACGCCGCATACAAGCAGATCAGCTACGAGATTGCCGTAAGCCCCGTGAAGAAGGGCTGTGCGGAAAATGGCATTATCGACAAGCTTCTCGCGATGATGGATCAGGATTGAATCGTACGGTTCGGGACGATACGAAGATGCCTAGCTTGATTGCCAGTTCGGCGGCGACACGAGCTTGGCCCCATGTCGGATTCTCTCG
>WNEY01005213.1_pt1 | contig 10034 bp, 10 predicted proteins | sample 5400531 | NCBI WGS metagenome assembly WNEY01 (sample SAMN13153338, study PRJNA577476) | soil metagenome | isolation source: 200 cm saprolite under Douglas fir tree site 1 | place: USA:California | collected 2015-04-18
AGCCCCAGCTCTGCCCCGCCGGCTGCCTCACCGCGACGTTGAGCCGGTTCCAGACGTTGGTCATGGCGATCGACAGCACCAGCGCCCCGAGCGCCTTCTCGTCGTAGTGCCGCGCGGCCTCGTCCCAGACCGCGTCCGGCACCGCGTCCGACCTGTCGCTCAGCCGGGTTACGGCCTCGGTCAGCGCCAGCGCGGCGCGCTCGGCGTCGCTGAAGTAGGGCATCTCCCGCCACGCCGCCACCGCGAACAGGCGCTCTTCCGTCTCGCCCGTCTTCTTCTTCGCGAGGCGCGCCATGTCGACGCAGACGCTGCAGCCGTTGATCTGGCTCGCGCGCAGGTGGGCGAGGACCAGTGTGCGCGGCGGCACGCCGGCTTTTTCCGTGGCCGCCGCCAGCGTGTGCAGCACCTGCATGGCATCGGGGACGATCATCGCGGGGTTCTTCATACGTGCTTGCATGGTTCTCTCCTGTCGGGTTTCGGTCTTGACTGTGTCACATTGAATGCGATCCACTCGTCATCGCCATGACGGATCAACGCGGGAGAATGTGACCGATGGACAGGCACGAAGGGCTGGCGGAGCGGTTCGAGGCCGAGCGCGGCCGCTTGCGGGGGGTGGCCTACCGCATGCTCGGGTCGCTCGGCGAGGCCGAGGACGCGGTCCAGGAGGCCTGGCTCCGGCTCGGCCGCGCGGACAGCGGGAGCATCGACAACCTGGAGGGCTGGCTGACGACGGTGGTCGCGCGCGTGTGCCTCGACATGCTGCGCTCGCGCAAGTCGCGCGGCGAGCAGCCGCTCGACGATCAGGCGCCGGCCGCGGGCACGCGCCCGACCCCGAGCAGGAGGCGCTCCTCGCCGACTCGGTCGGCCTCGCGCTCTTGGTGGTGCTCGACACGCTCGAGCCCGCCGAGCGCCTCGCGTTCGTGCTGCACGACCTGTTCGACCTGTCGTTCGACGAGATCGCCCCCATCGTCGGGCGCTCCACGGCCGCGGCGCGGCAACTCGCGAGCCGCGCGCGCCGCCGCGTGCGCGGGGCGGCTGCAGCGCCCGATATCGCGCGCCAGCGCGAGGTCGTCGGGGCCTTTCTCGCGGCCGCGCGCGGGGGCGACTTCGAGGCGCTCGTCTCGGTCCTCGATCCGGACGTCGTCTTCCGGCCCGACCCGGCGGCGCTGCGCGGAGGCCCGTCCGCGGAAGTGCGCGGGGCGCAGGCCGTGGCCAAGCTCTTCTCGGGACGCGCGCAGGCGGCGCGAGCCGCGCTCGTGAACGGCGCGGTCGGCGTGGTCGTGGCGCCGCGCGGGCGGCTGTTCCTCGTGCTGGGGCTGAAAATCAGCGGAGGGAAGATCTCCGAGGTCGAAGTGATCGCAGACCCGGCGCGCCTCCGGCGGCTCGACCTCGCGGTCCTGGATGGGTGATGTCCCGCTAAATCCTCGATGCGCTCGGGCAAGCAGACGAAGAACTGCCGCTCGTTGACGCACTCCACTCGGAGTCCGAGCTCATCCTGTGCACGCCCCACGCAGCGCGTGAGACCGTACCTGTCCGGTTCCCTGGCGCCTTGCACGCCGCGATGTACTCCCGCGCGCTCGGCGTGCCGGCGAGATGGAGCGCGCACCGTCATCCACGCCGACATAGCGATATTCCAGCTCGGCCCGACCGCCCTCGGCCTCGCGCAACCCGCTGGGCCGGGCGTCTGCGCCGACGCCCTCGCCCGCCGCGGCCCCGGACCGTTCCAGATCCTGTACCGCACCAGCAACATGGACGCCGCCGCGAAGTGGATGGCCGACCACGGCCTCCCGCCGCCGGCGCGGGGAATCCGCAACACCGGCGAGCAGGCGATGCTCGTCATGCCGGAGCACGCGTGCGGGGCGTACATCGGGTTTGTGGGGCCGGCGTAGACGAGGGGTTGTGCTCGGTCTGAAGATCGCGGGCGCCTCGAGGAAATCGGTCTGTCGGACGCAAGCGCCATTCACCTCGCAGGTGTGGTTGTATACGTCAGCTTTTGCGACGCAGCAAAGAGATTTTCCTGCATCGGTCGCATGCTGCTGAGATCAACGCATTGTCCTTTGAGAATTTGATGGTATTTGTCGCGCATGAAATCGAGGGACGCGTCTTCCGGTAGAAAGCGAAACACCGACGCTGCGACATAGTCGCGGTCCATCTCATAGCTCAACCATTTTCGCCCTTCGGTCTCCGCCGCAAATCCGGTGGTGTTCGAGCCTGCAAAGATATCGATCACCAGATCTCCCGGGTTCGTTAGAAGTCGAATAAAGAATTCCGGCAACTTGGCCGGAAACCGCGCCGGGTGTCCTTTAGTGCCTAATGCTTTGCAGCCACTTAGGTAAGCACCGTTCGATTCGCTGTTTGGAATCTGTAAGAGGTTTGGTGGAATGGCCCCACCGTTATCCTTAGCGAAACCTCGTCCTATGTCATGGCCAGATGGTCTCTTGGCGGGTTGGTAAAAGCCGTCAGGGTCCTCCAGTAGTTTCTTCATCCGATCGCTGTAGGGCGCAAGTACTTTGGTGATATCTGCCTTCGGCCATTCGGTTTTTGAGAACCACCAAACCGTATTAACTGTGTCCTTTACGCGAATCTTGCGCTTGTTTACCCATTCGATCGGGCTTGGCAACTTCGAGGGGTTGTGCCAATAGAAGTCTTCAGCCAGGAAGAAGCCGAGATCGTCGCAAAACCGAATCAACACCCGGAAGTTGTAGAGACTTCGAGAAGGCGTACCACGTTCGTACGCTCCCCCGAGATCTAATACAAAACTACCGTCGTCACGAAGTTTTTTCTTAACAAGCTGGCCGAATGCGCATAGCCAATCTTCGTATTCGTGCTGCTCTTTGTTTCCGTACTCCTTCTTGCGCAGCAACGCGAAAGGAGGACTCGTCAGCACAAGATTGACAGAACTATCTTCCTGCGTAGCTAAGAGCTCCAGAGAATCGCCACAATAACAGGCGCCAAGGTGGGTTTTGTAGGCAGGAGTAAACATCAGGAACCGAAACAATAGCTACCTAAAGTCTGTAGATTCATAGTCTACATTCTAGCATTCTGTTGCTCGCTATGGTAACAGGATCAAAGCCATTCCGGCTCCGCTTGTTGTTTGCCGCTCGCGTTCGAGAGGAGCGCAAGCGGTTAGGGCTTTCACAGGAGGGCTTGGCGGAAAAGACCGGCCTCCACAGGACTTACATCGGCTCGATTGAGCGCGGCGAGAGAAACGTCTCAATCGATAATGTCGAGCGGATTTCAAAGGCTCTTGGCGTCAAGGCGGCAAGCCTGCTTGGCGGAGGCAACAATTGAAGCCTCACGCTGACCACAAGAGGTTAGAAGAACTCTTGCCTCACATCCGTCAGCTTCAAGAACTTGCCGACAAGCACGGCATTCGTGACGTCTTTCAAGACAATGGCGGGAAACTACTGCAGATCGCATTGGCCACTGGGTTAACCATCCTTGGGAAGCGAGAGGGCAACGATGCAAAGGACGAAACCGGACGGGAGTACGAGCTCAAGTCCGTCAATGCCGACCTGACACAGAGTTTTTCCACGCATCACCATCTTAACCCGACCATTCTAAAAAAATACCGCAAAGTGGGATGGGTTTTTGCCATCTACCAGGGGATCGAGCTAAGGACCATCTATTACATGCCTCCCGAAAAGCTGGAACCGTACTTTACGGCGTGGGATCAGAAATGGCACGACAGCGGAGGCAAGGACATCAACAACCCCAAGATTCCAGTGCTCTTCGTGGTTGAACGTGGCGAACTCGTTTGGGGCACCAAGTGGGACATCAAGCAGGAGCGCGCGAAATACCGAGCACGCAAGACAAACATCGATCTCCTGGACCTCTAGAAGAAAGGGCAAACAGCAATCGGGTATTGCGATGTTAATCGGGCGATACTAGTCGGGACAGACCACTCCACTCTTTTAGAGACGAGAGGAATCATGGAACGATATAAGAACAGTAGCGGCAATTCCGGAGTTTTGGCCTATGAGATCGGCAACGACTCAATAACTGTTCAATTCAGCCATGGGGGAACTTATCTGTACAACTATCAAAGCGCAGGGTCTCAGAATATCGAGCATATGAAAGGATTGGCGATTGCAGGAAGCGGACTAGGTAGCTTTATCAATAGGAATGTGAAAAACAAATACGCTGCAAAACTTAGATAGTGATTGTTATTCAGAAGAGCCCATTTTTGGTACCGTAGAAGTCCTTTTCAGAAAATCGAATCCCAGGAGCAATGCTCTAACGGAACATCGCCATGAAATATACGTGCCCCCTTTGCGGAAGCCCTCTCTCCGACAAGCACTATCACAAGGTCATCAAAATTCAGGAGAAGGAGGAAAAGGTCCGACAAAGTGAATTGGAGCGGCAAAGAAAGCAAATAGCCGTAGCGACTGCAGCGGCCGCCGCAGCAAAGAGGAGGGAGCAAGAGACTCGAGCTAAAGCGAAACAGAATATTGAGATAGTCAAGAAGGAGACTCTGCTCAAGGAGAGAAGGAAGAGCGAAATCAGAAACAAACGCATGATATCGAGAATCAAAAAATTAGAAGAAGAAAAAATGATGATGCAAAAGCATACCTCGCCTCAGGAGATTGGGCTCGCAGATGAGATCGTTTTAGTCAAGCGTCTCCAAAAGGAATTCCAAAACGATCAGATTGAGCACACAGGAAAGGGGGGTGATGTTCTTCACTATGTAAGGTTCGATAACGCAGTCGCGGGCTGCATAGTGTATGAGTGCAAGCACACGGACCGAATCTCTTCAGATCATGTCCAACAGACCGCGCTTGCAAAGAAGACCCGACAGGCGGATTACGGGATTCTTGTCACTACGGGTACGCGAAAAGGTTTCTCAGGACTCGACCAGGACTCAGGGATATTTGTTGTTGCTCCTGCGGGTGTTCTAACGCTTGCGCGTATTTGCCGGGAAAGCTTAGCGACAATGGCGAAGCAACGCCTTGATGCAGCCGCAAAGGAGGCAGCGGCAAAGCGGTTAATGGATTATGTTACAAGTCCAATATGTAAAACCCCTCTGGAAGAAGCCATCTCTCACACAAAACGCGCCCACAAGAATTTATTTAGAGAGATTAAGCAGCACTTCGGTGATTGGAAAGAGAGATATGAGCTGTATCAGACGATTCAATATGACGTGTCGCACGTTCAGAAGAATATTGAACGTGTGCTGGATGGAGAAGAACCGATAAAACTTGAAAAGCCAAAGTTTGAGCCCTTGGCCCTTCCGATGATAGCGGACAAGATCGTCTAACTCATTGACACGGTGCGTGCGCAAAGACGGAGCGCTCATCAATATCGCGGTTGAATTGGTCACAGGGATTCAGTTGATAGTTAGAACCGGTTTCAAAAATACTCATAGGGGGCTGTTAACTTGACGCGGTTTCTGTTAACTTCGGCATTGTTTTCCTTCGAGAGGAGCAATGCCCAAGCCACTGATCGACGACGAATTGTGGAACATTATCGAGTTGTTGCTCCCGAGGCGCAGGAAGCGACCCAAGAAAGGTCGAGGCCGACCGCGGGTGTCCGACCGTGCCACGCTGACCGGGATCGTGTTCGTGCTGCGTTCGGGCATTCCCTGGAAGATGTTGCCCCGAGAGATGGGCTGTGGTTCAGGGGTGACCTGCTGGCGACGGCTGAAAGGCTGGCAGCGAGCCGGCGTGTGGAAGCGTCTGCACCAAGTGCTGCTCTCGAAGCTTCGCCAAGCCGAGCGCATCGACTTCTCTCGTGCGGTGGCCGACAGCTCTTCGATCCGCGCCCTGGGCGCTGGGAAAAAACTGGACCGAACCCAACCGATCGCCGTCGTCCGGGCTCGAAACATCACCTCCTCATCGACGCGCAAGGCATTCCGCTCTCGGCCATTCTGACCAAAGCCAATCGCCACGACGTCACGCAGCTTCTGCCCTTGATCCGAGCCATCCCTCCCATTGGAGGCAAGCGCGGTGCTCCGCGGCGAAAGCCCAAGCTGGTGCAAGCTGACCGTGCTTACGATTCTGACCCACATCGTGCGGCGCTCCTGGCTCTGGGTATCCAATCCCAGATCGCACGGCGCAGAACCCGGCACGGTAGCGGTTTGGGCAAGACCCGCTGGGTGGTGGAGCGCACTATCGCTTGGCTGCATTGGTTTCGCAGACTCCGAATCCGATGTGAACGGCTGCCCAGCATTCACGAAGCGTTCCTCAAAATCGGCTGCTGCCTGATCTGCTGGCGCTTCCTGCAAAATGCCTAAAGCCATTTTTGAAACCGGTTCTTATTCAGCTTCATAAGTACCTCGCCACTCCGCCAAAGCAGGCCCAACGTCTGGCAGTTTGGGCTCTTTGCGCCAGGGATCAAGCGACGGATCCTCCGCAAGTGGCATCGGTTCTGGTTTGTCGAGGAGCGTGCGAGAAGGTAGTACGAGAGCCTCACCGCTGACAATCGCCTCGCCCGTACGCAGCGAAGGTAGAACTGCTGCTAAGCCTGCGACAGTATCAGGTAGCGCGGCTCGAATTGCGCCTTGATCCCCCGCGTTGGTCAGACGAAGAGCTATAAGTGTCCCGCACTGAGCGAGAGCAGTGTCGGGGAGTTCGGTCGGGCGCTGAGTTACGAGTAGCAGCCCAATGCCATACTTGCGCCCTTCCCGCGCTATTCGATTCGCCGAATCGCGGGTAAGCACGTTGGCGCTAGCCCCAAGATAACGGTGCGCTTCTTCCAGTACTACAAGAACCGGGCTCGGACGCCCGATTCCCGGTCCATCTGGTTTGCCTCGGAGGGCGACCTCGAAGAGCAAATTGAGGATTACGCCGATGGCGAGATCGGCAGCCAACGACGGAACACCACTGAAATCGAGAACTGAGACAGGTTGCGTTCCACCTAGCCACTCCTGCATAACGTCGACAAGTGGATCATTGCCGTGAGGGTCGCCGGCCGGCTCTTGAAAGAATTGGAGCCGAGGATCAAGCAATCCGAGGCGGAGAAGATCAGGGGCCGTAGCGTAGGCGCCGTACGTTGGCGCTTTGTGCGGGGCTTGACCACCGGGGTTATAGGGTTGGAATTTTGCCGGACGTAGCGCGGCCGCATCACCGGGTTCTGTTTGACAGACTGTGTTCGGGTCGCTCTTATTCGTGCGGGTCTCATGATTCTCGGCATCGAGCCGAAGCCAAACTTTCCGAATGTCGAAGGGGACTGGCGTGTCAGCAGTTACTGCATTGGGATCGAGCGTCAGCCAATCGGCCGTCTCAACAAAAGCGCGCCGCGCCTGAGTTACTAGTTCAGAAAATTTATCGGCAAACATGATGCCGCCAGTTCCTCCCGAAAATATTCGCAAGATCTCCATGGCCGGCAGTGCCCAGTAAGGAACACGGAGCCGATCGCCTTCCTGAGCGAGTACGCTTCGGACCGATGCGCTACCGACTAACGCCCGCGCATATTCTCCGTGCGGATCGATGACAACTATGTTTGCCGCCTGCCACCCACCTTTGATAAAACTCTGCAATATCGAGGCTACCGCACTCGTTTTTCCCGAGCCCGTCGAGCCCACGACCGCAGCATGTCGAACAACGAGGCGCGAAGCTTGTAGACACACTGGCACCTCTTCTGCGGAAGCCAAGCATCCGAGACGCAGGTGTTGATCGTCCTCGTGCGGGAATATGGTCGAGAGGTGATCCGGCGTCGCGAAGTGCACCGGGTCGTCTAGTCCGGGGTAAGAGCCCACACCACGCTGAAAGCGTCCTGTCGCGCGATCGATCTCGCCTAGTAACGTAATTTGCAACCAGCGCTCGTCGCGCTGAACAGCTTCTACCGGAACAAGTGGGCCAGAGATTTCGGCGATACCAACAAGACTGACTGTGGCGATAAGGTCGACGAGCCCCTGAGGGATGCGCACAAGTGAGCCGATTTGGCCGACAGGCTGCAAGCGTCCGCGGTAAATGGGCGCAACTCCCGCCAAATCTCGATCAAGCGCAACTGTGATCGTCGCGCCAAGAACATGACGGACCCGACCAATACAGGTTGGGTCACGTTCAGCCATTGCCCTTGCCGCCTGCGGCTTGATCGTTCTTTCCGATAACTTTGGCCAAAAGTTCTCGCAACACCGCGTCATCCTCGGGTTCCCGCGTTCCGCTTCGAGCTAGAAATTTTGCTAGATTTTTGAAGTCACACAAGGTGAACTTGCCATCCGCCCAAAGGTCTGGTGGCGCTTCCTTCGGAACTTTCCATTTCGCACGTATGCCACCAAGTATCGCCTCACTTTCACTAACCGCCTGTAGATTCGGAGTTGCAGTCGCGCGTTGTACCAGTTTTTCCGGAATATCGGGATTGCAGAACGCAATTATCTCGGAACGCGCGCGGCGAGTAGCGGCGTCAAATAGCATTTCGTTGAGATGATCATCGTTAAACGAGTACCCCGATACGAGCACTAAGGTTTCAGGTAGATGTAGCGCGCGTCGCAGCCGATCCTGCAGTACCACAAACGGTACTCGCCGGGATTCCTCATACTTGGTGTCCGAAGGATAGATTGCAGCAGCATCTCCAGTAGCAACTGGCTGGCCAAGGCGAACGATCTGCTCGTCCTGCTCTCGCGTCCAGTTCACTGAGCCGTGCAATTTCCAAAGTCGCACGAAGAACGCTGGTACGCATTCTTTATCCGCTTCGGGTACAGCTTCCACTAGTTCAGTTTGGAAGCGCGCCCTCAGATGGCCAACAAAGCCATCGAAATACGGCACTCGTAGATGTTCAAGTGCTGTCTCTAGAAGCAAATCGTAATTGACGGTAAAGAGCTCAAGCGGGAGGTGATAGCTAGTGCGTGCAACCCATGCCGCAAAGTATTTTGCAGGGGTTAAATCCGCAGCCTGGATGTCGAGCGCTGTAACGATTGCTTGACAGACCTTCACGTCTAGTTCCTTCGCTTGCGTTGCGGTCAAATCATCGAGCGTTTTCTCTCCGGTAAGTAAGGCTGTGATACGACGAAGGCGCGTCAACGCCTGTTCTAAATTCCGTCCGACTAGCTGTTGGCTCAGCATTTTTTTATCGTTACCCTTAAGATCACCAAGCACACGCTCCTGCAGTTGCGCTACGTCAGGAAGTCCACACGCTCGCGCAGTTCCAGCACCGAGAAACGCACAAACATGACGTGACCGAGTTGCGAGCTTCGCTCCCAGTCCAGTTACAAATTTCAATGGGTCGTGTTCAGGCATGTCTGTTTCACAGGTGAATGTGCTTGAAGGGTGGGGACTCGCAACTAAGTACCCCTGTTTTGATTGGAATCGTCTAGCTAAATTACCGTGGTTAGGGCCGTACCACGGCCTCCCCTATGTACGGCATTTTACGCAAGTCGCCGTTCAATGCACGTCAAATTACCAAGCCGCACCGCTCTAACCTCCCTGCGGTTTTTCAAGGAAGAAGCCATCGGGCAGTAATGCAGATGCGATGTACTCGATGTCTTTCGCAGATACCCCGCAGGCACGGAAGCGGTCCCGCCAAGTCCGGACGGTCGCGACGATCTTGTCGATTTCGCCCCTGGCCGCCTCGGTCGTCAGCCCGAACCTCCCGCATTGGGAAAGCAGGTTGTAGACGCTCGCCGTGCGGCCGTAGGTGCCGATGGCCATGGCGAGATCGCGGCGTTCGAGGCCGACCATGGGTGCGGGCACCAGGTCGTACGCCGGCGTCAGGCGCCAACCGCGGGCGGTGCGGTGCACCGCGTGGTTGCGAGGGTGGTCGTCGTTGTTGGTGACCGCGGCGTTGAAGACGATGCGCCGGAACAGCTCGACGCGATCTTCGTCGGGCTTTTCGGACCAGCGGCGCAGTTCGTCGGCGAGCAGGGGATAGGACCAGCGCCCGCGATCGAGATAGCCCTCGTCGCAGTCGAGCAAGGTGAGCCCGCTCGCGAACCCGAAGCGAAGATAGCCGCCCTGGATGCGTTCGCGGTCGAAACGCTCCACCATGAGCACATCGCGTCCTCCGATCGGCTCGACGCGCGCGTTGCAGGCGGCGACGCCGCAGCGGCGGGCAAGCTCGATGGTCGCGTATTCGATTCGCTGCAAGTTGCAGCGGTC
>WNEY01019347.1_pt1 | contig 10034 bp, 11 predicted proteins | sample 5400531 | NCBI WGS metagenome assembly WNEY01 (sample SAMN13153338, study PRJNA577476) | soil metagenome | isolation source: 200 cm saprolite under Douglas fir tree site 1 | place: USA:California | collected 2015-04-18
TCTCGTTGTAGTCGGTCGGCCAGACCACCATGAAGATCGTGCCGAGGTCGGAGCCCATGCCGTAGTAGCCGAGCGTGCGCTCTAGAAAGACCGGGTCGTCGGGGTAGCCGAGCGTCACCGTGACCTCGATCCGGTCGGGGTGGCGGATTCCGGGCAGGGCCGAATTCTGGTAGTCCCACGCGCGCGCCAGATCGCGCTTGATGTGGCCCCACGCGTCGGCCTTGACCAGGCGCTCGACGGCTGCAGCGTAGCGTGGGTCGTCGACCTCGACCCGGAATCCGTCGCCCCGCTCGTGGATCTCGCGCAGCAGATTCATGCCGGCGGTGTCAAAGGACGAGATCCCCCGGATCGCCGCGAGAGCGTCGAGCCGAGCCGAAACCGGAAGCGTGAACAAGCGCGCGAGTGCAGGCCCGTCGTCGCGCACGACGAACTCGAGCTGGTCGTCCGTGCTCAGCGCCATGGTTTACAAAAAGCTGAAGCCATTCAGTGCACCCCTGTGTATCTAGTTGGCAATTGTGAGCCCCGACTCCACCCGAATCGCTCCCCTCGCCGACCGGCGGCTCCCGGCCCTGGTGAGGGGATGGGCTCCGTTCGTGCTCCTCCTGGTCGCGTACGAAGTGATGCGGGACCTCGCCTCCATGCTCGGCATGCCCGCCCACAACCTCGCGAACCTCGATCGCACCCTCTTCGACGGCTACCAGCCGACGCTGGTCCTTCAGGCGGCCGTGGGCAAGCTGGCCGATGCGGACGTGTTCGAAGATGTCGGAAGCGCTGTCTACGCGATGCATTTCCTTCTGCCCGTCGCCGTAGGAACCTGGCTGTGGGCGAAAGACCGCGTCGCGTTTCGCAATTTCGGGCTGACCCTGGTCGTCCTTTGCGCGCTGGCATTCGCGACGTATGTGGTCGCGCCGACCGCCCCGCCGTGGCTCGCGCAACCCGCGGCGGTCAGGCATCTCATCGAGGAGACCGTCCAACGCAGCAGCATTCCGTCAAGCCTGGTTTGGCTGTACTCGCAACACGATTACAACCTCTACGCAGCGTTTCCCTCGCTCCACGCAGGCTTCCCGGTGGTCGCCGCAGCGGCCGCGTGGAGCCAGAACCGCAGGGCGGGCGCGCTGCTGTGGGTCTGGGCGCTGATCGTCTGGGTCGCGGTGGTGTACCTGGGCGAGCACTACGTCACCGACGTCATCGGCGGGGTCGTCTACGCCGCCCTGGCGATCGCGATCGTGCGCGGCTTCACGGCACGGATGTGGCGCCGGCCGTCGCCGGCCTGACTGCCGGCACTGAATCCGAGTAAGTCTCCATCTGCTTCTCCCTGGGCAGTAGCCACGCGAGGACGAGGGTGCCGGCCACGAGGATCACCTGGCTCATGAGCGATTTCTGCAGTCCGACGGCGTCGGCGATGGCGCCGTTGATGGGGACGCCGATGGCCGCGGTCACGAAGCCCAGCCCCATCACAAGGCCCGACGCCAGGCCGGCGCGAGACGCCATGAGCTGCTGAGCCATCAAGAGCATCAGCGGTGCAGTCGATGCCGCGAGGAACCCGATCAAGATCGCGGTCGCGAACGCCCACGGCCCCGGGAACATCGTGTACAGCAGGATGGCGGGGATGGTCAGCACAAGGGTCGCGAGGATCACCGTGCGGCGGCCGTAGCGATCGGCAAGGGATCCGCAGCCGACCGTGCCGACCGCGCTCGCCAGCACCAGTGTCGTCGCGAGCGGACCGTAGAACTCGGGGCCGTAGCCAAGCTGCCGGTACCAGGTGGGCGTGAACGCCTGGAAGACGCTGACCGTCCAGCTGCGCGACATCATCACGCCGATCACCATCGCCAAAGCAAAAACCGGCACCGGGTGCGCAGCCGCGGCGGCGCTCTTCGCGGCCGCGACAGACGGCCGCACTTGGCCGCGCATGCGCCAGAGCAGGTAGGCGCCGGTCGCGACTCCAGGGATGACCAGCCACCCGGTCCCGTGAAGGCCGAACAAGGCCAGCAGGCCGATGCCGATCAGCGGCCCAAGCGCGACGCCGATCGTGCCTGCGGTGACGTACACGGACATGCCGAAGCTGCGGCGCCACGCCTGGAGCAGCGCGCGCACGTCGAGCGCGCCGAACGGATGGAACGCGCCGGAGCCCAGGCCCGATGCGCAGGCGAGCGCCACCAGGAGAGGGAACGTCGGCACGAAGCCCACCAGCGCGAACGTGAGCGCGGTCCAGGCGAGGGCGACTCCGGTAAAGCGGGTTCCGTAACGGTCCGCGATCACGCCGAACAGCGGCTGCGAGATGGCCGCCGTCCCCGAGTAGGCCAGGCTCACCAGGCCGACCGTGGCGAGGGTCAGATGAAACCGTCCGATCAGCACCGGATAAAGGACGGGGATGACGCCGACATAGCTGTCGACGGTCAGATGCCCGAGCATCAGCGTCACCAGTTTCCCGTTGCGGAGTAGCTCCCTCATCAGAGTCTTATCATGGCCGGGCGTGCGTGAGCTTCTCTACCTCAGCCGCGAAGACGTGGAACGGCTGCTCGACGTCGACGCCATGCTCGACGCTCTTGGCCAAGCCCTGGTCGCTTTCTCGGCGGGCATCACGGTCGTGCCGCCGCGGGTCGGGATTCGCGTGCCAGACCTGGGGCTCATGGGCACGATGCCGGGCTACGTACCCGGCGTCGCGCTCGAGGTCAAGCTTGTCTCGGTTTTCCCTGGCAATCACAAGCACGCGCTTCCCTCCCACCAGGGGCTGATCGCGCTCTTTGACGAAAACAACGGCGCGCCGCTGGCGATCATGGACGGCACCTACATCACGGCCATCCGTACGGGCGGGACCGCGGCGGTGGCGACGGGCGCGCTGGCGCGCAAGGCTGCAAAGGTGCTGGCGATCCTGGGCGCGGGAGTCCAGGGCGCGTCGCATCTCGAGACCCTGCCTCGAGTTCGCGACTTCGAAGAGATCCGCATCGCGTCGAGAGACGCCGGCAAGGCGGCGACCCTCGCATCGCGCCACCCCCTGGCCCGAGTCGTGGGCTCGTTCGAAGATGCCGTGCGCGGCGCCGACGTGATCGCGTGCTGCACCGACTCGCACGAGCCGGTGATCCGCCGCGATTGGCTGAAACCTGGCGCGCACGTCAGCTCGGTGGGCGGGACCTTCGGCCCCGAGATCGACAGCACCACGATGTCTGATGCGCGTGTATTCGTGGAATGGCGCGGCGCGGCCACCAACCCGCCGCCGGCCGGCGCGCACGAGCTCCAGGGCCTCGACGCCGAAAAGCTGACCGAGGTCGGTGAGGTGCTCGCGGGCACCCGCCCGGGGCGATTGTCCGAGGAAGAGATCACGGTCTACAAGTCCACGGGTCACGCCGTGGAGGACGCCGCCACAGCGCGGCTCGTATTCGACCGCGCCCGCGCCGAGGGAGCGGGCGTCACCCTCCCTTTGTAGAGGGCCTTAGAGCTCGATCAGCCGGTACGGCACCGCGTTGACGATCAGCGTCTCGCCCAGTCTCCGGTCGGGCTGCGTCATGCCATACGGATGGACGTGGCCGTGCACGTGGAACCGCGGGGCGAGTTTCTTGATCAACCGGTTGAACGCAGGGAACCCGCGATGGGCGAGGTCGTCGTACTTGCCGCTGAAACCCTCAGGCGGCGCATGCGTCAGCAGCACATCTAGACGGCGCTTGCCCTCGCCTCGCCTCAAGCGCGCAAGGATCTCGATTGGCAGCGCCCGCCATCGCATCTGCGCCGGCGTGTACTGGTTGGGACCCGGTCGGTAGCGCATCGAACCGCCAAGGCCCGCGACACGAAGGCCGGCAGCGTCCTCAACCCGGCCGTCCACATTCACGCAGCCCTGCGGCCCCCTCGCGGGCCTTTCGGCTCGAAGGGGCGTCCACGTATCGTCGAGAGGCGGCGGGACCGGGTCGTGGTTGCCCGGCACGTACAACAGCGGCACGTTGAGGCGGCTGACGATGAACTCCAGGTAGTCCCAGGGCAGGTCTCCACACGAGACGACGATGTCAGGCTTGAAATTCAGAAGCTTGTCTCCGTAGAGGCCTTCGTCGACCTCGTCTGCGACCGCAAGGATACGCGTCAGGTTAGGCCAGGACCTCTCGACGCTGTCTGAGATGCTCGATCTCGGCGGCACGTGCTCCGTCGAAACCGGCGACGAGCCCGTTCTTGAGGATGCGCGCGATCTGCTGGGCGGAATGGAGCCTCGGGATGTAGACGAAGTCCGCTCCGGCCTCATAGAAATGAAGTGCCTGCGGTATGTGGTCGGTCGTGAGCATGACCTTGGCTCTGGGACAGCTGGCGCGGGCGTTACGGAGCAGTCGCAGATTGTCGGTGCCGCGAAGGATGTCGTCGGGAATGCTGCTCACGACGAGCTCGGCGTTCTCGATGCCCGCGTGACGAAGAGTGTCGGCGTGCGCGATGTCGCCGTAGACGATGCTGATCCCTCGGGCCTGCAGCTCTCGCATCACTGTGGGGTTGAAGTCAATGACCAGGACCTTGTCGAGCATGACCTGCCCCTCGACGGCGGTGCCTTCGCTTTCGAGCTCCAGGAGGATCGAGCTCGCATCGCGGAAGAAGCCCAGGAAGATCATCGTCTCGGGCCTGGCTGCCTCCCGCTCCGGCGCGGCCTCACCCACATCGAGATCCCGGACATGCAGCAACCTCAGCCCACCGCTCAAGACTTTCTGGACCCGGTGACTCGAATTGATCATGTAGGTCGACACGACGGATGTGATCGCGAAGGTCATGATCACGATCGTCACCACGTCAGTGCTGATCTGGTGATACGTCAGCCCGATCGAAGCGATGACGATCGAGAACTCGCTCACCTGGGCCAGGTTGATCGCCGGTAGCAGGCTGGTGCGATGGCCCATCCGGAGGAAATAGAGGATCGGCACGACCGATAGGCGGCTCAGGATCACGAAGGCGGACGCGGCCAGGGCAATCTCGACCACCTCCAGCGTGGGAATTCGAATCTGCATGCCGAGCGCAACGAAGAAAAGGGTCACGAAGAAATCGCGGATGCTGACCGCCTTGGCCATGACGTCAAGGTTGTAGGGAAAGGTAGAGAGGCTGACTCCCGCGATCAGCGCCCCCATCTCGCGCGAGAGTCCGATCACGCTCGCGACGCTCGCCAGGAAAAAGCACCACGCGAGCGCACTCACCAGCACGAGCTCGGGCGCTTTGGCAACAGACCGAAATAGAAAGGGAAGGACGTACTTGGCCATGAAGAAGCCGCCGGTCACCAGCAGGGCGCCCTTCCACAGCGAGAACGCCAGCGGGAGCAGGTTTGGGTTGGTGAGGTTGGGCTGGACGGCGAGCATGCCCACTGCCCAGATGTCCTGTATGACGAGCACCCCGAGCGTGATGCGGCCGGGCAGAGTGTCGAGCTCGAACTTGTCGTTGAGCAGCTTGACGACGACCAACGTGCTGGACAGGCTCATGCACGCCGCGAGGTAAAGCAGAGCGTAATTGCCGCCGGTGTTGCGGACGCCGAGCAGGTAGAAGAAGCCAAGGCCGAGGGCGATGCAGATCGGGACCTGCAGAGCTCCGGTGAGCAGCACGGGCAGCCCGGCGGAGGCAAGTTTCTTGAGATCGATCTCGAGTCCGATGATGAAGAGCAGAAGGATGAGGCCTATCTCCGCGACGGTCTGGATGCTCTCCTTGTTCTGCACCCAGTTGAACCCGACCGGACCGATGACGACACCGGTCACCAGGTAAGCGAGGATCAGCGGCTGGCGCCGCGGCGGCGCCGACGCAGATTCCGATGCTCGACAGGAGGTCGCTGGGAACCGTCACGTTGTCGCGGCCCGACGCGGGGCGTCCCAACGCGCGCGGAGGGCATCGGCCTCGGCGGGGTCGCCGACGATCAGGAAGCGAGGGTGGTGCAGCCCGTCGATGAGGCTCGCCGCGAGCTGGTCGAAAACCTTTGCGCCTTCCTCAGCCCCTAGACCGCCGCTCAGCCACCGGCCCATTCCTCGCGACCGGGTGTTCTGGCCGATCCGCGGACTGCGAGAGCCCGGACAGAACAGCGACACGTGGACGCCGCTCCCGTGCGTCTGCTGAGCGAGAGACTGCGTGAAGACGGCCAGCGCGGAGTGCCCGGTGTCGTACGGGATGGTCATCGGATCGCCGGGCAGGAGGCCACCATACGAGACCGCGTTGACGATGTGGCCGGAGCCGCGCTGCGTCATGTGCGGCAGGAAGGCCAGGCTGCTCCGGACCGCTCCGAGGAGATTGGTCTCGAGCATCCAGCTCCAATCCTTGGTCGAGATGCGGTCCAGCTTGCCCTGGAGCAAGACTCCCGCGGCGTTGACCAGGATGTCGGCCCGACCCAAGGCCTTGATCGAATCGCGCGCGAGCGATCGCACCGAGGAGTCGCTGCGCACGTCGGTCGAAAGCGCGATCGCGGCCTCGCTCGTACCAAGCTTCAGGATCTCGTCGACAGTGCGGTCCATGCGTGGCTCATCGAAGTCGGAGACCACGATGTTCGCGCCCTGCTTCGCCATCGCCTTGGCGACCGCGCGACCCACCCCGCTGCCGCCACCTGTGACAACGGCCACTTTGCCCCACAGTGCCCCTCGAGCCGGCCCGTCAATCCCAGACAGGGACTACGTCCTCTTAAAACGTAGAGCGGTCCAGTCGTCATCGATCTTGACGAAGGCGACGGGCTTGTAGCCTGTCTCGCCCGTGAGCTCGCCCACGACATCGCGCTTGGTCCACCAGGGCGTGGCGGGCAGATCCGTGGCTCCGCGGGTGACACCGCCCTTTGGATAGGCGATCCAGAGCAGCCCGTCCGGCCTCACAGCCTTGATGGCAGCAGGCCCGAGCGTGCGCAGCTCGTCCACGTTGTTCACAAAAAGCTGGACCGCGTCATAAAGCGTCGACGGCTTGAGAGCCGTGTACAGATCCGGCGGCGCCGGCGCCAGCTGGTCGAGGTAGCCGGGCGGCGCGTTGATGACCGCGACGTGGTGGTCGGGCGCCAGGCGCAGCTTCTTCGCAAGCACGGAGAGGCCGGGCGAATCCTTGCCCAGCGCGAGCAGCGAACGCTGCGACTCGAGGTGGCGCAATCCGAGAGCTACTGTAGCGGGAAGGGGGGCTGCCACCACCACGGTTGATCCTCGAGGTCGATCGCGACCACCCATTTCACCCAGGCAAAGCCGCGCTGCCCTGGCACCACCAGGCGAACCGGGTAGCCATGACCCGCATCGAGTGGATCGCCGGCGAGGCGTGTCGCCACGAGCAGGCGGCCCGCGTCCTCCATGCCGAAGCGCCGGCTGTAGCCCGTGATCGACCTCACGTTGAGGCTCGCCTTGCCATCCGCGCCGGCCGGCAGGAGGCGCTTCAACAGGACCCCCTCCCACACCTGCTCGGAATACCAGCCACCGGTGCAGTCGATGACCGCCGCGATGCGATCTGTGTGGCCGGCCAGCTCGTCGTATGTCCACGTCCGGCCCGCGACAGCCAGTCGCCACGTGGTGACGTCCACCTCGGGCACGCTGTCGAACATCCATTGCGTCGCCACCGGGTACGCAGCCTGGAACGAGCCCGTGGCTGCGCGCGGCGCGGACGGCAGCAGCGCCACGCCCAACCCCGCAGCCCCGGCCAGGGCGCCGCCCCTGAGGAAGTTGCGCCGGCTGAAGTCGGTGGCTCGCAGCTTGAGCGGCCGGGCGAATAGATGCCAGAGGAGGAACGGGATCACGCACAACGCCGCCCCGACGTGAAAGTCCATCGCTGTCAGATAGCCGATGGTGGGTTGGCCGGCGGAGTGCACGACGCCGAACACGATCGACACCACGACGCCGAGCGTCAGCACCAACGACGCCCAACGGAGCGTGTGCCTGCGGCGGAGGCTGCGCCTTGCGACCAGCGACTTCCACGGCACCAGCAGCACTATGCCGACGCCCGCGGCGGCATGCAGGTAGAGGACGCCGCGCGCGGGGCCGCCCGCCAGCTCGAAGGCCAGCCAGCCGCTCAGGAACGCGATCGCCAAGAGCAAGAACAGGGCGAGGTTGGTCAACCGGCCCGCGGCGACGGGGCCGGTCGGCTCTCGCGACGAAGATGCGAAGGGTCGCAAGTCGATCAGCCCTCGGCCCGCATCGTCGGCGCGCCGCCTGAGGTCACTTCGAGGTCGGCCCACATCCCGCTGGCCTCGTTGCCCCCGACCAGGGAGGCGATGCGGTAGCTGCCGGAGGTCGAGGGGCTGAATACAAACGTCGCCGACTGCCCCGGCCCGAGACCGTGCGTGGGGTCTGGAGTCGACCAGCTCGGTTCGATCGGGGCGATGTCGTTCCTGCCTTGCACAACCGCGCATGAGTTGGGCACCGTGCCGCGGTTCTCACATTGGACGGTAACCTGCCAGCCGACCGGGATGCTGATCACAAGGGTGCCATTGCCATAACCGTTGTAGTTGAACTGGTAGTCGCCGGCAGGGTAGCCCGCGATCAGGGTGATCACCACCGATTTGGCCGCGGAATTGGAGTGGATGTAGCTTTTGGGATCCGGCGGCGTGCCAGGCCCCGTACCCGTCAGGGGATCGCACGCCGCCGCGCAGAGCGTGACGATCGCCAGACAGCCGGCCATCGCGGTTCGGGGACCCATCTGCGGTTGCGAATATGATCCCACTGAGATGGGCGACCCACGGTCCCTGAGGTCCAGGCTGATCCTGTGGTGGGAAGCGCTCGAGACGTGGCGGCAGCTGGTGATCTCGTTTCCGATCTTCGCCGCGCTCATGCTCTTCATCAACATCGGAGCGTTCAATCAGCCGTGGCTGCGATCCATCTTCTATGGGCTGTTCGAGGGGGCAGTGCTCAGCGGCATGCTGGCTGTGGCGACGGCCACTGAACGCGGGCGTCGGCAGGGCGACCGGAGGAGATAGGGATGGCGACCACAGTGGCGGCGGTGAAGCGAATCGTCGTGGGCGTCGACGGATCAGACGCCGGGAAACACGCGATCGAATGGACGGCTCGACTAGCGAAGGCCATCCGCGCGGAGGTCATCGCGGTCTACGCCCTCGATATACCGGTCGCGCTGCCGGACCCTTACACGATGCCGTTGTTTCTCGATGACAAGGTCCGCGCGGGACTCGAGAGGGATCTCGTGACCAAATGGTGCCGACCACTGAAGACCGCGGGCGTTAAGTTTCGCGCGCTCCTCCGGGATGGCCGGCCGGCATCAGTGATCCTGGAGGTCGCCGACAAGGAGAAGGCCGGCCTCATAGTCGTCGGCAGGCGAGGACGTGGCGAGGTGGCGGAGCTCCTGCTCGGCAGCGTGAGCCACGAGGTCGTGCTCCATTCCCCGCGACCGGTGCTGCTCGTGCCCCGGAACGCCTGAGCTCGAAATGGCCTCCTCGATACGGCTCGGGCGGATTTTCGGGATCGAGATCGGGATCAACTGGAGCCTCGTCTTCGTATTCGCGCTCATCTCCTGGACCGTGGCCACCGAGGTGCTCCCAATTGACGTACCCGGGCAGCCGGCGCTGTCGTACTGGGTCGCCGGAGCCGCCGGCAGCGTCGCTTTCTATGCGTGCCTGCTCGCGCACGAGCTCGCCCATGCGCTCGTGGCGCGACGAAACGGCGTCAAAGTCGGCGGCATCACGCTCTGGCTTTTCGGCGGCGTTTCCAAGCTCGACGGCGAGCCCAAAAGTGCAGGCGCCGAGGCGCTGATCGCGGGCGTCGGCCCGCTGACGAGCCTCGCCGTCGCGCTGCTGGCCTTCCTTCTATCGCTGCTCCCGTTGCCCGCGATCGTCGCCGACCTGCTGGGCTGGCTCGCGTTCGTCAACGTGGCTCTGGCATTGTTCAACCTCGTCCCCGCGTTTCCGCTCGACGGCGGCCGCCTGCTCAGCTCCTTCTTCTGGTGGCGCTTGGGGAGCCGGCAGCGTGGCGTGCACAGCGCGGTGCGGATCAGCCGCGTGTTCGCCTACCTGATGATCGCCTTCGGCGCACTGCTGCTGTTCACAGGCTCGCTTCTCAACGGCATCTGGATCGCATTCGTGGGTTGGTTCCTGCTGTCAGCCGGGAGCTCGGAGGAGGTTGGAACCACCGTCA
>WNEY01005214.1_pt1 | contig 10033 bp, 11 predicted proteins | sample 5400531 | NCBI WGS metagenome assembly WNEY01 (sample SAMN13153338, study PRJNA577476) | soil metagenome | isolation source: 200 cm saprolite under Douglas fir tree site 1 | place: USA:California | collected 2015-04-18
GCCGATGTTCGACACCCAGGTCGCGGCCATGGTGCTGGGCTATGGCGATTCGATTTCCTACGACCAGCTCGTCCAGCGCATCACCGGCGACGCCATCGACAAGTCATCGCGCTTCACCGACTGGTCACGGCGGCCGCTGTCGCCGGCGCAAGTCACCTACGCGATCTCGGACGTGACGCATCTGCGCGATATCTACCTCAAACTGAAAGCCGATCTCGAAACGAAGAACCGCCTCGACTGGGTCGAGGACGAGATGAAAATTCTCACCTCGCCCGAGACCTACAAGCAGGAGCCGCACAACGCCTGGCAGCGCCTGAAGACACGGGTGAGGAAGCCGAAGGAGCTCGCGGTGCTAATGGAGGTCGCGGCCTGGCGTGAGCGCGAGGCGCAATCGCGCGATCTGCCGCGCGGGCGCGTCTTGAAGGACGAGGCGATCGCCGAGATCGCGCACCAGCAGCCGAAAACACCCGAGGCGCTCTCGCATCTGCGGGCGCTGCCCAAGGGATTCGAGCGCTCGAAGGCGGGCGAGGCGATCGTCGAGGCGGTGCGCGCGGGGCTCGCACGCGATCCGAAGACGCTGCCGCGGCTCATCCGCGACAGACCCATCTCGAACGGCGTCTCGGCGACGGTCGAATTGCTGAAAGTGCTCCTGCGCATGATCTCCGAGCAGCATGGCGTCGCCTCGAAGGTGATTGCCACGGTCGACGATTTGCAGAAGATCGCGCTCGATGACGCCGCCGATGTGCCGGCGCTCACGGGCTGGCGGCGCGCGATGTTCGGCGAGCAGGCGTTGAAGCTGAAACGCGGCGAACTCGCGCTCGCCTTCGAGGACGGCCGCGTGGTCGCAGTCGAGCGCGAAACGCCCGCGAAGAGCCAGGGCGTGGACGCATAAGCTTGCGGCCAAATGCGGATGGACGCGCGCTTGAAGGCGAGCGGTGCCGCCTGAGGAACGCCAGCATGTTGCGTCAAAAGCGGCCGTACCTTAAGCCCGTTGCATCATAGCGCGCAGCGCCAGGAGAGCGCCGACGACAAACACGGCAGTTGCAACATAGATCGGGCCTAGGTGTGTAACCCAATTAAATCCAAAGGTGCCCGTGTAGTGATATGGAATGGCAATTGCCAGCCCAACCACTGGTGAAAGCACGGCAGCGACCCAAGCCCACCACTCCCCTCGGCGCACTCCGTACCAGGAAAGCGCGGCGACGGCGATACCGGTGGCCGCGATAAACCCCGCAGTAGCCACATGCAAATGCCCTATGTAATGAACGATGGCCGGATTAATGGCATTCAGATTGTCCCGAGTGACCCCATTGAGCGTGTCCACGCCCAACTCAAATCCGCTCCCGGAGAAATTCCGGAGCAAAAATACTACCGCATAGCCAATGAAGCCCAAGCTTGCGATCAACATCAAGATTGCGCCCTGATTCAGACCAGAATTTTTCGTGCCCATGTACTCCTCCTGTCTCTGCTCTTGTAAGTTCAGATTTCCGCAAGACGACGATCTAGCATAACAATTTTGCAGTGCTCACGCTCGAAATTGCCATGGCGCCCGCCGCGACCATCGTATTGAGACTAGATTCACTCATCCGAGAACAATTGGATTCAGTTACCCCTGGCCATAGGGCCTTAAATTGTTAGTTCACCTTTGCTCCGAAGGAGGGGCAACCTCAGGGCGAAACCCGGAGCACACCAGGTAGATCTGCTTGATCTGCCCATCCTGGACGGAACAGTATGCTTGCTGTTCGATCAGGTACCATTGGTCTTTGTGAGCGCGGAAGCGGTAGCCGATGTGCAGCCGATCGTGCATCGGCTGAACCTCCGAGGAAAGGAGGGTCAGTTGGTCGAGCCAGCCGAACCATGTCTGGACGTGGCTTGCTGCTGACGCTCGATCATCGGCGCTGAACAAGCCTTTGGCGGTCAGCCCGCGAAACTGCACGGCATCATCGAGGCAAGTGGCGAGTTCGTCCCAAGCCCGATGCGCGATTGCGTTGACAAAACGCCGGCCGGTTGCAACAGAGTCATAGTTCTTTGCGGCGGTTGTCATTGCACGGTCTCCTTTGTGTCACGGGATCATTCCGATCGTCCTCAAAGGCTAACGGTCACCCGCAAGAAGGTGGCGGGTATTGAGGTGCTGCCGTTGGCGCTCTTGTTCTGTGCTTTCGCCAGTTCCAAAAGTTGTTTGTGGAGCTCCTCCACTTTTCCGCTCTTCTGCGCCGCTTCGACGGCGTTCATGGTCGGGCCGTAGAACCGCTCGAATGATTCGATGAAATGTGTTGGGCTGTCAGGCGATTTAAAATAGAAAATATCCTTGACCATGGATATTTTCTCTCTCGGCACTCCGGCCTTTCCAAAGCGCTCGATGATGTGCGTATCCACGCCCCAAGTCATAGGACTGACGAAGCCTTCCGGAGGCGGCGGCGTAAACGCGGAGCTTATCTTCAGCAGCTGCGACACGAACGAAGTTGCATCGTTTGGAATCCAGTTACCCATCACAATGCGACCGCCCGGTTTTGTGACCCGAACCATCTCCTTGGCTACGTCGAAGGGCTTGGGAGCAAACATGGCGCCGAATACGGAGAGGGTCAGATCAAACGAATGATCGCCGACCCCTTGCAGGTCGCACGCATCTCCTTCTTGAAATTTCAGTCGTTTGAGACCCGCCCCCGCAGCGCGTTTGTTTCCGGCGTCGACGAGGTTCTTGGCAATGTCGATTCCAACAACTTCAGCCCCCAAAAGGGCGAGCGGAACCGCCGTCGTGCCGTCTCCGCAACCGAGGTCTAAAACCCGCAGCGGCGGCTTGACCCCGAGAGATTGAACCACCGTTTCTCCCGATTGACGCATGAAGGCGGCGATCCGGGTAAAGTCGCCCTTCTCCCACAACGCTTTGTTCGGGTTCATGATTTCTCCTCCCTGGCTGTCAAAACCGGCATTTGATGCCTTACTGTGAAACCGCCCGCCTTCGCTGATCTGTGCTTGACAAGCGACCGTCACTCAAGTATTCAATTGAATGATTAATTCATAGTGTGAGGGCGATGTCAACTCCCGGTCCGAAGCAGGCGCTCTTCGCGGAGTTCGCAGCGATTGCGAAAACGCTGGGACACGCGCACCGCCTTGAATTGTTGGAACAGCTCGCGCAGGGCGAGCGTAGCGTTGAAGTTCTCGCCGACCGAACAGGCCTGTCGATCGCCAATGCCTCGCAGCATTTGCAACAGTTGAGGCGCGTCGGCGTTGTGGCTGCGAGGCGCGAGGCCAAGTTCGTTTATTACTCGCTCGCCGACGACGGCATTCTCGACGTGCTCACGGCGCTCCGTCGCATCGCAAAGCGCAACGTGGCCGAGGTCGAGCGGGTGGTTCGCAGCTATTTCAAGAAGCGCGACGAATTGGAGCCGGTCTCCCGTCATCAACTTCAGAAGCGATTACGCGCCGGCGAAGTCACGGTCTTGGACGTGCGCCCGCCGGATGAGTTCGCCTTGGGACATTTGCCGGGAGCGGTGAATATTCCCCTGCGAACACTAAAGTCGCGGCTCGCTGAACTCGATCCCGCGCAGGATATCGTGGCTTACTGCCGCGGCGAATATTGCGTCCTCTCCTTTGAGGCGGTCGCGCTGCTTCGCATCCGCGGCTTCAAGGTCCGAAGACTGGAAGACGGCCTTCCGGAGTGGCGCGCCGCTGGGCTGCCCGTCGTTACCGGAAGTGACTGAGTACCTATTCGGAGTTGTGGGATCAGCACAGCTAGGATGGGAGGAATACGATGAGTATGGACTCTCAAGTCGTCCGATTGAACAGTTTTAGGGAGGAAAAGCACCATGCCGACGATCACAAACATTGATTCAAAAGAGCTCGAATCCAAAGTGAAGGCGATGTATCGCGACGTCGCCGAGAACCCGCACGGCGACTTCCATTTTGAGATGGGACGCAAGCTCGCCGAGCGCCTCGGCTATTCGCCGACCGATCTTGATCGCGTTCCAAAAGAATCGATCGAATCTTTTGCGGGCGTTGGGCATTACTTTCACTTCGCGGATCTCAAACAGGGCGAAGCGGTTCTTGATCTCGGCAGCGGTTCGGGCATGGACACATTCATCGCCGCGCTCAAGGTGGGACCCCGTGGCAAGATCATTGGTATTGACATGACCGACGAACAGCGCCGCAAGGCCGAACGTCTGCGCGATAGCGCTGGCTTAAAGAATGTCACTTTCCTAAAGGCCTATATCGAAGAAGTTCCCTGTCCAGACGCTTCCGTTGACGTTGTGATCAGCAACGGTGTCATCAATCTGTCCCCTGACAAGCCGAAGGTGTTCCGAGAGGCTGCGCGCTTGCTGAAATCTGGCGGCCGCTTGGCAATCTCCGACATCGTTACCGAAAAGCAGCTTCCCGAAGGCATCAGTTGCAACGTTACGCTGTGGGCTGCCTGCATCGGGGGTGCTGCTCAACAGGACAATTATCGCGCCGATGTGGAGGCGGCTGGACTCAAAGTCGTCAAGGTCGAAGACAACTCCGCCTATCAATTCATTTCGGAGAACGCGCAGGGAGCTAGCAAGAAATTTGGTGTGAAGAGCATCTCACTGCTTGCTGTGAAGCCATAATCTCATCAAGCAAGGGAAAATCGTCAATACGCGCTATGACCAGCGGTCGTCCCGGTTTCTTTGAAGGCACCGAGATGCCCACCGGATGGTGGGAGGCGCTATGGCCCGATCCTGCCGGCGTGCTTGCATCGGTCGGGCTCAAGCCCGGCATGGACGTGATCGATTTATGCTCGGGCGACGGCTGGTTCACGCTTCAAATCGCCAACATCGCGCGCCGCGTTGTCGCGATCGACATCGACCGCAATTTGCTGGAAGTGGCGCGCCGTCGCCTCACGGAAAGCGGCCTTGCGAATTGCGAATTCGTGGAAGGTGACGCCTATGATGTCGCCAAGCTCGCGCCGCGCCCAGCGGACTTTGTCTTCATGGCGAACGTTTTTCACGGCGTTCCCGATCGCCTCCGATTGGCGCGCGCGGTGCACGATACGCTGAAGCCGGCTGGCCGTCTTGCCGTCATCAATTGGCATCGGCGCCCGCGCGAAGAAACGACGATCTTGGGAGAGCCACGCGGACCAAGAACAGAAATGAGAATATCGCCGGAAGAGACCATCAAATCCGTCGAAGCGGCCGGTCTGAAACATGTTCAACTTGTCGAGATACCGCCGTATCACTACGGCGTTGTGTTCGAGCGCTCGGAAACCTAGTTGCACTTTTGCGTAGCGAATGTCTGGATGCAGCATGTTGGCGCTCGACCAAAAGGCGCTTGAAAGACGAACGCTTGCCCGAAACGAGGTGCTTTTCAGGCAGGGCGACAAAGTCGCTGCTATCTATTTTGTCGAGGCTGGGCGATTGCGGTTAGAGCGACGGACGTTCGACGGCCGGGTGTTGATTCTTGGCACGACGCCGGCCGGTGAATTCTTCGTCGAAGCGGCGCTTTTTGCCGACATCTTCCATTGCGACGCGGTGGCGACGGAGCCCTCGCGGGTGCGCATCTATCCGAAGACCACGGTACTGGACGCCCTTCGGACGGACCCCGCCAGCGCGATGCCCTTTCTGGCGCGCGTGGCGCATCAAGTCATGGAGCTACGGCAGCAGCTTGAACTTATGAAGATCCGCTCCGCCAAAGACCGCGTCATGCTCTATCTCGATTTCCACGCCGAACCTGACGGCCGCACGGTCAATCTGCGCGGGGAGCTTCAGTACATCGCGAGCGAGTTGGGGTTGACCCGCGAGGCCCTCTACCGCGCGCTTGCCAGTCTAGAGCGCGCAGGTGCGATCGATCGATTTGACTCGCGCATCAGGATCAAGAAATCGCTCGGCGGCTGATTCACGCATCAGCCCTTGACGCAGACGCAGAGTTTCTCACGAGCCGGATAAATATTGCTTTCGCTTATCATATTCCGCCTGATCGATTTCACCACGCGCGAAGCGTTCCTTGAGTATGTCGAGCGCAGAACGTCCTTGCTGCCAGCCCAAACCAAGAGCTCGCAGCAGCCACGCGATTATCAGCACAGTCAGGACAACAAAACCGATCATCATGATCGGGCCAAAAATCATGCCGTACCAAGGCATTATAGAACCATCCCACCAAGCACCATTCCACCAGCCACACATTGTTTCGCTCCGTGTTTAGAACCAGATTAAACCTGAATCGGCTTATGCATCTTCGAGCATTCTATTGTGGACCGACCACTATTTGCTCTCCCGAAACATGGGAGTCGCTTGGTGAGACACCATGAGCCAGCGTCCGTCCCGCTCCTCGAACACGTTCGTCGTGAAGGTGTCGAAGCTGAGGGTATCGCCGTTCTTGCGTAACAGTTGGACCTTCTCGATGCCGACGGCCCAAGCCACCCTGCCATTGGTGCGAACGTGGGATTCGGCCAGCGAGATGGTCACTCGGTCGAACTGACTGAAGCGCATTTCCCAGGCCTTCCGCACGCCGTCCCAGCCGAACACGACATTTGTGCTAAGTGGGCCGATGAATGTCGCGTAAGGCTCGTGCGCCCATACCTGGTCCATGGCGCGAATGTCGCGTGCTGCTATGGCCGCGATGAACACTTGGCTCGCAGCGTTCACGCGCTCCACATCTGATGTCTGTTGAGCTTTTGCATCGCCGACCGCGCCATCCGCAAACGCGGTGAAGCCCACGGTCAGCAGAAACACGGCGGTGACAGGGAAACTGCTAAGCAGTTTCATGGCTTCCTCCTGACAATCGAGAACTGACGCCACATCCTAGGGGATGACCACCAGAGGACCATATGATTGCAATCATGCGACTTCGTTCGCAATCATTTCAACTTTTCAGAGGCCTTCGATGCTAAAAGCAAAGCCGCCAATTCTTGACAACAAGAATCCGTCGTCGCTATCGGTTTTTCAACCGGCGGCGCTGCTGCGCGAGGCGCGGCGACAAAAGGGGCTGGCGCCGGCCGAGGTGCCGACCGTGTGCATTTTAGACCCGGATGGCGATATCGTGCGCCGCCTCAGGCAAGCGGGTCAGGCACGGCGCTTTGATGGCTGGCCCTGCTACCATACGAGGCTCGATACCTTCACGCTTGCCGGCCAAACCGTCGGGATTGTCGGCTGCGCGGTAGGCGCGCCCTTTGCCGTTCTGATTGCCGAAGAATTGTTTGCGAGCGGCTGCCGCTTGCTGATCAGCCTCACGTCGGCCGGCCAGATCACGCCGGCCGGACAGACGCCATATTTTGTGATCATTGAGCGCGCGTTGCGCGATGAAGGAACGAGTTATCATTACGCCGCGCCGTCGGAATATAGCGAAGCGAACCCCGATCTGGTTTCGTTGGCGGCTGGCGCGCTCAGGAAAAAAGGCCTGAGTGCCGTCGTCGGCGCAAGCTGGACGACGGATGCTCCATTTCGCGAAACCGCCGAGGCAATCGAGGCGGCAAAATCGAAAGGCTTGTTGGCAGTCGAAATGGAAGCCGCCGCGCTCTATGCGTTCGCCCGCACCGCAAGAAAACAGGTTCTCTGCCTTGCCCACGTTACGAACACCATGGCACAGGAGGAACAAGACTTTGAAAAGGGCGAAGCGGACGGAGCCCACGATGCCTTGCGCGTTCTCGAAGCAATCATCACGAATAAAGCTTGGTGAACGCCTGCGTTCGCGCCCTAGGCCGGCGCAATCTCGCTCTTGCAGCCGATCAGCTTGCCGAGCTGGTTGAGGCGCTTCTTCAGGCGGCCGCCGGACAGCGCTGCGAGTTCGCCTTCGAGCGCGAGCACAAGCTGGCCCTTCTCCACCCGCATCGGGGCGCGCGGCAAGACCCCCGGCATCGAGGCGGAAGCGAGATAGGCGACGCGCATCGCCCCGCCGAGAATGCGGGCACGCTCCAGGAGCCTTTCCGTGGCAAGTTTGCGCAGCCGGTCGGACGGCTCCTCCTTCCACCCGACGTGGCGGTAGAACACCGCGAGCGCGAGAAACGCCCGGCCGGGATGGTCGATGCCGGCGAAGGCGGCATTGGCGATGATGTTGAGCGATTGCTCGCCGCGATAATCGGGATGCGCGCGCCAGCCGATATCGGCGAGCAGGCAAGCAGCGTGGCGCAGCCGTTTCTCCTCGGCGGTCTCCTCGATCTCGATCGATTGCAAGAAGCCGTCGGTCCAGCCGATTAGCTCCTCGCCATGGCGCGGCGAGCGCGAGCGCAGCAAATTGAGGGCGGCGGCGGCGGCGAGCAGCGGATCGCGGGCGCGCTCCTCGGGCGGAAGCTGCTCGTGCAACAGGCCCTCGCGCAGGCCGAAGGCGGAAATGACGAGCCGGGAGGGCTTGCCGGCCTTCAGCACCTCGCGCAGCACGAGCGCACCATAGGCGAGCAGCGGACGGCGGCCGGAGGAAATCTCTTCGATATCGGACAGGGCGTCGGGATCGACCCGCTGCACGTATTCGCAAAATTCGAGCGCGGTATCGGTTTCGATCGAATAGCCGTGCGTCACGTGCAGCGGGTAGCCGACATGATGCATGTGCAGGCGTGCGAGCGCGCGCCAGCTGCCGCCGACGGCGTAAAAGGTGCGGTCCTTGAGATTGGAAAGGGCGGGACTGCCGGCCAGCGCGTTGCGGACGATTTTCTTCGCCTTGTCGAGCGAATGCTCGGCGCTATCAACGAGCGAAAGGCCCCCCAGCGGCAGGGTCTGGCCGTTCTTGCTGCGATCGCCCGCGACTTCCACGAGTTCGAGCGAGCCGCCGCCGAGATCGCCGACGACGCCGTCGGGCCCGTAGAAACCGGCGGCGACGCCGGCGGCGGCAAGCTGCGCCTCCCGCGGTCCCGGCAGCACGTCGATGGCGACACCGCACGCGGATGCCGCGTCCTTGATGAAGGCCGGGCCGTTTTTCGCCTCGCGCACCGCCGCGGTCGCAATCGCGTGCACGCGCTCGACCTGCATCACCGCGCACAGCGCGCGGAAGCGGATGAGCGCGGAGAGCGCTTCCTCGATCGCATCCTTGGCGAGCATGCTCTTGCTCGCCACCTCGCGGCCGAGGCCGCACAGCACTTTTTCGTTGAAGATCGGCGTCGGGCTGCGGACGAGCCCTTCATAGACGACGAGCCGCACCGAGTTCGAGCCGATGTCGATGACCGCGACCGGCAGCCCGAGCGGCAGGCGCCCCGGCGCCTCGTCCGGCACGGGCTCAGCCGCGGGCGCTTCGACGGAAGAGGCTCTGCGGCGAAGAAGCTTGGAGAGATTTTCCACGGCCTGACAAACTCGGATTGGTCATGAAGTAACGGTGGGCGTTGAACGATTCCTCGCCCTCCGCCGGCAAGATGCGCGCGCTGGTTCCGTCAGGCAAGACCCTATAGCTCTGCTCGTTGTCCTTGAGGTTGGCGACCATGATCTGATCGAGCACCTGCTGATGCACGGTCGCGTTGAGAATGGGGCAGAGAACCTCGACACGGCGGTCGAGATTGCGCGGCATGAGATCGGCCGAGGAAATATAGACCGCGGCCTCTGCATGCGGCAGCCCGTGGCCGGCGCCGAAGCAATAGATGCGGCCGTGCTCGAGGAAGCGGCCGATGATCGATTTCACGCGAATTCGCTCGGAAAGGCCCGGGATGCCGGGACGCAGGCAGCAAATGCCCCGCACCACGAGATCGATCTCGACCCCGGCGCGGCTCGCGGCGTAAAGGGCGTCGATGATTCCCGGATCGACGAGCGCGTTCATCTTCGCCCAGATCGCCGCCGGGTGGCCGGTCTTGGCGTGCGTGATCTCGGCTTCGATATGATCGAGAATGCGCTTGCGCACGCCACCGGGTGAAACCGCGATTCGTTCGAGCTCGGTGGGCTCGGCATAGCCGGTGATGAAATTGAAGATGCGGGCGACGTCGCGCGCGATCGTCGGATCGGTGGTGAAGAAGGAGAGGTCCGTGTAAACGCGCGCGGTGATCGGATGATAGTTGCCGCTGCCGACGTGAACGTAATTGACGAGTGAATTGCCCTCGCGGCGCACGACAAGCGAAAGCTTGGCGTGGGTCTTGAGCTCGAGGAATCCGAACACGACCTGCACGCCGGCG
>WNEY01005218.1_pt1 | contig 10032 bp, 9 predicted proteins | sample 5400531 | NCBI WGS metagenome assembly WNEY01 (sample SAMN13153338, study PRJNA577476) | soil metagenome | isolation source: 200 cm saprolite under Douglas fir tree site 1 | place: USA:California | collected 2015-04-18
CCCACCGGTTTGGAGGGACATTCGGACGCCGACGTGCTGACGCACGCGGTGATCGATGCGGTGCTGGGTGCAGCCGGACTAGGCGACATCGGCACGCTGTTTCCGGCGACCGACCCTACGTTCAAGGACGCGTCCAGCCTCCACATGCTTTCGAGCGCAATCCAGGCGGTGCGCGAGGCCGGCTATCGAGTCGTCAACGTTGACTGCACCGTGATCGCTCAGGAACCACGCCTCCAGGCGCACCTGGGTGAGATGAGGGCCCGGCTTGCGGAGCGCCTGGGGACGGACCAGGTGAACGTCAAGGGCAAATCGCCGGAGGGGCTGGGCGCGCTTGGGCAGGGCTCTGGCATCGCGGCGCAGGCTGTCGCGACAATCGACTCCGTATGACTCTTCGGCTCCACAACACTCTCACCGGCACGAAGGACGTTTTCGAGCCCCTCGAGGCCGGCCACGTCCGCATGTACACCTGCGGCCCGACCGTCTGGAACTTCGCTCACGTCGGCAACCTGCGCGCATTTCTCTTCTACGACCTGGTGCGCCGGCACCTGCGCGTGTCGGGTTACCGCGTCACGCACGTCATGAACCTCACCGACATCGACGACCGCATCCTCGACCAGGCCATGCACGCCGGGACGACGATCGCCGATTTCGTCCAGCCGTACGCGGCGGCGTTCTTCGAGGACATGGACTCGCTCCGGTTCGAACGCGCCGAGCACTACCCGCGAGCGACCGAGCACATCCCCGAGATGGTCGACATGATCTCGACCCTCATCGAGGAGGACAACGCTTACGTCGCCGACGGTGACGTGTACTTCCGCATCACGAGTTTCCCCAAGTACGGCGCTCTCTCGCACCTCGACCGCGCGGGCCTCAAACCTGGGGCGAGGGTTGCCACCGACAAGTACGACAAGGAATCGGTGAGCGATTTCGCTCTATGGAAGAAGGCGCACCCGGAGGATGAAAAGCTCGGCGCGGCGTGGGATGCGCCGTTTGGGCGCGGCCGTCCGGGCTGGCACATCGAATGCTCGGCCATGAGCAAGCGCTACCTCGGCGACACGCTCGACATCCACGCCGGTGGCGTCGACCTGATGTTCCCGCACCACGAGAACGAGATCGCGCAGTCCGAGGCCGCCAACCACAAAACCTTCGCGCGCGTGTGGCTGCACTCGGAGTTTCTCTCCGACGCGACGGGGGAGAAGATGTCGAAGAGCGCCGGCGGGTTCACGACCTTGCGGAACCTGGTCGCGGCCGGACACGATCCGCTCGCGATTCGCTTCTTCCTCATCGCGAACGCCCACTACCGCGCTCGCGTGCGCGTTAGCGACGAGGCCCTTCACGCGGCGGGGGAGCAGGTGAGGCGCCTTCGCGAGTTTGCGGATCGCGTAAGACGGACGGCGCCTGCCGAGCGGGGTGACGCGCAGCTCGCGGCAAAGACGGAGCAGGTGCGGACGGGTTATCGGGAGGCGTTGGACGACGACCTCAACCTGCCGCAGGGCATGGGTCTCGTGTTCGACCTGGTGCGGGAGGCCAACACGGCGCTGGACGCGGAACGAATGGGTCCGCAGAACAAAGCCGCGTTGGTGGCGCTGCTCGATGACGTGGACGCGCACCTCGACGTGCTGCACGCAGAGGAGCCAGGTCTCGCGGAAGAGGTCGAAAGGTTGATCGCGGAGCGGGAGGACGCTCGCAAGGCGCGCGACTTCGCGAGGGCGGACCAGATCCGCGAAGACCTGAAACGGCGCGGGATCGCGCTCGAGGATTCGAAGGATGGCGTCCGCTGGCGAAGGCTTATTGAGGGAGCGCGGTCGTGACCTCTCCCGTCTCGAGGTTGTAGTAGTTCCGCGGGATCGTCATCGTGTTCTTGCCGAACAGAACCAGCTCCAAAGCCGGCCCACCGATGCCCTGCTGGCTGTGGATATCGTGGGGCGGATCGAGCCAGGTCACGAATGAGCCCGGCCCGAGCTCCTTCTCGTACAGGACCTTCAACTGGCCTTCGTCGTCGTGGTGCCAGTGGCGGTAGCGGTCTTTGCCCTGGACGACGCAAGCGACTCCCCACGAGTTGTGGTTGTGCACGGGCGTTTCTTGTTTCGCCGAAAACTTACCGAGCATCAGGGTCAGGCCGTCGGAGTCCGTTTGCAGCACGGCTGACGTGGTGTCACTTCCATGCAGGCTCTTCGTCTCGTTCTGGGGGATGAAACCGGGTTCTCGCGAGACCTCGGCGAGCAGCCGGCCGACGGCGTTCAAGCTCGCGTCGTCGACGCCGCCCGCGAGCAGCTCCCTTGCCCGATCCATGAAGTCTGCAACCATGCGTTGAGAATAGTTTGAGACAGCTCATTCACGGACGGAACGCAGTCCTGGAGGCCGCGCGAGCCGGACGGGTGATCAAGATCTATCTGGCATCGGGGGTCGGCCACGATCCGCGCCTGGATGAGCTGGCCAAGCTCGCGCGGGTCGAAATCGTGCCGCCGGAAAAACTGGATGCGATGGCACCGGGGGTGAACCAGGGCGTCGCCGCAGAGCTCAAACCGCGGCGCGATTGGACGCTGAGTCAGCTGCTGGAGACGAATCCTTCGCTGCTGGTCGCGCTCGACTCGATCATGGATCCGCAGAACCTGGGAGCGATCCTGCGGAGCGCGGAGGTCGCCGGCGCGGGCGGCGCCATCATCCCCGAGCACCGCAGCGCCCCGCTGTCTCCTGTCGCTGTCAAGGCGAGCTCGGGCGCCACCGAGCTGCTGCCCATCGCGCGCGTCTCCGGGCTGCCTTCGGCGATCGCCGAGGTCAAGCGCGCGGGCATCTGGTGTGTTGCGCTCGACCCGCGCGGCGAGATGGCGGCATGGGAGTTCGACTTCACGCAGCCCGTGTGCGTGGTCGTCGGCAGCGAGGGAGCGGGCGTGCACCGGCTGGTCAAGGAGCGAAGCGACGCGCGTGTAAGGCTGCCAGTCGCCGGTCACATCGCCAGCTTCAACGCTTCCGCCGCCGCGGCAGCGCTCCTGTACGAAGTCATCCGCCAGAGGGCCTCCCCCAAGACCCCCTCTTAGACTGGGGCGAGTGCGACACTCTAGTGCCTGACGCCACCACGGAGCTGGAGCACGCCTCGGCGGACATAGTGCTGACGCGTGACGCGCGCGAGATCCTGGATCGTGCCGCGACGGTCGCGACAGCGCGCGGTTCTCTGCACATCGTTCCGGCGGACGTGTTCAACGCCACGCTGCAGCTGCCTGGGAACCTGGCGGACGCCGAGATGCGAGCCCTCGGCTTCGATCCGAAGTCGATCGCTCCTCTGATGGAGGCGAACGGCGCGGGGGAGGCGCTGCCGCTGCGCCAGCTGCTCGTCAACGCCAATCGGGAGGCGGGCGTCCTGGGCCACTACCAGGTCGACTCGATCCACCTCCTGCTCGCGATGCTCTACAGCGACTCGCCATCGACATCCGGCCCGCTCATGAAGGCCGGCCTCACGCTCTATGACCTCCGCCGGCACGTGCAGACAGGCACCAAGACGGGAGCTCCGCCGGTGCACGGCTCGGCGCGGCCCGACGCGGACCTGCGCAAGCGGCCTTGGCCTTCGCTCCAAGGCGTGCTCGGCATCAGCCCGGTGTTCATCGGCATCGTCGGCGCGACCGCAGTAGCGGGCGTGCTCCTCTGGATGAACTACTTGCCCCGCTACGTGCCATTCCTGACGCTGCTCTTCGTCGTCGGAGGTTGGGTCACGTCGCTGTGCATCCACGAGTTCGGGCACGCTTTCGTCGCGTATCTCGGCGGAGATCGCTCCGTGGCGGGCGCGGGATACCTGACGCTGAACCCTCTTCGCTACACGAACGTGACGATGAGCATCGTGCTCCCGATCATCTTCCTGCTGCTCGGCGGCATCGCCCTCCCCGGTGGCGCCGTCTACATCAACCACTCCGCGCTGCGGAGCAGGGTTTGGAGCTCGGCCGTCTCGATCGCCGGGCCCGTCGGGACGGTTTTGTGTGGGCTGCTGATCGCGAGCGTCTTCTTCGTCGCGCCGCAGCAGTCGTGGATCACGCAGGGCAACCTCAATTTCTTCGCCGGGCTCGCCATGCTCGGGTTCTTCATGGCCCTGGCCGCCGTGCTCAACCTGCTGCCGGTCCCGGGGCTGGACGGATTCGGCGTCATCCGGCCGTGGCTGCCCTACTCCGTGCAGTTCGCGGCGATGCGCTACAGCATGCTCGCCATCTACGGGGTCTTCGCCCTGCTGTGGTTCGTCGCGCCGGTGAGGAGCGCGTTCTTCCACGTTGTCCTGCAGCTGACCACGCTGGCCAACATCGACGCCGCGCTGATCGTCGTCGGCCAGATGAACATGCGGTTCTTCTGAACAGGTGGAACGCCTGATCGTGGACGGCTACAACGTGATCCATGCCTGGACGTCGCTGAAGAAGCTGATGTCCACCGCCTCGCTCGAGGCCGCCCGCGACGAGCTGATCCAGCGCGTGTCGGTGCTTGGCATGATCACCGGCGAGTCGGTGACGGTCGTCTTCGACGCTCATCATTCGACGTCGCGAGCGAACTCCAGCGAGATGGTTGAGGGCGTGCAGGTGACCTTCACGCGCAAGGGCCATTCCGCCGACCACGCGATCGAGCGCCTCGCGTACGACGCGAGCAAGTCCGGAGACATCATCACCGTCGCGACGTCCGACCGCTTCCAGCGCGACCTCGTGCGAGGCATGGGCGGCGCGGTCATCAGCGCGCTCGAGCTCGAGCGACGCGTCATCGACGCGGAGCAAGAGATGACGCGCCGGGTGAAGAAGTACCAATGAGCCAGGTCCGGCGCACGCGGATCGTGTGCACCATCGGGCCTTCGAGCTCGTCGCCGCACGTGCTGCGCTCGATGATCCAGTCGGGCATGGACGTCGCGCGGCTCAACTTCTCGCACGGCGACCCGGACACGCATCGCGAGGCGGCCCAGAACGTGAGGGAGGCGGCGGAGGCGGTGGGCCGGCCGGTGGCTCTGCTCGGCGACCTGCAGGGTCCGAAGATCCGGACGGGGACGGTCGAGGGTACTTTTCAGAAGCTTGTCCGCGGGCGAACGGTGGAGTTGGTGGGCGCCCCCAGGCAGGCGCCGAATCAAATCGAGGTCAGCCACCAGGAACTGGTCCAGGCGCTGCGGCCGGGCGATCGGGTGCTGCTCGACGACGGGCGGATCGAGCTCGCGGTCCGGTCGGTGTCAGACAGCCACGCCGACGCGTCAGTAGTTCGGGGCGGCCTGCTCGGCGACCGCAAGGGCATCAGCGTTCCTGGACGCCCACTCCCGCTCCCCGCGCTCACGGACAAGGACATCCACGACCTCAAGCTCGCGATGGAGCTCGATGTGGACTACCTCGCCCTCTCCTTTGTGCGCCGGCCGGAAGACATCGTCATGTGCCAGCAGCAAATCGCTGGGCACAACAAGAGCGTGCCGGTGATCGCCAAGCTCGAGAAGCTCGAGGCGATCCGCAACCTGGACAAGATCCTCGAGGTGGCCGACGCGGTGATGGTGGCGCGCGGCGACCTCGGCGTCGAGCTGAAGCTGGGCGACCTGCCGGCGGTGCAGAAAGACGTGATCGACCGCGCCAATCGGGCCGGAGTTCCCGTCATCACGGCGACTGAGATGCTGGAGTCGATGGTCACCTCCAACCGCCCGACGCGGGCGGAAGCGTCCGATGTCGCGAACGCGATCTGGGATGGGACCGACGCGGTCATGCTGTCCCAGGAGACGTCAGTGGGCGCGCACCCCGTCGAGGCCGTTCGCGCGATGGCCCGGATCTGCCTTGCCGCCCAGAAGCACCCCGCCTTCGAGCGGGCGCGCCAGATCTGGCGCGAGCCAGGCCAGGTGGGGAGCGCCATCGCCCATGCGGCGGCCTCCACCGCCGGCGAGATCCACGCCAAGGTCATCATCGCCTTCACCGAGTCAGGCACGACCGCGCTGCGCTGCAGCAAGGCCCGGCCGCCGATGCCTGTGGTCGCTGCAAGCCCCCATCCCGAGGTGCTGCGCCGGACCGCGCTGTATTCGGGCGTGGTCCCCCTGCTCGTCAGCCCGGGGCGCGACACCGACCAGATGATCTCGAACGCCACCGAAGCCGCCCTGGCGAGCGGCATGGTCCGAGCCGGGGATCGGGTGGTGGTGGTGGCGGGGGTCCCGGTCGGCCGGCCAGGCCAGACCAACCTGCTCAAAGTCGAGACCGTTTAGACGGGTTAAGCTCGCCCGCCTACCCATGAGAATAGCGGCGTGGCGCCCGCCTCCCATGGTCTGCTCGGCCGCATCCAGAGGGCCAACGACGACGCCTCGCACCGGTTTGGCCCTCGCACCGCCGAGGTGGAGGCGTTCATCGTCGCCGCCGCCCAGCTGACGCCGTGGCAGTGGCGCCAGGTGCTGGCCACCAAGCGACTGGTGGCGTCGATCAGCAAGGAAGGCGCCGGGTCGTCCGACTCCGCCCGCTCGATCCAGGCCTCGATCAGGAGCAGCGAGCGCCGGATCTCGGAGCCGATCGCCAGAGCCGGCGAGGTCCTGTTCGACACGCTGGTCAAGCGCACCGAGGAAAAGCAAGTCTCCGCATGGCAGGCGATGACCGCGCTGGTCATGCGCTCCCAGCTGCCCGCGTTGAAGTTCGCCGTCCACTACGTGCCTTTCGCGGCGTTCATTTCTTTATCCGGCTCGGACGTGCTCGACCCAAGGACGCTCCGCTTCGTCGATTCCCTGCAGGCGCTGACCAGAGAGCAGCTGTCGGCCCTGGCCAGGCGGTGGCGGATCGAACCCGGTGCATCGCGCGCGCTGCTCCAGGCCGTGGCCAAGAACAGGGAGGTCAAAAGCGAGGAGGCGGTCGCGCTCGCGGCGCTGGCCTTGGTCCCCCACCTGCTGACCGGAGACGAGGGATGGTCGGCGGTGCGCACGGCTGTGCACGGCGGCCGCGTCCTCGGCGCCATCGGTGAGCTCACCCCTGCGGAGGTCGGCGAGCTGTGGGCGCCGCTTGAAGCGGTGATTCCACTGGCGTCGCTGAGCGAGGTCGAGACGGTACCGGCCGGTGAGCGCGTGCGCACGGCGGTCAACAACGCCATCAACAAGATCACCAGGCCGCCTCGCGGCCGGACCGCGGCACCGGCCGCCGCGCGCCCGCCGGCGCCTTATGGACCGAATCATGCCGAGGTCGCCGCCTTCATCAAGGGCGCCGCTGAGCTAAGTCCGATCCAGTGGCTGCGCGTGCTGGACCGCCGGAAGCTGGTGGCGAGCGTCACGCGGGAGGGGAGCGCCGAGCCGGCAGGGGTCGTGAGGTCGATCCTGGCGACGCTGGAGGGGACTCGCGACCTCGACACATACACGCGATGCCGGGCGTTCGCGGCCGTCGAGCGGGCAGGCTTCGCCATCGAGTCGCACGGCAATGTCAACCTCGACCAGGTCCGCCAGATGCTCGCGCCATTCGAGCCGGTGATCGCGTTCCAGGCGCTGAATGGCGGTGGTTTCGCGCACCGGGTCGCCTCGCTCGACAAGGCGGAGTGGCAGCGCATCGCGGCCGCGGCCCCAGACGCGAACGAGGAAGCCGTGGCGCCGCTGGTGAACGCGGGCACGGCGTTGATCGACTTCTTCGGCGGACGCTCCGACGACGAGGCGGTCGCGGCGTGGCACGCCGTTTCCGCGCTGGTGCAACGCCACCACCTGACGCCGATCAAGTTCGCGGCTTCGTACGCGCCATTCGCGTCTGCCATCCCGGTGACGAACCCCCGGTCGCTGGGCGCGATGGTGTCGCGTTATGTGACGGCGGTGGGCAGGCTCGGCGCGGCCCAGTGCGCCGTACTGGCCCGGCCGTGGCAGCTCGAGGACGCGCTGTCGAGCGTGCTCTCCGGCGCCATCGCCGACGGAAGCTCGCGCCCGGGCGAGGAGGCGGCGGCGCTGGCCGCGGTCGTGACCGTGCCGATGCGCCTGGCCGGGAGTGGGGGATGGGCTGCCGTAAAGACCGCGGCTTTCGGCGGACGGGTGATCGCCGCGCGCACCCGCCTCACCGCCGAGCAGCTCGAGTCGTTGTGGAAGCCGATCCAGCCCGCGGTCCCGCTGGTCTCGCTCAACGCGCCTGCAAAGTCGAAGCGCTAATCACTATCGTCTTCTAGCAGTGGCGAACTCCCGCAGCAACGGCCGGCTCCCCAAGTTCCAGCGGGTGATGGTCGTTTCTGCCCACCCGGACGATCCGGACTTCGGCGCGGGTGGCTCGATCGCACGGCTGGCTGACAGCGGCGCCGAGGTCACCTACGTCATCGTCACCGACGGTCGGCAGGGTGGCGAGGACCCGAAGCAGAAGGACGCGGAGCTGGTCGCGATCCGCGAGAAGGAGCAGCGCGCCGCCGCCAAGATCCTCGGAGTCAAGAACGTCGAGTTTCTCGGCTACAAAGACGGGCACCTGACGCCTGACCTCAAGCTGCGGCGCGACATCGTGCGCATGATCCGCAAGTACAAGCCGGACCTGGTGATCACGCACATCCCGGGAAGGGTGCTCGACGCGCCGATGGGCGGGTCGCACCCCGACCACCTGGCGGTCGGCGAGGCGACGATGGCGGCCGTCTACCCGGACTCGCGCAACCCGCGCGCCTTCCGCTCGCTGCTGAAGGAGGGGTTCGAGCCGCACGAGGTCAAAGAAGTGTGGATCCCGTTCTGGACGCTGGGCGACTACTACGTCGACGTCACCTCGACGCTGGATCGAAAGATGGATGCGCTGAAGAAGCACAAGAGCCAGGTCTCGAAGCCGGGCCGCGAGTGGGATTTCGAGAAGTTCATGCGCAAGCGGCATCGCGACATCGGCAAGAGGGCCGGCTACCAGTACGCCGAGTCGTTCAAGAGAATCACGGTCTAGCTGAGATTCCCGCCCTCATCTAGCCCTTCGGGGATTCCTTTCGGCCGACCGTGCTGAAAGTGTTCGAATTCGGGTGGTTCAAACAACACTTCCAGCACGGTCCGCGGTCTTAACAGCCTGGATTGTTCCGTCACGTTTGGCCTGAAACCATGCCAGTCATGGGACGCCGGGCTGTTGTTCCGTTTGAGTTGACGAATGGGCCGTTCGATCTCGGCGCTGCGCGGCGGCACGGGATTTCCAAGCAGCAGCTGCGCGGTGCGATCTGGCGCCGCCTGGGCGGTGGATTCTATGCCTGGCGCGAGATCGTGGAGGACCCAATGGTCGCGCTGGGGTCCGTGGCAGGTCGCATCCCGCCGCATGCTGTGTTGTCGGGGCGGACGGCGGCGTGGATCCACGGCCTGGACGTGAAGCCGCGGCCGATCGAAGTCACGCTGCCGGCCGCGAGCTGCATCTCGAGGATTGCCGGGGCGAGGGTCCGGCGCTCCGATGTGGGCGCTGGCGAGGTGTCGACGTGCCGTGGGCTGCGTGTGACGTCGCGCATCAGGACTTGCGCCGATCTCGGGCGGCGCGAGCCCGTGGTCGAGGCGGTCGTGGTCCTCGACATGGCCGCGCATGGTCGTCTGATTACGATCGAACAGCTGCGGCGGTGGGCCGACGCACACGCCGGGCATCGAGGAGTGCAGCGGCTGCGAAAGGCGATCGAGCTCGTCGAGCCGGCCTCAGAGAGCCCGATGGAGACCAGGCTGCGAGTCCTCCTCATCGAGGCCGGTCTGCCCAGGCCCGAGGTCCAGGTGTCGCTTCGCGACCGTCACGGATTCTTCATCGGTAGGCCCGACCTGTACTACCCGCTCGAGCGTGTCGCGATCGAATACGACGGCAGCGGCCACCGCGACAGCTTGGCCGCTGACAATCGGCGTCAGAACCGTTTGATCGACGCGGGTTACCGCATCCTTCGATTCACAGCCGCCGACGTGCTCAACGATCCGGAATCGGTCGCCGCTCTAGTTGGTCGCGGACTGCGGGCCAGATGACCTCGGCCCACGCGGCGTACTGCGCGTCGCCCGGGTGCAGGTCGTCGGACGCGATCCACCCGGCTGAGCCGATGCCTGAGGTGCTTGCTTCGCCTATGTCGACCCATGTGAAGTTGCGCATCCGCGCCTCCCGTTCCGCCACAGCGTTGAAAACACCTGTGAGCGTGGCA
>WNEY01005219.1_pt1 | contig 10031 bp, 8 predicted proteins | sample 5400531 | NCBI WGS metagenome assembly WNEY01 (sample SAMN13153338, study PRJNA577476) | soil metagenome | isolation source: 200 cm saprolite under Douglas fir tree site 1 | place: USA:California | collected 2015-04-18
GTGCCCTTCCTGGTCGGCACCATGATCGAGTTACCACGCGCGGTCCTCATTGCTGATGTGATTGCCCGTGAGGCGGAGTTCTTCTCCTACGGGACGAACGACCTGACGCAGACCACGCTGGGCTTGAGCCGTGATGACTCCGGCATGTTCCTGCCGGCCTATGTCGAGCAGGGCATTCTGGAGCACGATCCCTTTGTGGTCCTCGACCAGGAGACCGTCGGGGAACTGATCCGCATTGGCGTCGAGCGGGGCCGCCAGACGCGCGCTGATCTGAAGGTGGGTATCTGCGGTGAGCACGGTGGCGAGCCGCGCTCTATTGCCTTTTTCCACCGCACCAATCTGGATTACGTGAGTTGTTCACCGTTCCGGGTTCCCATCGCCCGCCTGGCCGCAGCGCAGGCTGCCTTGCAACAGGAAGGCGACCAAACCTAGTGCTGCGCACCGCAATGTCTGTCCCCTCTCCCCCTGGGAGAGGGAGATGAAGGCAGATGTTACCTTATGACTCACGACTCAGCAATCGATGTGCAGTACATGCAACAGGCCCTGGACCTGGCCCGTGAGGGGCTAGGGTTTGTGAGTCCCAATCCGCTCGTCGGCTGTGTGATCGTCAAGGACGGCGAGATTGTCGGGCGAGGATATCACCAGCGTTTCGGGGGCCCCCACGCGGAAGTGCACGCGTTGCAGGAGGCTGGTCCGCGCGTGCATGGGGCGGTGCTGTACGTCAACCTGGAGCCGTGTAGCCATACGGGCAAAACCCCGCCGTGTGCTGACGCGGTGATCGGGGCTGGGGTACGCCGGGTGGTGGTAGCGTTGCGCGACCCCAATCCTCTGGTGGCCGGCCGTGGCCTCTCCCGGCTTGAGGGGGCCGGTATTGCCGTCACGGTTGGCGTCTGTGAGGCGGAGGCCAGGAAACTCAACGAAGCGTTCTGCAAGTACATCCTCACACGATGCCCGTTTGTGACGCTGAAGAGCGCCATCACACTGGATGGCAAAATTGCCACACGCACCGGCGCGTCTCAGTGGATCACGGGCGAGCTAGCACGGCAAGAAGGGCATCGTCTGCGCCACGCGGCAGATGCCATTCTGGTGGGTGTCGGCACTGTCGTGCAAGACGACCCGCAGCTCACCACCCGTCTGCCGGACCGTCAGGGAATCAATCCGCTGCGCGTCATTGTCGATAGTACCCTCCGGCTTCCCCTGCAGGCCCAGGTGACCGACGTCGCTGCTGACCGCCGGACACTAGTGGTCACCACGGCGCGGGCGCCTGAAGTGCAGTGCGAGCGGCTGCGAACACGTGGTGTTGAGGTTGTCTGCCTCCCGGCGTATGATGATGGACGTGTGGACCTTGAGGCATTATTGCGCTATCTTGGTGAGTGTGGCATCGCCAGTGTGTTGGTCGAAGGGGGGGCGACGCTGAGCGCCAGCTTACTCAGACAGCGCCTGGTCGATAAGGTCTTGTTTTTTGTGGCGCCCAAGATTATCGGCAGTGATGGGATCAGTGCGGTTGGGACCTGCGGCGTGGAAACCATGGAGCAGGTTATCAGCTTGCGGGACATGGTGGGCCAGCGCCTGGGGCAGGATTTTCTGCTCGAGGCCTACCTGATAACATGAGCGGCCTTCTGCGGTGTGCTGCGCACGTCCAGTTGCCCCGCCATACTGGCGGGGCTAATTGCGGTACACAGTACCCGTGCGCAGCACTAGGGGCAGGCCGAGCCGGGCAGTGGAGAGGTGCAAGATATGTCGTTCCACACGATTGAGGAGGCGATTGACGATATCCGACAGGGCAAAATGATCATCCTGGTCGACGATGAAGATCGCGAAAACGAGGGGGATCTGACCATGGCGGCGGAAAAGGTGACCCCGGACGCGATCAATTTCATGGCGCAGTATGGCCGTGGGCTGATCTGTTTGTCGCTGACGTCAGAACGCCTGGCTGAGTTACAAGTCCCTCCTATGGTCGAGGATATCGACAACACCTCGCCTTTCGGGACGGCGTTCATGGTCTCGATCGAAGCGCGGCGCGGGGTTACCACGGGCATTTCGGCGGCTGATCGGGCCACGACGATTCTCACGGTGGTCAACCCCAAGACCAAACCTGAGGACCTGGTGCGTCCTGGCCATGTCTTCCCGTTGCGGGCGCGGGCTGGTGGCGTGCTGAAGCGAGCCGGCCAGACGGAGGGCTCGGTTGATCTGGCCCGTCTGGCGGGGCTTATGCCGGCAGGGGTCATCTGTGAGATCATGAATGAAAATGGCACCATGGCGCGGGTGCCACAGCTGATGCAACTGGCTGAGCACTTTGGTCTGAAGATCGTCACGATCAAGGACCTCATTCACTACCGTATGCAGCGTGAGTCCCTGGTGCGCGTGGTGGCGGAGACCAGCTTACCATTACGTATGGGGACGTTCCGCGCCTTGATTTACGAGAATGAAATTAACAAAGACCAGCATCTCGTCCTGGTGAAGGGCACGCTCGATCCTGAACAGGCTACGTTGGCGCGGGTGCATTCCTCGTGTGTCACTGGCGATGTGTTTGGCTCATATCGCTGCGACTGTGGTGAGCAGTTGCAGAAGGCCCTCTGGCTGATTGCGGAAGAAGGGACAGGAGTCCTCATCTACCTAGACCAGGAGGGCCGTGGCATCGGCCTGGCGAACAAGATCCGGGCCTATGCCCTGCAGGACGCTGGGCGCGATACGGTGCAGGCGAATGAGGAACTCGGTTTTCGACCTGACCTGCGTGATTATGGCATTGGGGCGCAGATCCTGGTGCACTTAGGGGTGAAACGGCTGCGCTTCATGACCAACAATCCCCGCAAGGTGGTGGCCCTCGAGGGGTATGGTTTAGAGATTGTCGAGCGCGTCCCCTTACGTGTGCGGCCAAGCAAATACAATGCCCGCTACTTGCGCACCAAGCACGAAAAGTTAGGGCACCTGTTCGACATGGACGAGTTCGAGGCCGACGAGAAACAGGAATGGTGGTAAGGCGCGGCGCATCTGTCCACGTCAAGGTGTGCCGGTGCAGCAGGGAAGGACAAGGTACATGCCACGTATTGTCGAAGGGCATCTCACCGCTGAGGGCCTGGATTTTTCGATTGTTGTGAGCCGTTTTAACGACTTCATTACCGTACGCTTGTTAGATGGCGCCCTGGATGCCTTACTACGCCATGGCGCCAGCGATGAGCGGATTACGGTGTACCGGGTCCCAGGGTCGTTTGAGATTCCCATGATGGCGAAAAAGCTCATTGATCTGGGCCGGACCGGTGATGCCATGATCTGTCTGGGGGCACTGATCCGCGGTGCGACCCCGCACTTTGATTATATTGCGGCCGAGGCCAGCAAGGGCATTGCCAGCGCTGCCCTGGCAAGTGGCATCCCGGTGACGTTTGGGGTGCTGACCACTGATACCATTGAACAGGCGATTGAGCGTGCGGGGAGCAAAGCCGGGAACAAGGGCTGGGAAGCGGCGATGTCTGCCATCGAGATGGCGAATGTGTATCGCCAGTTGCGCCGTTGAGGGGTAGAGAGTATGGGCAGACGGCGGCAGAGCCGGGAGGCAGGGCTGAAGCTCCTGTATGCACTCGATATCACACGTGCTGATGTCAAGGCGATGTTGCGTGCACCCTGGGCTAAGGCGATGATGCCAGACGACATCCGCGACTTTACGACGACTCTAGTGACAGGGGTGATACGGCAGCGGAACGAGATCGATGCCTTCATCCAAGAATGTAGCACCAACTGGTCCCTGGAGCGTATTGGGCTGGTAGAGCGGAATATCCTCCGCTTGGCGATCTATGAGTTGTGCTTCCTTCCCGATATTCCTCCCAATGTCACCATCAACGAAGCTGTCGAGGTGGCCAAAAAATACGGCACCGAGGAGGCACCAGCGTTCATTAATGGGATTCTCGATCGCATCAAGCATATGGTGGAGCAACGCCTTGAGGGCGTCCCTGTGATATCATCTTCCTACTCCCCGTAAGTCTGCCGGCTGCCCTATCGTACAGATCGGCTTCCCCCAATCTCCCCGGTTGGGGTGACAATGGAGGGATGATCTATGCGTTTTCCATGGTCATCGACATCACGCCGTGTGCGGCATAAGCCGCTCCTGCAGGTGCCGTTTGTTGGCCAGGCCGCTGTGCTCGCCGCATTGGCAAGCCATGTGCAGACCGCGCAACATGGGACAGTCCAATGCGTCACTCTTACCGGACAGGCTGGAAGCGGCAAATCAGCCCTGTTAGAAGAGTTTCTTTTTCTGCACTGTACCACGCCTGGAGTCTTGCTGCTGCAACTGAACGCCGCCGCATGTCTGCGTGAATACGAATTCTACCGACAGCTCTGTACGGCACTCCAGACGCGTGGCGAGCACATTCTGCAAACGGTCTATAACGCCACGAAGCGGGTCCGCAAGACCCTGGCGCTGCAGTGGGACGAAGCGGAGTTTCGCCAGGTGCTCGCGTCCACAGACTGGGCGCAACTGCCCGAGGCGTCACCCACGAGGCAGAGTATGGCAGGGCGTGCGCTGACGCCTGTAGCACAGCTCCTGGCGAGCGTCCAAGAGCATCCCTGGGCTATTGGGGCTGCTGCCATGCTAGGTGTGATGGGGCGTGGTGTCACGGGTAGCACCCCGCAGCGCCTGTGGGCCCAACGGTGGGCGGCGTCCTTGCGCGCCTTGCAGGCCCGTTACCGACCGGGGGACGCCGTGATGGTGTTGGCGATCGATCAATTGCCACCTGGAGCACCCTTTGACTGGCAGGCGTTTGCGACTGTCACTGCGGCTATGCAACTCCCACTCCTGGTCATTTGGGCTGGTACTGCTGATAGCGTGGAGCCTGTGCACCAGGCGTTGCAGGGCAGGATAGCGGTGACGGAGTGTCAGCTGGAGCAGCTGTCGAGTGCAGAGCACCAACACCTCCTGCGTCAAGCACTGCGTCGCCTGCCACACGCGGCGCAGACCTCGTGGCAGCGAGTGCTGGCTACGGCAGACACAGCCACCTGGTCCCCTGGCTGGCTCCTCCTGGCTACCACCTGTGCCGCCGCCATGGCAGAGACGTCAGGACCAGGCGTAGACGGCTTCTCAGCCCTGGCGCAGGCTGACACGACGACCCTCGTGAGCCAACTCGTCGACAAGATTCGTCAGCGCTACCCAGCCCAGGCGCCTTTATGCCGCCAACTGCTGGAAGCCTGCGCCTTTATGCCACCAGGCACGCAGTTTGTCGTCGACGACCTGCTGCCCTTGTGTGATTTTGCCGGACTTGACCTTGATGCTGTGGCGGGTCGTACCAACCTTGAAACCTTGCTGGGCCAATGTGTGCGGTATGGTCTGCTGCGCTTCGACCCCTACGCTGCACGGTATACCCTGGGGCATAGTACCATCCTCGAGGCCCTGCAATGCCTGGCGTATCCTGACGCCAGTGCGCGTTGGCAGGTAGCGCGCCAGCGGTACCTGGCTGCGGCTATTCTGCGCTACGTACAGCAAGGGGAACGCGTCGCGCTCGCCGAACTCGCGCCGCACATTGAGGAAGAATACGGGGCTGCCGCAGGCGAGATCCTCACGCCGGTGGTCGTAGTCCCCTTCCGCCGTCTCCTGCCCACCTGTACGCAAGAGGAGCGGCAACGCATGGCCAACGCCTTGGGTGGTTTTGGCTCTGCCCTGGCGGTGGAGCTCTTACGCTGTCTGGTGCACGATGAGGATGGCCAAGTGCGCAGTGGGGCGGTACAATCCCTGGCTGATCTCGCACGCGAGGAGACCTTGCCGGTGTTGCTCGAGGCCCTCAGGGACAGCAATAGCGATGTGCGCTGGATTGCCACCCAGGCCTTGGGGCAGATATCGGGAAGCACGGCTGTCGATGCCTTGATTCCGATGCTCACTGACGAGGATAAAGAAGTGGGACGTATCGCCGCGGAGGGGCTGGGTCGGCAAGGTGATAGTCGTGCCGTACCACATCTCATGGCGGCCATGCGTGAGAGCTATCCCCTGTTGCGCGAAAGCGCGGTCTTGGCGCTCGGGCAACTGGCTGATCAGCGTGCCCTCCCGGCCCTTCAGGAGGTTCTGCAGGACGCCAATCAGCAGGTGCGCCGGAGTGCTGAAGCGGCCTTAGCCCGTTTTTCTGCCTCTTCAGCAGGCTGAAGGGAAATGGTGTGCCCAAGCCGTGGGAGCCGAGAGGCAAGCAAGAAGAATTCGAAGCGGTGGTGCTCGAACATTTTCATACGCTCTACAGCACGGCCTTGCGTCTCACGCGCAATCCCAGCGAGGCGCAGGATCTGGTGCAAGAGACGTTGCTCAAAGCCTATCGCTTCTTCGATCGCTTCGAGCCGGGAACAAATGTCAAGGCGTGGTTGTTTACCATTTTACGTAATACATATATCAACACATATCGTAAGACGGTACGCCAGCAGGAGCAGGTCGATTTTGAGCGCATCGAGCCCTTCTATGCTGACACTGCGAACGACCCTGAGTGGGAGTGGACGGACCAGGAAGCGCTCGAAGCCATGCTGCGCTATCTTGTGCAAGACGATGTCAAGCGGGCCCTGGAGGCCCTGCCGGAAGTGTACCGCATTGTGGTGTTGCTGGCCGATCTGGCCGAGCTGCCCTATAAAGATATTGCGGTGATTATTGGCTGCCCAGAGGGCACCGTTATGAGCCGGCTCTTTCGGGGGCGACGGCTGCTGCGGAAAAGTTTGCAAGAATTTGCGCGCAAGAGTGGATACGTTAAAGGATAGACCATGTTAGCCTGTCAGGAGTGCGAGCGCTATTTACCGGTCTTTCTGGATCACGCTTTAGGAGTCAAGGAGAGTCTGGACATCCAGGCGCACCTGCAGGTCTGTCCGGCGTGTGCAGACCGTGCCGATATCGAGCGGCGCCTCCGCACATTTGTGCACGAGAACCTCGATACCCGTCCCCTGCCGGACGAGATCAAGCACACCATGCTGCTGCGCGCCATGCAGGCTGCGCGTCGACCTGGTTGGTGGGCGTATCTGCCCGTCACCGTGCGCCTCCGTGACTTCACCATGGGTATGGCCATGGCGGCCCTCCTGGTGTCCGTCGTGTACGGCACTTTCCCTACCCTCCCGGACAACGATGTGCAGAGATTTGCCCGTGAGGCCTCCCTTGCCTATGGCACCTACACGAGTCAGCACATGCCGATGGAAGTGGTCAGCGCCGATGACTCCGCGGTCACACAGTGGATCAACACACATATGGGGTATCATCTCAAGATGCCGTGTATTACCGATACAGCCACACAGCTCATCGGTGGGCGCCTCTGTCGCCTGTGGGATCGCAAGAGCGCGGCACTGATGTATCAACGTCATGGGGTGCCTATCCTGGTCTTTGCTTTCCGCGGCGATCACATTTCACTTCCTACCCAAAAGAGCGGTAAGACGATGCAGGTACGGCACGTCTCCGGCCGTCCTGTCGCTGTGTGGCAACGCGATGGGGTGGTCTATTCTATGGTAGGAGACCTCGGCCGCGATGACCTCGAGCGCGTCGCCTCGACGGTGAATTACCGTTGATGTCCGTGTGCGAATCACAGCCATGAAGCGTGCCGAGAAACGAGGCGAGGTGTGGCCAGGAGTGTGCATGGGGCGTTGCTGGGAGGGCGACCAAAGCTCCTCAAGGGGCAGGAGGGGCAGGAGGGGCTGGTGGGGCAGGGCGATTATTGTCTGGTTGGTGCTGAGCGTGAGCTACGTACCAGCCCTCTATGGTCGACCGGCTTCGGTAGCGCACCAGCGCGTAGCCCAACAAGCTGCACCGTCCGGACCACCACCGCCGGCGCTGCCCTCGTCAGCCACCGAGCGTGTGCTAGCGTTGTCGCTCGAGGACGCCATCCGGCTGGCGTTGCAGCAGAATCTCGATATCGAACGCGGGCGCCTTGATCCGCAGGTGGCGCACACGAAGGTGGAACAGGCCCGCGCTGTGTTTGATCCAGTTGTGGGGCTTACGGCAAACCTGTCCCAGACCCAAACCCTGCCACAAAGCCGGACGCTCCTCTTCGACGCGCAGGGTAATATCGTAGGAGCAACGGTCACCAAGCCCTTCAACAAGCATGTGGATGTGACGCCCACCTTCACACAGCAAATTATTACGGGGGGAAACTACCGGATCAGCTTCCTGAACACGAAGGACAACTTTGCTCCATCGGGCAGTAGGATCGTTAATCCTCGCTATCAGGGTACGCTCGCACTAACCTTCACGCAGCCGTTGCTGCAAAATTTCGGCATCGCGGTCAGCACAGCACCTATACGGCAGGCACGAAATACCGAAGAAATTGCCCGGCAACAATTGCTGCAGACGATCCTCAATACTGTCTTTACTGTGCAACAGGGATATTGGGAGCTGGTGTTTCACATCCAGGATCTGGGTGTTAAACGCGAGGCGCAAAAGCTCGCAGAGGATTTCCTGGCAGAAAATAAGCTCCGTGTCGAACTGGGCGCCCTGGCCCCGGTCGAACTCGTGCAGTCGCAGACCCAGGTGAAGCAACGGGAGGGCGACGTCATTACGGCGGAAGCCGCGGTGCGTGAAGCGGAGGATGCCCTGAAGGAAACCCTCAACATTCCGGAGAGCCTGGGGACCTGGCAGATTCGTGTACAGCCGGCGGATACGCCACTTTTTGTACCCATCGCAGATATCGCCATCGACGAAAAGGTCGCATTTGCCCTGCAGCACCGTCCTGACGTCATACAATCACAACTGACCGTGGCGTCGCAGGAGATCGCCCGCGATGTGGCGCGCAATCAGCGTCTGCCACAACTCAACCTCGGAGGCATGGCGAGTACCAGTGGTTCTGGTGGCAATCTTGGCAAGGCCACTACTGACGTCGGGACTGCAGACGGCTACAATTGGGATGTCTCACTCACCTTCAGTTATCCTTTAGGCAACCGGGCTGCGAACAACGGGCTTGAGCAACAGAATTTGTTGCTCAAACAGGCGCGCATCGACCAGCGTAAAGTGCAGCGGACGGTGTCGCGGCAGATTCTGCAGACGGTGCGCAATCTCGAGACAGCCAGTAAGCGGGTGGAAGTGACCCGGGCAGCCACGGTCCTCGCCCGGTCACAGCTCGAGGTGGAGCAAGAAAAATTTCGCCTGGGCCTCTCCACCAGTTTTAATGTGTTGCAACTCCAGAATCAACTCACGGCGGCGCGGAGTGATGAAATCCGTGCCCTGAGCGATTATAATGAAGCCTTAGGTCAGCTTGATCAAATAACCGGCACGCTGCGATATGACACTGAGTGAGAAGGAGAGCGCATGGCCGTCGCGGTGACGATCTATTCCACGTCGTGGTGAGGCTACTGCCGTATCGCCAAGAGGTTCTTGGACGAGCATAATATCTCGTATACCGAGATCGATATCGACGAGGACGAAGATGCCGCCCTACGCGTCGAGCAGTGGAATCGCGGTAATCGCACGGTCCCAACGATCGATATCGGTGGCACCATTCTGACCAATCCCAGTCCAGCCCAACTGCGCCAAGTCCTTGGGCTCTAAGTGCTGCGCACGGCTAGTTGCTCCCCTCCCTCTCCCAGGGGGAGAGGGCTTGAGCGGGGGGTGAGGGTCCCCTTGCCTGGGAATTGTGATTGTGAGTAACGTTATTGCCGTTCGTGGCGCCCGCCAACATAACCTCAAAAACCTCTCCGTGGACATCCCGCGTGAGCGCCTGGTGGTCATCACGGGGCTGAGCGGCTCGGGGAAATCGTCTCTGGCGTTCGACACCATCTACGCCGAGGGCCAGCGGCGGTATGTCGAATCGCTCTCGGCCTACGCCCGTCAGTTCCTGGAACAACTCGAAAAGCCCGATGTCGATGCCATCGAAGGGCTCTCACCGGCTATCGCCATTGAGCAAAAAACCGTCAGTCGCAATCCGCGCTCGACCGTCGGCACGGTAACGGAAATCTACGACTATCTGCGCTTACTCTTTGCGCGCTTGGGGTGCCGCACTGTACCCGGTGTGGCCAACCGGTACGCGCCCAAACCGTGCCGCAGATCGTCGACCAGGTGCTGCGCCTGCCAGAAGGTAGTCGTCTGCTCGTCCTGGCGCCTA
>WNEY01014751.1_pt1 | contig 10031 bp, 11 predicted proteins | sample 5400531 | NCBI WGS metagenome assembly WNEY01 (sample SAMN13153338, study PRJNA577476) | soil metagenome | isolation source: 200 cm saprolite under Douglas fir tree site 1 | place: USA:California | collected 2015-04-18
GGAGGTGCAGGCCATCGTCGTCGGCCGACTGGGGTGGCTCGAGCATCTTGGGATCCTTCGGCCTTCAGCTCGGCCCGCCAATGCGGTTCCCTGGGAAGCGGTGGTCCGGATCGTCGGCGATCGAATCGTCGTTCGGGACGACACCGAGCTCGAGTGACGCTCTTCCTTTCGGAGAGCGACGTACAGCAGCTGCTCTCGCCCGAAGCTGCGGTCGACGCGGTCGAAGGAGCGTTCCTGCGCATGGCCGCCGGGTCGATCGAGATCGCACCGCGGCGCCGGCTGAAGCTCCAGGAAGGGCGCCTCGCAGATATGGCCGCCTCGGACCTGGAGCTGGGATATGCGTGCGTGAAGGCCTATGCCGGGTTCGCGGAGGGGGCGGCTTTTCTCGTTGGGCTCTTCGCGGTCGAACGGCCGGAGCTCGTTGCCTTGATCGAAGCCGACCACCTGGGTCGGTTGCGGACCGGCGCGGCCAGCGGGGTCGCAGCCAAGTACCTCGCTCGCGAGGGCGCGACGTCGCTGGGCGTGATCGGCTGCGGTACTCAGGCGGAGACGCAGGTCGAATGCATCCGTGCAGCTGTCCCGACGATCGAGCGTGTACTCGCCTATTGCCGCACGGAGCGCAACCTGCGCGCATTCTGCAAGCGCGTTGGCGCAGAGCCCGCGGAGAGCAACCGCGAGGCCGCGGAACAGGACATCGTCGTCACGATCACGACCTCTCGCGACCCCGTACTCCGTGGTGAGTGGCTCAACCCCGGTTGTCTGGTCTGCGCCGCCGGGGCGAACAACCCTGCGTCGCGTGAGCTCGACAACGTCGTGCTCGAGCGCGCGACGTTCGTCTGCTGTGACTGGAGGGAACAGGCGCGGCTCGAGTCCGCGGATCTGATCGAGCCGATCCAGCAGGGTGTCCTCGACTGGCTCGAGGTACACGAGTTGCACGAGGTCGTGTCCGGCGAGCTCCCGGGCCGGCAGTCTCCGGACGACATCGTCGTCTTCAAGTCGAACGGCATCGCCTCGTGGGACGTCGCCGTAGCGGCGGCAGCCGTGGCGCAGGCCCGTGAGAAGAAAGTCGGAACCGAGCTTTAGCGAGCGCTAGCCCGCGCGGGCCGATTCGAGATCGCGCCTGGTGTCCTCGACCGTCTCGTCTCCGAGTGCCTGGATCAACTCGGGGCGGTCGAGGAGCCGCAGCCGCTGTTGCGGGCTGAGGCGGTTCTGCACATAGCGGTCCTCCAGGATCTCGGCGAGCCCACGTCCGCGGCCGTGCTCGCGGATGACGTACGCGGCCACACGGTCCTCCGTGCTCGACCCGCCGGAGAGAAAGGAGAACGGCGAGCGCAGCAGGCTTGCGAGTCGCTGCATTGGCCGATTGTATCCTTGGGGCCGTGAGGCGGAAAACGACGGAGGGCCGCTTCGCCGAGAGAGTCGTCCACGGAGTCGACGACGCAGGCGCCGCGGAGACAATAGTCATCTGGATCGAGCGCAAACAGGGCGCGATCTGGGCCGTGGGCCGGGCCGTCAACCCGGAGAATCGGGCCAGCGACGAGCCCCGGCGCGATGACTACCTGTTCGAAGGCTACGAGCTCGACGACGCGCTGGAGTCCGCAAACGGCGCGCTGGAGGACGACCTCACCGTCTCGGAGAGCGACGGCCGCCCCGAGCACCTGAAGCCGTTCACCCGCGGCGAGTTGCTGAAGCCGCTCGAGCGCTGGTTTTTCGGTCGCCGCTAGGCCACTCGAGGTTCGCGTCCGGGATCGGGTCCCCGTGCGGGTCATGCGTTGGAAATCCGAGCGCCTTGTCGATGCGCTCCTCGAGCTCTTCCGACAACGCGTGCTCGAGCCTCTCCGCCTCGCCGTGCACCTCTTCCACGTCGACGCCGAGCGTCTCCGCGAGGTAGAGCTCGAGCAACCGGTGGTGACGAATGACTTCCAGCGCCACTTTCTCGCCGGCGCTCGTGAGCGCGATTCCGCGGTAGGGCTGGTGCACCGCGAGCTCGAGCGCAGCGAGCTTTTTCACCATCGCGCTGGCCGAGGCAGGAGAGACGCCTTGCCGCTTGGCCAACGCGGTCACTGACACCCGGCCGCCGTCCACGCCGAGCTTGTAGATCTCGCGCAGGTAGTCCTGGATCGCGTCCGTCAAGGCGGGCTTAGCCACTGAGACACAGTGTGCCGGAGTAGTGCCGCCTCCGGCACTACTTGTCGCGTTCTGGCCCCAGAATCACGACAGCAGCACGGAGGCGGCACTAGGCTGCTCCCTGTGCGCATCCGCATCGGCCATTCGGCAGATCCAGACGACGCGTTCATGGCGTGGGGCCTGGTTTTCGGCCGGGTCGACCCGCGCGGATTCGAGTTCGAGTTCGTGCCCGAGGACATCCAGGTGCTGAACGAATGGGCGCTCGAGGGCAGGCTCGAGGTGACGGCGCTCTCGCTGGCGACGTATCCGCTCGTGCAGGACCGTTACGCGCTACTGCCACATGGTGCATCGATCGGGTCGGGCTACGGCCCGATCGTCGTTGCGCGTGAGGAACTGTCGCCGGAAGAGCTGCGCGATGTCGAGATCGTCGTACCCGGGCGCCTGACCACAGCCTTCCTCGTGCTCGGGATGGCGCTCGGCGGGCCGTTTGCGCATCGCGCGCTCGCCTTCGACCGCATCCTCGAAGAGGTCAAGTCGGGCCGCGCGGACGCGGGCCTGCTGATCCACGAGGGACAGCTGACCTACGCGGACGAAGGGCTCGTGAAGGTGCTTGACCTCGGCGAGTGGTGGCTGCTCGAGACGGGTCTGCCGCTGCCGCTGGGGGTGAACGTCGCGCGCCGGGACGTGCTGCAGCTCGACGAGCTGTCGACCGTCCTCCGCGAATCGATCGAGGCCGGTCTCGCGAATCGCGAGGAGGCGATGCAGTACGCGCTCGGCTTTGCGCGCGACCTCGACCCGAAGACTGCGGACCGGTTCATCGAGATGTACGTGAACGAGCTCACGTGCGATTACGGCGAGGAGGGGCGCCAGGCCGTCGCCGAGCTGCTGCGGCGTGCTGAAGAGACAGGCGCCTACGAACAGCCGGTGCAGATCGACTTCGTCGGAACGTGAGCCGCGCGGTCATCCTCTCGGGCGTCCGCACACCGATCGGGCGCAAGGACGGCGCGCTCGCGGGTGTGCGGCCGGACGACCTGGCTGCAACCGTGATTGCAGAAGCGGTCGCGCACGCGGGTGTGCCCTCCGAACAGATCGAGGACGTCTACTTCGGAGCTGCGAGCCAGGCCGGTGAGGACAACCGCAACGTGGCACGGATGGCGGTTCTGCTTGCGGGCCTGCCGGAGAGCGTGGCGGGCGTCACGGTCAACCGTCTCTGCGCGTCGGGGTTGTCAGCGGTGGTTGCGGCCTGTCATGCGGTTGCGGCGGGGGACGGCGAGTTGTTCGTCGCGGGCGGCGTCGAGTCGATGAGTCGCGCTCCCCTGGTGACGGCGAGGCCCGAGTACGGCGACGGGACCAGCTACGACACGCAGCTCGGCTGGCGGTTTCCCAATCCGCGGCTCGCCGAGATGTTTCCGCTCGAGTCGATGGGCGAGACCGGCGAGAACGTCGCCGAGCGCTGGCAGGTCTCCCGGGAGGAGCAGGACGCTTTCGGATTGCGCTCGCAGCAGCGTTGGGCGGCTGCGGCGGCGGCCGGCCGCTTCGACGACGGCTGCGGCGGCGGCCGGCCGCTTCGACGACGAGCTCGTCCCGGTGAACGGGGTCGAGCGAGACGAGCACCCGCGTCCCGACACGAGCGCCGAGAAGCTTGCAGCCCTGAAGCCGGCTTTCCGCGAGGGTGGTACGGTCACCGCCGGCAACGCGAGCGGCATCAACGACGGTGCGGCGGCGCTCGTGATCGCGAGCGAAGAGAAGGCGCGGGAGCTCGGGATCGAGCCCCTCGGCCACTTCGTTGCCAGCGCGGTCGCCGGCGTCGATCCCCGCGTGATGGGCATCGGGCCCGTGCCCGCGATGCGCAAGCTGCTCGATCGCACGGGCGTGTCGGTGGACGAGCTCGATCTCGTCGAGCTGAACGAGGCATTCGCGTCGCAGAGCCTCGCCGTCATCCGTGAGCTGGGTCTCGACGAAGACAAGGTGAATGTGAACGGCGGTGCGATCGCAATCGGCCATCCGCTCGGGATGAGCGGTGCACGGCTTGTCGTGTCGCTGCTGCACGAGCTGCGCCGGCGCCGGGCCCGTTACGGAGTCGCGACGCTCTGCGTGGGCGTGGGGCAAGGCCAGGCCGCGCTGTTCGAACGGGTTTCCTAGCCTCCGGACGGAAGCGCTACAGCGGCCTGGGCTCAAGGCCGATGCCTCTCCTATGGAGCACAGGCCGCAGAGCTCCAGGCTTACCTGGCTTGCCGTCGCCCTAGGCGCGGGCGCTTGCGCACTCCTGGGCAGCATCGGCGCCGATGCCAGGTGGCTTGCTGCCCTGGGCCGGACCATTCTCACGGAGGGGTCGATCCCGACCGGCGTTCCCTATGCCGCCTCACCTTCGGTGGACTGGGTCAACGTGCCTGTCCTCGGCGAGCTCGTCTTCCATGCCCTGCAGGTGGTAGGCGGGGATCGAGGCCTGCTGTTGGCGCAGCTCGTGGCTGTGACCGCCGCGCTCACGCTTCTCGCCCTCGGCATGCGTGCCTACGGTGCACCCGATGCGGCCAGCGCACTCGCGCTCATGCTCGTGTTCTTCGCCACCGTGCCGTCCTTCATCATCGTGCGCGCGCAGCTCTTCTCACTCGTGCTGTTCTGCGTCGCGCTGCTTCTCCTCCGCGCGGAGGCGCGCACCCCGAGCCGCCGCGTCTGGCTCCTTGTCCCGCTAATCGCGATCTGGACCAACCTTCACGGCGCGGTGCTCGTCGGACTGGCGATCGCCGCCGCTTATCTCGTTCTCGAGCGTTTCCGCCGTGAGCCCGTTGTGGCGGCCAGCGTCCTCGCCGCTTGCTGCGCTGCGCTCTTCATCACACCGGCGTTTGCGAAGTCGGGCAGCTACTACCTCGGCGTACTCAAAAGCGAGGCGGCGCAACGCGGCGAAGGGATGTGGGCACCGCTGTCCCTGCACAAGCCGTTCGACGTTCTTTTCATCCTGCTGGCAATCCCGTTGCTCGTGTTCGCGTATCGCTCTGGTCTGAGGATCTGGGAGTTCGTCTGTGTTGCGGCCCTCGCGGCCATGACGCTGCATGCAGGGCGGAACGCGATCTGGCTCCTCTGCTTCATCGCGGCTCCCGCCGCGCACGGTCTCGGGAAGCGGTTCCTCCGCGATTTCACGATCTCCCCGCGCCCGCTCGTGCTGTGCGCCGTGGTTCCGGCTGCGTTCCTCGCCATCGGGGTGTTCCAGACGCCGCCCCAGGACGGCGCGGGCAAACGCCTGCGCAGCGAGGCTGCGCGGCTGGCTGCCGGCAAGCCGATCCTCGCCGACGGCATCGACGCCGAACAGCTCGCGCTCGACGGGCGCCGGGTCTGGATCGCGAATCCGCTCGACGCGTTCTCGCGCCGCGACCAGCGCCGCTACCTGGACTGGCTCGACGCCGGCCCGGCAGGAGACGAGTTGCTAAGCGAAGCCACGGCTGTCGTCGTCACGCGGGGCAGCGCGCCGCAGCGCCGGCTCGAACGCGATCGTTCCTTCCGGCGTGCCGCCCTGGATGCGAAGGCAGCCGTCTACGTTCGGGTTCCCTCGAACGGGTGATTCCGCGCCTAGCGCCGCAAGTTTGCGGGGAGGTCGCGTTCTCCTCCGCCAATGCGACGCAAATTCATCAATGCAGTCCCCGACCGTGAGGTCGTGCGCGTGCTCGTCGTGGACGACCACGCACTGTTTGCCGAAGCACTGATGCTCACGCTCGGAATCGACGACCGCATCCAGGTCGTCGGCTCCGCTTCCAGCGGCAAGGAGGCCGTGTCGCTCGCCGAGGCGCTCAATCCCGACGTCGTGCTGATGGACGTCCACATGCCGAGCATGGACGGCATCGAGGCGACACGGCACGTCCGGCGGGTCTCTCCTCGCTCGCGCGTCGTCATCGTCTCCGCCGCCCGCTCCCCCGAGCTCGCCGCCCATGCAAGGCTTGCAGGCGCCGAGCGCTATCTGACGAAGGACACCCCGGCCGTCAAGCTCATCGACGCGATCGTCGAACCGCCGCGCCACGCGACGGTGACACCGCTCGTTCCCCGGGAGGCCAGGATCGCGTGAGCGGCGTTGCCTCCACCAGGCCTGCTCCGACTCTCGAGGGTCTCGCCGAGCTCGCGAGACTCAGTCTCGACGGCTCGAGCGAGGCGATCGAGCGCATCCTCTCGCTTGCACGCGCGGCGCTCGACATGGACGTCGCGGTCGTGGGGGCGTTCGACGGCGACTTCGTCGTGCAGGCCGTGGACGGCGAGAACGAGTGGTTCGACCTCGAGGTCGGATCGCGGATCCCGGTCGAGCAGGGGGACCTGCCGACTCTCGTTCACGACGCGGTCGCGGATGTTCGCACGGCCGATCTTCCCATCACCCGTGAGTCGGGCATCGGTGCGTACATCGGCGTGCCGATTCGCCTCTGGGACGGCACGCTCTACGGCACGCTCTGCTGTCTCAGCCGCTCCCCGGAGCCCTCGCTGAACGTTCGCGACGTGCGGTTCCTTCGCGTCTTGGCGGAGATCGTTGCTGACCAAGTCGACCGCGAGCAGCTCGAGAGTGAGAAGCGCCGGCTCGAGTGGTCGCGCATTCGAGGAGTGCTCGACCGTGACGATATCGACGTCGAGTTCCAGCCCGTGTTCGACCTCGACGACTGCACGATCGTCTCGCTCGAGGCCCTCGCGCGCTTCTGGACGGAACCGATGCGTTCGCCTTCGGTCTGGTTCGCGGAGGCAACCGAGGTCGGTCTGGGCGTCGAGCTCGAGCTCGCGGCGATTCGCTCGGCGTTGCAGCGACTGGACGACTTTCCGCCGGGTGTCGCGATCGCGCTGAACGTGTCGCCGACGACCGCTCTCGACGCGCGCTTCTGCGAGCTGCTCTTCGCCGTCGCCGATCGCGTCGTCATCGAGATCACCGAGCACGCGCAAGTGGACGACTACGATGCGCTCCAGGCCGCGCTTGCCCCGCTACGAGAACGCGGCGCGCAGCTCGCAATCGACGATGTCGGTGCCGGCTTCGCGAATCTCCGGCACATCCTTCGGCTCGCCCCCGACCTCGTGAAACTGGATCTGAGCTTGACGCAGGAGATTTCTCGCGATCCGGCGCGAGAAGCGCTCGCGTCGTCGCTCGTCGGCTTCGCTGAGGGTGTCGGAGCCTCGATCGTGGCCGAAGGCATCTCGAGCGACGAGGACCTCGCGCTCCTGCGCGCGCTCGGTGTCGACTACGGCCAAGGCTTCCACCTTGCCAGGCCATCCGCCCTTCTCCACTGATCCTCCCCCCAGCCGTGGGCGCCCGCTGCCGCAGGTGCCCACGGCGCCCCCCTTGCAGAAACCACAAACCTGTTCCAAAGTGAGTCTGCTTGAGCACCGCCCTCGCCCAACCCCTGCCCGCTGACGCGACGCGCGAGCTCTACGAGCGACACTCGTCGCGGATCTTCGGCTTTTGCCTGAGCCGGCTCGGCTCGCATGAGGAAGCCGAGGACGCATTGCAGACGACGTTCCTCAACGTGCAACGCGGTCTCGGGCGCGGGGTCGTTCCCGAATACGAGCTGGCGTGGCTCTTCAAGATCGCCCAGAACGTCTGCCACAACCGACATCAGTCCGCGCGGCGCCGCGGGCGCGTCGAGGCCGCACACGACCTGGACGCACTGCAGGACGTAATCGCGTCGCCGGATCGCGGCGCTGCGGTCTCGCTCGGCGAGCTGACGCGCGCGCTCGGAGCGATTCCCACGCGGCAGCGGCGGGCGCTGCTTCTTCGGGAGTTCGAAGGCCATTCGTACGAGGAGATCGCGAGCGAGCTCGGCGTCTCCGTTGCTGCCGTCGAGACGCTGCTCTTCCGTGCGCGGCGTGCCGTCGCAGAACAGCTCGAGCAGTCCGGCGCGACGTCAGGCACTCGGCGCAGCGCGGCCGCAACAGGAGTGGAGCTCTTCCGCTGGCTGTTCGGCGGGGCAGCTGCGCCGCTGAAGCTCGCAGCGGTCACTGCCGCAGTCGCGACGACGGCAGCGCTCTCAGTTGTAACCGGACACAAGCCGGCTCCTGTTGCACCTCCTGTAATCGTCAAGCATTCCGCCGTTGTTCCGGTGAGCAAAGGTCGGCCACGAATCGTGCGTCCCGTAACCGTGCGGGCTGCACCCGAGCAGAGGCCCGGCACTACGCTCGCGGCTCCGATGGCGCAGGCTGGGCACACCGCCTCGAACACACAGCCGGCCGTGAGCTCACCTACGGTCAAGCCAACTACGGCCGCGGTCGGGCCGATTGTTTCGGTGCCGAACCTGCCGGCCCCGGTCACGTTGCCCACCGTGACCGTCCCTGGGATCACCGTGCCGACGGTTACCGTGCCGACGGTCGTCGTGCCCGACGTGCAGCTGCCGACGACTCCGGACCTCCCGCAGCTCCCCTAGTCAGTCAGCTGACCGGCGGGCGAATGTAGATCACGCCTTCGTGCTTCTGCGGCACGAAGGGTGCGCCGAGGCTCTGGATCATGTGCTCGGTCTGCGCCAGAAGCTTGTCGGACGCACTGTCTGTGTCCGAGCCACAGGGCACCGCGATCGAGACCTCCCCGACGGCGTGCGCGTCGAGCCCCGCCTCCCGCAGTTCGTGGAGGAGGCGATCGCGGTCCGGAATGCGCGCCGCCCTGACCTGGACGGTTTCGTCGACCATGGAACCGATCTTACTGGCCCCCGACTCGGCCAAACCCGTATCCTCCGCGACCGATGGCCGTCGCAACCGAGCGCGAATACGGGCTCTTCATCAACGGCGAGCTCGTCGAGCCCGCGTCAGGAGAAGTGCGTGACCTGACGGAGCCTGCGACGGGTGAGCCGCTGGGACGGGCTGCGATGGCCGGCGAGGTGGACATCGATCGAGCGGTCGAGGCGGCGCGCGCAGCGGTCGACGGGCCGTGGGGGAAGACGCCGCCGACCGAGCGCTCACGGCTTCTGCACGCGCTTGCTGACGCGATCGTCGCGAACCGCAAGGAGCTCGCCGAGCTCGAGGCGCGCAACGTCGGCAAGGCGATCTCCTCGGTCAAGGCGGAGGTGAACCAGGCGACCGAGAACTTCCGGTTTTACGCGTCGGCAATCGCGTCGATCGCCGGGCGCTCGAATCCGATCGGTGGCTCGCTGTTGTTCTATTCGCTGAAGGAGCCGGTCGGCGTCGCCGGCCAGATCGTCCCGTGGAACTACCCGCTGATGATGGCGACCTGGAAGCTCGCGCCCGCTTTGGCGGCCGGATGCTCTGTCGTCTTGAAGCCCGACGAAGCGACGCCGCTGACCGCGCTCAGGCTCGGGGAGCTCGCGGCCGAGGTCGGGTTTCCGCCCGGTGTGATCAACATCGTTCCCGGTCCGGGCAAGACGACCGGCGCGTATCTCGTACGTCATCCGGGCGTCGACAAGATTGCGTTCACGGGCTCGACGCAGACGGGCGGCGAGATCATGCGGCTCGCGTCGGGGCCGATCAAACGGATCACGCTCGAGCTTGGCGGCAAGAGCCCGAACCTCGTGTTCGCAGACGCGAATCTCGCCGATGCGATTCCGAGCTCGGTGTGGTCGATCTACTACTCCGCGGGGCAGAGTTGCGAGGCGCGCTCGCGAGTGCTCGTCGAGCAGTCGATCTACGACGACTTCGTCGCGAAGTTCTCCGCTCTTGCGCAGCAGCTGTGTGTCGGCGATCCGCTCGATCCGGAGACGCAGGTCGGCTCCCTGATCTCGACGGCGCACCGTGACAAGGTGCACGGCTTCGTCGATCAGGGACGCGCGGAAGGCGCCGAGGTAGTCACCGGGGGAGCGATCGGCGACGGCAAGGGCGCGTTCTATCCGCCGACCGTCCTCGCGGGAGTCGAAAACGCGATGGCGGTCGCACAGGAGGAGATCTTCGGGCCCGTCGTCACGGTGATCCCGTTCGAGGACGAAAAGGGCGCGATCCGCATCGCC
>WNEY01018387.1_pt1 | contig 10031 bp, 7 predicted proteins | sample 5400531 | NCBI WGS metagenome assembly WNEY01 (sample SAMN13153338, study PRJNA577476) | soil metagenome | isolation source: 200 cm saprolite under Douglas fir tree site 1 | place: USA:California | collected 2015-04-18
CTCCTGGTATCGACCTTGTAGAACAAAGATTCCGCCCAGGTTGGAGTAGCCACGAAAATTGTCTGGTGTCAGATTGATGACTTCCTTGAACATTTTGCCCGCGTCATCGTAGCGCCCTTGTTCCCAGTAGAAGACGCCGAGCCAATTGTAGCCATCCCAATATTGGGGCCGCAGACTAATGGCCTTTCGAAAAGTCGCCTCGGCGTCGCCGGTCTTGTTCAATTTCTGATAGGCGTCGGCGAGCCCGCGGAACGCGTCGTCGCTGGTAGGATCGAGAGTCGTAGCTTTCTGGAACTGAGGAACTGCTTTCTCGTACGCTCCGGTCCCGCGATCAACGTTGCCGAGGCAGGTATAAGCGTCCGCCAATGTCGGGCCCCGGGTAACGGCTTGATCGCAGGCTGATCTTGCCTTCTGCATCCATTCACTGGTTCCGTAGCCTTCTTGATAGCCCAGCCAGTAGGCCTTGCCGAGACCCGCAAAGGCCTCGGCGTATTTGGGATCGAGGGACAGGGCGCGATTGAAAGCAGAGATGGCGCTATCGATGTTTTCGTGCTTGTGGTAGTCGAGCAGATATCCCCGGCCGCGCAAGAACTGGTCATAGGCGGAGGGATCGCCGGTTCCGTGGGCGGCCAGGACCACGCGATCGTTGGTCTGGACCGACAGACCGAGCATGCGCAAGGTGCCGTCGACGACGCGGTCTTCGACCGCGAATGGGTCGCTGACGTCGGCGTCGAACATTTCGGCGTGCAGCTGGCGATTGGTTTTGGCGTCCACCAAGGTATAGGTGACGCGAACCTGGCCGCCGGAGGCGTGCAGGCTGCCCTCAAGAACCAGACCAACGCCAAAGTTTTTGCGAGCCTGTCCCACACTGATCACGCCCTCGGTGCGGATCTCGCTGTTGGGAACTACCTGGAGTGGATGGTTGCCGGTGAGCTGGGTGAGCTTGGCGGTGAGGGTCTCAGTGAGGCCGTTACAGAATGCTTTGCTGCCGGGGTCGTCGGCTGCGGGAGTAAATGGCAAAACCGCCAATTGAACCGGCGTGGAAGCAATGATCGAATTCAGTCCTTGCAAGGTCAGGCCAGCCCGCTTCAACCTCTGATTCGACTCTGTCTGCAGGTAGACTGCGATGGAAAGCAGGGCGGCTGCGACCAGAGCCGTTGCCCAGAGCCAAATCTTTCTCTCCTTTGTGGGATGGGGCCCGCGCTGGTGGACATCCCGCAAAAGCCCGGTTGGGGTTAGTCCCTCACGTACCTGACGGAGAGCCTCCAACAATTCCTGCGCGCTGGCAAAGCGCTGGGCCGCGTCTTTCGCCATGGCCTTGTTGACCAGAGCTTCCAAGTCTTCGGTCACGGAGCGATTGAAGATGCGGATGGAGGCCGGAGTCTCGCGGCGGATGCGGTCGGTGGTGGCGACGAAACTGCCAGCCATGAAAGGGTGTTGTCCGGTCAGGACTTCATAGGAGACCACGCCCAGAGAGAATACGTCGGCGCGGCCGTCCGGCGCCTGTTCGAGCAGAACCTCGGGCGACATATAAGCGGGGGTTCCGGCAAAAGTGCCGGCGCGATCGACCGTGGAGCTCTGGTCGGAGCGGGGCAGGTGCTTGGCGACACCGAAGTCCAGGATTTTGACCTGGCCTTGGTCGGTGAGCATGATATTTTCCGGCTTGATGTCACAGTGAACGATGCCCTGTTTGTGGGCGGACACCAGCGCTTCCGCGCACTGGATAGCGATGGTGAAGAATTCGTCCAGCGACAGAGGCTGGCGCAAACGCTGGCGCAGGTTCTGGCCTTCCACATACTCCAGAATCAAAAATATCTCACCTTGCTCCTCGAGGACGTCGTAAAGGGCAGCAACGTGGGAATCGCTGAAGCGGGAAGCGCGTTCGGCCTCTTCGAGAAAACGAAGTCGGTAGAGAGAGTCGGCGCGCAGCGCGGGAGCGAGACGCTTGAGGGCGACGGTGCGCTTGAGTTTGGTGTCCTCGGCGCGGTAGACCTCGCCCATGCCACCTTTTCCGAGCCGGTCGCCGATGCGGAACCGTCCCACGACGGAGCCGGATAGGGACTCCTGCGGCTGGAGGCTGGCGAGAAAGGGCTGAAAATCGGCCATACGGGACTTAGGGTGATTCAGAATCGGAGAAGCGTCCCGAAGGCTTCAGGGACAGCTCTGGGGCCGCCTGCCGTCCGGCAATCTTACCCCTCGGCGAACTGGCGGGCAATCTTAGGGAAACGACCGTCCCAATGACGACGCTTCGGCACTAGCGCATGTTTGACATTATGGCCGGTAACTCCAAGAAGATAAGGGGGCGGGTTTTGAGGTTGGTCACTACATGAGCGATTCTTGTCCCTTCTCCGGGGTGGGCGGGTCCAGTTGGGTGATGCCCAGGATGCGAAGCACTTGCTGGGCATTTTGATTACCGCGAGTCACGCATAGTTTGCGGCGAGATCCTAAATCGAGTTCGACGCAGCGGATCGTTTCCAGAGCTTGCCAGGCAAATGGACTGGACAGAGGGCTACCGGCAGCGCGCAGTTGCTTTTCCAGCGCCCGGTCCAACAGTAGCGCCAGTGCGGCCACGAACACGTGTGCCTGGACGCGTTCATCGCTGTGGTGATAAATCGGACGCAACTCCAGCAAGCCCTTCAAGTGCGCGAAGCCCCGCTCGACTTCGTTGAGCTCTTTGTAGCGGGCGACTACCTCCAGGGCGGAAAGATTTTGTTCTTCGGTCTGGATTACGTACTTGCCCTCCAACGCCTTCTCCCGGGTTAGATGGAGCGGGTGCTCGAAGAAGCGAAACTTGCCGTGCTGCAACTCCCAAGCGAAATAGCGATGGCCATGGTGGCGGGACAGTTTGTGGGCCGCCGCGGCTCCGATCTTGTCCGGTTCTTTCAACTCCCCCTTGTCGACCTGGGCGGTCAAGGCTTCCAGTTCTTTGCGCACTCGTCCCATCGCCAGCTCGCGCATGCTGCGTTCGTACAGCTCCCTTTCTTCGCTATGCACGACCAACACGCGCACCCCGGCTTCTTTCCCCGCAACCTCCATCACCCGCGTCTGCGGCACCACCGCCTTTTCCCCCGCCGTGATTCCCCCCGGACACAGTTGCCAGTCGCGGCGCGTCTCTGCCTGTTGGATATAGTCGAAAGTGTCCTTGCGATTGCGGCGTTGCAGTCCCAGCAAGTACCCCTGCTGTCTCTCTCGCAGTTGCTTCACCGTGCCGATCGTCATCATGCCACGGTCGCCCACGAATACCACTCGCTCCAACTGGAATCGCTGGTTCAGGTCCTGCACCACTTCGTGGACCGTGGTCTGATCCAGACGGTTGCCGGCAAACACATGATGGGCAATCGGCCAACCATCCATCATGACGACGCCGATCACGATCTGCCGGTTGCGGGGTTTGCCATCACGGCTGTAGCCGAATCGCCCCAACTCCGTCGGTCCGGCTCCTTCGAAGAAGGTGGAGGTTATGTCATAGAACACCAAGTCCGGGCGCAAGCTGAACAGATTCCGCAGTTCCAAGAAGACTTGCTTTTCGATGCGCGCTTTTTGTGCGCGCAGATCATCCAGACTTTGATACCAAAGTCGCAACTGTTCAAAGTCCACCTTCACCCGGCGGGATTGCTTCCACACCGGCATCCAGCGACTGCCCTCAGCATTGCATACGAAATAGTCTTCCAGCCATTGCGCCAGAGCGTGCTCACTGCCAGGACGAGTGAGACGATTCGCCAGCAACGGGAAAATGCGTTCTGACAGCAGTTGTCCGTGGCGCCGCAACGGACGCTCCCCATCCAGAATCGTGCCCAGCGATAGATGGTGGAACAAGTGGCGCGCCACCAGAATGGGACCCCAAGTCGAGGCGCGCGGCGCGGAGACATCCTGGATCGGCACCCAGCGCGGAGCCTGGGTTTCGTCTTGCAGCAGGCGAATCAGTGCGTCCAGGTGGGGAGCCAGTTGATCTTTGCGTCCGAGATGGGCGACCACGCGCTGCTTGACTTTCTTGCCCTCGCGCACCGACTCGACCAAACGCAAGTACTGATGACGACCATTGGGGGCCTTGACCGAGCGAAGGAACATACGGCCTCCTGCGGCACTACATATACCGCAGTTTTATCCGCATATTCAATAGGAATGTGAGCACACTCGAACGATTATTTGTCACTACATTTTTTTGCTGCGGAGAGATCTGGCATTGAAAACACGAAGCTTAGCGACTACGGACCTCCCAAAACTGTCAAACATGCGCTAGGCGGCAAGCATGTCCCTGTGGTCCTAATCACCGTTGGAGCAGACGGAAAAGGATGGTACTGGCTTCCCCGGAAGCAGTTTGACGCCTGCACCGAAGAATTTGACCCGAAGAAACAGACAAGCACGCCGTTTCATAGCGTGACACTATAATCCAAGCCTCGTCTGCGGAAAGATTGGAAAATCTCTTCGTCAACAATTCCACAAGAGCTGGCTTGCTCAACTTCGGGTTGTCCAGCAGGTATCTCTCAATCGCTTGGATGTACTCGGGCATAGTGGCCCCCTGAAAGGCATGACATGAGAAGAGTATCGTGACTGAAGGCTGCTGCGACGGTACAGAGATGATCTAACCCTTCAGTGCACGACAGTAGGCTAGTTCTTGACGGTCATGGCATCGGAGTTTACAGCCTTCTTCCCGGACACTCCCTCTAGCGCGGCCAGAATCCCCCGGTACTCGTTCTTGTCACATTGCATTGCGAACCCGCCCTTTTTGTCACCGTCAACCCAAGTGAGTCCGACGTAGTGTTTCTTGGACTTGGTCAGAGCCATCAATCCGCCGATACCTAAACTGATGACGGCTAGACCGATAGCCGCTCCTACTCGACGATGAACGTCTTGCCCGTAACTGATTTCAGTAATCGCCGAAGAAGGAATGGTGGCGATGTCAGTATTATCCTTGACCAGTCGCACAGTTCTGGGTATCAGCAGTGAACACGGCAAACGGAATCGCGATACAAAGAATCACAGCAAAAACGCATTTCATAACTTAATCCCCAAAGGACGGTATCTTGGCCAGCAGGTCACACGCCAGATTACGGACGTAACAACAAGAGACACAGCGCCACTTCCCCAGGAGAAACGGTAAGCTCAGGATGAGGCGGGTTAAGGAGCCTGCTTCGGTAGACCATTCGCGCCGTGCAATATCTGGGAGTTGTTCCAAGATGCGCGTTGTTGGTTCCATCATCCCTAGCAAGCGCACCAATCGGCGGCGGATCCGCTGGAACGGAACGGTAACCAGCCCGACAGCGGGGAGGCCGAATCAACGGTGGTCGATCGATTTCGTGAGTGATTGTGTGAGTGGGGAAAGTGATTCGTATGTTGACCATGGTGGACGATTGCACGCGCGAGTGCCCCATACAGTGCACCAAGCCATAAGAGACAGACGATCACCGGATAATTGCCCCCCGGGCTGTTTTCAAATAGATGATATGCGCCTATGTGCCTGTACAAGACTCAGATTCCGGTCATCGAGCAGGCGATTGAGACAGCAGCTTTGATGTTTAGGCACGGACAAGTCCCAAGAGATAATCTCCCACGGTTCCGCGATGCCCGCATCGCTACGATATGCGAGGGCAGGAGGAAATCTAAATGGCACTACCGGTGCAGAACCAGCAATGGCGCGTGCTGTCCGAGGAAATCGCACGTGTGAAGGCCGGTGAGTCTCTGCCGATTTAGTGCCCTGCGACGGCAGGAAGCGGAGGACCTTGCGCCGGGGCCCGGTGTCTCTTCTCGCGGCGACTCCTCGTGAAAATTATCCCGGACAACCGCCTGGATCAGATCCGCAATTTGTGTCCACTAAGTTGTACAGTGCCGCTGTATGACCCTCTAATAACTCAACTCTCGCATGCTGATTTCGAAAAATGCGTTGGTGTTAGCAGGCGGCAAAGTCAAAGAAGTATCCCAATAAAAATTGGTTCCACCTTGGTTGTCAATCGTCTTGCCAATCGCCTGACCGTAAAAGTTCGAACCACCAATAAAGGTAACGTTGGCGTTGGGGGCGTTGATCACCGCGAATGCATCGGTTCCGCCACTTACTTTCATGCTGCCAGAGCCGCCGTAATTGATGACAAACTCATTGGGCATATAGGTGCTGTTGGAAAAGGAACCGCCAGTCATGTCCAGCACGTTCGTCAGGTTAGGCTGGCCGGCAAGATTGATGATTACGGGGCCGGTGATCGCCAGGGTGGCGTTGCCGTTGAGGGCTAAGCTGTTGATCGTGTAAACGTACGGACTGCCAACCGTTCCACCCGTCAGCGTAACCGTACCCTGGATCGTGATATTACCGTAAGAGCCCGGACTCAGGGTTGTGTTTCTATAGGTCGTGCTGGTTTGAGGAGGCAGTGGATTGGGTATCGGCGGTACAGGGGGAGTGTAAGGGGCGGGAAGCCCTACCACGCTGCCGTAAGTTGGGCTGCCACTCTTCGACACGCCATTGCCGGGACAAGAACCTACGGTGGGCGGCTGATAGGTCGAGATGCTGCCGTTCACGCTTGTGCTGGTGCCGCCGATACTGATATTTCCATTTGACCCCACGTTTCCACCAGAGTTTGTCCGATTACCGGGTGGGTTGGTGGGAGTGCTTTCGGCGGCGGAGTTGAAGCTGCCAGTGTTTGCGTTACCTTGAATATTAAGAGCGCCGCATCCCGTTCCAGTTGCGAACAAGCCGCCGGGGTGTCCCCCCACCGGAGTCTGAGCTATTTCCTGCTGGACCACGCGCCGCGCGCCACTTGGAGTGACGGCCAGTGCGGTGACCAGATACACGGGGTTGGCGATGGGAGTCAGGCTGTTGCAAGCGGAGGCGGCGGTGGACGCGGCGGTCACTTCTGATATGCCGTTCCAGCATACTATGTTTGCGTTGGTAGAGCTGCCATTCACGGGGACCGCGGTATTGCTATTGTTCGCCTTCAAAGTCACGCGCACCCATTTGTAATCCAAAGCGACGGGCGCGGCACTGGCCGGCTGGGTGGACGGGTACCAGCTGCTTCCGCTGGGCAAAGTCGTGCAGCGAACGTTCGCTGAAGTGCTCTGCGTCATGGAGCCGATGCTGAGATCATGGCAAAGTTCATTATCGAAATAAGGATTGGGCGACGTCGTGTTGGTTACATCGGTCATGGTCACGTTACTTGGCATCACATACAGGGCCGCAGGATTGCCAGGGGGTAGCGCCAGCGTTGCAACCTGCGTGGCGATGGAGTAGGGAGCGGCATAGACTGTGGTGGGAAGCATGCGGTCGCGGACTTCCTCCACCCCGGCACGAGCCGCGAAATAGGCGGTCTCCTCGGCCTTGAAATTGCTGCTGATCGAGGTTTCAGTGGAGGAAAGATAAATCATGCCAGCGGCCACCGCGGTCAGCAGCAGCAGAGCAAGAATCGACACAAATAGGGCAATTCCGCGCTCGCCTCGATGATTCGTTTTTGACATCTGTTTTCTCTCCTTAGATGACGGGGTTGTTGTTGTTCATCCTGGCCTTCGAAGTGATCGAAAAGACCTGATATGTCTTCGTGGTAGGGTCTCCGTAAGCGGGAGCAATGTTGGCGGTGATCTGCACGCTGTGGATGCTGGAGCAGGCGGCGATCGTGGTGCAGGTGCCAACGGCCCCCCCGCTTACATCGTAGGCACCAAATATGTCCGCTGTGCCGTAGGATGAATACGAGCCTGGGCCGGGAAGACTGATCGGATATGTTGCCCCGCCCAAGCCATTGCCACTGTTCAGCACACCATTTACTTCCGCGAAGTAAGTTGGCGTGCTGGGCAAATCGGACTTTCGGACGACACCGCGCTGCAAAATGCAGGGGCAGACTCCTCCGGTACCCGCTTGCAGTTGAACGGTGACCTGGTAGACGATGCCGCTGCCGTCCAGATCGCCTTCATAGATAATTCGCGTAGGAGTGTAAGAGACCACACCGCAGGCGATCGAGGCACTACCGGCACAAGCCGGTGCGCCGTTGATCACCTGAGGAGGCGGATAGCCCACGTTATGGATATCCCGCACCATTTGGTCAATGAAGTCACGGGTCTGTTGCGATTGATCCACTTTCGTGCTTTCGGTTTTACTGCGTTGCTGCATCCGCAGGATGCCGTTCATAACGATACCCAATACGGCAGACACGATGGCCACGGCGACCAGCATCTCGATCAGCGAGAAGCCACGTGAGCCAGCATTCGGGCGTACAGCCGAACCAAAGTTTCGCATGCTCAGAGTCCCCCAATGGTTCGCAGATTCGCGGGCACTACAAATCTGAGCCCGCCGTTGGCCGGAGATCCGGATGGTCGCGCCGAAATGATGGCCATGCGAGCGTAGCTGCTCGGCGTAGCTGCATTGCCATTCATGGTAATCAGGTTCCAGCGCACGTCGTACGCTATTTCGCTTCCGCCACTTCCACAGTCGACATACTGCATCGCGTAGCCTGCGGGCACGCTGGAGTAATCCTGGCTCCAATCGATTTCTCCGCTGGAGGTCAGCCTGGCGCCATCCCCGCCTAAGGAACCCCCGCTTCCAGCACCAAGTGCGTGTGCCTGCGTGTTGATGGTCCATGCTGTTCCGGCGCAATCCGTCACTGAAAGAGCGGTGGCTGAATTTGCCGGCTGAGCACTAATCTGCTCCAGCACATGCTCAGCTACCATCGTGGACGATGTGTCCTTGCTCGACCGGTTGTTGGTGTAGAGCGAGGTCATCAGCAAGCTGAAGAGTCCTCCCATGCCGATCGCCAGGACCACCATCGCAATCAGGGCCTCGATCAGAAAGGATCCACGCTCACGGCGAAGTGATGCAGACCTGCAAGTTGGTTTGAAAGTTAACATATGGGCTAGTTCAGTGGCGTCCAAGTGGAGCCGTCATAGGCCCACTCACGAATTCTTGCCGCCGGATTTACAGTGATCGCTTCCCACTTCCCTCGTGTGTTCTGGATAAAGGTGATGTACGAGACTGGGAGGCCGTTGGGATCGAGATATGGGCACGCGCCACCCGACACCTTGCAGGGCAGGCCACGCGTGCCAAAGACCGGTATGGAGGCGGTCGCGACTGTGGTCACAGCGGTCGCCGGCAAAAATTGCGACGCCAGGTTGCCCTCTGCGGGCCCAGAGCCGAATGCCTGGGGACTCACTCCGGTTGCAAACGTCATCACGGGTTCGCCAGAGGTGTAGTTGCCGTCCCCATTGATGTCCACAAATGCCCTCGCTGGGGTGGGTCCGGTGCAGGGCGCCGACGAGCCCACAGTGCCGCAATCCACGAGCACTTGGTAGAAGGCGTCGTCTCGAACCGCTCGCATGCGCGCACTCTGCAGAAGATTCGCATAGTTCGTGCCTGAGGAACTCAGGCGAACTTCATTGGTTGCTGTCGAAGCGAAAAGAATGCTGGTAGCGGCGAGAATCAATCCCACTGCTAGCGTGATCAACAGTTCCGGTAAGGAAAAACCGCATTCAAACTTCGTGGCAGCCTTGGCGCGCATTTGGGAGCCTCGTCAACATTCCCGACAACTGTGATGACTGACAATGAAGATAGTCCGGAGAGGCACAACAGGGTAGCTAACGGAGGTACCGTTGGCTAAGAACACCAAAGTAACGACGATCTTCCTTTGTTTTGAGAAGCATGCCCTTGAACGATAAGTCCTCTTTCGCGATGAAAACTCTGCCTGAGGAGGTTTCGTTCGCAGGCTGCTCGATTAGATTCGAATCGATCTTTGCTTAGATTTCTGCGGCCTCTTAGGCACTACTTGCTTTGAGGATGGTGAGCGAGCGTGAGGCGGAGCCTGGGCCCTGTCCAGTCCGGATGGTGCGGCGTACCGGTTCAATCGGAACAGCAATGCACCAGCGCGTGACAACCGGCACATAGAGCAATCAGATTCTCCTCGGAATCATCACTGCCCTGGCTGCGAAATTCTTTGTGGTGAACCTCCCAGATTTAACCTGGCCCCACAACATCGGCATCTCCAGCCATCCCGACGCAGCACCTGCTCCCGGAGTTGTTCGTACAACTCGGGATCAAGCCGCACGCGAGGCTGTTTGGGTGGAATCCG
>WNEY01005221.1_pt1 | contig 10029 bp, 7 predicted proteins | sample 5400531 | NCBI WGS metagenome assembly WNEY01 (sample SAMN13153338, study PRJNA577476) | soil metagenome | isolation source: 200 cm saprolite under Douglas fir tree site 1 | place: USA:California | collected 2015-04-18
TGGACAGAGGCATGCAGTACTACGAAGAACGACACCGCCAACAACAAATCCACCTGCTCAAGAAGCGAGCCGCCAAGCTCGGTCTGCAAATTGTCGAACCCCAGGCCGCGGCCTGACATTTCCGACGGTTTCTGGAGAGGCGGAAAAAACATCGTTAGCCGCGCTTTGCTGGATGTTGTTGCTCGTTGCCGGAGCGTGCGTCAGCCCCCCAAGAAATCGCACGATTTTTCGGTTTCGCTGTATGCCGCTGTCTGCCGCGCTTTGTCGGCTTTTGTTGCACGCAAAGGGCAAGAAAAGGGCAACGTTTCGGGACGAGCTTGTTAATGTTGATAGGCCTTCCGGGAGCGCAGATCAGTTGACGGATCCTCTCGATGTAGGCACAATGACCACATGGAACGCACGATCGTCGGAGCCCGCGAACTCAAGACTCGACTCGGCACCTATCTTCGGCGCGTCCGCGAAGGGCACACGCTGCTGGTGACCGACCGGGGAGAGCCGGTGGCGGAATTGCGGCCCCTCCAGGCCGACACGAGCCTGCCTGCAATCCTCACGAAACTATCGAACAAGCGCGCGGTCACCCTCCCCCACCGCAAGGTCATGGCCGCCTTCCGACCGATCCAGAGTCGTGGACGCCCGCTGTCCGACGCCGTTCGCGAGGACCGCGAGGATCGCTTCTGACGCGCTACTTTGACGCTAGCGCCTTGGTCAAGCGGTACGTCCGCGAGCCAGCGGCCGTGTCCGTCAGGCGATTGTTGAAGGTGGATCGCAGCGCCTCAAGTCGCCTGTCGGAAGTCGAAGTCGCCTCCGCGCTGATTCGTCGGGCCCGCGAAGGGGCCTTCACGCAGGAGGAACGGGACCGGGCGTTGGCATCCCTGGAGAACGACTTCGCCGCGCTGATCCTCGTCGAGTGCACACCGGAGATCATCGCGGGGGCGCGGGCGCTCCTTCTCCGCCACCGTCTGCGGGCTGGTGACGCCGTGCAACTCGCGAGCTGCCTCTACCTGCAGCGCGAGCTCGGACAGGCGGTGCCGTTTGTCGCGTTCGATGAGCGACTCACCGACGCCGCGAGCGATGAAGGATTGACCGTCGTGTCCTCATCTCCGAGGCGCCGATAAGGCGCCTTGGGGCGACTACCTGTCCCCTACTGAAACTCAAAGCCTCGCCGACCTGTAGGGTGCGGACCGCCAGTTGCAGCACGCGCCGAAGCACCACGTACCAGAGCGAGAGGAACACGACGCCTCCAGAAAACCCCATTCTACGCTTCAGCCGTCGGTCTTCCCCCGGTCGGGACCGTTCGGACGACGGCGAACCCGATTTGTGCACCCTTCACGGTCGCCCCATGCGACGACGGCTCTTCCAGGTCCACCACAATCGGAAGCCCGAGCGGTGTCAGGCGATCAGGGTCTCCGGCTTAACGAGGACAAGCGCCGTTCGCCACCCGCTCCAAAGGTGTGAGAGTAGGACCCAGAGCCAACGGTCTGTCTTCGCGAGCCGGAAGCCCCGATGCCTGGATCGTTGGAGCACCTGCAGTTGTTGCCGTAAAGCCAGTACTTCGAGTTGGAGCGCGGCGCGCGAACGCGCCCATGTCCGCAGAGTCAGGAGGAAGGACAACAGCACCGACATGATCGCCCAGAAGCGTATCCATCGTCGGCCGCAACATCAACCGTCGCAACGAGAACGGACTTTTCAGTAGGCATAGTACGCTATCGTCCGTGAATCGACCGCATAGACAACAGCCTTGCCGGCGGACAGAATGGTGAACATCCGGACGCCATCCGGTTGGAATTCATCGGGCACGCTGAGGTGGACCCGCGAGATTCTAGCCGGCTTCGCATCAAGTTGCGTCCGTTTCAGCGCCAGGACGGAGAGAATTTCAAATCCGAGGGGGAACCGACAGTTTGTGGAAAGCGAGGGTATATGACGGTATTCCGGTCTGCATCGCTCGTGTTGGTGTTGCTCCTTCTCGGCCTCGTCGGACAGACCCTCCGCGCGAGGCCGGCGCTTCCGGAAGCAGGCGTGAACAAGAAGCGCTCGTCGACTCCCGAGGTGGCCGGCTTCGACAGACAGCATGGCCCGCACTTCGACTTCGAATGCAACGCCACCGGCGGAGGCGTGAACACGAACCTCGATTGCGATGATCCGCTTCCAAACAACGAGCCCGATATCGAGGTCAATCCGATGAACCCGCTGAACATGGTCGCGAGCTCCAACGATTTCGGATCGTGCTGCGACCAGTACTACACGACCTTCGACGGCGGGGTCACCTGGTCGACCGGGAACATGTCGATCGAGAAGCCGTTGAAAATCGGCAGTGACCCCGTTACCGTGTTCGACGTGAAGCACGGCACGGCGATTCACTCCTCGCTCAGCTTCTCCGTGCAGCACGCGTCCGGCACGCAGGCGTGCGACGGCGATCTGCTCGTATCACCTTCGCACAACGGCGGCCTCAGCTGGGACAAAGTCGTCGTAGTCGACGACGGCGTCGGCTGCGACTTCAGCCAGTCGCAACTCTTCAACGACAAAGAGTGGATCGTCACCGACAACCACGCATCGTCGCCGTTTTACGGCCGCACCTACCTGACGTGGACGAAATTCGAGTCCTCGTTCGGCGCCTATCTGAGGTCTGCGATCTTCGAGTCACACTCCGACGACGGGGGCGACACGTGGTCGCGCGCTCAGGAGATCTCAGGGTCGAACGGCGCGCTTTGCACCTTCCAGGTGAGCGGACCGGAGGGCCAGTGCGACGAGAATCAGTTCTCGGTTCCAACGGTCGGGCCCGATGGCACCGTCTACGTCGCGTTCCAGAACGAGCAGAATCAGGCGTTGTGGGAGGCCGGCGAGTTCTTCGACGACCAGTACCTCCTGGTCAAGTCGACCGACGGCGGTCGAACGTGGTCGAGTCCGAGCTTCATCGTCGGCCTCGAGGACGGTTCGAACGACTACCCGATTAACGTTGGTGGCCGTCAGACCCTCACCGGGTATCAGCTGCGCGTGAACTCGGCGGGCAACATCGTGGCGAGCCCGATCGACGGGACGCTGTTCTTGGTGTTCAGCGACAATCGGAACGGCGTTCACGATTCGGCGAACCCCGTGACGAACACCGACGTGTTCCTGATGGTGTCGTCGAATGGCGGCGCGTCGTGGAGCGGGCCGACTCGCGTTGACCGAGGAAGAGGGGATCAATGGTTCCCGTGGGTGGAAGTCAACCCGAGAACCGGGACGATCGGCATTCTCTACCACGACCGCGGCTCGTCGAACGGCCCGCTTTATGACACGGCGTTCGCCGAGGGGACGCCGGCCGCGCTTGCGAAGACGATCGTAAATGCGGCCCCGTCGAATCCGACCAACTCGATCTTCTTTCGTGCGAGAGTTGCGGGTTGCGAGGCCTGCGCCACGTTTCACGGCGACTACATCAACGTCAGCTTTGGAAGCGACGGCGTCGCGAACCTCACGTGGACCGATATGAGCACTTTCGTGCCGGCGGCAAATGGCTTCGCGCAGTTCATCGTCTACCGGCGCAAATAGGTGCCAACACGCGACATCTTCTAAACGAAGGGGCTCTTCGTCGAACTGAGTGCAGCGATAGGCCACGTTTCAGCCGCGGCGGCTCATGACCGCGACCGCCGCGGCCGGCTGCAACCATGTCGGTGGCGAATTCCCAATCGTGCCGTAAAGAGCGCCTGTACGAACTCGCATTGCGGTGATTCGGCCCGGCCCGAATCCATATCCCGGCAGCCATTAAGGACGAACAACGGGGTTGGCGTTCAGTCTGTCGATGCTTCGCGAGGTACGATGTTGGTCATGTTCGTGACTCAGAAGTCGTGAGTAAGAATCTCGGTGGCCCGACGGCAGATCTCCCGGCCGTAATCCGTCCACAGTCCCTGCCCCCAGTACCGATAACAGCTCGTCTGGGAGGCCAGCAAATGAAAGAGCGCATTCCGATACCGTAGCTCGCTCGTTGAAACTGCGCTCTCGGTGGTCTTTTCGTTGAAGAGCGAGCTGGCCCGTTCCATCGGGCCCAGGACCTCCCCGTACCCGTGCACCCACGAGATGTTGTTGGTCCAGCTCCCGCCTTCTACGTGAAAACGTGCATCTTCCTTGCGCAGTGACGTCAACACCGCCTCGAGACGCTCCTGGCCCGACCTCGGGGTGAATCGGTCCCAGATGCGCTTCTGAAACAACGGCTGCACGACAGGCAGATCTCCGTCCCTGGTTCCCCCCGCAGCCAGGTGCTCGAGGTACTCAGTGACATTCAAGATCCGGGTCCCCGAATCCGTGCATTCCCGCACCACTTCCATGTATTTCGCCGGGAACTCGTTCATCATGACGCCGCCATTCTCGCCATCGGCGATCTGGGTCACCAGGGGCGGCACCCATCGGCCAGCCAGGTCGGACGGTGACAGCCCGCGCGCTTCATAGTACGGCTGCATTTGCGCGACGAGCTTCGTATCGCTTCCTTGGGTCTTGATGATGGCCACGATCTCGGCGCTCTCGCCTTCCGAGTTCTGACACACCAACCGATGCGGCAGGTGTGGGTTCGTGGGACCGGTGCCCGTGTCGGGACGCTCGACCGTGTGCTCCTGCACCAGGATCCACCGGTAGCCACACGCTCTGAGCGTCCTGACGAACTCGTAGGCCACGTCGGGATGATTCGGGATCGCCATCTCGGCCGGCGAGAATCCACGCACGCGGGCCAGCGCCTCGAGGCCGAACAGCGAGGCGAAATGATGCTGCCACGCGCGCACGTGGAGCCTGTAGTCATGCGCCGGAGTCGACGGGGCGACCGCGTGCCCCCACGGGCACCCCAGCCACTCCACACAGCGGCGATATCGGGGCTCGCAGGTGACACGGCGCAAGTTCTCCAACACGTCCTCGAGGCCCATCTGCTGCAGGCCCCAGAGCAGCGTGCCCGAGTAATCGAGCATCACCCGCGGCTCTTTGCCCTCGGCAACCAGCTGCAGCACGAATTCGCCCATGCGTTTGTAGCACCAGCGAAACACGTCCGCGTTGTAGCGCTGCTCGTCGCTGGAGCTGTCCATCATGTGCTGCAGGTTGCCGACGATCGCGGCGGTTTTCAGATCTGGCCCGCCCGCCGGGATGAGTGGTTGGTGCATGTGCAGGGCGATGGCGAACGCGCTGCGGATGCCGCGGAAATCAACCCCGCTGTCGCCGAGAAACACCTGATGATCGCGGCTCCCTTTGAGCGCTTCGTCGAGGCGAGTCTCTGCGCCGCACAGGTCTGGCAAGCCATCGATCGCGCGGACGCCCGTTGGGCTCATGAGCCATCTCCCTGGAAGCCGCAATTCATTTGTGCCGGATGTGGTCGTAGATGTTGAGATAGTCCTGCCCCGGGCGGCTCCACGAATAATCGCACCACATCCCGTTCACGATCAGCCGACGAAATTCCTCAGGATACCCATACCATAGGCCGAACGCCCGACTGAGGGCCGACTCGATCCCAGCATAATCCGGCCCATCGAACACGTAGCCGTTGCGCTGTTCGTACGGACGAGTGGCGTAGTCGCGGTCGAACACCGTGTCCGCCAGGCCCCCGACGGCTCGCACGATGGGGACGGTGCCGTATTTCAGGGCAATCATCTGCACGAGCCCGCAGGGCTCGTAGTTGCTGGGTGCGATGAGCATGTCTGCGCCCGCGTAGACGAGATGGGCCAGCTCGGAATCGAAGTCGAGCTGCAGATGGCAGTCGTGGCTCTCGTTCACGTAGTGCTTGAGATGCCAGAAGTAACCATTGATCGACGGATCGGGACTGGGGCCGAGCAGGACAAACTGGGCGCCATTCGATAGCGAATAGAACAGCGCATGTCGGACCAAGTGCACGCCCTTCTGTGCGTCGAGTCGGCCTACGTACGCCACGAGCGGTTTGGACGCATCGCGCAGCCAGAATCGATCCCGCAGCGCGCGCTTGTTGTCGTACTTGCGATCGAGCGAATCAATCCGGTAGCGCTGGGGAAGAAGCGAATCGATCTCGGGGTTCCAGACATCGTAGTCGACGCCGTTCAGCACGCCGCCGAACTTGTGTTGATGAATCGAGAGCGTGTGGCCGAGCCCCACGCCCTGATCGGTCATCCGGGCCTCCCACGCGTGATGCGGTGAGACCGTGGTGACGAAATTGGCGTAGACGATGGCGCCTTTGAGGAGATTGAGCGCGCTCGGGTGCTGGTCGTCCTGCAGCCGGTCGGGATGGAAATAGTACTCGGGTCGCTCCAGCCCGGTGGCCCACAGCACCTCCTCACCGGTCACTCCCTGATGGCCGAAGTTGTGGATGGTCAGGCAGATTCGTTGGTCGGCCATCCCGTGGTACTTGTAGATCTCGAACAGCAGCACCGGCACGAGCGCCGTCTGCCAGTCGTGGCAATGGATCACATCGGGCCGCTTGCCCGCCTTGAGCATGAATTCGAGGGCCGCCTTGCTGAAGAAGGCATAACGCATGACGTCGTCGGCATAGCCGTAGGCAGTGGGGCGGTGAAAGAAGCTGTCCTGCGAGTGTGGCTCGATGAAGAAGCACTTGCGGCCGTGCGCGAAACCGAAGTAGACGGAGCAGTGGATTGCCCCGCGGTACCACGGCACCCACAGGTCGTCGTAGGTGAGCGTGAGTCCACAGATGCGGTTGTAGTGCATGCGATCGTACTTGGGCAGAATGATTTCGACCGCATGGCCTCGAATCTCGAGCTCGTGGCTGAGGCCGGCCACGACGTCCCCCAGGCCGCCGACCTGGACCACCGGCGCACATTCCGGGGCAATCATCACGACATACATGGCGTCATGGCGCTCGTGTCCGTACCGAGAACTCGGTAACTGTTGTTGACCTTGAGGTGGACGGGCGTCTGGCTGATTTCGTCCTCCTCCGTAGTGCCAGCCCGCCTTCACGGCCGCTTCAGGTTCGCCTGAGTGGCTTCGGGGACGGCGGCGATGCCTGAGCCACACCGCTCGCCGCGCACATCCATGCCGCTTCAGAAGGTCGTTATCGCACGGAGCCGCTCGTTTTCGCGACGCAGCTCAACGCGCACTGGCTCCGCACGTCGGCGCGATGGCGTTCGGCGGCATGTAGCCTCGCTGGGCGAACAGTAGTCGGAGCCCCTGCCATCTCTCGGAAGTGCATTCGACGAGGCGCGAACTTCGCTTTGCTCGTGCTTCGCAGGCAGAATTGCGGAACCGCCCTGAGGAGTGATTCGCGCCATCTGCCGAAAGCTCTGGGAGATGTTCGTATACCCCTATCGTCGGACTGATGCGAGCTTTTTCTGTTGTCGAGCTTCTAACACGCGAGCGCGCCAAGCCCAGCTCATCGATCACGTTGTAGCTGTTCCCTGCTAGAGTGCGACCTTCCCTACGAAACTCAGCATTGTTTGGGGAGGGCGTATGACTGTTTCACGTCGACTCCTGCCAGTGTTTCTGTCTCTGTCAGCCGTTCTCCTGTCGCCGCTCACGTAAAACCGCGTAAATCTGGACCGACACTGATCGGGCGGAGCGAGGGTCACGTCTTGGGCTTCGGTGAGGGCTGCGGCTTCTGGGCCTGCTTGGCCTTCTGCGCTTGCTCGGCCTCTCGCTTGCGATAGGACTCTCCCTCGATCGAGATGATCTCGGCGTGATGCGTCAGCCGATCAATCAGCGCGACAGCGCACGCGGCATTCGGGAAGACGGACCTTCCGTGAGTGGATGCACCAGCAACGCGGCGCGTGCGCGAGCACCGTCGACAATTACGCGGTCCACATTCGCGAGTTGCTCAGACACGTTGGCTTAGAACTCGACAAGCTGGATGCGCGAGGCCTGCGACAGTTTGTCATGGAGGGCAGTAAAACGTGCGGGTGGGCGGCGGCCAAAAAGCGCACGACCGCCCTGCGAATGTTCGTACGGTTTCTGATCGCCGACGGCAAATGCGCCGTTGGATTGGATGGCGCCATCCCCGTCCTGGCACATTGGCGTTTGTCCGCGCTGCCACGCTACCTGCAGGAAGACGAGGTGGAACGCGTGATCGCGTCCTGCGATATCACCTCACCCGTCGGCAAGCGCGATCGGGCGATTCTGCTGCTGCTCGCCCGCCTGGGTCTCCGGGCCGGCGACATCGTGCAGCTTCGGCGACGCGACATCGACTGGCAAGGCGCCTGGCTTCACGTCAGTGGAAAGGGACGGCGTCAAACCCGACTGCCGCTCACCCACGAGGTCGGACGGGCGCTGGTCGCCTATCTCAAAGACGGCCGTCCTCCGACCGATACTGACGTGGTCTTCGTTCGCTGTCGTGCACCGTTTCGCGCGTTCCGCTCCCACTGTAATGTCTCAGTGATCGTCGACCGGGCACTCCGGCGCGCGCACATGACACGCCCAAGCCGAGGGGCCGCCCACCTGCTTCGCCATTCCGTCGCCACGTCGATGCTGCGGCACGGCGCCTCGCTCCACGATGTCGCGGCCCTCCTACGCCACCGGTCGATCGCGACGACTCAGATCTACGCCAAAGTCGACGTGATCGCCCTTCGGAAAATTGCCCAGCCGTGGCCGGAGGGGCAGCCATGCTAGCCGAAGCCGTCGTGACGTACGTGGCGCTCCGGCGGGCTGCCGGCTTCGCCTTCAAATCCGAAGGCTCTTACTTGAGGAGTTTTGCCGCATTCTGCGACGCGAGAGGCGAGTCATTTGTGCGCGCGCAGGTCGCGATCGAGTGGGCACGCCTGGCGCAGCTCGTGCCTCAGCGTGCGCGGCGATTGGGAATTGTTATTCGCCTCGCACGCTATCTCCGCGCCGAAGATGATCGGCATGAGGTCCCGCCCGCCGTCTTTGGTGCCGAAAAGCCACTGCGCCCGGTGCCGTACATCCTGTCTCCCGATCAAATTCGGCGACTGATTCATGCCGCCGCCCAGTCGGGGTACCGGACCTTGCGTCGAGAGACGTACAGCACGCTGTTCGCGCTCCTGGCATGCACGGGGTTGCGGGTGTCGGAAGCCATCCGGCTCCGATTCGACGACATCACGCCCGACGGCCTCGTGATCCGCTGTTCCAAATTCCGGAAGAGCCGGCTCGTGCCCTTGCACGACACGGCGCGCGCCGGACTCGACCGATACCTGCAGCGGCGGTGTCCGTATGCGCCTGATGACGATCATGTGTTCGTGTCGCTGCGACGAAAGCCGCTGATCCTCAAAGATGTGGCCACGGCATTCCAGACCGCGGTTCGCGTCGTGGGGCTGCCGCCCGGGCCGGGACGTGCGCGACCGACGCCGCACTCGCTGCGGCACGCCTTCGCCGTCAGAGCCCTGCACACCTGCCCTGATGGCCGCGATGCCATCACCCGACACATGGTGGCGCTCTCCACCTACCTCGGTCATGCGAAGGTCGCCGACACCTATTGGTATCTGGAAGCTGTCCCGGAGTTGATGACTGATATCGCCGACCGCTGTGAACGGTTTGTCATGGGGGAGCGGTCATGACGGCGCTCGCCCCACACCTCACAGCTTTTTTTCAAGAACGCCTGCCTGTCGAACGCCGCGTGAGCAGCCATACGTCGGATTCGTACGCGTACGCATTCAAGCTCCTCTTGCAACATGCGAGCGAGCGACTGAAGGTCGCACCGTCACAACTGCAGCTGGAGCAGCTCGATGCCCCGTTGATTGTCAGCTTCCTGAATCACTTGGAGACCGCGCGCGCCAATGGTCCCAGCTCCAGAAACGTCCGACTGGCCGCGATCAAGTCCTTCATGCACTTTATGGAATTTCGCGCGCCCTCGGCGATGGAGCAAATTCGGCGCATCCTCGCGATTCCGCCCAAGAAAGCGGACACACGGTTGGTCCGACACCTGACAGTGGAAGAAATGCAGGCCGTGTTAGACGCGCCGGAACCGACCGGCTGGGACGGGCTTCGCGACCGGGCGATGTTACATCTGTGCTTCGCCGGAGGATTGCGCGTTTCTGAACTCGTCGGCTTGCGGCTGGCTGACCTCACGCTTCAACCGCACGCCAGCATCGTCGTCCACGGCAAGGGTCGCCGAGAACGCTCGCTGCCGCTCTGGAAAATCACCGCCACCGCGTT
>WNEY01005224.1_pt1 | contig 10027 bp, 8 predicted proteins | sample 5400531 | NCBI WGS metagenome assembly WNEY01 (sample SAMN13153338, study PRJNA577476) | soil metagenome | isolation source: 200 cm saprolite under Douglas fir tree site 1 | place: USA:California | collected 2015-04-18
GCTCGCCGCGCGGAGGCTCGACGCGCTGCCGCAGCTCGGGCGCGATTTCTTCCCCGTGGAGGTCTGGATCGAGCAGACTCTCGCGCAGCGCCTGCCGCAGGTGAACGTCGTCGACATGCAGGAAGCGTGGCGGACGCTTCTCGTGCGCGCCAAGATGAGCCAGCACCACCGCGTGATGCGCGAGGAGCTGTCGGTGCGCGAGCATATGAGCCTGATTCTGCGCCGGCTCCAGGGCGGCGGCTTTGCCGAATTCAGCGAGCTGTTCGAGACCGGCCGCGGAGTGGCGGTGCTGGTCGTCAATTTCCTCGCCGTGCTCGAGCTGGTGAGAGAAAGCGTGGTCGAAGTCACGCAATCGGAGCCTTTCGCGCCCATCTACGTAAAGCTCGCCCATGCTCAGCCCGAGTGAAGTGAAGACTGTGATCGAGACCGCGCTGCTCGCGGCCCCGCAGCCGCTCCCGATCTCGGAGCTGCGCAAGATGTTTGACGAGGAGATCGGCGCCGACACGATCCGCCGGCTGCTGGAGGAATTGCGCGAAGACTGGAAGGACCGCGGCGTCGAGCTCGCGGCGACGGCGAGCGGCTGGCGCTTCCAGACTCGCGGAACGTTTCACAAGTACCTCGAGCGCATCAGTCCCGAGAAGCCGCCGCGCTATTCGCGCGCCGTGCTCGAGACGCTCGCCATCATCGCCTACAGGCAGCCGGTTACCCGGGGCGATATCGAGGACATCCGCGGGGTTTCCGTCTCCACCGAGGTCATCAAGCGGCTCGAGGAGCGCGGCTGGATCGACGTCGTCGGCCACAAGGAAGTGCCGGGACGCCCGGCCCTATACGCCACAACGAGGACGTTCCTCGACGACCTGGGCCTGCGCTCGCTGCAGGAGCTGCCGCCGCTCGAGGAAATCGCCAAGACGCTTGAAATCACGCAGAATCCGCCGCCCGCTTCGCAGCCCGCGTCCGACGAGCCGGCCAGCACCCAGCCGAGTCCCGCCTAGCCGCGGTCTTTCGTCCGAGAGGCTGCACAAGGTCTTGGCGCGATCGGGCCTGGGTTCGCGCCGCGACATGGAAGCGGCGATCGCGGCGGGGAGGGTGACCGTCAACGGTCGCCCGGCGACGACCGGGCAGCGCGTCGGTCCCGCCGATCGCGTCGTCCTCGATGGCCGGCAGCCCGTCCTGCGCTTCGGCGATCGCGAACCGCGGGTGCTCCTCTACCACAAGCCGGCGGGCGAACTGGTGACGGCGCGCGATCCCGAAGGCCGGCCGACCGTGTTCCAGAAGCTTCCGCGCGTCAAAGAGGGCCACTGGATTGCGATCGGCCGGCTTGACTTCAACACCGGCGGCCTGCTGCTTTTCACCGATTCGGGCGAGCTGGCCAATCACCTCATGCATCCGCGCCACGCGATCGAGCGCGAGTACGCGGTGCGGATTCGCGGCGAGCTTTCACGCGGGCAGATCGAAAAACTCAGGCAAGGCGTCCCGCTGGAAGACGGTCCGGCGCGGTTTGACAGCGTCGAGCCGGGCGGCGGCGCCGGATCGAACCGCTGGTATCAGGTCGTGCTGCGCGAGGGACGCAACCGCGAGGTGCGGCGCCTGTTCGAGGCGCTCGGCGTCACGGTGAGCCGCTTGCTGCGCGTGCGCTTCGGTCCGTTCCGGCTGCCGCCGACCCTACGCCGCGGGCAGTGGCGGGAGATCGAGGGCAGCGAACTCGCTTCATTGGTCTTGCAATTGGAAAACGTGATTCCGCAGCCCAAAGCGCTTGGCGTGGCACGGAGCCGGTCGTAAAAACTTTCGATTACCGCGCGTTGAGCGGCTGGAGGGCCGGCGCGAGCGCGCGAAGCTAAGGCGGCGACACAGGTCGTTCGTTTTGGCAACGATTTAGCATTGTTTCGGCTGAATTTTGTTGCTATACTCCAACAGTTTTGGGATGGGCTTTCGAGCCCATTTTTTATTTCTACAGGAGACTTGCGCGTGGTCCTGAACGCGCTGGAGCAGGTGCTGGAGCGCACCGTAGGCGGCTTGGGGTACCAACTCGCCGATTTCGAATATTATAATTACGGCAGTATGTTAAGAGTATTTATTGAGAAAAGACATGATGTTCAGTCAGGCGCAGTCGCGGGCGGAGTGACCTTGGCCGACTGCGAAGCGGTGAGCCGCCAGCTGCAACGAGTGCTCGAAGTCGAGGGGGTCGGCTACGACCGCCTCGAGGTGTCTTCGCCGGGCTTGGACCGCAAGCTAAAAAAGGCAGCCGATTTTGCCCGCTTCGCCGGTTGCGAAGCGCAGGTGCGGTTGCGCCGGCCCGTCGATGGCCGCAGAAATTTCACCGGCGTGGTGCGCGCCGTACACGGCAACCGTGTCGAGCTCGATTTCGACGGCGGCCGGCTTGCGTTCGAGCTGGCCGACCTCGACCGCGCGCGCCTGGTGCCGAAGCTATGATGCTGGAGGGATACATGAGCCGCGAACTATTACTGCAGGCGGACGCGCTCGCCAGGGAAAAGAACGTCCACAAGGATGTGGTGTTCGGCGCCCTCGAGATGGCGATCGCGTCGGCGACGAAAAAAAAGTTTACGGAAGACGTCGATGTGCGCGTCGCGATCGACCGCAACACCGGCGACTTCGAGTCCTTCCGCCGCTGGCAGGTCGTGCCCGACGGCACCGTGGAGAATCAGTCGCAGCAGATCGCTTTTTCGGAAGCGCAAAAGCAATATCCGGACATTCAGCTCGAGGACTTCATCGAGGAGCCGCTCGAACCGATCGACTTCGGCCGGATCGGGGCGCAGACCGCAAAACAGGTGATTTTGCAGAGGATCCGCGACGCCGAGCGAGAGCAGCTGCTGAACGACTTTCTCGCCCGCGGCGAGAAACTCATCAATGGCGCGATCAAGCGCGTGGAACGCGGCAACGCCATCATCGAAGTCGGGCGCGTGGAAGCGGTGCTGCCGCGCGACCAGATGATCCCGAAGGAGAACCTGCGCGTCGGCGACCGCGTGCGCGCCTTTGTGATGCGCATCGATCGCAACGTGCGCGGACCGCAGCTGGTGCTCTCGCGCACGGCGCCGGAATTCATCATGGAGCTGTTTCGGCTGGAGGTGCCGGAAATCGAGGAAGGGCTGCTCGAGATCAAGTCGGCGGCGCGCGATCCGGGCATCCGCGCGAAGATCGCCGTGCACTCTAGGGACAAGCGCATCGATCCGATCGGCACCTGCGTGGGCATGCGCGGCGCGCGCGTGCAGGCGGTGACGCAGGAGCTGGCGGGTGAGCGCGTCGATATCGTGCTGTGGTCGGAGGATCCCGCGCAGTTCGTGATCGGGGCGCTGGCCCCGGCCGAGGTGTCCTCGATCCTCGTGGACGAGGACAAGCACAGCATGGACGTGGTCGTGGACGAGGAGAACCTCGCCATCGCGATCGGCCGCAGCGGCCAGAACGTGCGGCTCGCCTCCGAGCTGACCGGCTGGACCATCAACCTGATGACCGAGGAAGAGTCGAACAAGAAGAACGAGGAAGAGGCTTCCTCGGTGAGAAAGCTCTTCATGGAGCGCCTCGACGTCGACGAGGAGGTCGCCAACATCCTCATCCAGGAGGGGTTTTCGACGCTTGAGGAAGTGGCCTACGTGCCGATCAACGAGATGATGGAGATCGAGGGCTTCGATGAGGCCACGGTGAACGAGCTGCGGAACCGCGCGCGCGACGCGCTGCTCGTGCAGGCGATCGCGAGCGAAGAGCAGGCGGAGAACCTCGACCCGGAACTGTTGAATCTCGAGGGCATGGACAACGACTTGGCGACCAAGCTCGCCAAATCGGGGGTGAAGACTCGCGATGACTTGGGCGATCTCGCGCTAGATGAATTTGTCGAGATGACCGGAATCGACGCCGAGCGTGCAAAGAGCTTGATCATGAAGGCGCGCGAACACTGGTTTACGCAGGGATAATCAGACCCGATGGCCCAGACAAGCGTTGCGCAATTCGCCGGCGAGCTGAAAGTACCGCCTTCGGTGCTGCTCGAGCAGCTGCGGGCGGCGGGTGTGCATAAGCAGGTTGCCGAGGACGTGCTCTCCGAGCAGGACAAGACCAAGCTCCTGGATTATCTCCGCAGGGCGCACGGCTCCTCCGAGCCGAAGAACAAGATCACGCTGACCCGCAAGCAGACCTCCGAGATCATCAAGAGATCGGACTCGAGCGGCAAGGCGCGCACCATCCAGGTCGAAGTGAAGAAGAAGCGCATCTTCGTCAAGCGCGATGCCGAGCCCGGCGCGCCTTCTGAAACGCCCGCGCCGTCGGGCCCGGCGATCGACGCGAAGGAAGTGGAGCTACGCGAACAGGAGCGGCGCCAGCAGGAAGAACTCGGGGCGCGCCAGGCGGCGGAGCTGGCGGAGAAGCAGGAACGAGAGCGCAAGCTCGCCGAACAGCGCGGACCCGAGCCGAAGCAGGCAGAGGTGAGAGCGGCAGCGCCGGCTGCTGCGGATACCACGCTGCACAAGCCCAAGGTTGCCGCAGGCGCGGAAAAGAAAGGCGCGAAGAAAGCGAAGGAAGTCAGGGTCTGGCAGGACGAGGGGGTTAAGCGCCGCACCATCAAGACGCGAGGCGACGTGCAGGGAGCATCGGGATGGCATACCCCCAAAGGGGCACGGCACAGGCCGGCCGCCGCGCCGGCCGAGGTCGCGCAGCAGTTCAGCACGCCGGCCGAGCCGGTCGCGCGCGAGATCATGGTGCCCGAAACCATCACCGTCGGCGATCTCGCCCACAAGATGTCGGTGAAGGCGGCCGAGGTCATCAAGGTGCTGATGAAACTGGGCAGCATGGTGACGATCAACCAGGTGCTCGATCAGGAAACCGCGATGATCGTCGTCACGGAAATGGGCCATCGCCCGGTCGCTGCGAAGCTCGACGATCCTGAGTCGTATCTTGAGGAAGCCCCGCAGCAGCACGACGCGGAGCTGAGACCGCGCGCACCGGTCGTGACGGTGATGGGGCACGTCGATCACGGCAAGACCTCGCTCCTTGACTACATCCGCCGCACCAAGGTCGCCTCCGGCGAGGCAGGCGGCATCACCCAACACATCGGCGCGTACCACGTGCAGACTCCGCGGGGCATGGTGACCTTCTTGGACACGCCGGGCCATGAAGCCTTTACCGCGATGCGCGCCCGAGGTGCCAAAGTCACCGATATCGTCGTCCTTGTGGTCGCGGCCGACGACGGGGTGATGCCGCAGACAATCGAGGCGATCCACCATGCCAAGGCGGCTGATGTCCCGATGGTGGTGGCGATCAACAAGATCGACAAGCACGAAGCCAACCCCGAAAAGGTCAAACAGGAGCTGGTGGCGCAGACGGTCGTGCCCGAGGAATACGGCGGCGATTCCCCCTTTGTTCCCGTATCCGCGAAAACCGGCAAGGGCATCGACGAACTACTCGAGCAAGTGTTGTTGCAGGCTGAAGTCCTGGAGCTGAAAGCACCCGTGGATGTCCCGGCCAAGGGCTTGGTGATTGAGGCGAGCCTGGACAAGGGCCGCGGCCCGGTTGCCACCGTGCTGGTGCAGTCCGGAACGCTCAAGCGCGGCGACGTCGTGCTCGCGGGCACTTCCTTCGGCCGAGTGCGCGCCATGCTCGACGAGAACGGCAACGCGGTGCCGGAAGCGGGTCCGTCGCTTCCGGTGGAGATCCAGGGTCTGTCGGACGTTCCGGGAGCGGGAGAGGAAGTGATCGTGCTCGGCGACGAGCGCAAGGCCCGCGAAATCGCGCTGTTCCGCCAAGGCAAGTTCCGCGACGTAAAGCTCGCGAAGAAACAGGCGGCGAAGCTCGAGAACATGTTCGAGCAGATGGGCGAGGGCGAGGCGAGGGTGCTCGCGCTGCTCATCAAGACCGACGTGCAGGGTTCGCAGGAGGCGCTCGTGCACGCGCTCATGCGTCTTTCTACCGAGGAAGTCAAGGTCAACGTCGTCCACAGCGCGGTCGGCGCGATAACGGAATCGGACGTCAATCTCGCGCTGGCCTCCAAGGCGGTCATCATCGGCTTCAATACCCGAGCCGACGCGACCGCGCGCAAGCTTGCCGAGAGTTCCGGGGTCGATGTGCGCTACTACAACATCATCTACGACGCGGTCGACGAGGTCAAAGCGGCGCTCTCCGGCATGCTCGCGCCCGAGAGGAAGGAGAACGTGCTCGGCTTGGTGGACGTGCGCCAGGTATTCAAGATTTCCAAGGTCGGCGCGGTGGCCGGTTGCATGGTGCTCGAGGGCTTGGTGCGCCGCAACGCGCTGGTGCGGGTGCTGCGCGACAACGTGGTCGCGTACTCGGGCGAGATCGAATCGCTCAAGCGCTTCAAGGACGACGTGCGCGAGGTGAAGGCGGGCTTCGAGTGCGGCATGTCGGTGAAGGGCTACAACGACATTCAAGTAGGCGATCAGTTCGAGATCTACGAAGTTCAAGAGGTGGCACGAACGCTGTAGACAGTTGAGAGTTGGGAGTTGAGAGCTCAGAGAGCGGGTTCGCGCTCACCTCTCAAGTCTGAACGCTCTACCGCCCTTATGGCCAACCCGCAGCGGCTGCGCCGCGTCGCCGATCAGATCCAACGCGAGTTGTCCGCGCTGCTGCGCTCGCAGGTCAGGGATCCGCGCGTCGGCATGATCACGCTGACGGGGGTCGAAGTGTCTCCGGATCTGGCGCACGCTAAAATCTTCTTCACCATCCTTGGCGACAAGGAGTCCCTTGCGCAGACGGAGGTCGGGCTCAAGCGCGCGGCGGGATTCCTCCGCTCGCAGCTCGGCGGCCGGCTAAAACTCCGCGTCACGCCGGAGCTGCATTTTCATCACGACGCCTCCGTCGAACGCGGCGTGCGCCTGTCGCAGCTGATCGACACCGCGGTGGCCGGAAAGAAGGCGGACGGGCCTGACTGACATGGGAGTCGCCCTGCACGCGCCGGTCGACGGCGTGCTGCTTCTGGACAAGCCGGTCGGCCCAAGTTCCAACGCCGTGCTGCAACGAGCCAAGCGGCTGCTCGGCGCTGCGCGCGCAGGCCATGCCGGAACACTGGATCCTCTCGCGAGCGGCCTGCTGGTGGTGAGCTTCGGCGAAGCCACCAAATTCTCGGGGGAGCTGCTCGACTCCGGGAAGGCCTATCGCGCCCGCGTGAAACTCGGCGAGCGCACCGCGACCGGCGATGCCGAAGGTCCGGTGCTCGCGCGCCACGAGGTCAGGATCGGGCGCGACGAGCTGCTCGCGGTGCTGGAACATTTTCGCGGCGAGATCGAGCAGGTCCCGCCCATGTACGCGGCAATCAAGCACCGCGGACGTCCGCTGTATGCATATGCGCGCAAGGGCGAGCGCGTCCGGCGCGCCCCGAGACAGATCGCGATCCAACGGCTGGAGGTGGAGACGTTCGACGGAGACACCATCACCCTGGACGTGGAGTGCAGCAAGGGCACCTATATCCGGGTGCTTGCCGAAGACATAGGAGCTTCGCTCGGCTGCGGCGCGCATCTGACGGCGCTTGAACGCACCGCGGTGGGCCCATTCAAGCTCCGGGAGGCGATCCCTCTGGAAGCGCTCGAATCGCTGTTGCCCGCCGAACGGCGCGGGAGGTTGTTGCCGCCCGAAGTTCTTCTGGGACAACGTCCGCGCCTGGTGCTGCAGGCTGAATCTGCGGCAAAGTTCCGTCAAGGGCGAGCCGTCGCGGTCGGCTCGCCAAGAGGCAGCGTCGGCGTCTTCCGTGAAGATGGCCGGTTCCTTGGAATCGGCGACATCGATGCAAGCGGAGTGTTGCAGCCCAAACGGCTGGTGGTGCTGCGCTGAGGGCTTTCAGCCTCGACCATAGCTTGTAGGGCGCATTGATTTCAAGTTAAAATGCCGTCCCCTCGCACAGAGACCCGAGAGAACGGAATGCCGGTAAGCGTTGCGCAAAAAGCGCAGATCGTTCAGCAGTATCAGCGCGCCAGAGGCGACACAGGCTCGCCGGAAGTGCAGGTCGCTTTGTTGACCGCTCGCATAAACGGCTTGACCGACCATTTCAAAGCGCACGTCAAGGACCACCATTCGCGACGCGGGCTGCTGAAGCTTGTGAGCCAGCGCCGCAGGCTTCTTGATTATCTGAAGCGCGAGAACTCCGGAAAATATCATCAACTGATCGAGCAACTTGGCCTGCGCAAGTAATTCCCACGACGACCCTCCGACCCGGGCGGGCGTTTTGATGTCCGGAATCGACTCCGCACCGTTTCGCGGGTGCGGATCCTGTCAGCATCAGCGGGCCGGAAACTCCGGCCTGTTCAACCCGTCGGGAATACTATGCCGCTAACCTCCATCAAGAAGACCTTTGCGTACGGCGCACACCAGGTGACGCTCGAGACCGGCGAAATGGCGCGCCAGGCTCACGGCGCGGTCGTGGTCAACATGGACGATACCGTGGTGTTGTGCACCGTGGTTGCGGCGAAGGAAGCCAAGGCAGGCCAGGATTTCTTCCCCCTCACTTGCGATTACGTCGAGAAGTTCTATGCCGCCGGCCGGATTCCAGGCGGCTTCTTCAAGCGCGAAGGGCGGCCGTCGGAGAAGGAAACTCTGACCTCACGCCTCATCGACCGGCCCATCCGGCCGCTCTTTCCGGAGGGCTTCTACAACGAAGTGCAGGTCGTGGCGCACGTCATGTCCTGCAATCCCGAGGTTGACCCGGACGTTCCCGCGATGATCGGAGCGTCGGCGGCGCTCACCCTTTCGGGCATTCCATTCAACGGCCCGATCGGCGCGGCGCGCGTGGGGTACATCGGCGGCCAGTACGTGCTCAATCCCACTGCGACGCAGTTGAAGGAAAGCCAGCTCAATCTCGTGGTCGCGGGCACGGAACACGCGGTCCTGATGGTCGAATCCGAGGCGAGCGAGTTGCCCGAGGACGTGATGCTCGGATCGGTGGTGTTCGGTCATCAGCACATGCAGGCGGCGATCCAGGCGATCCACGAGCTCGCCGATCAGGCGGCCAAGCCGGCGTGGGACCGGAAGCCGCGGGAAAAGGACCAGGCGCTGGTGGACCGCATCAAGGAGCTCGCGGAAAGCGAGCTGCGCGCCGCGTTCAAGCTGAGGCAAAAACAAGCGCGTTCCGAGGCGATCGATGCCATCTGGACGCGGGTGTTTGACGCAATCGGCGTGGGCAAGGAAGGCGTGCCCGACGCGAACGCCGTGAAGGAGATCTGCTTCGATCTGGAGTCGAAAATCGTGCGCGGCCAGATCCTCGACGGTGAGCCGCGCATCGACGGCCGCGATACGCGTACCGTGCGTCCGCTAAGCGTCCGCGTGGGCGTGTTGCCGCGTACCCACGGCTCGGCGCTCTTCACTCGAGGCGAAACCCAGGCGCTGGTGGTGGCGACGCTCGGCACGGGCCGGGACGAGCAGATTATCGATGCGCTGATGGGCGAGTACAAGGAGCGCTTCATGCTCCACTACAACATGCCTCCGTACGCAACCGGGGAGACCGGCCGCATGGGCTCGCCCAAGCGCCGCGAGATCGGCCACGGGCGGCTCGCCAAACGCGCGCTCGCGGCGGTGCTGCCTTCGGCCGAGGAGTTCGCGTACTCGATGCGCGTCGTATCGGAGATCACCGAATCGAACGGCTCTTCGTCGATGGCGTCGGTCTGCGGCGGCAGCCTCGCGCTCATGGACGCGGGCGTGCCGATGAAGGCGCACGTGGCCGGCATCGCTATGGGCCTCATCAAGGAGGGCAAGCGCTTTGCCGTGCTCACCGATATCCTCGGCGACGAGGATCACCTCGGCGACATGGACTTCAAGGTGGCCGGCACCGAGCGCGGAGTGACCGCGCTGCAGATGGACATCAAGATCGAAGGCATCACCAAGGAGATCATGCAGGTGGCGCTCGCGCAGGCGCGTGAAGGCCGCATGCACATACTCGGGCTCATGAAGCAAGCGCTCGAGGGTTCGCGCGCAGAGATCTCCAGCTACGCGCCGCGCATCATCAAGATCAAGATCAACCCGGAAAAAATCCGCGACGTGATCGGCAAGGGCGGCGTGGTGATTCGGGGGCTTCAGGAGGAAACCG
>WNEY01005225.1_pt1 | contig 10027 bp, 9 predicted proteins | sample 5400531 | NCBI WGS metagenome assembly WNEY01 (sample SAMN13153338, study PRJNA577476) | soil metagenome | isolation source: 200 cm saprolite under Douglas fir tree site 1 | place: USA:California | collected 2015-04-18
CAGCCACAACGCGTGAAAGGCGGTGCTGCAGATTTCGCCGATCCGCCGCGTCAGCTCCTCCGACACGCCTTTGGCAAAGACGTTCTTGATCTTCTTTTTCTTGCGGTAGTCCTCGTCCCACTTGGCCTTGTAGGTCGCGATGCGGTGCTCCGCGGTTTCGGGCTCGCCAAATGTCATCTCGGTCAATGGCAGCACTTCCAGATCGTCGTTGCCGATCAGTCCGACATAGACCTCACGGCCCTCGACCAGCTCCTCGACGATCGCGGCCTGATGGTACTTCGTATGGATGAACTCCACGCGCTGCGACAGCGACGCGTCGTCCTCGACGACCGATGCCTGGGCGATGCCGATCGAGGCGTCCTCGAGCAGCGGCTTCACGATGAGCGGGAAACGCAGCTCCGACGGGCGCACCAGCTTGTCGCCCTCGTGAAACTCGGCAAATGCCGGTACGCGGATGCCGTGATAGGCGAGGACCTTTTTGGTCAGTGACTTGTTGCGGGCGACGAGCAATGCGGTCGGCGAGGATCCGGTGTACCGATAGCCGTACATGTCGAGGAGCGCGGCGATCGCGTATTCGTGCCGCGCGTTCTTGCGGAAGCCCTCGCAGCCGTTGAACACCAGCTTGGGCTGGAAGTCCGCCAGCTTCGCGAGGAGCGGCGCGACGTCATCGCCGATCCCGATCATGAACACATCGTGCCCGCCGGCTATGAGCGCGCGGGCGACGTCGTACTCCGCCTCCTCGGCCTTCTCCTCAACCTCGCGCTTGAACGCCGCATCCTCCCATTCGGGGTGCAGCGAATCGAAAATGACGGCGATCTTCATGGCATCTCAGCGCCGGCCTGACACGTGGATATCGAGAGCACGTAAGCGCTGCATATCCCGCCGCACCGTTGTGAGCGCGATGAGGATGATGACGCCGCCCAGCAATCCGACGGCCGGCAGGAGGAGCATCGCGGTGCGCAGATCTCCGGTCCGGTCGGACAGGTAGCCGATCAGCGGCGGCGCGAGGGCGTCACCGGCGAGGTGCGAGAAGAGCACAAACGCGCCGAGCACGGAAGCTTGGACCGCCGGCGGCACGACGTCGAGGATGACGGCCACCAGCGGCCCGTTGTACCAGGTGTAGAGGAAATACGTCGCCAGAATGAGCGGCGCGAACCAGCGCAGGTCGTGCACGAGCAACAGCGCCGCACACACGGGCGCGCCAAGGACGAACCCGGCGCCGGACGCGAGCACGCGGCCGCCGTGCCAGCGCTGTTGCAGCCGGTCGGCGAGCCTGCCGCCCACCAGGGCGCCCAGCACGCCGCCGGTGAGCGCCCAGACGCCGAACTCGGCGCCGACGCGTGCGACCGTGAGGCCATGGATCCGCTGCATGAATGCCGCCGCCCACGCGATCAATCCGTTCACCGCGAACGTCACCATCGCACCGCCCAGGAACACCCAGATCAACGTTGGTGTCCGGAGCACGAGGACGGCAGCGTCCAGAAAATCATCGAACGCGCCCGCCGCCACGGCGCCCGCTTCGGTCGTGCGCCGCACCGCGAGCGGCACGAGGCGCCACACGGTCCACGCGATCCCGATGCTCATGCCGACGCCAAACACCGCCGTGCCGAACTGTGATGGAATTCCCTCGAACAAGGAAAGAAAGCCCGCGAGCAATGCGCCGACCCCAGAGCAAATCGCGAGCGGCATGACGTAGCGGGTGACGCCGTGCTTGCCATGCTGCCACCACTCGCCGAGCGTCTCGACGATCGGCGGCGGGGGACGGCGATCGAGCTCGCGCAGGCGCGAGGCAAGCACCGCCAGCAGGAGCCCCGGAACGCCCATCCAGATGAAGGCCCAACGCCACCCGTACTCTTCCGCGATGACGCCACCGAACCAGATGCCGAGCACGCCGCCGAGCGCCATGCCGACCGAATACACGCCGATGGCAAACGCGCGCCGCCGTCCCTTGTAGTACTGGGCGATGATCGCCTGTGACGCCGGGCCGTAGCCCGCTTCTCCGAACCCGACCAGCGCCCGGCAGGTGAACAACTGCCAGAAGTGGCGAACAAAGCCGCCGGCCGTCGTCGCCGCGCTCCAGACTGCGACGCCGAACGTGATCACGCTGCGGCGGGACCGCAGATCGCCGATGACGCCGAGGGGCAGCGCGGCCAGCGACAAGACGACGATATACGCGGAGCCGAGCCAGCCCAGCTGCGCATCCGACAGCTTGAGGTCGCTCTTGATCGGCTCGAACACCGCAAAGACGACGTTGCGGTCGAGGTAGTTGAGCAGATTGACGAGCGTCAGCAACGCCAGGACGTAGACGGCATACGCCCTGGTCTGAGAAGCGGACTTCGCGGTATCAGGTCGCTCGGCCGCCAGTTGCCGCCTCGGCGCGCGCATCCCGATCGGCTTTCGCCTCCAGATACGAATCGGTCAGCTCACGCATCATGTCGCCACGCCGGTCATACAGGCGCTTCAGCTTCCGGGGCGTGCGGCGGGCCAGCGCATAGGCGGCCAGAATCGGAAAGGCCACCGTGTTGTCGAGATAGGCGACCACCGTGCCCGGCAGCTTGTCGGGGTCGACTTTGCCCCAGCTCACGGCCTCCGCCGGGGTCGCACCGGAAAGACCGCCCGTGTCGGGACGCGCATCGGTCAGCTGCAGGTAGTAATCGTGGCCCTTCTCGCTGATGCCGAGCACTTCCTGAATCTGCGGTTCAGTCTGGAGCACGAAGTTCTTGGGGCTCCCACCGCCGATGATCAGCACACCGCTCTTGCCGCCGCTGACCTTGGCCGAGAAGACGATCGCCGACGTCTCATTGACGTCGGCGCTCACGTCGAAGCGCAGCTTGCTGCCCGAGAGCGCCTGCTCGGCGACGTTCATGCCGATCGACGAGTCGCCCGGCGAGGAGGTGTAGATCGGCACCGCCGCGGCGTGCGCGGCGCCCAGCACCGATTTGCGCGACAGGCCGAGCGCCTTTTCGCGCTCCAGCACGTAGCCGCCCAGCAGATAGTGGTACTCGGCGGTGCTCATCGGGCGCTGGAATTCGTCCCGCGCCGAGACTTCGCGCACGAACCGATCGGTGGAGAGCAGGACGTCGTAGTCGAAGAAGATGTCGTAGATCCGCACCACACCTTCCTCCCGCAGCACGACGTCGTCAGCGAACGGCGTCCCGCGGTGCATCGCCATGCCAAGGCCGAAATGGGCGTCGTGATAGAGATTGGCGCCCGTGGAGACGATCCAGTCAAGGAAGCCCGCTTCAATGAGCGGAATGATGGTCGACATGCCAAGACCGGCGGGCGTCATCGCGCCGGTGAGGCTCATCCCCACGGTCACGTCGTCTTCCAGCATGCGCTCGGCAAACAGCCGGCAGCCTTCCCCCAGGCGGCCGGCATTATAGGCCAGGAACGCGTTGTCGACGAGATCGGCGACCGTTTCCTTTCCGCTGACCGGCTTGGGGTTGATGCGCTGCCCACGCAGATATTCGCTTTGCGTCATCGCATCGCCTGCGGGAGGTTGTTCATTGCCCGGAATGCGCGGGTGCGACGCTCGCGGGCGTCGACGATCCACCCAAGCGCTTCCTTCGGATCGTCGGTGACCAGAAAGAGGCTGAGATCTTCGGGCGAGATCTTCCCCTCTCCCGCGACACGCTCCTTGAGCCAATCCGCGAGACCGCGCCAGTAGTCACGGCCGAACAGCACGACGGGAAATTGCTTCACCTTGCCCGTCTGGACGAGGGTCAGCGCCTCGAACAGCTCGTCCATCGTGCCGTAGCCCCCGGGGAAGGTGATGAACGCCGTCGAGTATTTCACGAACATGGTTTTGCGGACGAAGAAGTAGCGAAAGTTGATCGAGCGCTCGACCCACTTGTTCGTGCCCTGTTCGAACGGCAGCTCGATGTTGCAACCGATCGACAAGCCGCCGCCCTCTTTGGCGCCGCGATTGGCCGCTTCCATGATCCCCGGCCCGCCGCCCGTGATGATCGCAAAGCCTTCCTTGGCGAGCAAGCGCGAGGTCTCGTACGCCGCCGTGTAGTAGGGATCACTCTCCGGCGTACGCGCCGAGCCGAAGACCGTCACCGCGTTGCGGACGTCGGAGAGCGTGTCGAAGCCTTCGACGAACTCGCCCATGATGCGCAGCACGCGCCAGGGGTCGGTGCTCGTGAAGGACGCCCGCCGCTCGATCGGAAAGACCTGCGGCGGGATGAGGAGTTGCTCGTCCTCAGTGAGCGGGCTGCGAGGCGAGGCGCTCGGTTGCTCTGACATAGTCATCCTGCACGTTATAGAAGAAGGGAGAGAACCGGACGTGCCCGGGCCGGCTATCGACGATCACGCCACCCGCCGCCAGGTGCCGCACGGCCGCGGCGGGATCAGGCATCGGAACCATCACAATCGCCGAGCGCCGATCCGGTTCGGCGGCCGCCTTGGGCTTGAAGCCGGCGGAGCGCAGGGTGCCGATCAGATCCTCGGTCAACGCGGCAGTCACTTCGCGGATCCTGGGCACGCCGATTTCCTCGATGTACTCGAGGCCGCCGAGCTGCGCGTAGACGGCCGCGAGCGCGGGCGTGCCCATCTCGAAGCGTCGCGCGTCGTCGTGGAACGTCAACGCGCGCGGATCGAAGGCGAACTGCTCCCGCTGCCCGAACCACCCCGAGATCCGCGGCTCGAGCCGACGGGCAACGGCTTCCCGCACGTAGAGAAACACGATCCCCGGTCCGCCGAGCAGCCACTTGAGGCCCCCGGCGACCAAGGCGTCGACTCCCGCGTCCTGCACATCGACCGGGATTTGACCGACCGACTGGTATGCGTCAATGAGGCAGAGCGCACCGTGCCCGTGTGCGATCTCGGCGACCCGCTTGATGTCCTGAATCGCACCGGTCGTGAAGTACACGTGCGAGGTCACGACGAGAGCCGTGCGATCATCCACGGCCGCCGCGATGGCGTCGACGGGCACGCTGATCCGATCGGGACTCTCGACGACGACCAGCTCGACGCCACTCCGAGCCTTGGCGAGCCACTGATAGGCGACCGTCGGGAAATCGAGTGCGGTGGTCACGATTTTGGGACGCCGGCGATAATCGAGCGATTCCGCGATCGCGCTGAGCGCAACCGAAATGCTCGGCGCGAGGGCGATGTCGCCGGGGGGCGCGTTGACGATGCGACCGTACCGCTGACGCAGATCGCCCAGTGCTTCCCACCACACGTCGTACCACGCCGCGGCGCCCCGGCTCTGCCACACATCGAGGAATTCCGCTACCTTGCGGCGGGACCGCTCGCCCAGCGCACCGAGCGAGCAGGTGTTGAGGTAAATGCTATCCCTGAAGATGGGAAACTCGCCGCGGTATTTGGCGAGTCCAAGCGCGCGCGGTTGTACGCTGCTTGCGAGCGTCATAGGCCGGGAATATACAGAAGGAATGCAGCGTATCGCGAGTTGGTCCGCACTCTATTTGCGCTTGGCGCTCAGGGCGTTGGTGAGTCCGCGACTCGCCGTCGATTTGTTGCGCCTCACGTGGAGTTTTCGCACCCGCGACTGGTATCGCCGGCCCCCGTTTCTCCCGATTCCGCCGCGCGACTACATGCGCTGGCGCATGTTCACCGCCTACGGTGACGAAGCAGCCGTCCCGCCCGCCCGTGACGTCGTGAACTTCGCCCGCTGGCGGCGCGAGACGATGGGCCTGTGATCGCGATCAAACGTCGCGCGGCCGAGCTGGGCTTTGCGGCGACCGGAGTCGCGCGGCTCGATCGCAATCCCCACGCCGCCGAGCTCGGCCGGTGGCTCGCGGACGGGCATGCGGGGACGATGTCCTACCTGCATCGCCAGGCGGAAAAGCGGAAGGATCCGCGTCTGGTGATGGCCGGTGCGAAGACAGCTGTTGTGACGCTCACCAACTATTTCCACGGCGACCGAACCCCGAACCTCGAGCCCCAAGTTCCGCGAGTCGCCCAGTACGCCTGGTCGTCGGACTACCACGACGTCCTCGGCGAGCGACTCGAGCAACTCGCCCGCGTGATCCGCGAGCTCGTTCCTGGCTCCACAACGCGCTGCTATGTGGACGCCGGTCCCGTGCCCGAACGAGAGCTGGCTCAGCTCGCGGGGCTCGGATGGATCGGCAAGAACATGATGCTGATCCATCCCGAGATCGGATCGTTCACGTTCATCGGCGTCGTGCTCACCGACGCGGGTCTCGAGCCGGATCCGCCGTTCGACGCAGACCGCTGCGGCACCTGCCGGCGGTGTCTCGACGCGTGTCCCACCCAGGCGTTCGTCGGGCCGCGCGACCTCGACGCGCGGGCGTGTATCTCGTATCTCACAATCGAGCATCGTGGGGAGTTCGACGAAACCCAGCGCGCGCAGGTGGGCGACTGGCTGTTCGGCTGCGACGTCTGTCAGGACGTCTGTCCGTGGAACGTGAGCTTCGCACGCGAAACGCTCGACCCGGGGTTCGCGCCCCAGCTGGCGGTTGCTCGACCCGACGTCCGCGCGCTTGCCACGATGGACGCGAGTGACTTCCAGCGCCGTTACGACCGCACGCCGTTTACCCGTCCCGGCCACCACGGCATGCGCCGAAACGCGGCAGCCCTGCTCGATCCATGACGGCGACCGACACCATCACCGAGCTGCAGCGCAAACTCGCCGATGGGCTGGCGAGGATCGACCCGCACCATCGGTTGCTCGGACGGCCGGTCAGTTATCGTGTGATCGACGGCCAGATGCTGGAGATTACCTATCGCGACGTCGCGGGCATCGCCGACGCCGAGGTCAACGGCGTCAAGCGAATCATTGGACGTGATTGTTCTTGTAGTGTGAGTCCCCAAACCGCCGAGCAGATCAGCGTGAGGTTCGTCGTTTCCCTCAAATAGCTACTTCGCGGCGACGCGCGCGACGACGTCGTAGTAGAAGCGCACGCCGAACTGCAGCGCGTCGACGCTGACGTGCTCGTCGTTCCCATGGATGCCGCGGGAGTCTCCCTGCGTGAGTGGGAACGGCCCGAGCCCGTAGCTCGCGATGCCCAGGCGACGGAAGTAATGGCTGTCGGTGAAGCCCGGCAACATCAGCGTCGTGACGAGCGCGTTGGGGTGGCGCGCGTGTGCCACCGCGGTGATCGCGCGAAACATCTCGGTCTCGGTCGGGCTCTCGGTGGCAGGCCAATTCGGCCCCTGCGGGCGTATCGACACGGCGGTGTCGCCGACCACGCGTGTCAGGTCCGCGAGAAACGCCGCCGGATCCTGGCCCGGCAGCAGTCGGACGTCGATCGCTGCCGTCGCGACCGGCGGAATGACGTTCGTCTTGTCACTGCCCCGGAGCCCCGTGATCGAGATGGTGTTGCGCAGCAGCGCATTGTAGGTGAGATCGGTGGTGATCGCGCGGACCGCGACCGAATCGCGCAACGCTGTGCGGATGTCGCTCAGCCAGCGGCGTGCGGTCGAGTCACGCTCGATGGTGGCGAGATCGCGAAACGAGCGCTCGACGGCCGGGGTCAGGATGAGCGGGGTGCGCCACTCGGCAATGCGGTTCAGCGCCCGAATCAGCCGGTGGACGGGGTTGTCGGGCGTGGGGCGCGAGCCGTGGCCGGCGGTGCCGCTGGCCGTGACATCGAGCCAGAACGGCGACTTTTCGGTGGTCCCGATGCCGTAGAACGCGACTGTCCCCCGTCCATCGGCGCGGGTCACCCCGCCCTCGTTCAGCAGAAACTCGGCGTCCTTCACGAGGTCGGCCTGATGGTCGACGATCCAGGCCGCGCCGACGCCGGCGCCGATCTCCTCATCGGCGGTCGCCAGAAAGATGATGTCACGCTTCAAGGGAACGTGGGCGCGCTTCAGGATGAGCATCGTCATGAGCTGCGCGATGGCCTCACCTTTCATGTCGAGCGCGCCACGCCCCCATACCGCGCCGTCTTTGATCAAGCCGCCGAACGGATCGACGGTCCAGTATTCGCGCGAGGCGAGCACCACGTCCATGTGGTTCAGCAGAACCAGGGGGCGCGCACTCCCGTCGCCGGCAAGGCGCGCGTACAGATTCGCCTTCCCCGGAGCGGGCTCGAAAACTCGGGCATCGATCCCATCGCGCCTGAGCACCGCGGCGAGCCAGCGTGCAGCCGCGATTTCATTGCCGGGCGGATTGGTGGTGTTGATACGCAGGTATTGCGACAGGAGCGCAGTGGCTTCGTCGCCCAGCGCCTTCCACTCGGCGTCGCCGGGCGCCGTCATAAGCGCCACACGCGCGGGCGTCTCGAACACCGGGGCGGATGACGGGCCGGCGAGCGGCGGCGCGGGTCGGTGCGCGCATGCTGCCGTGCCAACCAGCAACACCAGGACGCGACGGGTCACGCGCTAGTCTAGCACCAGAGTCTCGCCATGCGCGAGTTGACGATAGCCGTCCGCTGGCAGCCCGGCGCGCTGCCACGCGGCGCGTGCGCGGACCGGCGGCTCATCCATCGCTTCGTCGGTGAGCTTGAAGGTGCCCCAGTGAATCGGCACCATCATGCGCGCATTGAGGGCGCGAAAGGCCTCCACCGCCTCTTCTGGATTCATGTGGACATAGCGCATGAACCACCGCGGTTCGTACGCCCCGATGGGCATGAGTGCGACGTCGAACGGACCACACCGTGCGCCGATCACGCCGAAGTCCGGGTGATAGCCGCTATCACCCGCGAAAAACACCCGCCGGCCGCCCGCCGCCGTGAGCGCAAAGCCACACCACAGCGTGTCGCCGCGGTCGCCAATGCCCCGGCCACTGAAGTGTTGCGCCGGTGTCGCCGCGATGCGCACCGATGCCAGTGTGTGTTCCTGCCACCAGTCCAGCTCGACCACTGTGCGACCACCGCGCTTCTGAACGAAAGGCGCGAGACCGAGTGGCACGACCCACGTTGCGTGCGGTTGTGCCTCGGCGAGGCGCCGCACCGTTGTATCGTCGAGATGATCGTAGTGATTGTGCGACTGCACGACGACGTCCAGCGGCGGCAGGTCTTCGAATGCGACGCCCGGCGCGACCCAGCGACGCGGTCCGGCGAATCGAACCGGCGACGCGCGCTCGCTCCACATCGGATCGGTCAGAATGTTGAGCCCGCCCAGCTGCACGAGGAGGCTCGAGTGTCCCACCCACGTCACGGTGAGTTGCGAAGCCGGCGCGCGGGGCGCGACGAACGCGGGGCGCGCGCGCGCGAAGACCGACGGGTCGGGATCCTTCGGCCGCGGCCGCGTCGTACGATGCACGAGCATCCATTTGAGGAGACTGCCGAACCCCGGGACGGCTTCGGCAACCCAAGGATTGCGGAAGCCGCCGCCGGGGCGGTGATGTGATGGGAGCTCAGGCGCCGCCACGGCGCGCAATATAGCCGCGCCGTGACGCCATGCTTACGGCGTGCTGTCGGGGGCTACATGTATCACGAGCGTGTCGGCCAATCCCCCGCTCGCGGCGACGATACGACCGGTACCGACGGCCTTCGAAGTGACGTGTGCAAAACGGGCGCTGTCGACGACGAGTCCAAGAATGGCCGTATCGAGATCCTGCCAGACGACCACCGCGGTGGTGTCCTGTTGATGCTGGGCGTTGATGACGAACGCTTCGAGAGGGTTCGTGTGATTCACGAGCATCGAGGCCGCACCCTGAATGAGTACGGAACCCCGAAACGCCGAGAGCAGCACATTGTGGGTGGTTTCGGCACCGGCATTGACGGCCACGTTCGAATCGAGTGCCGACGCAAAGTTGCTTGCGGACGGGGCGGGTGGGGCCACGCCGACGATGTAGGTGCCGGGCAGCAGGTACGCGAGGCGATAGTGTCCTGCCACATCCGTCTTGCCGGTCGAGAGGATGAACCAGTTGTTCGGGCCACCGCCCCACGCGCTGACCGTCGCGTCCGCGACCGGGCCGGCGGGTCCCGCGCTGGTGTCATGCGAAACCGTGCCCGCGATATCTCCGGTTGCCGCCTTGTTGACCGCGCGGATCGCCGCGAAGAAATCGAATGCGCCGTCGCCCAGCTGATTGTAGACGAAGCTCCGTCCCACGTCGAAGTCGATGACGATGATGGCGCCCGTGTCGGGGATG
>WNEY01005230.1_pt1 | contig 10026 bp, 8 predicted proteins | sample 5400531 | NCBI WGS metagenome assembly WNEY01 (sample SAMN13153338, study PRJNA577476) | soil metagenome | isolation source: 200 cm saprolite under Douglas fir tree site 1 | place: USA:California | collected 2015-04-18
CAACTTGCCGCCGTAGCCCTCGGCTCTTTCCTCTACGATCATCTCGACGAAAACGGCCTGCCCATCACCGTCGCTGGTCCCGGCCTGCGCGATTCCCTCCGCCTCGCCGGCAGCCCCTACTCCACCTGGCGCGACATCGTGCTCACCAATCGCGAAGTCCTCTCCGCCGCTCTCGATCTCTTCGCCCGCCGCCTCGACGACCTCCGGGAACGCCTCAATTCCCGCGAACTCGAAGCTGACTTCGACGCCGCCAACGAACTCTACAAACTCCTTCGTTCCCTGTAGCAGGAGCGACTATGCCTACGCAACTCTCCCTCAACCCCACCCGCACCGCCGTCTCTGGTTACGATCTGCGCCCCATATCTATTAAGAGTTACACTGAGTGCCGAGCAGCGGCGGGGCCAGAATGGCACTCCGAAATCTCTGGGTTCGCGAGTAGGATGTCGAGCCATCCAAATCTTTCACCGATTTTCTGGTCGACCAAGCGACGCTCGATTCGGCCCGCCAACTGTTTCACGGATCTTACAAAATGGAGAACCGTGCATCTAATTCCCTCTATATAAAGAGCACCTCGTTTGTCGCGGCGATCAGCACCCCGCATGAGCGAGTTGGTGCATGGGAACTCAACGTCGAATTCACGCGCAAGGAACGTTAACTATGTTCACCAAAAAAAGTCTCCCCGGTTGGAGATCACCTATCACTTCCGAAAGCACTTCGTCCATGTTGACTCTGCTGGTCGTACTCGCTTCGACCGTGTTCCTGGGATGCCAGAGCCAAAAAGCGGCTGCCCCGCCGCCACCTGCTGAGGTCGAAGTCGTCAGCGTCGTACAACGGGATGTCCCGATATACGGCGAATGGGTCGCGACGCTGGATGGCTACGTCAACGCTCAGATCCAGCCACAAGTAACCGGATACATTGTCGACCAGACCTATAAGGAAGGATCGTTCGTCCGGAAGGGGCAAATCCTTTTCCAGATCGACCCTCGCCCGTTTCAGGCCGTGCTCGACCAAGCCAAGGCGCAACTCGCGCAAGCCGAGGCCCAGTCGGGCAAGACCAAGCTCGATGTGGATCGCGACACGCCTTTGGCGAAGGAGCGTGCCATTGCCCAGAGTCAACTGGACAACGATATCCAAGCGAATCTCGCCGCCAAAGCCTCAGTAAAGGCCGCTGAGGCGCAAGTGGAACAAGCACAATTGAATCTGGACTTCACTCATGTCACATCGCTTGTCGACGGAATCGCGGGAATCGCGCAAGTGCAGATCGGCAACCTGGTCAGTCCGACCACCGCCTTAACCTCTGTCTCGCAGGTGAACCCAATAAAGGCGTACTTCCCAATCAGCGAGCAGGAGTACATGCACTACGCGGCAAGAATAAACGCTCACAATCAGCAGGCTGTGCCGTCCGATGCGCCACCCTTTGACCTCATCCTCGCTGATGGAACGGTGTACCCGCGCAAAGGGACACTTCTTTTGACCGACCGGCAGGTGGACGTCACGACGGGCAGCATCCGGCTGGTTTGTGCATTCCCCAACCCCAACAACATCCTGCGCCCAGGCCAGTTCGGACGGGTGCGCGCCGCCGGAGAAACCAGAACTGGTGCTCTGCTTGTTCCACAAAGGGCCGTGACCGAACTTCAGGGAAGCTATCAGGTGGCCGTGATCGGAAGCGACAACAAGGCGGCTATCCGGCCGATCAAGGTCGGCGAGCGTGTGGGCACCATGTGGATTATCGAAAGCGGCGTGCTCGCGGGAGAGCTTGTCGTTGTCGAAGGTTTGCAAAAGGTTCGAGACGGTTCTGCCGTAAGGGTCAAGCAAAGCGGCCCTGCAACGAGAGGCAACTGAGCCATGTCCAAATTCTTCATCAACCGCCCCATTGTGGCCATGGTTATCGCCATTCTTATGGTGATCGTGGGTGCAGTTACCATCACAGGCCTTCCAGTGGCCTTATTCCCGAACATCGTTCCGCCAGAGGTTCAAGTCGTAGCCACCTATGTAGGCGCCGATGCGCAAACGATCGAGCAGTCCGTTGCGACGCCGATCGAGCAGCAAATGAGCGGCGTCGACAATATGAACTACATGTATTCGCTGAACTCCACGGCTGATGGCGTGATGAGACTCATCGTCGACTACGATGTCAAAACCGACCCCAATACCGATCTTATCCTGACGCAAATACGTTCAACGCAAGCCGCGTCGCAACTCCCGGTGGACGTTACGAATTTTGGCGTTACCGTCCAGAAGACGGTCACCGCTCCCCTCATGCTACTCACTCTGTACTCTCCGCAGGGGAACTACGATGCGCGGTTCCTCTCCAACTACGCCTATATCAATCTTGCCGATCAAATCACTCGCCTTTACGGCATTGGAAGCGTGCAAATTTTTGGCGCCGGCCAGTACGCGATGCGGCTGTGGGTCAAGCCCGACCAGTTGGCCAAGCTTGCGATCACCGTTCCAGAAATAGTCGCCGCCATTCAGTCGCAAAATACAGTGAATCCCGCGGGGCAGGTCGGCAGCGAACCAGCTCCCAAAGGGCAGGAGTACACCTACTCTGTCCGCGCCCAAGGCCGGCTCACTTCTCCTGAAGAATTCGGACAAATCGTGGTTCGTGAGTCCCTCGGAGGAGCGGTTGTGCGCCTCAAAGATGTGGCGCGCATAGAGCTCGGCGCCCAGAACTACAGCGTTCTGGGCCGACTGAACGGCAAGCCCGGAGCGATCATTGCGGCATACCAATTGCCCGGCTCAAATGCGGTGCAAGCTGCCGACGGCGTCAAGAAACTCATGGCCGACGTCAGGACACGCTTCCCGCACGACATGGACTATGTCGTGTCGCTGGACACCACCCGTGCAGTTACCGAAGGTATGAAGGAAATCATCCTCACGCTGGTCATCGCCATCGTTCTCGTCATCATCGTCGTTTACATCTTCCTGCAAGGCTGGCGAGCCACCCTTATCCCGCTGCTGGCTGTCCCCGTTTCTTTAGTCGGCACATTCATGTTTTTTCCGCTGTTTGGCTTCTCTGTGAACACGCTCTCTTTATTCGGGCTGGTGCTCGCCATTGGTCTGGTGGTGGACGACGCCATTGTTGTCGTTGAAGCGGTAGAACGCCACATTGAGGAAGGCCTCACACCTAAAGCGGCAGCTCTCAAAGCCATGGAAGAGATTTCTGGCCCCGTCGTCGGCATCGCCCTTGTTCTTTCGGCGGTCTTCATTCCGACAGCTTTCATTCCCGGCATCACCGGACGCCTGTACCAGCAATTCGCCGTGACCATCGCGATTTCCGTGATCCTGTCTGCGTTCAACGCGCTCACCCTTAGCCCGGCCCTCGCTGCGCTACTCCTCCGGCCGAGAACCACGAGCGGAGGAGTTCTAAAGAGGTTTTTCGGCTGGTTTAACCGAGGCTTTGCCAGTGTCACAAATACTTACGTTCGATTCTGCGGGGTCCTGATTCGCAAGAGCGCGATCGCGCTCATTCTTCTTGTGCTCTTCGGCGCAGCGGCTGGTTTTTTTAGCGCTAAGATTCCTTCGAGTTTTCTACCCGACGAAGACCAGGGCTACCTTTATATTAATCTTCAACTGCCTAATGCTGCCTCCCTTCAACGCACCGACGCAGTCGCCAAGAAAATCGAGGATGCGCTGACCAAAACGCCAGGAGTGCAATACACCACCAGCGTTGTCGGCTTCAGCTTGCTTAGTTTCGTCCGCACCAGCTACAACGGATTCTTTTTCGTCACCTTGAAGCCCTGGGACGAGCGCAAGTCTCGGGAAGTGCAGTTTCAGGAGATCAAGCAGCGAATCAACCGGGAACTTTCCCAGATTCCAGAGGGCATCGCCTTTTCGTTTTCACCTCCGGCCATTCCCGGAGTCGGCACCTCCGGGGGATTTACGTTTGCACTCGAGGACCGAGCCGGCAGGGACGTGCAATTTCTCGCGTCCAATCTGCAAACGTTCCTAACGGCAGCACGGAAGCGCCCTGAGATTGCTGGCTTGAACACCACCTTCCTGTCAAGTGTGCCTCAGCAATTTATCGATGTGGACCGTGACAAAGTCATTAAGCAAGGTGTGCCCGTCAGCGATGTCTACAAGACAATCCAGGCTTTCATGGGTGGCCTGTTCATTAATTACTTCAACCGCTTCGGCCGACAGTGGCAGGTGTACATCGAGGCCGAAGGCGACTACCGGACCAGGGCTGAGAATGTCGGCCAGTTTTTCGTGCGCAACAACAGGAACGAGATGGTGCCTCTTTCCGCGCTAACTCGATTTGAGCCGCGCCCCGGGCCGGAATTCACCATGCGTTTCAACGAGTATCGCGCCGCGCAAATCAACGGCGCCGCGGCTCCCGGCTATAGCGCCGGACAGGCCATGGCCGCTCTGGAAGAAGTCTTCGCGCAAACCATGCCGCGCGAGATGGGCTTCGACTATATGGGGATGTCCTTCCAGGAGAAAAAAGCGCAGCAAGGTGTTCCCCCTTCAGTTGTCTTCGGATTCTCCTTGCTATTTGTTTTCCTGATTTTGGCGGCTCTATACGAAAGCTGGTCGCTTCCTTTCAGCGTTCTACTGAGCACGCCGATTGTTATTTTTGGGGCTTTTGCGATTCTCTGGTTGCGCCGCGCCATTCTGTCGGCCTTCCTTCCGAGCTACCTGGTGCAGATTGAGAGTGACGTGTACTCACAAATCGGCTTAGTCATGCTCATCGGTCTGGCTGCCAAGAACGCGATTCTGATCGTCGAGTTCGCCAAAGACGAATACGAACAAGGCAAGCCTCTGGTCGACGCCGCGCTGGAAGGTGCCCGCTTGCGTCTCCGGCCGATCGTGATGACCTCGTTTGCTTTCATCCTCGGTACCGTCCCGCTATGGACGGCAACCGGCGCGGGATCGGTTGCCCGGCAGATTATGGGCACCACCGTCATCGGAGGCATGCTTGCCGGGATCTTCATCGGAGTTTTCTTCATCCCCGTGGTCTTCTACGTCGTCGAAAAGTGGTCGGGCGCCGGCAAGGAAGGTCAGGCCGTGCTGCAAGAGAGACCCGCTCCTGCTGAGGGCAATTGAGATGCACAAATTCATTGCTCTCATAGGCGTCGCAATCCTGGGGTCCGGCTGTACCGTCGGTCCAAATTACAAGAAACCGGCCGCAAATGTACCCGGCACCTATCGCGGTTTGCCGCCGGAAGAAACGGGGAAGACGGATTCCGCCTCACTTGGCGATCAAAAATGGTGGGACGTTTTCCAGGACGAGCAACTCCAGTCTCTCATCCGAACAGCACTCCAGCAAAACTACGATGTGCGCATTGCGGGAGCACGCATCCTGCAAGCACAGGCGCAACTCGGAATCACCCGCGCCGATCAGTTTCCCAGCGTCAGTGCCGGGGCGAACATAAGCGATCATCGCAGTGCCAGGTCTGCCTTTCTCCCAGCTTTCGAAACAAGCACCGGACAGGTGAATGTGTCCGCCGCTTGGGAGCTTGATTTTTGGGGCAAATTCCGCCGGGCGACGGAAGCCGCGCGCGCCAACCTTCTCGCCAGCGAATCGGCCCGCCAGGAAGTCGTGCTCACCTTGGTGGCCAATGTCTCCGGCGCCTATTTCCAGCTTCGCGCGCTGGACCTGGAACTGGAAATTTCCAAACGCACGCTCGCTTCACGCCGGGAATCGCTGCGCCTGACAACCATTCTCGCCGATCGCGGTTCCACTTCGATGCTGGACGTGCGTCAGGCCGAACAGTTGGTATTCACTGCAGCAGCAGAAATCCCGGCGCTGGAGCAGCAGATCGAACAGGAAGAGAACCTGATCAGCATTCTCCTGGGAAAAAATCCAGACACGGTCGTGCGCGGGCAAGCGCTCACGGAGCAGACGCGTCCGCCTGCTGTTCCGGTGGGCCTTCCTTCTTCATTGCTGGAACGCCGCCCCGACATTCGCGAAGCCGAGCAACAATTGATCGCCACGAACGCTCAAATCGGTGTCGCCAAAGCCGCTTATTTCCCCCAGATCTCCCTCAGCGGCACTGCTGGATTCCAGAGTGCGGCGCTCACCAATCTATTCAGCGGCCCAGCAGGCGCCTGGGATTTCGGAGCCTCGTTAGCACAACCCATCTTCACCGCCGGGAAACTCCGTTCTAACGTCCGTTTCGCGGAAGCCCAGCAGCAAGCTACGCTGCTTTTCTACCAGCAAACCATTCAAGGTGCGTTCCGCAGCGTGTCCGATGCGCTGATCGCATACCGCAAATCAAGGGAGTTCCGCACCCAGGAAGAACTTCTTTTCCAGTCAGCCCAGGATGCTGCGCGTCTGTCCCACATGCGCTATACGGGCGGCGTTACGGGTTACCTCGAGGTGTTGACCAACGAAACGAATGCTTTCTCTGCTGAGCTCGGACTCGTGCAGGCTCAACTCAATGAGTTGCTGGCTTTAGTGCAGCTCTATGAAGCTTTGGGAGGCGGTTGGCAGCAATAGCCGTTGAACCCACTGAGTCAGATTTGCCGCCGGTCTGGCTTGCAGTACACTCTTCGTCCGGACAGCTCGTCGCGTCAAGGATTCCCACAATCGCCATGGACAAACGCATTGCTTCTGCCGACGCCGCCATTGCCAAACTTGCTGACGGCGCCACCATCCTCGTCGGCGGCTTCGGCCTCTGCGGCGTCCCCGAGCACCTGATCGACGCCGTGCGCCGCAAAGGCGCCAAGAATCTGACCATTGCCAGCAACAACGCCGGCACCGACGGCGCCGGCCTCGGCTTGCTCCTGCAAAATCGCCAGATCAAGAAAATGATTTCCACGTACGTCGGCGAAAACAAACTGTTCGAGCAGCTCGTGCTCAGCGGCGAAGTGCAAGTCGAGCTGAATCCGCAAGGCACTTTCTCCGAGCGCATTCGCGCCGGTGGCGCTGGTATCCCCGCCTTCTACACACCGACCGGCTACGGCACCTTGGTTGCCGAAGGAAAAGAAACCCGCGAGTTCGACGGCCGCCACTACGTTCTGGAGCGCTGGCTGCGTGGGGACTTCGCGTTCATCAAAGCCTGGAAAGGCGATCGCTGGGGCAATCTCATCTATCGCAAGACCTCGCGCAACTTCAATCCCATGATGGCCACGGCCGCCGATTACGTAATCGCTGAAGTCGAGCAGCTCGTCGAACTCGGCCAGCTGCCGCCCGACCAGATCCACACCCCCGGCATCTTCGTCGACGCCATCTTCCAAGGCCCCCACTACGAGAAAAAAATCGAGCGCCGAACGGTGCGCAAAAGCTGACCAATGCTCACTGACGAACAAAAACGCGAACGCATTGCCCGCCGCATCGCGCAAGAATTGCGCGATGGCTTCTACGTCAATCTCGGCATCGGCATGCCCACGCTCGTCGCCAATTATGTTCCCAAAGGCATTGAAGTGGTGCTGCAATCGGAGAACGGCATGCTCGGCGTTGGCCCGTATCCGCTGGAATCCGAAATCGATCCCGATCTCATCAATGCAGGGAAGGAAACCGTCACCGAGCTTCCCGGCACCAGTTATTTTTCCTCCGCCGATTCCTTTGGCATGATTCGCGGCGGCCACGTGGACCTCACCGTTCTCGGCGCGCTGCAAGTCGACGAAAAGGGCAATCTCGCCAACTGGGCCATTCCCGGCAAAATGCTGAAAGGCATGGGCGGCGCCATGGACCTGGTCGCAGGAGCCAAGCGCGTCTTCATCGCCATGGAGCACGCCACCCGCGATAACCAACGCAAAATCCTGAAAAAGTGCTCGCTGCCGCTCACCGGTGTCGAAGTCGTCGACCACATTGTCACCGAGCTGGCCCTGATCGACGTCACTCCGTCCGGTCTCCTCCTCCGCGAAATGGCTCCGGACACCACAATCGAACACGTTCAGTCCCTCACCGAGCCCAAGCTCTTGCTCCCGCAAGGCGGCCCACGTCCCATGCCGACATGAAAACCAAAAGAACAAAACGCGCGCGCCCGAAGATGCCGCATACCAGCGAGGAAATGAAGCAGTGGTCCGCCATGCTGGGCAATGAGCTGAGCACATGGCCGCGAGTTACGACGCGTCCCATGTTCGGTCTTCGCGGCTTCTATCGCGGCAGAAAAATCTTTGCCGCATTGCCGGCGACGCGCGCAATCAAAAATCCCAATTCGCTCATCTTCCGGATCAAACCCATGCCGCCCGATCTGTTGGAGCGCGCCAAGAAAGAACCCCGTATCGACACCGAAAACAGGGTCCCCGGCGCAAAATGGTTCATCTTCGAGCTGAATTCCGCCGCCGACCTCCGCGACGCATTGTGGTGGCTCAACCACGCCTACGAACATGCCAAGTAACTGGTCGGAGGCAAAGTGGTGGCAAACACGCTTGCTTCCGGTAAGCTGGAGAAAGAGGCAGCGCGAAGTCCCATGGATCCGCACTCCATCGTCGTCGTGAGTTTGCATACGCCCAAAGAAAAAATCTGGGGCGAGCTGCTGACGATCAGCACTGCGGGAGTCACGATACGCGGGATCGACTTGAACTCGTTCGATCATTTTATCCGCCAGCTCAATGAGCCCGATGGCGAGCGCGTCGGTGTGCCCACACTTTTCTTTCCCATGACGCGCGTCGAGCGCATCACGCTGGACGAACCCACTGGCTCGATTCCCTCCATGGACGAACTCTTCGAGCGCAAACTCGGACGCCGCTTGATTGACTATCTCGCGCAGTTTGCCTGAACTGCGTTATCCTGAATCACAATGCGAGGCCGCATCTGGACGGTTCCCAATCAAATCACGCTGCTGCGTCTGGGCTTCCTGCCAATTTTCCTGATTCTGATTTCTTACGAACACTACCGCTGGGCGCTCGCGGTGCTGGTCCTGGCGGGACTCAGCGACGGCATCGACGGCCTGCTCGCGCGCAAACTCAATCAGCGCTCGTCGCTCGGCGCGTATCTCGACCCCATCGCTGACAAACTGCTGCTTTCTTCGTCGTTTGTGATCTTGGCTTTCAAGAAGGAAATAGCCTGGTGGCTGACCATTATTGTGCTCAGCCGCGACGTGCTGATCCTCATCGTGGCCGTGGTGATCATCCTGATTTGGGGCTACCGCCCGTTCCCACCGAGCCTGTTGGGCAAGATGACCACATTTTTTCAAATTGTTTTGGTGTTCACGGTGGTTCTCGGCGCGGCGTACCCCAACGCGCTACTCGGAAGCATCAAGCAAATCCTGATCTACCTCGTTGCCGCGCTCGCAACGGTGTCGGCCTTCCAGTACTCGGTCAGCATCGCACGGCGCCTCAGTTCGCCCGCGCCGCCAACGAGTTAAGCCTGGCCCGGCAGCGGATCGCGATAGTGCAGAATCATCATCGCGAAGCTCGCAATTACCGCTAGTCCGGCGAGCCAGCCGAGGGCGTTGGCGATCTGCCGCTCGCGCACATTCATCGGCTGACGGTCAGCAAGAATTTTACCGAGCACAAAACCGGAAGCCATACCCGCCATGTGCGCCTTGTTGTCGAGTCCCATGCCCATGAATCCCAGGACAAAAAGAAAGACAACCGAGCTGATCAGACGCGAACGCAACTCGCGCATGTAAGCACCGCCGCGCTTGGTGGTCAGCGCCAGCATCACGCCGATGAGTCCGAGCAGCCCGCCGCTGGCGCCGAGGGAGTAAGTGCCGAGAAGCGAGCTGACCAGGAAGCCGAAGGCGCCGGTGAAGATGTACATGAAAAAGTACCGGGAAGATCCGTACAGTTCTTCCAGGGCCGGACCGAACTGCATCAAGGCCATCATGTTGAAGCCGATGTGAATCAGCCCGCCGTGCAGGAACATCGCGGTGATCAGCCGGTACCACTGATGCTGAACGTAGATTCCGTACGGCGCACTCATTCCCAAGCGGTAGGCTGTCTCGCCACCCATTCCCCACAAGATGCTAAGCCCTCCGCCGCGGCCCTGGGCTGCGGCCGCCATCCACTCCACGCCGAACATCAGAAGATTCGATACCAGTAAGGCGGTGGTCACCGGCGCGGGCCCGGTGAAAACTCCGGAGAGGCTGCGATTGACCGCGGCCATGGAAAATCGCAGGTTGGTGCCGCACT
>WNEY01005232.1_pt1 | contig 10024 bp, 7 predicted proteins | sample 5400531 | NCBI WGS metagenome assembly WNEY01 (sample SAMN13153338, study PRJNA577476) | soil metagenome | isolation source: 200 cm saprolite under Douglas fir tree site 1 | place: USA:California | collected 2015-04-18
GCCCCAACCCAACTCATCACCGGCAACGACCGTGCAATAGAGAGATGAGCCACGCTCCAACCCCTGACCGCCAACGGAGGAAGCCATCGGACCAGCAACGAAACTTGACACCCGGCCCTCCTTCATAGAGAGGGGGCTCGCGGGGGAACCATGGGTTCACCCGCGCAGTTCCAACGGTCGAAGGTTCGAATCCTTCACGGCCCATCTTTGAAGTAGGGGGCTCGCGGGAACCATGGTTCACCGGCGTCGCTGCACGAGGCGATAGACGGCTTCCGGGCTGCTGAAGACCACTGAGCCGTCGCGCGCCTGAATGACATCGAGCGTGCACTCCGGAACGAGAGGAGTCAAGTTGAGCAGCCTGCCGGGGCTTGAGCGCTTGATCCGCAGCGCGAGCATCCCTCTCCCGTGGTTCTCGCACATGAGGAACCGTCCGCGAAGGGCCCGATATCGGCTTCCCGTGTAGTAGGCGATCCCGACGGGGGAGGTGCGCTTGGACCCGTAGTCGAGCAACGGCGATGTCACGCCTTTTGCGCTCGTGACGCCCTGATGGTCTGGATAGCCGTAGTTGTGACCCGCCATCACGAGGTTGATCTCGTCGTGAGCTTCGGGCCCGCTCTCACCGGCGACAGCGAGGTTGCTATCCGGGAAGAACGCTATGTCGAATGCGTTCTTGAAGCCGCTCGCCCAAACCCGCGGAGCGCGCGCGCGGAAGGGATTGTCGTCCGGCGCGTCACCGTCCCGGGTGACTCGAAGGATCTTGCCGCGCCGGTCGGCGAGCGCGTCTTCACCCTTGGGTCTGCGCTCGCCGAGGAAACCCGAGGGAATGTAAAGCATTCCGTCGGGGCCGAAGACCACGCTGTACGTGTTGTCGTAGACGTCTGCCGGGATGGTGAAGATGACCCGAGGTGACCGGCCGCGGCCCTTCACCTCCTTGAAGCGAAGGATCAGCGTCCTCGCCGGCAACCCGTTTCGTTTGCTCGGAACCTGGGTCACGACGTAGACGAAGCGGTTGTGTTCGAACTCGGGGTCGAATGCGATGCCCGAGAGGCCCCCGTGGTAGAACTTCGTCCAGCGGATCCCGTACAGCCGATTGACGTCGGCCCACGGTTGCGGATCAACGGTCCCGTTCGGACGGATGACACGGATCTTCCCGCCCCAGAGTTCCGAGTAGAGGATCCGACCGTCCGGAGCGGCCGCGAGGCCGGCCGGGAAGTTCGCGTCGGCGATCTTGACGGCAGTGAAGGCCGGAAGCTTCTCCGCAGGTGGATACGACCGGCGCGGTGTGACGTGCGGGCTTCGCCTGGGAACGTGCGACGGACTTCTCGGCGCAGACGCCGTTGACGTCGCCCGGGACGTCGGCTTCGCGGCCTGGTGGGCAGAGCCTGAACACCCTGTGGCGAGCAAGGCTGCGCAGGCCATCGACGAGAGCGCTCTCACGGCGCGGGCACGATAAACCACCGCGTCGGCAACGCATGTTTTCGGCGACCGGTTGAGCGACCGCAACTCGCGGCCGCGCCCCTAGGCTGACGCGCTGTGAAGGTGCCGCCGGGCGCGTGAGGGCCTCCTGCACGTCACGGACGGCGAACGCGGCGCAAGGCAGCCGGCCAGCCGCGCGACGACGCGCCCGTCTTCGCGGCCAGCCGCTGCTCCCCGGGCGGCTCCCCGGCGGCGCCGCTCGACCCGTCGAACCTCTATCGCGACCTGAAGCCCGCAGCGCGCCGTGCCGGCGTCCCCTGGGCGAGCTTCCACACCCTGCGCCATACGTGCGCGACGCTCCTCTTCAAGTCAGGCCTGAACGCGAAGCAGGTGCAGGCCTGGCTCGGCCACCATGCGGCGAGCTTCACGCTGAGCGTGTACGTCCACCTGCAGGGGGAACGGGACGTGCCGCAACGGGCGGGACGCCGCCGCCGCGGCCGAGTCGTGAATCGGCATGGTTGCGCGGAATGGCGTACGTGCGGGGACCGGCGGGGAGGCGCCGACGCTCCTCTTAATCCCAAGGTCGAAGGTTCGGATCCTTCACGGCCCACTCGCCGCTTACTCGGCAGGGCTTTTATTTGCCGTGGCCGTTCCCGTGGCCGTTGCCGGGCGTGTCGCTCGGCTTGCCGTTGCCGTTGCCGGGCGTGTCACTCGGCTTGCCGTTGCCGGGGCTGTCGCTCGGCTTGCCGTGGTCGGCGCCGCTGCCCTGGCCTTGCGGCGGAGCCGTGTTCTGGCCTTGCGGCGGAGCCGGGTTCTGGCCCTGCGGCGGAGCCGGGTTCTGACCCTGCGGCGGCGTCCCGGCGTTCCCGCCGTTGCCGTTGCCCTTGCCCTGGCCTTGCGACGGACTCGTGTTCTGACCCTGTGGCGGAGCCGGGTTCTGACCCTGCGGCGGCGAGCCCGAATTGTTGCCGCCGTCCTTTCCCTTGCCTTTGCCCTTGTCCTGCCCGGGCTCGGACGGCGCCGGCGGGCACGGCCCGAGCGTGTCGCCGTGCTTCTGGTGCGCAGGCCACGCGTTCTTCGAGATCGTGATCGTGACGGTCGGGTTTTTCTTCGAGTGGGTGTGGTGACAGATGGTCACCTTTCCGTACTGGTACTGCTCGGCGCTGATCGCGCTCCGCGCGAAACCGATCCCGGCGAGAGCCGCGGCGGCGAAGACCGAGACGCCCACGACGACGGCGCCGAGGATCGTCCGGTTGCGCTGACTCTGAAAACGTCCCACGAAAATCCCCCCTGGGTCGGAAACCCGGCTGTCAGAAACTGAAGATGCCGCCCGGTGGCGAAAACTTGCGTTCAGCCCCCGGAGCCGAGAGCCGCCACCTCAGGGCTGAGCGGATTCAGCCGCGCCGCCTCGGCCAGCGCGCGTTCCCGAGCCGGGCCCCTGCTTGCCTCGGCGAGGTCGTACCAGGCGCTCCAATCCGTGCGATCGAGCCGGATCGCGTGCCTCAGGCTGCGCTGCGCACCACCGACGTCTCCCGCCGCCAGTTGCGCCTCCCCCAGGCTCTGCCAGGGTTGCGACGACCACGGCGCCCAGTCGTGCGCGCGGCCCGCGAGCCGCTCGGCCTCCGCCGGCTGCTGCCTGTTCGCGGCGGAGACGCTTTTAGCGAGCGCGCTGTTTCCGACTTCGACGACGATCGCGAACGCGGCCAGCGGCAGGAGCACGCCGAGCGTCGCGGTGCGGGCCCGCCCCGACACAGGAGTGCCCGCGTCGTCGCCCCGTGCGGAGACGAGGAGCGCGGCGCCGCAGGCAAGCGCAGCGAGGGTGACGGCCGGGATTTGCCAGTCCCAGTCGAGCGCCGCGTGGGCGAGAAACGCGGCATAGGCGGCGACTGCACCGGTCGTCGCAAACTGTCCGCGCGCGCGGACGAGCGCAACGAACGGGACCGCGAGCGCGGCGACGAGGAGTGCGAGCCCGACGGGGCCCAGCTCCGCGAGCGTCTCGAGGTACAGACTGTGAGCGTTTCTTGCGTCATAGGCCGTACGGCGATCGCGGTGCCAGTACCGTTCGTAGCTGCCCGCTCCGCCGCCGAGCACGGGACGGTCCGCGGCCTCGCGCCACGCGACGCGCCAGTATTCGGTGCGCCCGTTGCTCGAAAGGCTGACGAGTCGCCGGTTGAGGTCGCCTCCGGTCGAGGGCAGCGGTGCCCGGAACGACTGCGTCGCCCGGTCGGCGAGCGCCACCGGGCCTCCCGCCCGTGCGACAACTCCGATCGCCGCCAGCACGACGGCTCCGGCGAGCCCCGCGACGAGCGCGCGGCGGGCGCGTACGCCGAGGCGAACGCGGCGGTCCGCGACGGTCAGCGTCCAACCCACGGCGACCGACGCAGCGGTGGTGACGGCCAGCACCGCCGCGAGGAGGTGCCCGGCAGACGACGCGGCCCCGAGCGACGCACCGGCGCGCGTCAGGGAGTGCATGTGCGTCGCGACGAGCACTGCGGCCGCCGCGGCCAAACTGCAGGCGGCCGCGATCCCGACGAACCGCAGCCGCCGCCGCTCGACGACGAGCGCGACCGCGAGGCCCAGCGCAAGCGCCGCCCACGAGCCCCGGCTGAACGTGAGGTAGAGCGTCGTAAGCAGGACGGGCAGCGTCCCGGCGGCCAACGCGCGTGCCGGACGGGCAACGGCGTCGGCGGCGAGCCCGAGCGCGACGAGCGCTCCCATCACCGCGAGAACGGCGAGCCCGTTCCAGTAGCCGATCGGCGTCGCCAGCTGGTACCCGTCCGGCGGCGGGAACGCCTCCAGCCGACCGGGCAAGAGGCGCGTCGTGAGCGCGTACGCGCAAACGACGAACGCCGCCGCGAGGACTCCCGCCGGCAGCATCGGCGCCGTCCAGCGCGACGTGATCAGGAAGACCGCCGGCAGGAAGGTCACGTAGACGAGCAGCCGCTCGAGCGAGAGGACGGGCTCGGTCGAGCTCGCCGCCCACAGGACGGAGAGGAGCGTCCACGACGCGAACGCAGAGAGCGCGCCGAGCCCCACGAGCTCGAGGCGGCCGAGCGCGATCTGCTCGCGAACGAGAACGGCGAAGACGCTGACGAGGAGAAACGCGAGCGCGGGCCAGCCCCACTCCGTCGGGAAGTAGCCGCCGTTGATCGCCGCCGTCAGGCCGGCGGCGCCGAACGGGAGCGCAGCCGTCAGCGCGAACGGCGCCCACGGCGTAACGCGGGCGGCGGCCCTCCGCGACGCGACGATCACTCGCCCACTCTAGGCTGACCGCCGATGAAGGTGCTCTCCGTCGTCGGAAACCGGCCGCAGCAATCTGCGCGGGGGAACCCATGGTTCCCCCGCGAGCCCCCTCCTTCGGAGCACGCGTGAAGATCCTGTCGATCGTCGGAAACCGGCCGCAGTTCATCAAGTCGGCTCCGCTCTCCCTCGCGCTGCGCGACGCGGGAATCGACGAGGTCGTCCTCCACACGGGACAGCATTACGACCGCGAGCTGTCACAGGTGTTCTTCGACGAGCTCGAGCTGCCGGTGGCGCGCTACCGGCTCGACCTGCACACCGCCGATCCCGAAGCGATGCGGCCGGGGATCGTCGAAGCGCTCGAGCGCGAGCGGCCCGACTGGGCACTCGTCTTCGGCGACACGAACTCGACGCTCGCGGGCGCCGAGGCGTCGATGCAGGCAAGCGTCCGCGTCGCGCACGTGGAGGCGGGGCTGCGGAGCGGCGACCTGGCGATGCCTGAGGAGCGGAACCGGATCGAGGTCGACCGGATCAGCAGCTTGTTGTTCGCGCCCGACGCGCGCTCGGCGGAAACACTCCGCAGCGAAGGCGCCGGCGGTCGGATCGAGATCGTCGGCGACGTGATGCGCGACGCTCTCGAACTGTTCACGCCGCTCGCGCGCGCACGGATCCCCACCGAGCTCGAACCGCAGCGCTACCTCCTCGTGACTCTCCACCGGGAGGCGAACGTGCAACCGGAACGGCTGCGACGCATCGTTGACGGGCTGAACCGTCTCGACGAGCCGATCGTCTTCCCGGCCCACCCGCGAACTCGCCGGGCGCTCGCCGAGCTGGGCGTCGCGGAGTTCGAGGTTGTCGAACCAATCGGATATCTGGCCCTCGCCGCTCTTGCGTCGCAGGCGCGCGTCATCTTGACCGACTCCGGCGGGCTGCAGAAGGAGGCGTACTGGTACGGCGTCCCGTGCGTCACGCTGCGGCCCTCGACCGAATGGATCGACACCGTCAAGGCAGGTGCGAACGTCCTCGTCGACGACGATCCGGACGCGATCGTCGCCGCAGTCGCGAACGCGCGGATGCCCGAGAAGCGTCCGCAGCTATACGGGGACGGACAAGCGTCCAGTCGGATTGCGGCGGCTCTGTACGCTTCTGCCCCGGAATGAGCTGGGACATCGCTGTCATCGGCGCGGGCTACGTCGGCCTGCCGCTTGCGCAGACCTTCGCGGAAGCGGGGCAGAAGGTGCTGCTCGTCGACGTCGTTGAGCCGCTCGTGGACGCGATCAACCGCGGCGAGAGCCACATCGTCGATGTCGCGTCGGAGGACCTGAAGCGGTACGTCGACGCGGGCACGATCGAGGCCACAACCGACTACCAGCAAGTCCGGGACGCGGACGCGATCCTGATCGCATTGCCGACGCCGCTCTCCCGCCAGCGCGAACCGGACCTCTCGATCATCGAGCGCGCGGTGCGCGAGCTCGCAACGGTCCTGCGCAAGGGACACCTCGTGGTGCTCGAGTCGACGACGTACCCCGGCACGACGCGCGAGATCCTCCAGCCGCTGTTCGAAGACGGCAGCGGCCTGAAGGCGGGCGCCGATTTCCACCTCGCGTTCTCCCCGGAGCGCGTCGACCCGGGCCGCTCCGACTTCACGACCAAGACGACGCCGAAGATCGTCGGCGGGATCGACGATGCGTCCACGGAGGCGGCGGCCGCGCTTTACCGCAAGGCCGTCGACTCCGTGCACGTCGTCTCGACACCCGAGGCGGCGGAGCTGACCAAGCTGCTCGAGAACATCTTCCGTTCGGTGAACATCGCCCTCGTCAACGAGCTCGCACAACTCTGCGATCGGATGGAGATCGATGTGTGGGAAGTGATCGATGCCGCTGCGACGAAGCCGTTCGGCTTCATGTCGTTCAAGCCCGGTCCCGGGCTAGGCGGACACTGTATTCCGATCGACCCGTTCTATCTGACCTGGAAGGCGCGCGAGTTCGACTTCTCGACGCGGTTCATCGAGCTCGCCGGCGAGGTCAACAACAACATGCCGTACTTCTGCCGCTCCGTCGTCTCGCAGGCACTGAACCACGGCGCGCAGAAGTCGCTCAAGGGCTCGAAGATCCTCGTGCTCGGCGTCGCGTACAAGGCGGACATCGACGATGTGCGCGAATCGCCGGCGGAGAAGCTGATCGAGCTGCTGCGGAACGGCGGCGCCGACGTCGCGTACCACGACCCGCACGTTCCCGAGTTCGACGGGCTGAAATCGGTGCCGCTCCAGCCCGAGCGTTACGACTGCGTCACGATCGTGACGGCACACTCGTCGATCGATTACGCGGACGTCGTGGAGCGCGGCAAGGTGATCGTCGACTTCCGCAATGCGACGAAGGGTCACGAGGTCGACGGCAAGGTCTGGAAGCTGTAGTGGCACCGCGCCTCGCGCTGGCGGGCCTGGGCTACTGGGGCCCGAACCTCGCGCGCAACTTCGACGACCTCGCCGACCTCGCCTGGCTCTGCGACGTCAGCGAGGAGAAGCGCGCCGAGTTCGCTCCGCGCTACCCGAGCGCGGTCGTAACCGGCGACTTCGATGAGCTCCTCGCCGACGACACGCTCGAAGCAGTCGTCATCGCGACGCCCGTCTCGACGCACCACGAGCTCGCGAAGCGCGCGCTCGAGGCAGGCAAGCATGTCCTGGTCGAGAAGCCGCCCGCGACGCGCGCGGTCGAGATGGACGAGCTAGTCGGCATCGCCGACGACCGCAACCTCGTCCTCATGCCGGGCCACCTTCTCCTCTACCACCCCGGCGTGCTGAAGCTGAAGGAGCTGATCGACGCGGGCGAGCTCGGCGACGTCCTCTGCGTCTACGGCAACCGGCAGAACCTCGGGATCGTGCGCACGAACGAGAACGCGCTCTGGTCGCTCGGCGTGCACGACCTCTCCGTGATCCTCTACCTGCTCGACGAGGAGCCCGAAGCGGCGGTCGCGTACGGCCGCGACTTCCTCACCGAGGGGGTCGAGGACGTCGTCTTCTGCTACCTGCGCTTTCCGTCAGGCAAGATCGCGCACATGCACCTGTCGTGGCTCGACCCGCACAAGATGCGGAGGATCACCGTCGTCGGCCGCGAGAAGATGGTCGTGTTCGACGACATGGAGCTCGAGCGCAAGGTGACGATCTACGAGAAGGCGCCCTGGAAGCGCGCCGAGACGTACGGCGAATGGCAGACGCGCTCCGGCGACATCTCGATTCCGAAGATCGCGACGGACGAGCCTCTGAAGCTCGAGTGCCAGCACTTCCTCGCGCTCGTCGATGGGAACGGCGACCGCGCGAAAGTCGCCCGCGACGGCGCCATGGTCGTGCGCGCACTGGAGCGGCTCACGGACTCGCTCCGTGGCTGACGTTCATCCCACCGCGATCGTCTATCCGGGAACGGTGCTCGGCGACGGCGTCAAGGTGCTCGAGTACGCCGTCGTCGGCAAGCAGCCGTCGCTGTCACCGCGTTCGACCGCGAAGCGCGAGCCGCTCGCGCCGACGGAGATCGGTGACGGGACGATCGTCTCGACAGGGGCGATCGTCTTCGCCGGCACGAACGTCGGCGCGCGCGTGATCCTCGGCGATCAGTCGTGCGTGCGAGAGCGCGTGACAATCGGCGACGACGTCGTCCTCGGCCGCGGCTCGCTCGTCGAGAACGATACGACGATCGGAGCGCTGACGAATATCCAGGCCGACGCCTACATCACGGCGTACTCGACGCTCGAGGACAACGTCTTCATCGCGCCGTGCGTGGTGACGACGAACGACAACTTCATGGGACGGACTGAAGAGCGACACGAGCAGATCAGGGGTCCGACGATCCGCCGGGGCGCGCGGATCGGCGGCGGAGCGATTCTCTGCCCCGGTGTCGAGATCGGCGAGGAGGCATTCGTCGGCGCCGGCGCGGTCGTCGTGAAGGACGTCCCGCCGCGCAAGCTCGTCGTCGGAAACCCGGCGCGCGTGCTCCGCGACGTCCCGGATGAAGAGCTGCTCGGATAGAGGCCTGATGCGGAACTACCGCACCCGTGGCTGGCGGCCCAGACACGGCTCAGCTGCTTGGTCTGGCCCGTCCCCACAGGCACGCCAGTTCCACATCAACCATCTAGCGCTTGCTGAACTTCAGGGTGTAGAGCCCCGAGCCCGGCTCGGTGATCTTCACCTCGAGGTAGTACCGCCCACCGGCTCCGCGCGGAGCCTTGTACGCGAGGCGCTGGCTCGACCCCGGCTTCGTCGACCGCGCGACGCGGAAGGCGAGATCGGTGAGCGTGTTGACGCTCTGCGTCTGCGGGCCCCAGAGCAGGAGATCGTCGGCGGTGTCCAGGGGACCGGCGAGCGTCGCCGTCAGCGTCTGCCCGGCACGGAGCGGAAGCGCGTAGACGTCGACCTGGTCGTCCCAGAAGTCGACCGTCGCCTTGATGGTGCCGTGCGTGCCTGAGATCCGCCTCGCGCTCGACCCCGCGTCGTCGTTCGTCTCGAACCTGTCGGCGACCGGGGGCAAGCCCTTGGCGGCGACGCCGAGCGCCTTCGCGACGTCGAGCCGACCCCAGCCGGTGAGCGCGTCCCGCAGGAGCGGGCAGTGCGTGCAGCCGTTGGACGCGTTAGCGTCGTCCGCCGTCCGCTCGAGCAGCGTCGTCACCTGGTCTGCGGTGAGCTTCGGGCTTTGCGCCAGCAGCAACGCGGCGGCCGCGGCCACCTGCGGCGCGGCGAACGACGTCCCTTCTGCGTGGCGGAACTCGTCGGGGCCGCAGTCGGAGTAGCCCTGGTCGACACACGTCGGATTCTCGGCCTTCGTCAAGGCTCGCGGCAGCGTGGAGTAGATGTCCTGGCCCGGAGCGGCGATGTCGTTGAAGATCTGGTCGCGATCGCTGAAGAGCGGGACCGAGCCGTCGCGGGCAAGCGCGCTCACGCCGACGACGTGAGGCAGCGCCGCGGGGTAGCTCGCGAACGGCCACGGCGTTTGCGGAGCCTGATCGCTGTTCCCCACCGACGCGACGAGCACTGCGCCCCGAGCGGCCGCGTAGTTGACCGCAGCCGCCTCGAGCGGCGAGTAGGTGTCCCGGTCGGGATCGTGGGGATCGCGCAGCCCGCCCAGCGACAGGTTGATCACGCGTGCGCCCCGGTCCGCGGCCCAGCGAATCGCCTCCGCCTCGCCCTCGAGCGAGACCGAGTCGTCGGGGCGCACGACCTTGGCGACGAGGAGCTGCGCCGAGAACGCCATGCCCGCGATGCCTTCGTTGTTGTCGAGGGCCGCCGCGATCTCGCCGGCGACGAACGTCCCGTGGCCGTTCTGGTCGCTCGGCGTGCCGCCGACGAAAGTCTTGGCAACGATGATCTTGCCCACAACAAACT
>WNEY01005234.1_pt1 | contig 10022 bp, 15 predicted proteins | sample 5400531 | NCBI WGS metagenome assembly WNEY01 (sample SAMN13153338, study PRJNA577476) | soil metagenome | isolation source: 200 cm saprolite under Douglas fir tree site 1 | place: USA:California | collected 2015-04-18
TAAGATGAACTGGAACGACGTCGAGTGTTTCGCGCACACTGGCGTGAATACGCCTGGGACAATGTTTCCGACGTCTCGCAGGCACAAGGAGTCCGCGTGTGTCAGCCGCCGAAGGTAGTGTCTGCTCCCGTCACCGATCGAAAGACCAACGATGTTCAGTTGTCCACTTTGAGCACCAACGTTCTGAATGAGTCAACATCTAACTTCAAAATCGAGGAGCCGCAATCGCGAGATCTGGATCGAGCAGCAAGCTATCGGAATACAGAGGAACGGCAAGACGCGAAACTGACCAGCCCGAGTTTCCGCAATGGCCAGTGGTGTTGCTGATTCCGACTGAGAGTAATTCAGACAGGAATCAGCGATCAGACGGGTGGATCCGTGTCTAGCCTATCATCTCTCTCGCAGCATTACATGAAGCGCAGTTATTCAGGCCCGACTTCAGGTCGAGCGGCTTGAACATGCCTCGAATCGCTCTCGTGTCCTCGGCGCACTCGCACGCTAGTTGCATCGATCACCTTAGGACAGGAGAAATCACGGCTGCCCTTTCGCGGCACTAGCGTGAACACGCCAAAGACAATGTCTCCGAGAATTGCCGCGCTCCCTCAGAGTCACCCAAGAGAGGCTCAAGAGCAAAACCTCTTCGGCTTCGGCGTGGTTAACTCCGAGGACGTTTCCTTCCCTCTGCCTCGTTGCGCACCGTTGCGTGACGCTGATTCAGATTCATTCGGATGTTAGTTTTTCACCACCAGTTTCATGTTCATGTCGTCGTGACCGCGACCACATTTCACGGTGCATTCAATCAGGTACTCTCCTTGCTCCTGCGGAGCGACGAGCGCATAGTCCTGAGTCCCTTCTCGCAGGCGGACGTCCCAGCCTTGATCGCGGAGTTTCTTCACCACGAAGCTGTGCACCGACCCGTCTCGCGCCTGCTCACCCCCGAAGTGGGACGTGATCCTCAGCACGATCTGTTCTCCGGGCTTGACTGCGATGATCGGTTTCGTTTCACCTGGCACTTTGAACGTATTGTCTTTGTCGGCGATCACTACAATCACACGCCCCCCGGCGGTCGCGCTGGCAGAGAACACGCTTACGATGATCAGCCCCGCGAACAAAAAAGCAGTTATGGTTCTACGGATGTACATGGTTGCTCCTTGGCGTATCTTAGTTTGCTGTCGCCAGCTATTGAGGTTGCTTACTTGTGTCCGTATGTTCTGTGGGTGCGGCTTTGGCAGGCGTGCTGTCGGCGAGATATTGCAGGATCGCCTGCGTCTCCTCTGCCGTCATGTTTGCCCTGACCCGCATGTGCGTGACGATGGTGGCAGTCTGTCGCGGAGAGTACTGGCGCACGGCGCCGTGGCAACGCATGCAATTATTTTTGTAGGCATCGTCTGGATCGACCGCCGTTTTCTTGGATTTGTCCCCAGCAACAAGTGGCGACGCGCACAGACAAAGAAGGAAGAATATGAGCGTTTTGTTCATTCGGGATTCCATTCCTAGAAGGCTGCGAAGCGATAGGTCAGGCCTACCGTCCAGATGTTGTGATTTTCCCCGGTCGCGAAATTGCGGCCGTACGAAGCATTGAAGCGCACTCCGTTGTACAGGGAGTAGGTCCAGCCAAGAGTGGCACGGCTGGTATTCCGGTCAGGAAGATCACTGATCAAGGTCTGACTGATGGTCGGCACCCGGTACTGCTCACCCCGAAGCGCAAGCAGAGAGTTGCGGAAAAACGCGTTTCTTCCCAGCCTTTCCAGCCGGTAGCCCCCTTCCAGCCAATAGCCACTGCCCAACACAGTGCTGCGGAGAGCCTCTGCGCGCAGATCGAGCGGAATCTTCTTCAGATTCCAGGTCGCGTCGGTGCCCAGCATGTTGTAACGAGTGTCGCCAAGAACCCGGCTAAACGACGCTCCGACCTCAAACCGCTTGTTGGGGAAGAACAGGCTGGCGCGCGTGCCTGCCCTGCGGTCTGCCGAGAACAAACTGTTCTTCGTCGACGCCGAGAAGTAGGTTGCATAGGTCACGTTCATTCCGGAAGTGATGCGGGCAGTTCCCCGTGCCATCGCGCCATTGCTGGAATTGTCATTCATGGCGAAGAGCATGGGTTCTTCTCCCAGATTGCGTATCCACATGGGGTGAAGACGTTCGCGGTAAATTCCAAATGGTGTGAGGAACCGCCCCACCGTGAAAGTCAGATGGGGATGGGCGATGTAATTCAGCTGCAGATATTCAATACCGTGATCAACAACCGTGGGTCCCCATTGTCCATCGCTGTGAGTCACGTCCGTGAACATGTCGAACTCTGACTCGATCAGCAATTTGCGGCCCAGGGGCACGAGCAAGACGGGATCGAATTCCGGAGACAAAGTCTGAGTGCCGGACTCGAACGTGGACTGGAAGCTGAAGTTTCCGGTGATGACCGGAATTGGCGACTCGGACGGCGCGTCCGTAGTCTGCTGCGCGTGCAGAGCGGGCGCGAGCGCAATGGATGCGGCGGTCAGCGAGCGTAGCATCCTACTTAACGTGCATTTCAAATTCATCGATATCCTTTCGTGTTGAGACGGTGAACGTCGTTGGAACTGGTCAGCGTTTCCGCACTTGCAGGTAGCCCGCTGGCTTGTAGCGGACGCGCGTTGCTGGCCGAGGCCTCGGCCCAATCGCAGATTAAGTCGACGTCCTGTTTCGAGATCCTTGCCCTGCGGTGGAGCACGGTGTATGCGCGGAGCGGCATGCTGCCGTCAGATACGGCGTCGCAAATCTCCATGCGTTCGTTCGTGGAGGGGGCCCGTCCCGTCCATTGGGAGAAATCGAGCTTTTCGCGGCCCTTGTTGACATCGCGGGACAAGATCCACGATACCGGCGCGACACGGCCATACCATGGCAAGTGCGTGTTGCTAGAATGACAGTCCTGGCATGAGCGATCCAGAATCGCGCCCGCCTGCGGCCCAATCATTTCCGCCATATGCACTTTGCTTACAGTGACGGAAGTGGGCTTGGTCGAAGTCGGAACAAACTGTATCCCGACAAGCGCAAACCCAAGCAGGACAGCTGTTCGGCTTAGTACTCGCTGCATCGTGCTATCCCCTGCCAAAATTCTTTCCCAAGCCACCGCTTAATCCGACCGACGGAAGCTGTTGATGGCAGATGCCCGAACCGCCAGGGACTCGGCATATCCCTGCTGGTAGCCTTCCGTGAACGAAGCACGGTCCTGGTCCGCGGCCCAGCGCCCCGTCGCGATGTGAGGCTCACTGCCACGCGTGGCCGCAAGCTCACCCTGATAAAGTCCATCGCGAAAAGCTCCGTTGGTCGTCTTGCTGACATCTTTGTTTGCGGGGTTTACGCGGAAGGACGCGCCTTGACGAATCCGGTTCCCCAGCGTTGACACCGCGCCCACGCCGAACGCGAGCACGAGCACAAATACAGATAGTCTTCTCATTTTTTTCCTCACATTCTTTGTTTGTTTTGCGTAGCGTTGTTCGATTAGACGGCGCGACGGAGGCTGTCGATGTAAGAAGCAGGTAAGCTTCCTGTAAACTCCGCCCTTCCTAAGAAGCGAGGCTGAGATCTCAATCGGGGAGACTAAATTCACAGGGGGATCGGTTATGCTACTCAGAGGTGCGCTTCCGCGGCAAGATTCTTTTGCCGCCGAGGGTAATGGGAGTTGTATTAGCCCACGCTTTCTTACGGCTTCCGGAATTCTGCGGATCGCTCTCCGGGAAGCGAACCGCAGATCCTCGATTAATGCGAACTGTAGGCGTCCATTTTGCGGTCAGTTGATTTGCTAGCCGCCGAAAATCGTGCCAGTCGCAACGCCGATGGAGATGGTTCCGGCATAGCTTGTGGATGCTGAGCCCGTCAGGCTGACCAGAAGCGCCGGGCTTTCAGTGGCGTAGAGCGAGTCCGCGGAGTCCATCGTATCCCGGGTGCCGCTCCGACTGTAGTCGGAGTTGGCTGCATAGACGGCAGTCGAAATGGAGTCGTCGAAGAAAAGCTGTGTGGTGGCCTCTGTGGTCACGTTGCCAGAAGAGTCAAACACTCGGACCTTTACGTGGATGTGCACCGCTCGTCCGCTGTACCAGCCGGGATAGATGGTGGTGAAGGTCACTTTGCCGTTTGCGTCTGTGTAGTGATAGCCGCGCAGGAAGTTTTCCCCGGTAAGGTCCGCGTCATTGTCGTTCGTGCTTGCCTGGATGTCGGAATAGACGCCCTGAGCATTGCAGTGCCAAATGTGCACTTGAGCATTCGCGATCGGCGTGCAGGCTCCGCTGCTGTAGGAACCGACGGTGATATTCAGGGTAAGCGGTAGCCCGCTCTGGGTTCCAGTCGATCCTTTCGTATCCGAGCGGATGTCCGAACGTTCAGGGATGGACGTGTCCACGTCGTCGCTCCTGATATTTGAATCGGATTGGTTGTCGACAAAGTATGGACCCCGGGTTACGTTGGTCGATGCAACACACGAAGACGACGAACTGCTGGAGCTGGTGGAACTGCTAGAACTGCTGGAACTCCCAGCAGCACCACATCCCGTCATGATTGCCTGAAGCGCTCCCATGGCCCCACTGACGAAAATCACACTCCCGACTCGGATCACATCACGGCGAGTTATCTCTTTTGTCATTCTATCTCCTTAATATATTGGGGGTGACCTTGGAAAGGCGACTCTCCACCCGCTTCACCCTAGTGCGGCCCGCTATCTCCAATGATCTCGATACTCAAACCAGAAGTGCACCAACAGGAAGCCTGCAACCACGCTGACGCCGGCCGCCACGACAATCAATGCAATATCGATCAGTAACTCGGTAGTCACCTTATTTGTGCTTGCCTTCTGGCGCCAGAAGGAGTTGGCTTCAGCACCAGTTCTCCCACAGAGCGCAACGTTCCGCCTTCCACATGAAAGCGCATTCGCCGAACCCACGTGGTAAGAAGGCTGTAAGAACGATGTAAATAAAGGATGCCGCTCCGAGTTCCGAGCCCTGAGGACGTTGAACTCCCGCGTTTTGGCAATTGAAGCCAAAGGCTCGATTTCAAAGGCGGAGCGAACGATGCATCAAGCTGGCTTAGGTCGCCCTTGGTCTGGTCGGGAGAACACAGACTAGGGGGATCGTCCAACCAGATTTAACCAGACGTTCACCATGTCCTTACATAAAGCATCGCGACGCGAGCATCTATGGCTGGTAGAAGGAGAAAAAATGAAAACCCGATCAATTGTCGTTACCCTATCCTTACTGGCCGCCATGCCGCTTGTTGCTCTAGCACAACCAGCGAGCAAGACACGGACGCATGTGGACATTGAGCCGCCTCGAGTGGAGAAGATTCTTGCTACTACGACCAGCGAGCCCAATTGGGAACTCGCCAGCGCGGTTGCAACCAAACCAGAAATCCCGCTCGGGCCGCTCGATGCGTTGAAGGAATACGAAAATGAAATGACAGTGATTGCGCAGAGAATGTCCGCCGAGATGGCGAACATCTCTCAAGCACAGCAAGCCAATCAAATCACACGGGAGCAGGCAGAGTATCTGATCCAGGAGAGATATCAGGTAGCGATGATGCAGTTTCAGACGCTCAGCGCATTGCATGACGCCTTGGGGCGGGATGTGGCTCAGGCAGCAGCGGTGGCAAAGCCTCCGGACACAACGGTTGAACCTGATGCCGCAGTCGTGGTGGAGCCACCGTTCTCGCCGGTTCGAACTCAATAGAAGTCCGATTCCTCGCTTACTGGTCGGGGCGAGGGGCTCGATGTCCCGCGGCATGGGTGACCTTTTGGGGTTACACGGGGGGAACCATGTTTTCTTTACACGCAATTTACACTGCCAGGCCACTGTTCCCTCTAGGCTGATCCCGTAAGACTTTGTCGATAGCGGTGCTTTCACGCACCCGGGAGGTTCTTTAGGCTGTGCTGCTAATCCGGTCTCATCTCGCTCGCCTGCTCCGGCATCCCAGCGCGCTGCGATTGGTCCGCCCAGCCTATAATGCTGTCGCGACGACATCGTTTTCGATGTGTGTTATGGCGTTTCCTGGAAACGTATCTGAGTTTAAAAATGAGGCTTCCTTCCTCTGAGAACGTCCGGTGGTACGCCCTGGTAGTTGGGCTTGCTGCGGTGTTGGCGCTCTTGGCCGTGCTGCAATACCGCGCCAGCAGACAGGTGAGTGACGCCACCACCGAGCAGATGCGAACCAGTCTGCAGGGCTCTCTTATGGACCTGCGCCAGGGACTGGAGCGCGAACTGGCGCCCTTGTGCCGCGAATTGCAGGCTGAATCCGGAGTTCCACGTCAACCTGCCTTGCAGGAATACGTTGACCGCTTCGAACGCTGGCATCGCGCAGCCGCTCACCCCGGCCTCGTGGCTGACATCTTCGTTTGGCGCACGACCGGTACCGGGCATGTTCAGTTTCTGCGGCTGAATTCGAATCGCAACGAATTTGAAGCAGTGGAGTGGCCTTCGGAATTTGCATCGCTACGCCAGCGACTGCAGGCATTGACACCGGAATTTAGCGCTCAGGCGTCCGGCTATGGCGGTTCGGATCAGCCCCCGGGCTCGCCGCCGCCTAAACCGGGGTCTACCCATCAGCCTCCGCCTCCGCCTCGTACCTCATGGATGAGCGGCCGAGACACCCACCCTCAGGGAAGGGCACCCGATTTCAGCGGACCAGGGCCCGGCCCCAGTGGCCCGGGTGAGCCTCCGGATTTGCCGTCAGGATCTGCGCGCGCCGATCGGTCTCAGCCGCCCCCTGGTGTTTCGCTTCCCTGGATGATCGACCAGAACATCCCTGCTTTGGTACATCCGGTAGTAGAGGTAGATGGAAGATCCACTTCAAGTACAAGAAAAGCGGCAACGCTCACGTGGATGGTTGTCGATTTGAATCTGAAGGTGCTTGGGCACGACATCTTTCCGGAGTTGGCTCAGCGCTATTTCGCAAACAGTCGGCCGTCAACCTACGAACTTGCGGTAATCGCTGATAAGGCCCATCGGGCCGTGATCTATTCCTCTGAGGCGGGGTTCGGCGGCCAAACAGACATCGTCCCAGACGTCGCACTTAATCTATTTGGGCGTCCGGTTCCAATTCTTGGAAGGGGAAGGTCGTCGTCGGAAGGCCGGTTCGCTCCGCCTGATCCGCCCCATCAGGTACCGCCGACTCGGTACGAGGGCTCCGTTGGAACACCTCCCGGGTTCCATGATGAAGGACCCTTCATGATCGATCCCATCTATTACACGCCCGCAGAACGGGATTGGGAGATCATCGCCAGGCACCGCAAAGGCTCGGTAGAGGCGGCCGTCACCGCCTTGTACCATCGCAGTCTTGCCATTAACTTTGGTGTGCTTCTGGTGCTAGCGATGACCATGGGAATGATCATCTCGACCAGCCAGCGCGCACGGCGACTCGCACAATTGCAGATGGATTTCGTAGCCAGCGTGTCTCACGAGCTGCGAACTCCGCTCACCGGAATTGTGTCGGCTGCTCAGAACATTAAAGACGGCCTGGTTGACAGCAAGGAGCGGATGGCGCGTTACGGAGCAGCAATCATGAGCCAAGCGCAGCAATTGACCGATCTCGTCGAGCAGATTCTCCTGTTCTCCGCAACCCAAAAGGGTCGTCACCGATACCATTTTCAACTGGTGGACGTCACCGAGGTCATCGACGCCAGTCTCAAGAGTGCGTCCAGCCTCATTCGCTCCGCAGGATTTACGGTGGAGCAAGAGATTCAACCTGGTTTGCCCCAGGTGATGGTTGATTTCAAGGGTCTATTGCAATGCCTGCAAAACCTGATTACAAACTCGGTGAAATACGGTGGTGAGAGCCGCTGGATCGGGATCCGGGCCTCAATCGCAGACCGCTCTGACCGGGGAAAGGAAGTCAGGATTACGGTTGAGGATAAAGGGATTGGGATTGGACGGGAGGACCTGAAACGCATATTCGAACCGTTCTATCGAACCCCCGCTGCCACTGCCGCGCAAATTCATGGAAGTGGCTTGGGATTGCCGCTGGCAAAGACCATCGCCGAAGCTATGGGAGGTAGGCTGACCGTCGAGAGTGCGGCCCAGAAAGGAAGCGCATTTACTGTACACTTACCCGTTAAGGACGAGCCTGAGGCTGACAATTACCTCTCGGTGAATCGCGAAGCGAACTCCATTTCGTAGTCCTCAACGGTATGGGCGGAAAGATCCTGGTCGTCGAAGACGAAGAGGTCATTCGCATGACTCTCGGCGATCGCCTCGAAAGCGAGGGATACACTGTTGAGTTTGCCGTCGATGGCGAGGAAGGCTTCCAGAAAGCCAGCCGAAATGCCTACGACCTAGTGCTTCTGGACATCATGCTGCCACGGAAGAATGGGTTTGACGTGTGTCGAGACATCCGCATGGCAGGAGTAGTTGTCCCGATCCTCATGCTGACGGCCCGCGGGCAAACGATCGATAAGGTTCTGGGCCTGAAGATCGGCGCGGATGATTATCTGACCAAGCCGTTTGAGGCCATGGAGCTGCTGGCGCGAATCGAAGCGCTCTTGCGAAGAGCCAACGTGCCGGCCGCCGCGGGCGTTCACAAGTTTGGCTCGCTTCAAGTCGATCTTCGAGGTACAGCCGTGTCCCGCGACGGCAAGGTGGTACCGCTCTCCGCTCGGGAGTTCCAATTGTTGCGATACCTCGTTGAACATCGGGGTACCACTCTATCTCGCGACGTCCTGCTGAAAGAAGTGTGGGCATACAGTACCGAGGCGTTTACCCGGACCGTGGATGTCCATGTGGCCAGCCTGCGCCAGAAGCTAGAAGAAGACCCCAAGAAACCGTCACTGATTGTCACCGTTCCGGGGCTTGGCTACAAGTTCGCGCCCTGAATCGATTCTTTGCCAGTTTGCTCCCAACCGCAGAGCCCAGTACGAGGCGGCAGCTCCGCAAATCTTTTACCGTCCCCTTACGTCTGCCTTTCCGAGACTTTACCCACCCTCTTACCGGCACGTGATCTCATGATTGAGAGAATTGGAGGATGGCTCATGTCGAATGCGTGGGATACGGACGCAGTCTTTTCGTGGGAAAGGCAGTGCCTTGATTCAGGACCGAGCAGAATCGAGGTTGTAGTGGTTGACGATTTGCCAGGATATTTGGAGATTCTGGGAGAGTTGCATAGGTTCGAAGATGTGGTGGACGTAGTCGGGCCGAGCGACCAACATCGCCGATGCATTGGAGTTAATTGCAACTGTGGAGCCCGACCTCGTAATCATGAACGTGGCAGCGCCGTCAGCCGACAGCCTCGCTCTGGCCAGATTCGTCTACACCTGTTTTCCGGACGTCACGGTCGTGATGATATCGGTCACGAACTCCCTGCGCCTGCGGGCTGCTTGCCTGATTTCCGGAGCAAAGGCCTTCATCCATAAGCCTAATTTTCAAAACGAATTTGAAAGGGTTCTGGCATCCAGGTCGTCTCAAGTGTTTGCGCCAAACATTGCTGGGATTGACCTTGGTGAGATGGACTAGGCTCCGGCCCCCTTCAGCCGAGAGATGGAACTCTCGGCTGTGATCTTGCCGTGATACAGCAGGACCGCTCTACGGGCGATGGAAAAGACCACAGCTGACGCCCTCAGCGGCCCAGTCTCGCGATTCATCTCCGCGATAAAAAGGATCGAAGATGCGAGCCAGCAAGTCGTCAGGAACGCCGGGGCCATAGCCGCGAACGCTGACGGCTACATTGCTGGAGTTCTCTTCATTTCAAGGACACTGATCGAATAGCCGGGGAAGGTCTGGTGCATGTCCGCACCAATACCCTTTATCGTGCTTTGAACGGGAATAATTCTGGTTGGCACCGTGATGGTATTCGTCTCTCCGGTACTATCTGATTTCATGCGGATGAGCATGGCGTCACTCCCAATCTTGGATGCGCCCGCAAGCTTGATTTCGAGTGGCTGGGGGGTGGCCGCCGCGTTAACGACCTTCAGATAGATTGTGCCCTTTATCGCGCTGCTGCCCTTGGTGCGTATGGCGGCGGCACTGAGTGATTGCATTCAGGGGTATGACCAGAAGATTGAGAAGTTGGGCCGC
>WNEY01016392.1_pt1 | contig 10022 bp, 8 predicted proteins | sample 5400531 | NCBI WGS metagenome assembly WNEY01 (sample SAMN13153338, study PRJNA577476) | soil metagenome | isolation source: 200 cm saprolite under Douglas fir tree site 1 | place: USA:California | collected 2015-04-18
CCGCACTCGTCATCGTCTTTCGCGAGGTCATCGAGGCCGGGCTCGTCGTCGGCATCGTGATGGCGGCGACCAGGGCGGTCGCGCACCGCGGGCAGTGGATCGCGGGCGGCGTCATCGCCGGCTTTATCGGCGCATGCCTCGTCGCCTTGTTCGTAGGAGCGATCACGGCGGCCTTTGCCGGCATGGGGCAGGAGCTGTTCAACGCCACCGTGCTCGGGATCGCCGTGGTGATGCTCACTTGGCACAACGTCTGGATGGCCCGGCATGGCCGGGAAATCGCCACCGAAATGCTGACACTGGGGAAGGCCGTCGTCGCGGGCTCGCGCACCTTGCTTGCGCTCGCGGTGGTGGTCGGGATCGCCATTCTGCGCGAAGGAGCCGAGGTCGTGCTTTTCCTCTACGGCATCGTGGCTTCGGAAGGCGGGTGGAACCTCAGCATCCTGCTCGGTGGGCTTCTTGGCCTCGCGCTCGGCGCGCTGGTCAGCGTGCTGACCTATCTCGGGCTGTTACGCATTCCCGGGCGGTATCTGTTCGCGGTGACCAGCGTGATGATCGCGTTCCTTGCCGCCGGCATGGCGGCGCAGGCGATCGGATTCCTCGAACAGGCGAACGTGGTCACCGCGCTCGGCACGGTGTTGTGGGATAGCTCGGACATACTTTCGGACTCGAGCCTGCTCGGCAAAGTGCTGCACACGCTGATCGGCTATAACGACCGGCCGAGCGGAATGCAGGTGGTGATTTATCTCGCGATCCTCGCCGTCACCTATGTCTTGATGAAGTTCGCGGCCCCGGTGCCGATCCCTGCGCACCTCCGGCGCTAGTGCCCCTTTTGAACCCGAAGTTCGCAACCAACCTTGCCGCACGATGCGTGCGAACTTCGGGTTCGGGGCACTAGTGGACGGGCGCAGAGGGTTCGGCGATCATCCTCGTCTCACAGCCAATCGCTTCCGCGATTCGGCATTTTCGAATCGGCGGAACAAATGATGATGGCCGTCCGGAAACAAAAGAACCAAGCCACGCGCGGGCTGAGGCTTCCTAACGGCGTTTTGCTCGCGCTCTTCACGCTGGCGATTTTCTTGAGCGCCGCGCTCATCTTCGCGGTGCAACCGATGTTCACCAAGCTCGTGCTGCCGCGGCTCGGCGGCTCGCCCTCGGTGTGGTCGGTGGCGATGGTTTTCTTCCAGGCGGCGCTGCTCGCGGGCTATGCCTACGCGCATTTGATCACGCGGTATCTGCCCGGACGGGTATCGATCGCCGTCCATCTCGCGGTGCTGTCGCTCGCGCTGTTCTCGCTTCCGCTCGCGATCGCGGCGGGCTGGGGACGCCCGCCGGCCTCGGGCGAGGCGTTTTATCTCATCGGCCTCTTTACGATCTCGATCGGGCTGCCGTTTTTCGCGCTGGCGGCGAACGCGCCGCTGTTGCAGGCGTGGTTCGCGCGCAGCGGCCATCCCTCGGCGCGCGATCCCTATTTTCTGTACGCGGCGAGCAATGTCGGAAGCTTTCTCGCGCTTCTGAGCTACCCCTTTGTGATCGAACCGCTGACGCGGCTCGGCGAGCAGACGCGGTTTTGGACTTTCGGTTTTTACGCATTGATCCTGTTGGTGGCGCTTTGCGGCGCGGTGCTTTGGCCGGTGGCGGGTCGAAAGCCGCTTTCGCCAGTCGGCGCGGGCGCGGCGGGAGCGCCGGGGTGGAAGGACGCGCTGATCTGGACCGCGCTCGCAGCGGTTCCGTCCGCCTTCCTGATCGCGGTCACGGCGCACATCTCGACCGACGTCGCCGCTTCGCCGCTTCTGTGGGTGCTTCCGCTCGCGCTTTATCTCGCCACCTTCGTGATCGTGTTTCAGACCCGCCCGGTCATTCCGCATCGCTTCGCGCTCGCCGCGCAGCCGGTCGCCGTCGCGCTTTTGATCGGCGTCTACATCAACGGCTCGACCGACTCGATCTTCACGACGATTCTCATCAACCTCGCCGCGTTCTTCTTCACCGCGCTCATGTGCCACGGCGAGCTCGCACGACGGCGCCCGCCGGCACGCCATCTCACCGAGTTTTATCTGTGGATGTCGCTGGGGGGCATGATCGGCGGCATTTCCGCCGGCCTGATCGCGCCGCATGTCTTTAATTGGGTCGCCGAATATCCGGTATTGATCGTGCTTGGCCTGTTGTGCCGGCCGGGGATGGCCGAATTCGGCAAGCGGCGCGAGCGGCTCATTTGGCTCGTCGTTGTCGCCCTGTTGGCGAACGTAGCGGTCATGGTCGTGCAATCGGATTATCCGTTGCGTCTGTCGCAACTGTTGGCCGTGGCGGCGTGCATTTTGCTGCTGGCGGTCATCTTCCTGCGCGATCCCCTGAAGTTCGCGGCCGTCGCCGCTATCTTGGTGGGCGTCGGCACCATTTACGACTTCCAGTCGGATCGCGGCGAGTCGGTGCGGAATTTCTTCGGCGTTCACAAGATTTACGATACCGCCGACGGCTATCGCATCTTGTTGCACGGCACGACCATACACGGCGTCGAAAAAATTCCCGACGAAGATGATCCCGCTCCCGACGAAAAGCCCGTACCGCTCGCCTATTACCACGCGAACTCGGGACTCGCGCAGGTGATCAACGCGGTGCGCGAGAAGAAGCCGGGCGCGCTGCGCTTCGCGGTGGTCGGCCTCGGTACCGGCAGCATTGCTTGCCACGCGCGGGAAGGAGATACGTGGAACTTCTACGAAATCGACCAGAGCATCGTCGACGTCGCGACCGATCCCGGCTACTTCACGTATTATTCGAGCTGCACCCCCGATGCGAAGATCGTGCTTGGCGACGCGCGGCTGACGCTCGCCGACGCGAGCGACGGCTTCTACGACCTCATCATCGTCGACGCATTTTCTTCCGACGCCATACCCATTCACCTGCTGACGCAAGAGGCGATGGCGATCTACCTTGCGAAGCTCGCGCCCGGCGGCATCGTGCTCATGCACATTTCGAACCGGCACATGGAGCTTGGTTCCGTCGTCGCCGGCATCGCGCAGGCGAATGGGCTGGTCACGCGCCAGAATTCGAGGGCGAACGAGAACGAGGATTCGGACAAATACCTGTTCAGCTCGACCGTCGCGGCCTGCGCGCGCGCGGACGCCGATTTCGGTTCTCTGGTCCAGCATGAAAAGGGCTGGGAGCTCTTGCCGGCGCCGTCCCGGCGCGTCTGGACCGACGATTACTCGAACATCGTCGGGGCCATGCTGCGCAACCTCCGGGAATAGTGGTGCCGGCTATTCCCGCATGGCCAGCCAAAGCACGACGAGAAACGCCCAATCGCGTGACTTGATACGTTTCAATCTATCTCCTCGACGGGCTAGGTCTGTCTTCGAAACTTCACAGATTTCCTAACCCGCCGGTGACAACCCTAAAGTCCCACGAATCTGCGTAGGTTTTTCACCGTCGCCGCCGCGTCCTTGGCTTCCTCGGTGGTGAGGACCGTGATCTCGCCGGTGCGCCTGTGAAGGACGCTGTGATGGATCGTTGCGCCGGAAAGGCCGTCCGTATCGGACTTGACTGCGATGTCATCGATGTCGGAGAGCGCGAACTCGACCGGCTTCTTATTCCATAACAAGACTTTCTGCTGCAGCGTTCCTTTGCCGGTATCCTTGTCGAGCGTCAGCGTTACCGAGCCTTCCTTCAGCACGAGCTTGCGCTGTGTTTTTTCGATATTGGCCATGGCACGACCCCCTGCCTGGTTTCCTGCGCCGTATCGTAGCAAAATATCATCTGATTTTTAAGCCTCGCTAATGCCTTAGGCTAATCAGGTACGACTAAAGAATAAAATGCGTTAGCAGGCGACAGGCGAGTCTGACTCGGAGGCATCGGCTAGACTTGTAACCCTATGGCCATCCGCACCAACGCCACTCCTTTGATCGCCCTCGATGCCGTGGTGATCGATTCGGAGACCACCGGGCTCGATCCGCGTAAAGCGTGGATTGTCGAAATCGCGGGCGTACGGATCGTCGGCGGCCGGCTTCATGTATTTCGGCGGCGCGTCAATCCAGCTGTATCGATTCCGCCAACGGCAACCGCGATCCACCACATTGACGACGCCGCCGTTCTCAAGGCTCCGACCTTTAGCGAAGTGTGGCCGGAAGTTTCCCCCCTCCTGGGCGGGACTATCGTGATCGGACATAATCTTGGCTTCGACCTTGCCGTGCTGAAACGCGAGTGCGAGCGCGCAGGGATCGCTTGGACGAGGCCGCGCACGCTGGACACGCGTCTTTTGGCCCAAATCGCCGAGCCCCACCTTGCCGGATACACGCTCGATAGCCTCGCCTCCTGGCTTGGCGTCAAGATTGCCGATCGGCATTCGGCGCTCGGCGATTCACTTGCTTGTGCCGAGATCTTTCTCGCACTGATCCCTAGACTCCGCGAAAGCAGAATCCGAACCTTGGCCGAGGCGGAGCAGGCCTGTAATGCGCTGACCGATCTGCTCGACGAGCAACATCGAATTGGCTGGATTGTTCCCGTCGAAGCGCCGCGTCCTTTTGAAGCCGGCGAAATTTTCCAACGCGTCGACAGCTATCCCTATCGCCATCGGATCCGCGACGTCATGCGCTTGCCGGTGCAATACACGTCCCCGGACTGCTCGCTGCACGAGGTGCTGACCCGCATGATCAATGAGCGCATCTCGTCTTTATACGTCTCGACGTTACGCGCGGGTGAAAATCAACTCGAAGCAAGCGCTGCCGGAATCATTACCGAACGCGATGTGCTCCGAGCGCTCGCGCAGGATGGCGCCGCCGCGCTGAACCATCCAGTCAAGCGCTACATGAGTAAGTCCTTAGCGACGGTTCCCGTCGAGGCGTTCATCTATCGCGCGATCGGCCGCATGAGCAGGCTCGGGATTCGCCACCTCGCCGTTGTCGACGAGATAGGCCACATCGTCGGTGCTTTATCCGCACGCGATCTGTTGCGACTGCGGGCGAGCGAGGCCGTCTCGCTCGGGGATGAGATCGGCCGGTCCGATGACGTGCACAAGCTCGCGGCGGCTTGGGCAAGACTGCCGCGAGTTGCAAAAGCTCTGCTTCAAGAGGGGCTGTCTGGCCGCGACATAGCCGCCGTTATCTCGCGCGAACTCGGTGAGCTAACCCGCCAGGCTGCGGTACTCGCCGAAATACGGATGCGCGAAGCCGGTCAAGACAGCCCGCCCTGTCGCTACGCCGTGGCGGTCCTCGGTTCGGCCGGACGCGGGGAAAGCCTGCTCGCCATGGATCAAGACAATGCGCTGGTATTTGCAGATGGCGAGCCGGGCGGCCGCGAAGACCGCTGGTTTGCAGCGCTCGGCGCGCATGTCGCGGATATTCTTCATGAAGTCGGCGTGCCGTATTGCCGCGGCGGCGTCATGACAAGCAACCCGCAATGGCGGGGCTCGGTGTCGACCTGGCAAGAGCGCATCAACGACTGGGTTCAGCGGTCCAATCCCGCCGAGCTGCTTTCGGTCGACATTTTTTTCGATCTGCGTGGCGTGAGCGGCGATCTTGGCCTCGTCAACCGGTTGCGCGCCGATGCTTTCGAACTCGCCAAGGGTCAGGCTGCATTCGCCAAACTGCTGGTCGAATCCGCCGGCACGACCGAGCCCGGACTCAGTTTCCTGCGAGGATTTCGCACGGTCGCGGGCCGAATAAATTTGAAAAAGACCGGGCTTTTCGGAATCGTGACCGCCGCCCGCGCCCTCGCTATTTGTCACCACGTGGTCGAGCGCTCCACGCCCGAAAGATTGGCGGGCATCAAGGCCCTCGGTATCGGCAGCGCACACGATTTGGACGCGCTGATCGAGGCGCAGGGCGTTTTTCTGGATTTACTCGTTGCCCAGCAGATCAAGGATATCGAACAAGGTGTGCCCGCTTCGAACGCGGTTGTTATCAAGGAGTTGTCGTCGCACGATCGTGACCGGCTGCGGTCCAGCTTGGAGGCGGTTCGACATCTCGATGACATCACGCATGATCTAATTCTCTAACCGTCGTCAGTTCATTCTTGCGATGCCGCTCGTGCCGCGCGCAATTTTGCCGCCATCGTTCCCGCGTCCATGCGCTTGATCAATTCGTCATGGATATTGGTCAGGCTGATCTTTAGGTAGCTGCGCGCGGTCGGCATGTCGCGCGTCAGCAATTCCTTGTGAAAGGGCATCAGGTCGAAATAGCGTTGCGCGTACGGCTCCGGAATGTCGAACACGCGCTTCGGCGCGCGCAGAGCGACCTGGCCGAGCTTGTTGGCGAGCTTAGCGCGACTTGCTTGCCAATGATCGCGTCCCAGCGACGGCGGCACGGGATAGCGGTCGAAGACCGAGAGAATCATCGCGATCAGCGGATCGAGAACCGCGCGCCGGTCGCCGGCGGCATGCGGCCGCAACACGCCCTCGACCATTTCGCCGACCATCGCAAGGCCGAGCGGATAAGCCTGCCAGCGCGAGCGCTCGACGGCTTCGAGGAATTCCTCCTCTTTGAACAATACCTTTGTGTAGTGACCGGCGCGGGCCTGCGCATAGTCGTAGATACCCTTCTGCATGAGAAAGGCCGACTGCTCGTCGATAAAGTCCGCGAGTTGTTCGTACTCGTGGATCGGCGGCTGGCGCCGGAAAAATCCGAAGAAGTTCATGGCTCCTGTCCGCTTCCTAGCCGTGAATGACGATCGCTCCAATGGTGTTCGCAGTTGCGAAGAAAAATTTTTCGGTAAAGACAAGCAAATTCAGCAGCGAGCCCAACCCCCACCCCCCGAAAGTCTTATAATACCTCGCTAACTCTCAATGGTAGCCTTTCCGTGTTGCTTCGTAATCGGCAGCAAGACCGAAACGGGGCTGCGGCAAAAAGGGGGGCGCCGCATCCGCTGATTGTCGGCGCTTCTCCCATGTCCATACCGGCTCTCCGTTCGGCGGGGCCGGGCCATTCCATTAGGGGAAGGTAACACCCATGGCTCCATCTGACTCACCGGCCAATCAACAAGCGCATTGGCGAAGGACGACCAACCTGATGTTCATGCATCTCGGGGTGTGGGTCTTCTTCGGCTACATCATCCACATGTTCGTCAAACAGCTCAACGCCTTCACAGTTCCGATCCTCGGCTTCCCGCTCGGCTTTTACATGGCGGCGCAGGGCTCGTTGATCGTGTTTGTGGTCATGCTGTTCATGTTCGCGAGACAGCAAAACCAAATCGATCGCGACCACGGCTATGCCGAAGACCAGTGAGGGAGGAGCAGATCATGGCGACTCAAACATCAACTAGTGCTGCCGACTCATTCTATAAGCAGCTCGGCCGGATGTATGGCATCTATACGGGCGGCTTCGTCGCGTTCGTCCTCTTCCTTGCGATCCTCGAGCAGGTCGGGGTTCCGAACAAGATCCTCGGCTATTTCTTCGTGTTCTTCACGCTCGCGGTCTACGCCATCATCGGCGTCGCGACGCGGACGGCGCAACTTTCGGAATATTACGTCGCCGGCCGACGCGTGCCCGCGTTCTATAACGGCATGGCCACCGGCGCCGACTGGATGTCGGCGGCTTCCTTCGTCGGCATGGCGGGCTCCCTGTTCCTGCTCGGCTATGACGGCCTTGCCTGGGTGCTCGGCTGGACCGGCGGCTTCGTGCTGGTCTCGATTCTGGTCGGCCCGTATCTGCGCAAATTCGGCGCCTACACGGTGCCGGACTTCCTGTCGTTCCGGTACGGCGGCAACTTCGCCCGCTTCCTCGGCGTCATCGTGCTGGTCTGCTGCTCGTTCACCTATGTGACGGCGCAGATCTACGGCACCGGCCTCATCGCCTCGCGCTTCCTCGGCATGCAGTTCGAGATCGCGGTGTTCGCCGGCCTCGTCGGAATCCTCTTGTGCGCGATGCTCGGCGGCATGCGGGCGGTGACTTGGACGCAGATCGCACAATACATCGTGCTGATCGTCGCGTACCTGACGCCGATCGTGATTCTGTCGATGCAGCATTACAAGATTCCGATCCCGGAGCTGACCTACGGCAGGGCGATCGCGGAAATCACGGCTCGCGAGCAGGAATTGGTGCAAACGGGGTTGGCGACCCTTTGTACCGCCGCCAATTGCGGGCCGGCGACGCTCAAGCCGCATATCCAGCCGTTCTTGAACTACACTCCGTTGAACTATTTCGGGATCATCTTCTGCATGATGGTCGGCACAGCCTCGCTGCCGCACATCCTGATGCGCTACTTCACCACGCCGTCGGTGAAGGAAGCTCGGGATTCGGTCGCGTGGTCGCTGTTGTTCATCTTCCTCTTGTACTTCTCGGCGCCGGCCTACGCGGCGTTCTCGAAGCTCGAGGTCTACACCAACATCATCGGCAGGGATCTCACCCAGATCCGGCCCTGGCTGTTCAATTGGGGCGAGCTTGGGTTGATCCAGATCTGCGGCAAGAACGCGACCAATCTTGATACCGTGATCGCGGCCTGTAAGGCGATCGCGGGACATCCGGGTGTGCTGCGGTTCCAGGACTTCGTGATCAATACGGACGTGATCGTGCTCTCCACGCCGGAGATCGCGGGCCTTCCGTACGTAATCTCGGGTCTGGTGGCGGCGGGCGGCCTTGCGGCCGCGCTGTCGACCGCCGACGGCTTGCTGCTGGCGATCGCCAACGCGCTCTCGCACGACATCTATTACAAGATGCTCGATCCGAAGGCGCCGACGATTCGTCGACTCACGGTGGCGCGGGTGTTGTTGTTCTTCGTGGCCGTGGCCTCGGCGGCGCTCGCCGCAACGAGACCGTCGGACATTCTCGCCATGGTGGGCTGGGCGTTCTCGCTCGCCATGGCCGGCAACTTCCCGGCGATCGTGCTCGGCATCTGGTGGAAACGCGCCACCACGGCGGGTGCGATTTGCGGCATCGCGGCCGGCTGGGGCATCTGCCTGTTCTATCTCGTCTGCTCGAGATATTTCCCGCAGGCAGGCGTGGCCTATTTCGGCATGACTTCGCTCCTGAACCCTGAGACGGGCCAGGCGCTGGTTAATGTCGGACAGGTCTTGGCCGATCCGAAGTGGCTTGCCGACGTGCCGGCAAGTGCGGCGAATCCGCTGGCCAACAAGGTCGGCTGGTTCGATCTCAACAACATCAACTGCGGATTGTTGGGAATGCCGCTCGGCTTCCTGGTGATCTACGTCGTCAGCCTGCTCGGCAAGGAGCCGTCGAAGGAGATGCAATCCCTCATCGACGAAATCCGCAAGCCGCGCGGCAGGACGGTGCTCGACGAGAAGACGAACTGACCGGCGCTCCGGTCCAATCGGGAACGGGGTCCTTCGGGACCCCGTTTCTTTTTTGTCTTGCCGGAAAAGCCCGACCCCGCCATGGTGGAGTATTGAAAGGATGACGCCGTGACCGGCAGCTCTCTGATCACCTATTGGTATTTTCACCTGCCGAACTTCATTCTGGCGGCGCTGATGTACACGTTGCTTGCGCGCGTGCTGTTGGGGCTCATGGTCGACCCTAATTCTCCCAACTACATCTGGCGTTTTTTCTGCCGCGTGACCGATCCGGTCGTGGCGATCGTCGCGCGGGTAACGCCGAAGGCGGTGCCCCCCGTCGTCATCTGGCTGCTCGGTTTCGTGTGGCTGTTTTGGCTGCGTGTGTTGTTGCTCAACGTGTTCCTGATACTGGGCGCAGTCCCGCAAGCAAGCTGAGTAGCGCCATGAATCGCAATCTCTACTATGTCGGCATCGCCTCCTTCGGGATCATCAACGGCATCTTCAATGAGCTCTGGCTCCTGTTCACGCTCATTCACGTCCAGATTCTCGCGCCGGCCTTGCTGTTCGACAGCTTGCAGCTGACGTTCATGTTCTCGTCCTTGATGGTCTCGACCGCCACGATCATTCTGGGCGGCATTCCGGCCGTGATCTACGAGCGCTTCATCGGCGCCAAGGACGACTCGACCGAGGTCTCGTTGTGGATCTGGCTCGCGGGTACCGGGATGTTGACGATTCCGGCCGTGGGCAATTTCCTGAAGATCGGCCTATAACGCGCCCGCTGCCGGATTGTGAGCCTTCCGGACTCGCGCTA
>WNEY01005235.1_pt1 | contig 10020 bp, 8 predicted proteins | sample 5400531 | NCBI WGS metagenome assembly WNEY01 (sample SAMN13153338, study PRJNA577476) | soil metagenome | isolation source: 200 cm saprolite under Douglas fir tree site 1 | place: USA:California | collected 2015-04-18
CCCTGGTCATCCGCGGCCGCCGGGCGCCGAGGGGACAAGTTCGCCGACCGCCCGGCCGGTCGATCGCTCCGCGTCCAGCGCACCCTGCAACAGCAGGGCTGCGGCGGCCTTGTCGATGACCAGCCGCCGGTCCCTGGAGTCCTTGCCGCCCCGCCGCAGCGCATCATGGGCGATGACCGTAGTAAACCTCTCGTCGAACAGGCGGACAGGAACCGGCGCCAGCCGGGTGGCCAGGGCGGCTGCAAAAACGCGGGCATCCATGGCAGCCGTTCCCTCCTTCCCGGACAGCCCGGTCGGCAGCCCGACAATGACCTCGATGAGCTCGTCCTCCCCGGCTAGGCTCGCGATGTGGTCCAGATCGCCGCTGCCGCGCAGAACGGTAGCGAGCGGGCTGGCGAGGAGGCCCTCGCGATCGCTGCGAGCCACCCCGACACGGGCCGATCCGACGTCGACCGCGAGCCTGACACCTGATCTCAACGGACAATTATCGGATAGCGGCCACGTCTCAGTACGGAAACAATACGGCTGCAGCACGGCTTCACGCTACGCCACCGGCCGGTTTATGTCCCTAATGGCCGTACGAACCGCATCAAAAGAGGCCGCTATTGCCTGCGCAGCGCCGTCGCCGAGCGGCGCTCCACCGCCCTGGGCAACATCGTCCTTGCCGCCGCCCCGGCCGCCAAGCGCGCCGGCCGCGGCCAGGACGAGAGCGCCGGCCGCGAGCCCGCGCGCACGGGCCGCGTCGTTGACCGTGACCACAACCGTGGGCCGGTCGGCCGGAACCCCGATGACGACCACCACCGCTCCCCGGTCCGCCGCGAGCCGGCCGCGGATATCGAGCGCGAGCTTGCGGATGCCGTCCGCCGCGGTCCCGTCCGGCACCCGGTGCGCCACATAGGCGATGCCGTCCACGTCGGCGGCGCCGCTGGCCAGCTCGGCCGCGTTGTCGAGCAACCGGGCGGACTGCAGCCGCTCAAGGTCTCGCTCGGCGTCGCGCAGCCGGGTCACGATTCTCCAGATCCGCTCCGGCAGTTCCTCCCTGCGCGTCTTCAGCTGCTCGGTGAGCTGGCTGACCAGGATGCTCTCGGCGGCCAGGAACCTGAAGGCGTCAATCCCGACGAGCGCCTCCACCCGGCGCACGCCGGAGCCGATCGATGACTCGCCGAGGATCTTGATCAGCCCGAGCTGGCCGGACCTGGTCACGTGCGTTCCGCCACATAGCTCACGGGAGTAGTCGCCGACCTCGACCACCCGGACCTGCTCGCCGTACTTCTCGCCAAACAGCGCCAGCGCGCCCATCGCCCTGGCCTCGCCGATGGAGGTGTGGAACGCCCGGACCCCGAGGTCGTTGATCAGGACCTGGTTGACTTCGTCCTCGGCATCGCGCAGCACGGACGGCGGCACCGCGCCCATGGCGGTGAAGTCGAACCTGAACCTGCCGGGCGAGTTCTCCGAGCCCGCCTGGGCCGCGGACTCGCCCAGGGCGCCGCGAAACGCACGGTGCACGAGGTGGGTCGCGGTGTGCGACCGGGAGATGGCGCGGCGCCGTTCCACGTCGATCTCCGCGTGCACCGCCGCGCCGACCACAATCTCGCCTGACCTCACGCGGCCGCGATGGATGATGAGACCGGGCACCGGGATCTGCACGTCCCGGATCTCGATCCGGGCGAGATCCCCGGCACCGCTGCCGGCCGCCGTGACCAGCCCGGTATCGGCGAGCTGCCCGCCGCCCTCGGCATAGAACGGGGTGCGGTCGAGGATCACGTCGACCTCGGTCCCCGGGCCGGCCGACAGCACCGATGCACCGCCGACCAGCAGGCCGGTCACTGTCGCCTCGCCCGCGACCTCGTCATACCCGGTGAACGTGACCCGCCCGGACTGCTCAAGGAACCTCGCGAAGGCAGAGATGTCGGCGTTGCCGGTCTTCTTGCCTGCCGCGTCTTCCTTGGCCCGCTGCCGCTGCTCGGCCATCAGGGTGCGGAACTCGGCCTCGTCCACGTTCAGGCCCTGTTCCGACGCCATCTCCAGGGTCAGGTCGATCGGGAAGCCGTACGTGTCGTGCAGCTGGAACGCCTGGTCACCGCGGATCGTATCGGCACCGCGGCGCTGGGTCTCCTCGACCGCCGCGTCGAAGATCGCGGTTCCGGTCCGCAGCGTGGAGAGGAAGATGGTCTCCTCGGCATCGATCACCGTGTGGATATTGGGTGCGTCACGATGCAGTTCCGGGTACTGACCGCCGAGCGCGTCGATGGCCGCCGACGCGAGCTCGTGCAGGTAGCGCTCGTCCTCACCGCCACGGCCCGCGCCCTGGCTGCCCCCTGACCCGCCGCGCTGCGAGCCGGCCAGCAGCCTCAGGTTGCGGATGCTGCGGCGCAGGATCCGGCGGAGCACGTAGCCGCGGCCCTCGTTTGACGGGAGCACGCCGTCGGCGACGAGCATCACGGCGGTTCGCACGTGGTCGGTGACCACGCGCAGGGCTACGTCGGTCCTGTGGTCCCTGCCGTACTTCTGCTCGGTCAGCTCGGCAGCGCGGTCCAGGATCTTCCACATCGTGTCGATCTCGTAGATGTTGTCCACGCCCTGCAGCAGCGTGGCCATCCGTTCCAGGCCCATGCCGGTGTCGATGTTCTTCGATGGCAGCTCGCCGAGGATCGGGAAGTCCTCCTTGCCCTGGCCCTCGCCGCGGACGTACTGCATGAAGACGAGATTCCAGACTTCCAGGTAACGGTCCTCGTCCACCACCGGGCCGCCCTCGCGCCCGTATTCCGGGCCGCGGTCGTAATAGATCTCCGAGCAGGGCCCGCACGGGCCCGGCACGCCCATCGACCAGAAGTTGTCGGCCATCCCGCGGCGCTGGATCCGGTTCTCCGGCACGCCTACCCGGTGCTGCCAGAGCTTCGCTGCCTCGTCATCGTCGTGATAGACGGTGACCCACAGCCGGTCGGGGGGAAAGCCGAATCCGCCGCTGGCCTCGGCGCCGGTGAGCAGCTCCCAGGCATACGGGATGGCCAGGTCCTTGAAGTAATCGCCGAACGAGAAATTCCCGAGCATCTGGAAGAACGTCCCGTGCCGGGTGGTCTTGCCCACTTCCTCGATGTCCGGCGTGCGCACGCATTTCTGGGCGCTGGCCGCCCGCGGGAAGGGCGGTACCTGCTGGCCAAGAAAATACGGCTTAAACGGGTTCATCCCCGCGTTCACCAAGAGCAGCGTGGGATCATCGGCGACCAGGCTGGCCGATGGCACGACCGTATGCCCGCGCTGCTCGAAGTAGCTAAGGAAACGGCGGACAATCTCTGCCGACTCCATCAACGGCCGTCCTTCGCATAGTCGATGCCGGGATTCCCGCGGGTCCCGCCCGTTTCGTATGGATGCTGGTCGCGGATCCGCTGACCTTCGAGGGTACGGCCGCGAAGGAGCGGATGCTGCTCCAGATACTCCGCCCTGCCCTCGCGCACGTCCCGCACGAACCCCGCGGCGCCGCCGGCCTGCTCACGGCCGCCGAGTGCCCTCCGGTTACCCAGCCCGGCGCGGCCCGGCTGGGCGTGCCGCAGCTGACCGCGGCCCGGCACCATGGCCCTGGCCAGCCTGGTTGCGCGCCGGTAGCCCGTCACGCCGAGGACAGCGCCAAGCACCAGCCACAGCACCCGGCGGATCACCGTGGCGGCCTTTCCCCCTGGCCGAGGGCCGGAACACCCGCGGACCGCCGGATCGCCACCGCCCTGCGGATCCCGAAGGCCGTCGCCGAGAGCTTCAGCAGCGGCGCGCCGAAAGCGGCCGAGATCCCGCCGGCGACGCCCGCCAGGTCCGAGACGTGCCCGGAGAGCTCCGCCATGTTGACGGTGACCTGGTCCATGCTGGACGTGATGGCATCCGTCCTGGCCAGCTGCTCGTTGGTACGGTCCACGGCCGCCTGGGCGCGCGTCATCAGGTTCTCGGCATGGTCACGGTAGCCCGTTACCGCCAGGGTTGCCGCGGAGATCAGGCGGGCAAGCCTGGCCAGCACGTAGACGACAGCACATACCAGCACCGCCCAGAATCCTGCGGCGATCAGCGCTGCCAGCTGCCCGGCATTCATCTGTCCGCTCCCTAGTGGCTCGCCTCCTGCTGCTTGCGCCCGACCCTATCGCGTGCTCAGCGCCCTGATGGCCGCCGCTTCGCGACCCGGCTGGCGCCGACGGCACATAAGTAGCTGCGGCACTGGGGAAATAGCTGATCAGGACTGAGGACAGAGGTGATGGACGGCGATGCCGCGGACTGCCAGTCTCGACCTGGTCCGGCTGCGGCGGCTGCTCGCTCGTCAGCATGACGTGATCACGCGGGCTCAGGCGCTCGAATCCGGGCTCACGCGCAGCGCCCTCGCCCACCGGATCCGCGCGGGCGGTTCCTGGCAGGCCCTGCTTCCCGGCGTCTACCTGGGCGTTACCGGCAGGCCCGATCACGATCAGCTGGAGACGGCGGCCCTGCTGTATGCGGGCCCGGACAGCGTGCTGACCGGGCCCGCCGCGCTGCGGCGGCACGGGCTGCCGGTGCCGGACTCCCCGGTCATCGACGTGCTGGTGCCCGCCGGACGGCAGTCCCGCAGCCGCTCGTTCGTGGCCGTGCAGCGCAGCACGCGGATCCCGTCCGGCATCCTGATCGCCGGCGTCATCCGCTGGGTGCCGGCCGCGCGCGCGGTCGCTGACGCGGTGCGCCGGATGACCGACTACCAGCCCGCGCGCACGCTGACCGCCGCCGCGCTGGCCAGCGGAGCGTGCTCACTGCAACAGCTGGAACGCGAGCTCGCCGAGGGCCCGGTCCGCCATTCGGCCCTGCTGCGGGGGGTGATCAGCGCGATCACCGCGGGGACGGGATCGGCGCCGCGACAGGCGCTGCGGGCGCTGCTGACGCGCTCGGAGCTGCCGCTGCCGGTGTTCGATGCCAGCCTGCACGACGGCGCCGTGCTCGTCGGGCGGGTCGATGCGTGGTGGCCGGACGCCGGCGTAGCGGCCGAGCTCGATTCCGGCGGCTGGCAGCTCGCCCAGGAGAACTGGCAGGAAGCCATGCGGCGGCAGGCCCGCCTGGCCGAGCACGGCATCATCGTGCTGCCGCTGTCAGCCGAGCAGCTAGCGGACGAGCCGGATGCCGTACTCGCCGCAATCAGGAACGCGCTGGCCGCCGGGACGGGCCGCGGGCCGGTCTCTGTCCGCGCATCGCCCGGCGGCCGTGGCGCCCAGTCCGGCCGCAGCGCTTCATCGCAGGCGCCGCAGGCACGCTGAGCCACCCGCCGCAGCCGCCCGCTCGCCCGCTCGCCGCTCCCCATGATCGTGGTGGATCGGGCACGAATTCATGTCAAATCCACCACGATCATGAGGAAGCCTGCCCGGCCTCAGCGCTCCTGGCCGGGAGGGTCAGCGGCCTCGCTGGCGCCGTCAAGTAGCGCCCTGATCCGCTCGGCCCGGTCCGCGTAGCGCGCCTCAGCCCCGTGCCGCGACGGCTGGTAATACCGGCGGTCCGCTATCTCCTCCGGCGCGTAGCGCTGAGCGGCGACCCCTTCGGGCAGGTCATGCGGATAGACGTAGCCGCGCCCGTGTCCGAGCCTCGCGGCGCCGCGGTAGCTGGCATCACGCAGGTGCTTGGGCACCGGGCCGGCCAGGCCGGCCCGGACGTCTGCCGCTGCCGCCTCGACCGCCGTTGCCGTCGAGTTTGACTTGGGGGCCAGCGACAGGTGAATGACGGCCTGGGCCAGATTGAGCCTGGCCTCGGGCAGCCCGACGAACTCGACCGCCTGGGCCGCCGCCACCGCTATCTGGAGCGCGGTGGGATCGGCCATCCCGACGTCCTCGCTGGCATGCACGATCAGGCGGCGGGCAATGAACCGCGGATCCTCTCCGGCCTCGATCATCCGGGCGAGATAGTGCAGCGCGGCGTCGGCATCACTGCCCCTGATGCTCTTAATGAACGCGCTGATCACGTCGTAATGCTGGTCGCCCGCCCGGTCATAGCGCACCGCTGCCCGGTCGACCGCGCGCTCGAGTCCTTCCAGGTCGATCAGGCCGCCCGCGGGCAGGCCCAGCGCGGCGGCCTCGAGATAGGTCAGCGCGCGCCGGGCGTCACCGCCCGCGAGCCGCACCATCTGCTCGGCGACGCCCGCCTCGAGGGCAACCACGCCGCCGAGCCCGCGCTCGTCGGCCAGCGCCCGCTCGATCACCGTCGCGACCTCCTCGTCGGCCAGCGGCCGCAGGGTCAGCAGCAGCGAGCGGGACAGCAGCGGGCCGACAACCGAGAAGGACGGGTTCTCGGTGGTGGCGCCGATGAACGACACCCACCGGTTCTCCACGGCGGGCAGCAGGGCATCCTGCTGCGCCTTGTTGAACCTGTGCACCTCGTCTATGAACAGGATGGTCTGCCTGCCCGTCAGGCCAAGCTCGCTGCGGGCGGTATCGATGGCGGCGCGGACATCCTTGACCCCGGCGGAGACCGCCGAGAGCTCGACGAAGCGCCGCCGCGTCACGTGGCTGATGACGTAGGCCAGGGTGGTCTTCCCGGTCCCCGGCGGGCCCCACAGCAGCACCGACATGGCGGCGTCAGTATCGGCGAGCTTGCGCAGCGGCGAGCGGTCCCCGGTCAGGTGATCCTGGCCGATCACCTCGTCCAGGGTGCGGGGCCGCATCCGGACGGCAAGCGGCGCCGCAGCCGCGGCCGCCTGCTCCGCTGCCGCGTCGAACAGGCTGTCGGGCTGGAGAGACTCGGCTTTCGCCACGCCACGACAGTATCCCGGTTACCGCGTCCGGGATGCGGCGGCCGAGTGCCGTCCCTGCTGCAGACCGCCGCCCGCGGCGTCGGTGTCAGCCCCCGCTGCCCGCCGCCGACGGCGCCGGCTCCGCGCCGGGCACCGCGTCGATCCCCGCCTCCCTGCGCTGGGCGGCCGTGATCGGCGTCGGGGCGCCGGTCAGCGGATCGTGCCCGGATGCCGCCTTGGGGAACGCGATCACATCTCGGATCGAGTCGCGGCCGGTCAGCAGCATGAGCAGCCGGTCCCAGCCGAACGCGATGCCGCCGTGCGGCGGCGGCCCGAATCGCAGCGCGTCCAGCAGGAAGCCAAACTGCGACTGGGCCTCCTCCCTGGACAGCCCGATGACGTCGAAGACCCGCTGCTGCACATCGGGACGGTGGATCCTGATCGACCCGCCGCCGATCTCGGTGCCGTTGCAGACGATGTCGTAGGCGTCGGCCAGGGCGCCGCCTGGCTCGCCGGAGAACTTGTCCGCCCACTCCGGCAGCGGCGAGGTGAACGGGTGATGCACCGCCGTCCAGCCGCCAGCGCCGTCCTCTTCGAACATCGGCGCGTCGACCACCCAGGTGAAGGCCCAGGCCGCCGGGTCGATCAGGCCGCAGCGATGGCCGATCTCCAGCCGCGCGGCGCCGAGCAGGGCGCGGGCCGCACTGGCGGGCCCGGCCGCGAAGAACACGCAGTCGCCGGGGCCCGCCGCGACCTCGGCGGCAAGGCCCGCCCGCTCGGCCGGGGCCAGGTGCCTGGCCACTGGCCCGGCGTCAGCTACCAGGCCGTCCGCGCCGATCAGAACGTACGCCAGGCCGCGGGCGCCGCGCGAGCGCGCCCACTCCTGCCAGCCGTCCAGCTCCTTGCGTGACTGGGCCGCGCCGCCTGGCATCACCACGGCGCCCACGTGCGGGGCCTGGAACACGCGAAACTCGCTGTGCGCGAAATACCCCGTCAGGTCGGCCAGCTCGCAGCCGAAGCGAAGGTCGGGCTTGTCCGAGCCGAACCGCCGCATCGCCTCGGCGTACGTCATCTGCGGTATCGGCCGCCGCACCTGGTAGCCGACGATCTGCGACCACAGCCGCTGCACCAGGTCCTCGGCGACCTCGACCACGTCGTCCCTGGTGACAAAGGACATCTCGATGTCGATCTGGGTGAACTCAGGCTGCCGGTCGGCCCGGAAGTCCTCGTCCCTGAAGCAGCGCACCAGCTGGTAGTAGCGCTCCAGGCCGGAGACCATCAGCAGCTGCTTGAACAGCTGCGGCGACTGCGGCAGCGCGTACCAGCTGCCCGGCTGCAGTCGGACGGGCACCAGGAAGTCACGTGCGCCCTCCGGCGTGGACCTGGTCAGGAACGGGGTTTCCACGTTCACGAAACCGTGGTCCCGCATCGCGTCGCTGACCAGGTAGGCGGCCGTCGACCTGGCCCGCAGCGCCGCCGACATCTCGGCCCGCCGGATGTCGAGGTAGCGGTACCGCAGCCGCACCTCCTCGCTCAGCTCGGCGTTGCCCTCAACCGGGAAGGGCAGCGGGTCGGCCTCCGCGAGCACCTGCAGGCCCGACGCCGCGACCTCGACTTCGCCAGTGGCCAGATCCGGGTTCTCGTTGCCGGCCGGCCGCCGCCGCACCTCGCCGATGACCAGCACGCAGAACTCGGCGCGCAGGTCATGCGCCACATCCTGGACGCGCAGCACCACCTGGGCGACGCCGCTGGCGTCCCGCAGGTCGATGAAGACCACGCCGCCATGATCGCGCCGGCGCGCGACCCAGCCAGCCAGCGTCACCTGCTGTCCCTCGTGCGACGCCCGCAGCGTGCCCGCCTCATGAGTGCGGATCATCGCCTTCCCTTCGTTTCTTGCTCCCGCTCGTTCTCGTGCTGCCGCAGCGCCGCTCGCATGCCGGTTACAGCCCTCTGGCCGGCCCGGAGGCGGGAGCGAGCCCGGCGAGGAACGGATTGGAGCCGCGCTCGGCGCCGATGGTGGTCTGCGGCCCGTGCCCGGACAGCACGGCGGTATCGTCCGGCAGCGGCAGGCAGACCCGGGCCAGGCTATCGAGAATCGTCGCGTAATCGCCGCCAGGCAGGTCGGTCCGGCCGATCGATCCGGCGAACAGCAGGTCACCGGTGAAGATCGTCCCCGGTTCCGCCGCGGCCGGCAGGCTGAACGTGACCGAGCCAGGGGTGTGGCCCGGCGCGTGGTCCACGGTGATCCGCACTCCGGCCAGTTCCAGCGTCATCCCGTCGGCAAGCTCGGCGACATCGTCGGGCTCGGCGAACGTCAGCCCGGCCAGGAACTGCCGGCCCGGCTGCAGCGGGAGCCCGCGGGCCGGATCGCTGAGCAGCGCGCGGTCGCTCGGGTGAATGTAGGCCGGGATGTTCCTCGCGCCGCAGACCGGCGCAACCGACCAGATGTGGTCGATGTGGCCGTGCGTCAGCAGCACGGCGGCCGGGCGCAGCCGGTACTTCTCCAGGATCTGCTCGATGCCCGGCTCGGCATCCTGGCCGGGGTCGATGATCAGGCATTCCTCGCCCGGCCCGGACGCCACGAGATAGCAGTTCGCGGCGAACGAGCCGGCCGGGAACCCGGCAACGAGCACGGCTTCCTCCCTCGCCATCGGATGCGATGGCCGTCAGCGGTGTGCGTCCAAGGCTACCGACGGCGCAGCCGTGCCGGCGTGCTGGCCCGGTGAGGACACGGCTAGGCAGCGGTTCTTACGTCGAACCGGTAACAGCCGGCGTCATTGGTGCTTGTATCCCGGTACCATTCGCGAAGTTTCGCTGATGACAAACGCAGCCGACAGCAGGAGGGGCGCACGGGTGGCGGGCAGGAAGGATCGGCAGCGCAAGCTGGAACGGGAGCGCCACCTGCGCCGGGAGGCGCGGCGGGCGGAGCGGAACCGCAGGAACCGGCAGTGGACGATCACCATCCTCGCGGCGGTGGCCGTCGTCGCGGTCGGGGTGGGCGGCGTGTTGTTCTTCGGCTCCTCCACCAAGCCTTCCGTCGTCGCGCAGCCCAGCTCGCCGGCTGTCAGCCCGTCGCCCAGTATCAGTCCCAGCCTCAGCCCCAGTGCCAGTGCCACTGCCTCCGCGGTGACAGAGCCCGCCAGGCACTGCGTCTACACGGCCGGTCCGCCGGCCTCGCGCAAGGTCGGCAGGCCGCCGGCCAAGCCGGATTACAAAGCCTCCTACACCGCGACGATCCACACCAACCGCGGCAACATCGTGATCAGCCTGCTGAACAGCAAGGCCACCTGCACGGTCAACTC
>WNEY01008303.1_pt1 | contig 10019 bp, 7 predicted proteins | sample 5400531 | NCBI WGS metagenome assembly WNEY01 (sample SAMN13153338, study PRJNA577476) | soil metagenome | isolation source: 200 cm saprolite under Douglas fir tree site 1 | place: USA:California | collected 2015-04-18
CACCTGCAGCGTGCCGCTCACCACTGTTGGAGTCAGCTCGCGCAGGCTTGCCTCGCGCTCGTTCGGAACGACTCTCACCCAAGGGTTCGCCTCGGCGAGTATCTGCTCGATTTCGTCGACATGCAGATCGCGCCTGAGTTTGACGGTGAGCGCCTGGCTGTGGCAGCGCATTGCGCCGATGCGCACGCAGATGCCGTCGATCGGGATCGGGTTTGCTTCACGGCCGAGGATCTTGTTGCCTTCCGCCTGGCCTTTCCATTCTTCGCGGCTCTGGCCGTTGCCGGGATCCTTGTCGATCCACGGCAGCAAGCTGCCCACAAGCGGAAAACCGAACTGTTGACTTGGCAAGGATTTGTCCCGCAGCGCCGAGCTCACCGCCCTATCCAATTCGAGGATAGCCGAGCCAGGGTCCTCGAGGGACGATCTCGCAGCTTGGTGCACGAATGCGATCTGCTTTACCAGCTCGCGCACATGCTCGGCGCCCGCGCCGGAGGCAGCTTGATAGGTCATCGAGGTCATCCATTCGACGAGGTCCGCCTTCAGCAGGCCGTGCATGCCCATGAGCATCAAGCTCACGGTGCAGTTTCCCCCGATGTAATTGCGCACGCCTCTGGAAAGCGCATCCTTGATCACGTTCATGTTGACCGGATCCAGGATGATGACCGCGTCGTCCCGCATGCGAAGAGCGGATGCGGCGTCTATCCAGTAGCCTTTCCACCCCGAGGCACGCAGCTTGGGGAACACCTCGTTGGTGTAGTCGCCGCCTTGACAGGAGACGACGATGTCCATGGCCGCAAGCTCTCTCACGCTCTTCGCGTCCTTGAGCGGCGCCGTTTCCTTGCCGATGAACGGCCCGACCTCGCCCACTCGGGAAGTCGAGAAAAACACCGGCTCCATCAATGCGAAGTCGCGCTCGGCGTGCATGCGCTGCAGCAGCACCGATCCGACCATTCCGCGCCAACCGACGAGTCCGACTCGTTTCATCGTATTTCCTGAACATCCGATCTGCGTATGCTAACGCACCGAGCCCTAAAAGGGTTGCGCCGCATCAAGAAAGCGCTGCGACCACGGCATCGCCCATCTCGCGGGTGCCCACTTTGCGGGTTCCCTGCTGAAAAATATCCGCGGTCCGATATCCCTGAGCGAGCACTTTGTTCACCGCGGCTTCGACGCGCGCGGCGACCCGGTCTTGATCGAAGCTGTAGCGAAGCATCATCGCCGCGGACAGGATGGCCGCCAGCGGATTGGCGAGGTTCCTTCCTGCGATGTCCGGCGCCGATCCATGGATCGGCTCGTACAGTCCCTTGCCTTTTTCGTCGAGCGAAGCCGAAGGCAGCATCCCGATCGAACCGGTCAGCATGGAAGCTTCGTCCGAGAGAATGTCGCCGAACATGTTGCCCGTGACGATCACGTCGAACTGCCTGGGATTCTTGAGGAGCTGCATCGCGGCGTTGTCCACGTACATGTGAGTCAGTTCCACCGCGGCATATTCCTTGCCGACCGCGCTCACCACTTCCCGCCACAACTGCGAGGTCTCGAGCACGTTCGCCTTGTCGACCGAGCACAGTCTTCTGTTGCGCTTCAGCGCGGCGCGAAAACCCGCGTGGGCGATGCGCCGGATCTCCGCATCGGTGTAGCGCATGGTATCGAAGCCTTCGCGCATCCCGCCCTCGAGCTCCCGGATGCCGCGCGGCTGGCCGAAATAGATATCGCCGGTCAGCTCGCGCACGATCAAAATATCGAGCCCGGCAACCACCTCGGGTCTGAGCGTCGAGGCATCGGCGAGTTCGGGGAAAACGGACGCGGGCCGCAAGTTGGCGAACAGATTGAGCTCCTTGCGGAGCCTGAGGAGCGCCTGTTCGGGGCGTTTTTCGCGCGGCAAGGCGTCGTAACGAGGACCGCCGACCGAAACAGGATGGCGTCGGCGGCTCTCGCCAGCTCCAGCGTCGGCCCGGGCAGAGGATCTCCCGATACGCCGTACGCCGCGCCTCCGACGGAGGCTTGCTCCATCTCGAACTCGAGACCTTCTCTCCTCAGCGCGGCGAGCACCTTGACCGCCTCGGCAATGACCTCGGGGCCGACGCCGTCGCCGGGCAGGACCGCAATTTTCATGAAGAGGAGATGACTAACCGAACAACCAGGGCTGTTCGGCGCGGCGCCGTTCTTCGAAGGCGCGGATCTTGTCCGCGTAGCGCAGAGTGAGTCCTATGTCGTCGAGACCGTTGACCAGGGAGTATTTGCGGAAAGGGTCGATGTCGAAGCGCATCAGCCTGCCGCCGTCCGGGGTCGCGACCGTTTGTTTCTCCAGGTCGATAATGAGCCGGAACCCCGGAAAAGCGGCGATCTCATGGAACAGGAGATCCACTTCCGCTTCGGTGAGCGCAACCGGCAGCAAGCCGTTCTTGCAGCAGTTGTTGAAGAATATGTCGGCGTAGGACGGTGCGAGGAGCGCGCGAAAACCGTACTCGGCAAGCGCCCAGGGCGCGTGCTCCCGAGAGCTTCCGCAGCCGAAGTTCTTGCGCGCAAGCAGTATGCTGGCGCCCTTGTAGCGCGGCTGGTTGAGGACGAAATCGGGGTTGAGCGAGCGGCCCGCACCGGACTCGTCCGGCCGGCCTTCGTCGAGGTAGCGCCAGGCATCGAACAGATTCGTCCCGAACCCGGTGCGCTTGATCGACTTCAGGAACTGCTTCGGGATGATCTGGTCGGTGTCGACATTGGCTCGGTCAAGGGGCGCAACGAGGCCGTTCAGGACGGTAAATCGCTCCATCAAATCATCTCCACTGGCGAACGTCCACGAAGTGCCCGGCGATCGCAGCCGCTGCGGCCATCTCCGGGCTCACAAGATGGGTCCTGCCGCCGGTGCCCTGCCGGCCCTCGAAATTGCGGTTCGAAGTCGAAGCGCACCGTTCGCCCGGCTCGAGCCGGTCCGCGTTCATGCCCAGGCACATGGAGCAACCTGGCTCCCTCCACTCGAACCCGGCGTCCTTGAAGATCCGGTCAAGGCCCTCGTGCTCCGCCTGCGCCTTGACGAGCCCCGAGCCCGGCACGACCATGGCGAGCCTGACGTTCGCGGCAAGGCGGCGGCCACGCACGATGGCGGCGGCGGCCCGCAGGTCCTCGATGCGCGAGTTCGTACACGAGCCGATGAACACCTTGTCGATGCGGATGTCGGTCATGGGCGTATTGGGCTCGAGGCCCATGTAGGTGAGCGCTCTCTCCATGCCCTCCCGGCGAATCGCGTCCTTCTCCCTGTCGGGGTCGGGTACGCGCTCGTCCACGGTGACGACCATCTCGGGCGACGTGCCCCAAGTCACCTGCGGCTTGATCGAGCGCGCGTCGATCGCCACCTCGCGGTCGAATTTCGCGTCCCGATCGCTCTTCAGAGTGCGCCAATGCGCGGCTGCGCGGTCCCACAGCTCGCCGCGCGGCGCAAAGGGTCTGCCCTTCAGATAGGCGAGGGTCGCCTCGTCGACCGCCACCAATCCGGCGCGCGCTCCCGCTTCGATCGACATGTTGCACAAGGTCATGCGGCCCTCAATGCTGAGCGAACGCACCGTGCTGCCGGCGTACTCGATCGTGCAGCCGGTTCCGCCCGCAATGCCGATTCTGCCGATAACGGCGAGGGCCAGGTCCTTCGCCGTGACCCCGCGCGCAAGAGACCCTTCGATGCGCACGAGCATGTTTTTCATTTTCTTCGCAAGCAGGCATTGCGTCGAAAGCACGTGCTCGACTTCCGACGTCCCGATGCCGAACGCGAGGCATCCGAACGCGCCGTGAGTGCTCGTATGCGAGTCGCCGCACACCACGGTCATTCCGGGCAGGGTCGCGCCCTGCTCCGGACCGATGACGTGCACGATGCCCTGGCGGGCGTCGTTCATCTTGAATTCGACGATGCCGTACTCCGCGCAATTTTTATCGAGCGTATCTACCTGAAGGCGCGACACGGCGTCGGCGATCCCCCGCGAGCGATCGGTGGTCGGGACGTTGTGATCGGCCACCGCGAGGTTGGCTGATATCCGCCAGGGCTTGCGCCGCGCGAGCTTCATGCCCTCGAACGCCTGGGGGCTCGTGACCTCATGCACCAGGTGGCGATCGATATACAGGAGCGTCGTGCCGTCTTCCTCGACGTGCACCGTGTGCGACTCCCAGAGCTTGTCGTAGAGCGTGCGCGGAGTCATTCCGGCCTGCGGGTCAAAGATAAAATTATACCGGATCGCCCCTTCGTCCCCTGTCAGCGCGTGCGCACGGCCTCGTAGAGGGGCATTACACGCTCGGAGTAGTTCTGAAGGTCTCGGGTTCTGGTTTGGTCCGAAGGGTGTGTCGACATCCACTCGGGTGGCTTGCCGCCGCCGAGCTTGCCCATCTTCTGCCAGAGCGAAACGGCTGCGCGCGGATCGTAACCCGAGCGCGCGGCAAGCTCCACGCCGATGCGATCGGCCTCGGTCTCGTGGGTCCGAGAATGCGGCAGCGAGAGCGTCACGTCGAGCAGGGTTTGCGTGAGTTGAGCGCCCACATCGCCGAGCCCGAGCGCCATGCTGAGCATGTTGACCCCGAGTTGCTGGGCAACCTGCTCGCTCGCGCGTTCGCGCCCGTGCTCGCGCAACGCGTGCGCGATCTCATGCCCCATCACGGCAGCCAGCTCCTCGTCGGTCGGATCCAATTTTGTCAGAAGACCGGAGTAGACGGCGATCTTGCCGCCGGGCATGCACCACGCGTTCACCTCGGGCGAGGTGATCACGTTGACCTCCCAGTTCCAGCTCGGCGCATCGGCGCGGAACGCCGCCGTGTTCGGGATCAGGCGGTTGGCGACACCGCGCACCCGTTCGACTTGAGCGGAGACCCGGTTGAGCTGGTTTTTCTTCCCGGCCTCGGAAATGACTTTGCCGTAGGCCTCCGCGGCGCTCTGGTCGATCTGGGAAGCCGAGATCAGGGACGACATGGTTTGCCGGCGCTCGACACCGACCAGGCCGCCTTGGGTCGTTTGCACGGTCTCGCAGGCGGTGAGCACCATCGCCGCGAAGAGACCGAACCACACCGAGAATTTCATCTGCGCTCCGAGAGAAGTATTTTCCACGCCTCCGCGGCGCGATCAAGCCCCGCGACACCCGCCCCGTATAATGCCAGCGCCCGCCCACCTGCGTCCGACGATTCCGCACATGAGCCGCATCCCCAGAAGCGTATTTTTTTTGCTGTTCACCGTATCCGGGTTTGCCGGGCTCATCTACGAGTCGATCTGGAGCCACTATCTGAAACTTTTCCTCGGCCACGCGGCCTACGCGCAGACGCTGGTCCTCGCGCTGTTCATGGGCGGGATGGCGATCGGATCGTGGCTCTGCAGCCGGTGGTCCGCGGGCTGGGGAAATCTCCTTCGCGGCTACGCGCTCGCCGAAGCCTTGATCGGGTTTGCGGCGCTTTCGTTCCACCCGGTTTTCGTGTCCGCGACCGACGCCGCCTACGCGAGCATTCTGCCTGCGCTCGGCGGCGAGACTCCGGCGACGCTGTTCAAGTGGACGCTCGCGGGGCTCCTGATCCTGCCGCAGTCGGTGCTGCTCGGAATGACCTTTCCGCTCATGAGCGCCGGGCTCATCCGGCGCTATCCGGCGGCGCCCGGCGAATCGCTCGCGATGCTCTATTTCACCAACAGCCTCGGGGCGTCGATCGGCGTGCTGGCAAGCGGATTTGTCATGATCGAGAAGCTGGGGCTGCCAGGCACCGTGCAGACCGCCGGGGCCCTGAATCTCGCCCTCGCCGCCGCCGTATGGGTCCTCGCCCGCGGCACCGAGGAGCCGATGAGCGCTCGCCCCGCAGCGGGGCGGGATTCCGAGGACGCGGCGCCTTTTCGACTTTTCCTCGCGGCCGCGCTCCTGACCGGCGCGGCTTCGTTCGTCTTCGAGATCGGCTGGATCCGCATGCTTTCGCTTGTCCTCGGATCCTCGACGCACTCGTTCGAGTTGATGCTCTCGGCCTTCATCTTGGGGCTGGCCTGCGGCGGCTACTGGGTGCGCCGGCGAATCGACTCGATCGCCGACCCGGTCCGGTTTCTCGGTGTCGTGCTGGTGACGATGGGCTTGCTCGCGCTCGCCACGCTGCCGCTCTACGGCCAGATGTTCGGATTGATGAAAGGCGTGATGAACGCGCTCGCGAAGACGGACACCGGATACGCCCTGTTCCTGTTCTCCAGCCACGGCATCGCCCTCGCCATCATGTTCCCGGCGACTTTCGGCGCGGGGATCACCCTGCCGCTCATCACTTACGCGCTGCTCCGCGGCGGCCACGGAGAGAGGTCGATCGGCGCAGTGTATTCGGCCAATACGCTGGGTTCCATTCTCGGCGTATTTTCCGCCGCGCACCTCGGCATGCCCTTCCTCGGCCTGAAAGGCCTGATCGCGGCCGGCGCCGCGCTCGACGCGGGCCTGGGCCTCGTTCTCCTGTGGCGCGCGGCCGGCGGGCCGCGTTTGCGGCTGGGTGCGGCGGCGCTCTCGCTCGCCTGCTTCGCCGCCGTGCTCGCCGGCGTGCAGCTCGATGCACACAAGATGGCCTCAGGCGTGTTCCGCCGCGGCGATTTGTATTCCGCGAGCGATGCTACCCTGCTCTTCCATCGCGACGGCAAGACGACGACGGTCAGCCTCATGGATTTCGGCACCGACCGGAGCCTGCGCACCAACGGCAAGTCGGACGGCGCGATCAACATGGATCCGAACGGACCGCGCGTCTCGGACGAAATCACGATGACGCTCACGGCGGCGATCCCCCTCGCTTACAGACCCGATGCGACGAGCGCCGCGGTCATCGGAATCGGAACGGGTCTCACGACGCACACACTCCTCGGATCGAGCGCCCTGCGCTCGGTCGAGACGATCGAGATCGAGCCCGCGATGGCCGAGGCGTCGCGGCGTTTTTCTCCGCGCAATACCAACGCCTTCGCCGATCCGCGCAGCCACATCGTCTTCGACGACGCGAAGACGTTCTTCTCGACGCACAACCGCAAGTACGACATCATCGTCTCGGAACCGTCCAACCCCTGGGTCAGCGGCGTCTCGAGCCTGTTCACCAGCGAGTTCTATCGGCTGGCGCGCCGCCACCTCAATCCGGATGGAATCCTGGTCCAATGGTTCCAGATGTACGAGATCGACGCGAGTCTGGTCGCCTCGGTGCTGCGCGCGCTCGGCGAGAACTTTCCCGACTACGCCATTTATGCCGCCACAGGCAGCGACCTGCTGATCGTCGCCGGCGACTCAAAAACGCTCGATCGTCCGCTCGCCGATATCACCGCGATCCCCGGCGTCGCCCGGGAGCTGCGGCGGGTGCACCTGAATTCGATCTGGGACATCGAGGTCCGCCGGCTCGGGGGAAAGCGCTCGCTCGCTCCGATGTTCCTGACCTACGGTGTGCCGGCCAATTCGGACTTCTATCCGTACCTCGATCTGCACGCGGCAAAGTACCGTTTCCTGCAGCGGTCGGCCGAAGAGCTGGCCGGCCTGCTCGCGTACAGCGTACCGGTCGTCGCTCTGCTCGAAGGGCGGAAAAAAAGCGAGCCTGCGGAATCGAGCGTGGACGGCGACCAATACCTCGAGGCTCTCGAGCTCACGCGCCGCGCGCGGTACGCGAGGGATTTCCTCCTGCTCCAGACGGCGCCGGAGCCCGTCGCCATCCCGCGCCAGTTCCAAAAGGACCTCGAGCTGACGCGCGCCAGGCTGATCGAGTGCCGCGATCCGGGGCGCTCCGACATCTGGTTCCACTCGCTCTACCAGCTGGCGCGCACGCTGAACCCGATGCTTTCTTCCCACGACGCAAAAATGGTCTGGGAACGAATCGAGCGCGGACCCTGCAGCTCGCACGTGGCGCCGGACGAGCGCCAGTGGATCGACCTGATGAAGGCGGTGGGAAACCGCGCTGCGCCTGACATGGCGCGGCTCGCCGAGGCGCTGCTTGCGAAACCGAGCGACCTGCCCGCGGGACACCGGCAATACCTGATGGCGGCCGGCATGGCAGGCTATCTCGCGCAGGGCAAGCGCGACGAAGCGGGCGCGCTGTGGAGCCGCTATCCGAAAGACGCCGACAAGACCGATGACGTAGGCCTGCGACTGCTCTACGCCCACGCGTTCGAGCGGATGGCTCAGTAGTCTCTAGCGCGCTTTTCCGGGAATCGGCCTGATCGGCGGCTCGACGTCGCCGCACTGCGCGCGATGGCGCAGCGCGTGATCCATCAGCACGCAGGCGAGCATCGCCTCCGCGATCGGCGTCGCGCGGATACCGACGCAAGGGTCGTGGCGGCCGGTGGTCTGCACCGTGGTCGGCCGGCCTTTGCGGTCGATCGAGCGGCGCGGAAGGCGGATGCTGGAAGTGGGCTTGAGCGCGATGCTCACCAGGATGTCCTGGCCGGTCGAGATACCGCCCAGCGTTCCGCCCGCGTTGTTCGAGAGAAAACCCTGCGGCGTCAGCTCGTCGCCGTGCTCGGAGCCTTTCTGCTCGATCGCGGCGAAGCCGGCGCCGATTTCCACGCCTTTCACCGCGTTGATTCCCATCATCGCCGAAGCAATGTCGGAATCGAGCCTGCCGTAGACCGGCTCGCCCCAGCCGACCGGAACGCCGCTCGCAACCACGTTCACCCGCGCGCCGCAGGAATCGCCCGAAGCGCGCAGCTCGTCCATGAACTGCTCGAGCTTCGGCACGATAGCCGGATCCGGAGAAAAAAACGGATTTTCGTTGGGCGCGTCCCAAGACTTGAACGCGATCCTGTTCGGGCCGAGCTGCGCGAGATGGCCGCGCACTTCGACGCCATACCGCTCGCGCAGCCACTTCTTGGCGATCGCGCCCGCGGCGACACGGATCGCGGTCTCGCGGGCGGAGGCCCGGCCGCCGCCGCGAAGGTCGCGCAGGCCGTACTTCTGCCAATACGTGTAATCGGCGTGTCCGGGGCGAAAGGTATCGGCGAGCGCGCTGTAGTCCTTGCTCCTCTGGTCCTCGTTTCTGATGACGAAGCCGATCGCCGTGCCAGTTGTCCTGCCTTCGAACACGCCGGACAGAATCTCGATGCGGTCGGACTCCTGGCGTTGCGTCACGTGGCGCGAGCTGCCGGGCTTCCGCCGGTCGAGGTCCCTCTGGATGTCGCTTTCGGTGAGCTCGAGCCCGGGCGGACAGCCGTCGACGACCCCACCGTAGGCGGGCCCGTGGCTCTCGCCGAACGAAGTCACGCAATAAAGCAGGCCGAAGGTGTTGCCGGACATGGAAACTCTCGCAAAGAACGCGCTGCGAGTTTAGCATAGGGAGCTGAGCGAACCCTTTGATCGCTATGGCTGAAAACGATCCAGACAAGCTGAAAGGCCCAGGCGGACTGACCCTGCGCCAAGTTCACGAGCAGGTGCAGAAGTCCGTCGCACGCGACCGCGAAGCGCAGAAGATGAAGAACGCCCTCGCGCAGAAGCCGAGCCGCTGGCAGCGCTTCGTGCGCTACGTCTGGGACAGAAAGCGCGGCTAGTCCGGCGCGGCGATCACGAGATCGCGCACCACGCCCTCGAGGCCCAGCACCACCCGCGCAAGCCCGTCGTAGTCGAGCTTGTCCGGCGTGTCGCGCAGCGTATGGTAGTGCGGGTAGCGGAAAGGCGCGGTATCGGTCACCATCACCGCGGGCCAGCCGAATTTCCAGTAGGCCCACTGGTCGGACCAGCTTATGCCTGGGATCGATTCCAGTCCCACCGCGCCCTCCGATGGAAACGCTGCGTGACGCCTGAACGAGCCGATGACCCGGTGCAGCAGACTTCGCGAGCGCGGATTGGCGACGAAAGCGATGAAGTCGCCCGTGGACGGGTAGAGCAGACTGAAGGGAAACGGGTAGCGCTGGCTTCCCGGTGCGTCGCTGTACCAGCCGATGGTCTCAAGCGACAGCATCGCGACGACTTCCCTCTCCCCGAGAGCAAGGCCGCTCGCGTGCACGAGGCTACCCATTTTTTCCGTCGCGAACCAGGGCAATTCCTCGTTGACGTAGAACACCAGCCGCATCTCCAGCCCCTCGGCGGGCT
>WNEY01005236.1_pt1 | contig 10017 bp, 5 predicted proteins | sample 5400531 | NCBI WGS metagenome assembly WNEY01 (sample SAMN13153338, study PRJNA577476) | soil metagenome | isolation source: 200 cm saprolite under Douglas fir tree site 1 | place: USA:California | collected 2015-04-18
GGCGCGCTCGGGCTTGCCATTTTCTTCGCCATCGCAACCTCCCGCACCAGCCATCTGCTCGCAATCAACACCGCAATGCCCGAAGCGCTCACCTCGGGCTTCCAGAGAGCGCTGCTTGCCGCCAGTATCTTCCTGCTTGCCGCGGCTGTAATCGCAACGCGCACCACGAACACAAAGGGTGAAGCGCGCTCATCCGACGACAACCAGAACGCCAGCGCGGCAGGTGCCCTCGCGGGAGGCGGGAACCCTGAGGCCGGGGGCCGTCGGCCGGCCAGAACCCGGGGCCGGGGTGACGACTAACGCCGTGGCAGCGGGATGATTGCCGTATCCGTAACCGCCGGGAAAGCGCGGAGGTGAGACGGTGCCGGTTTTGCACAGGCGCTCCCTGCGGGGATGGCTGCGAGCGCTGCCCGTGATGCGCGGGCTGCTGCCCGTGCACCGGTCTGAGGTCACGGCGGATGTGGTGGCCGGTATCACCCTGGCCGCCGTGAGCATCCCGGTGGCTCTGGGGTACGCGAAGATCGCCGGGATGCCGGTGGTGACCGGCCTGTACACGCTGCTGCTGCCGATGGCCGCATTCGCCCTCCTCGGCTCATCGCGCCACCTCGTCGTCGGCGCGGATTCCGCCACCGCGGCCATACTGGGCGCGGCCCTCGCCGGGCTCGCGGTCGCCGGCTCGCCGCAATACGTTCGGCTGGCCGGGCTCGCGGCCCTGCTCACTGGCGGGCTGCTGCTGCTGGCCCGGCTGGCCCGGCTCGGGTTCCTGGCGAACTTCCTGTCCCGTACCGTCCTGGTCGGATTCCTCACCGGCGTCGGTATTCAGGTGGCCGCTCGGCAGCTTCCCGAGATGCTGGGGGTGACCGTCGCGGACACGAGCACCCTGGCTAGGCTCCTGGACATTGCGCGCGCGCTCCCGCACGTGCACGGGGCAGATGTGGCGGTGTCGGCCGGGGTCCTCGTGCTCGTGCTGGCTGCCCGCAGGGCCGCCCGCAAGATCCCGGGCCTGCTGATCGCGGTGATCGTCGCGATCAGCGTGAGCCGGGCGGCGGATCTGGCCGGGCGCGGCGTGGCCGTGCTCGGCCCGCTCCCGCGGGGGCTGCCAGCCCTGGGGCTGCCTGCGCTCGGCTGGCACGACGCCGCCGCGCTGATCGGCATCGCAGGATCGATGTTCGTGGTCATCCTGGCCCAGAGCGCGGCGACATCACGCGCCTACGCCGGGAAGTACGAGGAGCCCTTCAGCCAGGACACCGACCTGGTCGGCCTGGGCGCGGCCAACGTGGCCGCCGCGTTGTCCGGCACCTTCGTCGTCAACGGCAGCCCGACCCAGACACAAGTGGCCGACAGCGCGGGCGGGCGCAGCCAGCTGGCCCAGCTCACGACCAGCGCGGTGGTGCTCATCGTCCTGCTGCTGCTCACCGGGCCGCTGGCCAGCCTGCCCATCGCCGCCCTGGCGGCGATCGTCTTCCTCATCGCTGCCGGGCTCATCGACGTCGCCGGGATGCGGCGCATCCTGGCCTGCCGGCGCCACGAGTTCGCCATTGCCCTGCTCACGACCGCCGCGGTCGTGAGCCTCGGGGTGGAGGAAGGCATCGTGCTGGCCGTCGTCGCCTCGGTCATCGACCACCTGCGCCACAGCTACCGCCCGTTCAATAGCGTGCTGGTGAAGTCACCGGCCGGGCACTGGCAGCCGGCCCCGGTCCTGCCCGGCGCTCGGACCGAGGAAGGACTGGTGGTCTACCGGTTCGGCACCAGCCTCTACTACGCCAACGCCTCCCGGCTCATCGACGACGTCACGGCCCTGGCCGCTGGGGGAAGCCCGCTGCGGTGGATGGTCCTGGACGGCGCGGCCATCGGCGACGTCGACTACACCGCGGCGGCGGTCCTTACCCGCGTCATCGAACACCTCCGCACACGACATATCCGCTTCGCCGTCAGCAGCATCCTCGGCCCGGTGCGCGAGCAGCTTGACCGCTACGGCATCGGCGCCGCCCTCGGCCCCGGCGCCTACTACGACACCCCCGGAGAGGCACTCGAGGCCTTCCACGCCGCAGAAGGGGTCACCGGCGAGTAAAACAGCGCACCTGACGGCGGAGACAGCGGGTCAGAAGCTCCTCTTCACCACGGTTGGGAGTGGTTTAGGCAGGGTCACGCGAGTTGTGATCGGCCACCGCGGGTTCTTGCAGCCCGGAAAACCGGTGCAGCCTAGGAACGGCTTGACCGTGACTTGCATCCGGCAAAACACCGTCGGGCGCCCGCAAGCGGCGCATGTGCTGCGCTGCGTCAACTGCTGGCCGCCCAGCACTGATATCAGACGGCGACTGTGTCGCCAGCTAATCACCTGGTATAGATGTGGCGAGTTGCCTCCGCAGCACTTCTTCGAGAGCGGCAAAGCGCACCCGTTCCTGCTCCAGCCGGACCGACTGCCCCAGCGCGTGGCTGACAAGATCACGGTAGAGAGCGGCCTCGGCGGGGTCGAGCAGATCGAGATGGGTGTCGATCGGGGTCGGCTCTGTCACCCACTGGCCGCTGTGCGCCAGCAGCGTCTCGCGGTCCATGAGCATGGATCTGGCGTGCGGAAACCTGCGCCGCAGCCGGTTCAGGATGGCGAATCCGTGCGTGTCGATGTCACCCCAGTAAGTCAGGTCGGTGCCGGCGAGCCACCCGAGCGATTCCAGCGCTGACACCGCATAGCCTCCGCCGAAGATGACGATGGCGCCCTCGACGGCGGGGAAGGCCAGGTAAGTGATCTCGTTCTCGACGACATAGGCGGCCGTGATACCAGACGGGATAGCCGTGAATTCATCCGCGCGCAGCGACATCTCGCTGCACGTGAGCTCGCCGGATGGGCCCCTCCCGAGGCTGATCCTGGCCGCGGGCAGCCGCACCCTGACGTACTGCGGTTTCTTGCGGAACCGGTACCGGCCGGTGAAGTCCGGGCGCGGGACACCGGGATCCACCCGCGGCGGGTCGAGCTGAAGATCCAGCAGGCTGGCCAGGACGCCGCGGTGCTGCTCGATGAACTTCGTGTCGACGCCGGGCACGTCGACCTGCCGCAGGTACATGCCTGGCCGCTGCCGCTCATCGATCCACCGGACGGTGCAGACGATCTTCGCCCAGCACGCCTCCAGCCCCAGGACCTGCATCGGGTGGGCCGTCATCCACCGGACGAGAAGGGGACAGGCCTCTCTTGTCGCCTCGGCCAGCTCGGTGAACCGCCGTACATCTTTGCCCACTCCAAGCAGCGCCCACAGTTCTTCGTAACTGTCGACCCACACCCGGCCGGGGATGGCGTTCGAGCCGATGACCCGGCCGCCGACCTTCACGCGCTCGACCCGGACCGGCATCCGGTACGGCCGCTGCCACTGGCCGACCCAGGCTTGCACCTCACCCAGCCGAGCGGCCATCTCGCCGGGGGCAGGGCCGCGCAAGGGAACGCCGAGCGGCTCGAAGGCCTGGCCGCTGGCGAACGCCATGAGAAACGTCCCGGCCTGCCATCGCTTGCGGAGGATGGCCAGCACATTGGCAGGTGTCGTCCAGCCTTGCTGCCGTCTCACCGGCGTGCCCCGGTCAGGCCCCGGTCGCTGACATGGCGGCCTGCTGCCCGAGGGCATGCGCCACCCGGCGCGCCCGGTACTCCGCAATCGTCAGCGTCTGCAGCCGGGAGTAGTTATGGCCGGGGTTATCCACGAACCCCACCGCCGACACATACGGCTCGATGACGTGAATCTTCTGCAGCGGGGTGACGATCAGCAACTGGAGTCCCAGCCGCCGGAAGAGTTCAAGCGCGAACCGGGTGGACTCGTCCGACCCACGCCCGAATGCCTCGTCGATGACCACGAACCGGAACGTCTTGGACCGCGCCGTGCCCCAGTCCAGCTTGAACTGGTACGCGAGGGAAGCGGCCAGGATCGTATAGGCGAGTTTCTCCTTCTGGCCCCCGGACTTGCCGCCCGAGTCGGTGTAGTTCTCGTATTCGGTGTCGTCTTCGCGCCAGCGCTCCGAGGCGGAGAAGATGAACCAGTTCCGCACGTCGGTGACCCGCCTGGTCCAGGCCCGGTCGGCCTCGGTCTGTCCGTCGCGGCCCTTGAAGCGCTCGATGAGGCGGCTGACCTGCGAGAATTTCCGTTCTGAATACTGGTCGGAGCTGTCGCCGGAGAGCGAGTCGTCCGTGCAGGCGCGCAGGTCCTGGCGGAATTCGCGCACGTCGGTGTTGGGCGTGGGCTGGGCGTCCAGGCGGATGCAGCGCCCCGGGTTGTACTCGACTTCGACCAGCGAGCGGTTGATCGTGGCGACACGGTCTTTGATCAGCTCGGCCTGCTTGCTCAGCTGGGAGTGGAAACCGGCGATGTCACGGATGGTATTGGTGTTCAGGTACGTCTTGAACTGAGTCTGGAATCGCGGCAGGTCGTCTTCGACCAGGCGGGTGTGCAGCTCCCGGTAGCCGCTGGCGGACAGCACCGAGTCGTCGAGTTCGGTGGTCTCCACCGGGTACTGCTGACGAAAGTCCGCCATCAGGCGCGCGACCTTGATGCCCAGGGCGCTTTGCCGGGTGGTCCGCTTGTCGATGAGCATGGTGATTTCCCGGCTGGCTGCTGTCTCCGCGCGATCGCAGGCGGCCGATGTCTGTGGCAATCCGGGCAGCGGTGGCTTGGAGACCAGTCCTTCGATGGCGGGGAAGTGCTCGCGGGCGGCCGCACACTCCGGATCGGCCAGCGTGCTCTCCGCCTCGGCCAGGTCCCGCTCGGCCGAGGCGACCTCAGTTTCGAAGCCGCCGATCAGCTTGGTGATGTCGCCCTTCCCGGCTTCCGCGGCGGCGATCTGCTCCCGGGCCGATTCCAGCTGGCGGTTCAGGCGCTCAAGCTCGGTGGATGCCTCCTCCAGCCGGCGCTTCTCGGCCTTGAGTTCCTCCATCCGGTTGACCAGCGCCTGCCAGTCGATCTCGGCGAACTCCTGGGTCTGGTCGAGCCCGCTGAGCAGTTGCCCGCGCTCGACGGCGCGGTCCAGGGCCTTCGCGTGCTTGTCCTGGTCGGCAGCGACCAGGTTGATCTTGTCTTGGATCGCGGCGGCCCGGCGCAGCAAGGCATCGATCTTGCGCTCGTTGCTCCAGCCGAGTACGTAGGTGCTCCGGTCATCGATACGGGAGCGATCGTCCTTCTCGTGCCGGCCGCCGGAACCCTTGATCTGGCCGGCCATGGTGACCGCCCTGGGTGCCCGGCGAAATTCGGTCATGGTCTCGGCGCACTCATAGCCGGCCCGGCTGGCCAGCTCACGTTCCAGCCACGGGTAAAACGCGGTGGCCTTGATGGCCAGCTTGGCCGCGAGGGCGGTTCCCGTTGATTGGCCGGTCGGGCCCGGCGATGCGCCCACGGTGACCGGGACCCGGTAGTAGACGAGCCGGGCGCCGAGGTGATGGCCGTTGATCCAGTCCGACACCGCCGGGTAATGCTCGTCCGGCACCAGGATGGACAGCGCGAAACCGCGCAGCAGCCGTTCCGCTGCCCCCTCCCAGGCGGCATCCTCGGGACGAACCTGGATCAGCTCCCCGGCGAAGGGCAGCATCGTCTCGTTCAGCCCCAGTTCCCGGCAGAGCCACTGGCGCAGCTCCAGGCTGCGGGAGGGGATGTTGTTCTTGCGGGACCGCAGGCTCCGCAGTTCGGCGTTGATCTGCTCCGCCTCGGCGTCCAGCGTCTTCGCCTCGACCGTCGCGTCGGTCAGCTTGTTCTGGCAATCGGTCAGGAGTTGCTTGGCGGCCTCACGCGCGGCGGTGATCTCGCGCCGCCGCACCGCGAACTGCTCGGCCGTCTCGACTTGGCCGAGCCCGGCCTTGGCGAGCATCTCGCCGAACCGCTCGGCTCTGGTCATCCGCTGATCGCAGGCGCGCGAGTCCTCCTTCAGCTGCCTCTCGATCTCGACGAGCCGGTTGCCGCCGTGGCCGGCCAGTTCGACGGTGAGGCCGCTTTCCGTCTCCCGCAACTGGCGCAGCCGGGCCGCCAGCCGGGCCAGCTCGGCCTGCTTTTCGGCTCGCGCCGTTTCCAGCTCGGAGATTTGCTGCTGGAGCAGCCCGGCTTTTCGTTGAGCAAAAAAGAACGGCAGAGCGGCCCGCTGGCGGGTAAGCGCCGTGGTCTGGGCGGTCAGGGTGTCGTGCGCGGCGCAGTCGGCCAGCAGGGGTTCCAGCAAGGCCAGCTGCGCCTGGGCCCGGCGTACCGCTTCGTGAGCCTTGGTCAGGTCCTCGAAGTGCGCGATGATGCGGCTGGTCCACGACGCCGCGTCGAAGGGCTCCAGCATGTGGCTGCGGACGAAGTCGGTGAGGTTGCCCACCGACTTCATCGACACGGTCTGGTGGAACAACTCCATGGCCTGCTCGGATTCAATGCCGAGCTGCCGCCGGAAATCTTTTCCGTACTCCGGGAAGTGGTCGTGGATGCGGGCCCCGGCGCTGCGGAGTCTCCTCTTCAGCGCGACAATGTCCGTGCCGAAATCGGTGAAGTCGGCCACGATCGAGAGCGCCCGGTCGGCGGTCACGAAGAACCGGTCCGGCTGCCCCGCGTTGCCGTCCCTCATCCAGAAAACCTGGGCCAGGCTGACGGTCGACTCGTAGCCGGCATTGGCGAAGACACCCAGGATCACCGAGAAGGACGTGGCGTCGCGGAGCGCCACCGGACGTGATGTGCCAGTGGTCTCGTTCCGCTCGGACTTGAAGTAGCCGAGCACGTACGAGCGGAGGCTGCGTTCCCGCGTCTCCGCCCCGGCGGCCTTGTTGTAGGAGACGCGGTTGGCAGGCAGCAGCAACGTGGTGATGGCGTCCACGATCGTCGACTTCCCTGAGCCGATATCCCCGGTGAGCAGGCCATTACGGCCGTCTGCCTCGAAGGTCCACACACGCTGGTCGAAGGTGCCCCAGTTGTAGACCTCAAGGCGGTCGAGCCGGAATCCGCGGCGCTGATCGCCGCCGGTGTCGGTATCGGCATCGTGCAGGTCAGCCACGCGCAGCAGGCTGCTGGTCACGCGTCCTCCCCTGGCGGCGACGTGCTGGCGTCCGCGTCCCGGTCGGTCAGCAGCGCCGCGTACTCGGCGAGGCGCCTGTCGAAGTCAGCGAGCCACTGGCCGTCCACGAACGCCTTCAAGATTCGCCGCACTTCAAACAGCGACTCGGCATTCTTCACCGGGCGGAGGAAACCCAGATCCACCACCTTGACGATGTAGGAGTCGATCTGATCCACCAGCCGGGCCTCGTTGGTGCTGGGAGGCAGGAACAGCCGGACCATGTCGATGATCTGATCCCTGGTCAGCATCAGCCGGGTATCGCCGTTGCCGGCGTCGAACTCGGCCAGCTTCTTGCGCAGCAGGGCAACGAGCAGGCTCACGTGGAAGGACAGTGAGCGGCGCGGGATCAGCCGCGGCAGGGCTGGCCGTTGCGTACCTGGGTCCTCGTCATCTGGCCTTGACCGCAGGAAGGCGTAGCCCTCGGCTTCGTCGATCGTCACCATGAGGCCCATCAAGGCCACGTAGTCACGCGCCTGCGCCTGCAGTTGCAGCAAGTCGCGCCAGGCCTTCTCATGGGTGTCCCGGTAGACGACACCCTTCATCAGCTGCGTTACCACGAGCGGCAGGTCCAATTCCGCCACGGCACCGGCGGCGGGTGCCGGGCTCATCGCCTGCCCCCGTCCGGGCTGGCCGACTTGCGGCCGGCTGGGGCCGCATTGCGGTCGTCTGGGCCCGAGTTGCGGCTGCCAGCGCCGCGCGCGAAGGTCACCCCGGGCAGGGTAGCGGTTCTGATCCGGTCCTCGGGGTCCCGCCAGTTCACGTGGTCTCGCACCGTGTCGTCAAAGACCACTCGGAACGTCTCATCGGTCAGCGACAGGTACGTCACCAGTTCGGCGAGGCCCTGTTCCAGCGGCTGCTCACGGAGGAGTTCCGCCAGCCCTACTTGGGTGCGGTGCTGGAGGCTGCGGCGCACGCCGAGAGACAGCCGGGCCGGATCGACGTAAACCTGCTCGAAAAGCGTGCTGGAGTCGAAACCGTCCTGGCCGGGCTCGACGGAGGCACTGTCAATGGGGGCCTTCTTCATCGGGGAGTAGAGGGGGCGTTCCATCGGCAGCACGAGTGCGGGGGAGGCGGCGCCGATCTCGGTGGTGAGGTTCACGTTCCGCTCCTCACGCAGCGCGAGGGCCCTGGATTCAATGCTCCGCAGGATGTCGATCACGCGGCGGTTCTCGAACCACACCTGATCGTCGAGGAAGCGGCGTAGCTGCTCAGAGAGCTGGCGCACCGTCGCCTGGGCGCGCTCTCCCGCATCCAGCCAGTCGTAGTGGATATGGCGCATCCGCGGATCGGCCTCGCCGAGCGCGTCAAGTTCCTGCACCCGCTCCAGGAGTTGCGACAATTCTTCCTGCCTGGCCGCCGACAGCAGGAAATCGTAGAAAGCCTGAAAGCTCTTGCCCTGGTCGGAGTCCGCAATGGCCTCCCGGTTACCGAGGATGTCGTCTAGCAGCTCTCCCTTGGCACCATTCCACGCCGCGATCCGCTCCCTCAGCTGGCGGTCCAGTTTCCTGAAGTTCTCTTCTACCTCCCGGAAATCAGACAGGAGCTCTCGCGCCGTGGCGGTGAACTGCTGGTAGCGGTCGCGCTGAGCCGAGTCATCCAGCACGTCGATGTCGCCGGACTCCACCCGGGCGATCTCCTCGTCCAGTTCCTGACGGCTGCGGCGGAGCTCGGCGAGCCGGATCTGCGGGTCGGTCTCAGCGCCGAACACCATCTGGCGCAGCAGCAAGAAGATCGTGTTGAGGCGTGACTCAGTGCCCACGAACGAGCGTGGCCGCAGTGCCTTGATCCAGGTCAGCGCCTTCTCGACGGCGGGAGTCGCGTCGAAGTGGGCCTCGTCAGAACCCTCCGGATAGTACTTGCGAAGCCAGCCGAGGCCTGGTGCGGCCCAGTCCTCCAGGTACGCCTTGGCAGGTTTCGGGAACGCTGGCCCGTCGGGCCGTTCGTTCAGGGCGTACAGGTCATCGTCCAGCCGGCTGGCCAGGTCCGCGGCAGAGATCGCCCGGACGTTCTCCTCGACAAAGACCTTCTCAAAGAAGCTCAAGATCAGTGGTGCGTTGTCAGCACGCAGCAGTTTCCATGCCGGACTGTGCTTGCGCAGCAAGCTGATCTCGTCGAAGTCCACCGTGCCTTGCCTTCCCCCTTTGGATCCGTGATCTCGGTGGCCATGGTAGAGGCAGGCTCTGACACAACGGGTGCGAAAGCCTGGCGCCGTCTACGGCTCGCGAGACGGTACCACCAACTGCCGGCGTAACGGGGTGCGCCTGTTCACCGTCGCGGTCACCCGCGCGAAGACGCGGCTGTCCCTGATCGGTAGCCGGAAGAAGATCAATACCGCGCCCCCCGGCACGCCGCTGGCGCACATCGCCGCGATGCTCCGGACCGGGCAACCTGCTGGCCGTCGTTCTTCTGGCGGGAGGCCACCGCAGGGCAGTGAACCGCATCGGCGAGCCGTCGCTGGCCCTCGAGCCGCTCCGAGTAAACGAGTTGATTCATCGCGACCTGCTCTGAAGACCGCGCCCGGCTGCGGAAACTGATGACGACATGGGCGATATCGGCCCGGCCGGGCGGGCGGCTCGGTATCGTGCGGTCCTGTGCTGGACGGTGACGCGGTGTTCGTGCCGGATGACGTTCCGCGGCGTGGCGTACTCGCGCTCTGGGGGACGGGCTCGGGGACCGACAAGGTCGAGCTTGTCTTCGCCCGCGTGGGCGGCCTGCGCAAGCGGCTGGTCACGGCCAGGTTCCTGCCGGTGGCCGAGGCGCTGCCGGAACTGCTCTCGATCGGCCCGGACGCGATCGGCCCGGACGCGATCGGCCCGGACGCGGCTGGCCCTGGCGGTCGCGCCGTGCGGCCCACCTTGGGGATGTGGGCCGCGGCGGCGACAGCGGGGGTTGGCCTGGTCGCCCGCGGCAGGCTGTTGCCGACGGTCGGCCTGGGGGGCACGGACGCCTGGCGGATCGGGCCGCTGGATGCGG